>Ga0209745_1002296_pt1 | contig 10969 bp, 7 predicted proteins | sample BarGraNGADG00312_FD_184495 | JGI IMG/M metagenome (GOLD analysis project Ga0209745, IMG submission 184495) | Arctic peat soil microbial communities from Barrow, Alaska - Barrow Graham LP Ref core NGADG0004-312 (SPAdes) (version 2) | ecosystem: Environmental > Terrestrial > Soil > Wetlands > Peat ... | reverse complement strand
TGGGGCCCTTGAACAAGGCCCGGGCCACGTCGTTGATATCCGTCACCTCGTTCTCCATGGTCGTGTAGGTGGTTTGCCCCGTCGTATCCTTGTAGTCGGGATCCGAAGCGTTGCCGATCTGGTCGAAGTTCACCCAGGAATAGAGAGGCCCGGTGCCCAGATTGTCGGCAGGACCGGCATCGTTGGCTATAAATTGAGGGCCTGTGCTTAGCATTCTTTGGGTCATGGGAATAGCGCCCACGGGCCACTTCGGGAATTCCTTCTCTACCACCGGGCCTCCCGCGAGAAAACCCATGCTGTTTTGAATCAGACTGATGGGAACGTAGCTGTCATCAAATAGAACGCCGAGCAACGCCTGGTTTGTGAAGCGGAAGTCCGTGATATCAGGTGTTCCCAGCATAAATGTATCGTTGTCTTTAGAGTACAGGAAACGCATAAGCAGTTTCATATTTTCGGAGAAGGGAACCTCGCTGATATATGTGTCTTCCCCGTTCGGGTCATAGTAGGCCGCCATAGCGACGGCTTCCAGCAGGTCCATCGATTCGGCGGGAACGATGGGACCCGAGTTCAAAATGACGGGGTAAGCGCCATCCCTCAGCCCGTCAACGAGCCCGCTATAGACGGTCTCGCCAAGGTTCTTGGCTGCGTCCACCAGCCATTCAGGCATCATGCCAAGAATGGAGTCGCCGATGCCGCCAACTGTATTAAGCACGGTGTCGAGACCGAACATGCCGGCACAGTTGTTGTAGCCGGCGTCGTCGGTGGTGGCCGGATTGCCGTCCAGGTCCCAGCCCACGAAGTTCGATGCCATCAGTCCGCCCATGGAATGGCCTCCGACGAAGACCTTCTTGCGCCTCACCGCCGGGTCCGGCACCAGGGTCTGGATTACTTTGAATACATCCTCGGTGTCGAGCTTTAATCCAAACTCGGAAAGGAAGGGGAGATCCTGATTCGCGTACCAACCCTTGAAAGTCTTGCCGTTTATGGGTTGGCCCTTGTAGTAATAATCCACGAAGGTACTGACTGCTTCGTCCATAGTTAGCTGATGCTTGTTGAGTTGGTCCTCCAGGTAGTTGAGCCCGGTGAGGTCCTCCAGCGTGTTGTTGCGGCGGTCGATGGCCCAGGCCTCGATGTTCTTTTGATCCTTCACCTTGGCCGTGTACACTAGCTGGCGGGCGATATATTCGAAGCCGTTGGCACCTTCTAGTATCCCGGGGAGCATGACCAGCATGGCATCGGTCGTGGCCGCGTTCGCCTGGGCCTTATTGGTGGGATCCAAGGTGGAACCATCGCTGGGACGGAAGCGAAGCAAATGTATCTCGTTACATTCAGGCGGGGCTCCCCATTCCGCCGGCAATGGCGAGGAGATGACCTGTTCCTCCATAACCACCGCGGCGTCCACGTCGGCCTGCATGTAGTCACGTGGAACCGGAGCGTTCTTCGCGCCCTCGGGAATAGGCCCACCCTGTTGGTAGCACCCGGCGAGTAGAACCAGAAATCCGAGTAGCAGAAAACCGAAAGGCCTGATGTGTTTTTTCATCTTTCCCCCCTTGCGTCAGCTGACAACCCTCAATTCGAGTAAATCACCATATACCCATGCACTAATTATATTGGGGCCGGGCCGCTGCGTGTCAAATGCCGGCCCGCTCAAATAAGCGTGCCGGGCCTTTAACCCTCGGTCCTTTAAAAAACCGAAGATTGAAGACCCGGCACTGCTTAATCATCACGTACTACTTAGCGTTCTCGAGCACGAAATCAATCAAGGGATCGACCACTTCGCTCGGCCTTCTTGTGGAGGTATTGGCCGAAGCCGTCAGCACGTCCATATGGTTATAACCCTGGCAGAGATGCTTCTCGCCGGGAATACCATTGATGTCAAAATCAGCTATCATCCCCTGGCTGGCAATGAACAAGATTTGAGGCATATCTTTCAGCTTATCCCCATACAGGAAATTGATGCCGTACTTGGGGGCCCAGGGCATCAAGCTTGCTGCCAGATCGGTTAAGAGCCGCAGCGAGAAATACCACTCCGTAAGGCACTCCGGTCCTTTAAAGAGAGCCCGGGCTACGTCATGGACATCCGTCATCTCGTTCTGCATGGTCGTGTAGGTGGTTTGCCCCGTCGTATCCTTGTAGTCGGGGCTCGCAGCGTTGCCTATCTGGTCGAAGTTCACCCAGGAATAGAGCGGTCCGGTGCCCAGATTATCGGCCGGGCCGGCATCGTTGGCGATCCAGTAGGGGCCTTTGCCTAGGCTGCTTCCGAACCCGGGAATGGCACCTACCGGCCATAGTGGGAACTCTTTGGGCACAACCGGGCCTCCCGCAAGAAAGCCCATACTGTTTAGAATCATGCCCAAGGGAGCGAAGCTGTCGTCAAAGAAATTGCCGAGCAACGCCTCGTTTGTAAAGCGAAAGTCTGTGACACTCGGCGTGCCCAGCATGAACGTATCGTTATCTTTGGAACTCAGGAAACGAAGAAGCAGTTTCATATTGTCGGAGAAGGGGACCTTGCGAATGTAGGTGTCTTCGTTATTCGGCTCAAAATATGCTGCCATGCCGATTGCTTCCAACAGAGCCATGGATTCGGCGGGAAGGACGGGGCCCGAGTTAAGAATGACCGGGAGTGAGCCGTCCTTGAGTCCCGCTATGGCCTTGGCGTAATCCTCCTCGGTTTGGTTGCGAGCTTCCTCCTGCATACTTCCAGGCATAAGGCCCAGCAGGTCGTCGCCGACGCCTCCTATTGAACTCATAGCGGTGTCGAGCCCGAACATGCCGGCGCAGTTGTTATAGCCGGCATCATCGGTGGTGGCCGGATTGCCGTCCAGGTCCCATCCCGCGAAACTCGATGTCATCATTCCGCCCATGGAATGGCCTCCGACGAAGACCTTCTTGCGCCTTACCGCCGGGTCGGGCACCAGGGTCTGGATCACCTTGAAGACGTCCTCAGTGTCGAGCTTCAATCCAAACTCGGAGAGGAAGGGGGCATCCTGGTTTGTGAGCCAACCCTTGGAAGTCTTCCCATTTACGGTTTGGCCCTTGTAGTAGTAGTCTACGAACGCATCCACCGCCTGGTCGATCGTCATTTGACCCTTGCTTGCTTGTTCCTCGATATAGTTGAGACAGCTGAGGTCTGCAAGTCTGTTGTTGCGGCGCTCCACTGCCCAGGCCTCAATGTTCTTGCCGTCTTTCACCTTGGCCGTGTACACGAGCTGGCGAGCGATATATTCGAAGCCGTTGGCGCCCTCAAGAACTCCGGGCAGCATAACCAGCATGGCATCGGTGGTGGCCGCGTTTGCCTGGGCCTTGTTGGAAGGATCCAGGGTGGAACCGTCGCTGGGACGGAAGCGCAGGAAACGAATCTCGTTGCATTGCGCCGGAGCGCCCCACTCAGCCGGCAGCGGAGCCGGAATTACTTGTTCTTCCATTACCACCGCGGCGTCCACATCCGCTTGGGTGTAGTCGCGCGGAACCGGAGCGTTCTTCGCCCCTTCAGGAATGGGTCCGCCGGGTTGGTAGCACCCGGCGAGCAGAATTAGAAAAGCGAGGCAAACTGAACCAATGAACGTAGCACTCTTTCGCATGATGGTCCCCCTTCTTACCGGCATTCCCTCCGCACTGCTGGTATGACGATTCTAATTAAGCACTTGCCCTTATGAACCTGCCCCTAATATGCTTGTTCTGTAGAAAGGGCCATAATGAATGAAGCGTCATTCATTAGAAATTAACATTAAGCTATGGATAAAGCAAATCAGAAACGGGCGGAAATCGTCAACGCCGCCTATACAGTGTTTTCAAGGAAAGGCTATCACTCGGCAAGGATCGAGGACATAGCCGCTGAGATAGGCATGTCCCAAGGCCTCTTCTACCGCTACTTCGATAGCAAGTTGGATATCTTCACTCAGATAGTTGACGAGATCATTCTACGCATCGGAGAAGGAACCACGGAGGGTGCGACGACCGCAGCGAACACGCTCGAAGAATATATCGAACAGTTGGAACACGGCGTGGAGAGGTTGTTCGTGATACTTGTGGATGATCCTTTGATATCCAAGGTGTTATTCTTCGAGACTCTCGGGATCGATGAAGAACTGCACAAGAAGATCGATTTCGTCTTCGATCTCTTCGCGGAATATTCTTCGCTCTTTGTAAAGAATGGCATCGCAAAAAGTATCCTGCGCTCGGACCTGAACGTCAAGGAAATTGGACTTGCCTTCAATGCCCTCACCCTCGAAGCCGTTCGCCGCATTTCACGCTCCGATGACAAAGACGCAGCGAGAAAAACGTGGATGAAAGTCATCGTCGGCTTGATGATCCAGGGGACGGCCGACCTGAAAGCCTTGAATGAGTTAAAGGAGAAGGCGGCGGAGAAATAGTTTAGTCGGCCTCGTGAAAACAAAAGCGGTCCAGGAACTCTAAAAGGGACCGCTTTTTTGGTACTTGCGCGAGGAGCGGCCCGCAAATGGAGCCAAGAATAAGGGCTGCATCTCGCAAGCCGTGCAGCCGCTTAAAGCAATTTCAGGCCCGTCTAACCTTCGCAGGTACTATTGTTGGTGCCGATCACGGCGCGAGCCAATTTCTGCAGGACGTAGTTCTCCTCGTTGGTGGCCTTGGCGGACGAGAGGAAAGCTATTGAGTCGGGGCCGCTTTCATGCCTGACGGCCGTAAGGCGCTCCGCAACTTCGGCCATCGCCTCATCCCAGGTTATCTCTACCAGTTCTCCCCCCCGGCGCACCAAGGGTTTCTTAAGCCGATCGGGGTGGTTCACGAAGTCCAAACCGAAGCGTCCCTTGACGCAGAGGCTGTAATTATTAACGGAGTCCGGCACGCCGGCGCTGGTGCCAATGATACGATTTTCTTTGATGTGAAGGCCGATGGTGCAGCCGACGCCGCAGTACGGGCAGATGGTAACGACCATGCCCTCTTCAATGCCCTGATGAAGAGAGGGCTTCTCGATCAAGGCTCCCACCGGACAAATAGATGCGCAAAGCCCGCAGAACTCACAGACCGAACTGTCGAGATCAGAATCCATGGCTGCGGCCGGCCGGGCCGCTTTCCCGTATTGCTGCAATTCATAAGTGCCCACTCCCTGGACCTCCTGGCAAGCCCGGATGCAGAGCCCACAGGAAATGCACTTCGAGAGATCCCGCAGATAGAAGGGGTTGGCATCAACCACCGGGCGAAAGTCCTGGCGGAAGGGGAATTCCCGGCCGGTTACCCCGGCTTCTATCGCCAACTTTCTCAACAGGCAGGAATTGTTGCTTTCACAGACTTCGCAATGTACCGGATGGGATGAGAAAATCAGCTGCAGTAAGAGCCGCCTGGCCTCCAACACCCTTTCGGTATCCAAGAAGATGGACTTTCCCTCCTCGACCGGAGTGTTGCAGGCGGTTACCAGTCTGCCCGTCCCTTCTTCCTCGACCAGGCAAATGCCGCAAGTGGCGCTGTCCGCAACGCAGGGGTGGTGACACAAGGTGGGTATGGGGAGCCCGATGCTTTCCGCTGCTTCCAGAAATGTCCAGCCAACGGGCGCCTCGACTTTACGGCCATTGACCGTGATGCCGACCATCAATCCTCCCCCTTTCAATTGGAAAGGTAACTCGCTTCAAAAATAGGAAAGATGCTGCGGCGAATGTGCGTTTGAAGATTCGTGTCCCGACGTAACGACCAAAACAGCTTCTTGTTGCCCTGTAATTCGTTTAACTATACGCGCTTGGATAAAAAAGCAATGACGAATTGACCTATGAGAAAGGGCCTCGAATTCGACTTATCGAGGGAGGAAAAGCAAACGCAGAGGTTCACGAGTAAGCCTTTCCGCAAGCAGGATTGCATCTACTGAACGAAGAGGCCGGGAGATTCAAATCCCGGCCCCTTTTATATGTGGCACGCCCGGAGGGAGTCGAACCCCCAACCTACAGATCCGTAGTCTGTCGCTCTATCCAGTTGAGCTACGGGCGCATATGCCGCAGGAAATATTTTAGCACATATACATATTCCCACTCCCAGACCTAAAAAGCACAAGAGTCTGCAACAATGCCTTAATCAATTTTCAAGAAGAAACCGATTCTTAATATAGATTGAACGCAAGCATGTGAAGGCAAAAGGCCGGTGATCGTGGTGGCCTCAAGGGAATTCGAAAAACTGCGGGAGAAGCTCCTCTCCGATCCCGTAAAGGGCGACACTCCAGTCGATCAAGCGCGGGCCGCCTTTGAGCAATTGATGTCCTTATACACCGGGAATCTGGAGAACGTGGTCAGGGAGGACATAGTCTGCTCGGGAGTACCCGCTTCCTGGATCATCACTTCCGAATCGATCGACCATCGCGTGGTCCTCTATTTTCACGGAGGCGGGTTTACCATGGGCTCGGTTCAATCCCATATGGAGATCATATCCAGAATGTCTCGAGCTCTCTCCGCCCGGGTGTTGGCCATCGAATATCGCCTCGCCCCGGAACACCCCTTCCCGGCCGCCATCGACGATTGTGTTGCCGCCTATCATTGGCTGTTACACTCAGGCTTCAATCCCAATCAGCTTGTCCTGGCCGGGAGTTCGGCCGGAGCCGGCCTCGTGATGTCGACCCTGCTAATGCTGCGCGATTGCAAAGATCCCAAACCCGCTGCCGCCGTATGTCTCTGTCCATTTGTCGACATGACACTGCAAAGCGATTCGCTCTACACAAATCACGGGAGAGACTGGGTGACGAAGAGCCGGCTCGAGGCAATTGTCGAGACCTACCTCGCGGGTGCCGATCCGGCCCAACGCCTGGCCTCGCCAGTGGCCGCCGACCTATCGGGACTGCCTCCCATTTTTATCCAGGCCGGAAGGAACGAGATACTGGTTGACGACGCCCGGCGGCTCGCGGCCTATGCAAGCTCGGACGGCGTGCAGGTCGAATTGGATATCTGGCCGGAAATGATCCACATGTGGCAGCTTTTTGCATCGGCCATCCCCGAAGGCGCCGAAGCGATCGAGAAAATGTGCGGTTTGCTGAAGAAATCGGTGCGAGCGTGGCCCGGGTAAGGCAAACGCCGATCATTTAGTGCTTGCTGGTTCCGAAGGGTCTGCCATCCTCTCTGCAACCCCGATGATGGCAATGGATTTCTTGGAGCTCACTTTGCCATCGCCTGCTGCCTTAATTCCTGCGGCATCTTTTCGATGGCATAACGGAGTGCGGTTCGGGGCATTGTTGCTTTATGCCTACGTACATAGTCGAAGACTTCTGGCTGGTGCTGCCGGCTCGCTTCCTTGAGCATCCATCCGTAGCCCTTTTGAACCAGATCGTCCTTATCGAGCAGGAGCGAGTCGGCTATCTCGAAAATGTCCTTCAAGAATTTACCATTCTTGGCGGGAATGATAAGGCTCACCGCGGCCGCGCGCTTCATCCAGCGGTTGGGGGATTTCGCCCAGCCCTTGAGCCCCTCGATGTATTCGGGATATTTCTCGATAAAGGCGCCGACGGCATGGTTGCACAAAGTATCGCATGCGGCCCAGTTATTTATATATTTATCAACCCACATCTCGAAGACTTTGAAATCCGCAGGTTCGAAATCCTTGTGCATCCAATACGCCCAATTGGCGGCCACCCAGGCTTCCTCGCTGTAGCCTGATTTCAGCAGATCCTCACACAGGGAGAAAACCTGCTTCTTACCAAAGGGCTGTACTTGCTTGAAATATTGCTTAGCGATTTTTACGGCAGTGGGTGCTTTGACACCATGAAATTTGACATCTTCCTTGAAAAATCTGGGAAAGCTGGCTTTCGTCTTCTCATCGGCGTTATTAATAAGTTCCTGCTTAACATTTGCGACAATCTCTTTCGGTCGAGCGTTCATTTCTCCTCGCTTGCCTTCCTTCTCGCTTTCTTTTTCAATTTCATGGTCTCTGTAAAGGGGGTCGGGTCTCGACAGGCTGACCGAGAATATGAACACAATGTGAACTAAGGGGTCAAGCCCCCACATCCACATTTTCATTAGTGCAGTGTATGCAGTTTTCGATCCCTGAAAATGTGGATGCTGGAGGCGTCGACCCCATAGAGCCAGCCCTTTCAATCTATTCTCGGTCAGCCTGTCGAGAATCGATTTATCTACTATTACTTGGAATAATCCTCGATATTCGAGACCTGACCTTATGATTTCTGGCGGAAGGGGAGGGATTCGAACCCTCGAGGCGTGTTGTGCACGCCCTACCCTGATTACCCCAGTCGGCGACATATATCCAGACCTTTTCAGTGTAATCTGGCTGTATCTGATCTAAAAATATCCGAGGGGGAATTCTCAGCTTCAGTCGTTTCCTTTTCCGCAACTGTAACAATATCCCTTATGAACACAAATAGTGCCCCCACATTTGGAACAAGTCCATCTTATTTCTTCATGCTTCAGAAATTCTTTAATACCTTTTTTTTCAATATCTTCAAGATTCTCGATCATGCTCATATTGTATTTGTCTCGGTATCTCTTATCTAAATGTTTCAGTTTGTCACAAGGGAATATTTCGCATTCAAAACAGAAGTGATCTTCGCCTTTTTGAAAGGTTGTGCAGTTCTTAATTTTGCACCTGGTACGAGTAACTGGTTTATTGAGATCTGATTCTCTACAACCGGGGCATTTATTCTTTTCTCTCAAATAAGCCATGCAAATGCTGCAATTCATTCCGCAAGGGGCGATAAGTGAAATCCTATCTAATAATTTCATGATATATGATCTCTTATTTCGAATTCGAACCCTCGAGGCGTCAACCTCTACAAACGGACCTGACCCCTTTGTAGACCCGACATCTATTTAATTCTTTTCTTTGATTTCTGGCGGAAGGGGAGGGATTCGAACCCTCGAGGCGTGTTGTGCACGCCCACACGATTTCCAGTCGTGCTCCTTAAGCCATACTCGGACACCCTTCCAGCATCAATAGCGCCTCAAAGGCGCAAGAACAATTATAGATGTGAGGATTAAGGGTTTCCAGGCCGAAGGCTTACTTCATTCACTACCCAAACCGGCGGCCATGCTCGCCTGCAGGTGCTCGCCCTTACCCGACTTAAAGTCCGAAAAGGAGAGCTTGCCGGATTCCACGATATTAGCCTTCTTAAAATGAGTATAGAATAGCTTTCCGTTTTCCGAGATGGTCGCAATCAACGCCTCATCCGCCGCCGTCTCCGAATCCTTTAAGATGAGGATGGAAGCAAAATAATCACGCGGAACCTGATCAAGATCCATCTCTTCGAGGGAAGGGATGTTGACTTCGATCCAATAAGTGCCGAACTCGAATTGATCCATATATTGTGCGGTGAAGTGTCTGTAATCTCCTTCTTTCTGGCCTTGGGCCACCCAATACCTTTGCACCGCCGCTTCGGCCTGCTCGTAATTCTGCTGTGCCCTTGCAGTGTAGGCATTGTTCCTGATGTTGGACCAAACGGGAAGAGCCATTCCTACCAACACGCCCATTATGCCTATTACCACCGAAAATTCGAGCAGCGAGATGTTGTGGAACGGGTGCAAGCTTCCGCCACTGAGGCTTCTGTCCCTCTTACGGTTCCTCTTTTGCAACACTGCCTTCAAACCTCCCATGTCTATCTCCCGGTCGAGCATATGTCGATTTTGATATATCCCCCAAATGTACGAAGATCACCAACCAGGAGATGCGGGCTTGCGGCTAAAGAAGCGCCTATTGATGGGTCGATTCTAATTCAGGGTGAAGAAGATGAAGTTTGCTAGAACCGGCTACGGCAGAATAAAGCTAATTGCTCTGCTGTTGGTTTTCATGGGCATGCTTGTCTTAGCGATCTTCCTGCTTGCACCGCAGTTGGGACAGACGCTTAACCTCACGAGGCGATACGGAGCAAACCCGGACAACTGGGTTTATTACGTGATTCTAGGCGGCTGTGCCCTGGTTCTTGGTGGCAGTCTGTTTCTGCTTTTCCATGGCTACAGAAAAAGCAGTCGTCACGAGGACTCTGCCGACTGATGTCCCTCTCAATGTGCAAACGGGTTTCCGAATCGCATAAAATTGGTACTGGCAGGCATCGATCGTGCCCTGCGAGACACTGGTTTTAAGAGGAGGTTGTTTTGGCGGTCATAGGGATCGACGAGGGAGCATCAAAGACGGCTGGGATCCTTCTGGCCGAAGGCCGGATTGAGGGAAGAGTCCGGCTGAGAACCGATACCAGCTCCAGCCAAGCCGTGTTGGCGGGACTGCTTGCAGCCTGCTCCCATTTGATGAACGAGGCGGCTTCCCGGCGGATTGAGGTTTCGGGTATAGGAGTCGGAGTCGCCGGTTTCATCGATTTCGAAGCCGGAGTTGTTACCGACGCCCCAAACCAACCGCTGCACGATTTTCCGATTCGCGATCTGCTTGCCCGGGAGGTGGGCAAACCGGTATGTGTCGATAATGACGCCAACCTCGCAGCCCTTGCCGAAGCCCGCCTGGGCGCCGGAAAAGATTCCCGCTACCTGATCCACCTGACCCTCGGAACCGGGATAGGAGGCGGCATAGCTCTCGACGGCCGCCTTTACAGGGGCGCCCTCGGCAGCGCGGGGGAGTTCGGGCACATTATCATTGTGGAGGGCGGGCCCCAATGCAACAGCGGGCACCACGGGTGTCTCGAAGCCCTGGCTTCAGGTACTGCACTATACAGGCGGGTCGAAGAACTGGCGGCGGGTGGAGTTGAATCGGCCATGACAGAGGATTTTCTTAAGAATCCGGAAAGCTTTACCGCTGGGGATATCTGCCGGCACGCTGACTCTAACGACAGTTTCGCGATTGATATTTTAGCTGAGGCCGGCAAACACCTCGGGTCGGGCATTGCAACCCTGGTCAATATCTTCAATCCGGATGTAGTCACCCTCAGCGGGGGTTTACTCGAATGTTTCCAATATATGGAAGGCGAGATGCGGCGCGCATACGAAGAGAGTGCGATTCCCATCAGCCGCCGCCATGCTCGCATCTTGACTACCGCCCTCGGTGATGATGGCGGCCAGTTGGGGGC
>Ga0209745_1002295_pt1 | contig 10973 bp, 7 predicted proteins | sample BarGraNGADG00312_FD_184495 | JGI IMG/M metagenome (GOLD analysis project Ga0209745, IMG submission 184495) | Arctic peat soil microbial communities from Barrow, Alaska - Barrow Graham LP Ref core NGADG0004-312 (SPAdes) (version 2) | ecosystem: Environmental > Terrestrial > Soil > Wetlands > Peat ... | reverse complement strand
GCTACGCCGGCTCGAAATGCATCAGCAGCATCGGGTGCGTCACCGGCTCGGTAGCGTAGGCCACCTTGACAGGCATCCCCATTTTGATCGCGTCTGTCGTCTCGCCGTAGTTGCGAAGTTGATGGGTGAACAGAGTGTCGGCCCCATCCAGCTTCACCATCGCCAGGATGTATGGAATGTCCACTTTCATGAAGGCCGGCACGAAGTGGGAGACAGAGTAACTCTCGAGCGTCCCGTTGCCGGGGAGCTCCTTCCACTTCGTTATGGTGAGGCAGTCCGCGCAGAGCGGCCGCGGTATCGCCCACACTTTGCCGCAGCCCGGGCACTCCGTTGCCAGGAACTTTTTGTTCGCCAGCTCGATGAAGAACTTGGAGTACTTACCGAGCACGTGCTTGTAGGTGAAGTCCATTTTCCATTCGATACGCATTATCTCTCGGAAGTCCGCCCACGGATCGCCGTCCGGGTGATCGAAAGCCATCGGGTCTTTCGCGGTGAAGACTTCCATGAGGTTGGTTACGAGTTCAAGGCCCATATCAGTCCCTCCTCTCAAAGATGTTAATGGCGCAGAACGTGCCGGTTCCTCCGTGGGAATCCATGCCGCCGCGCTTTGAGTTGAGCTCCACCTGGCGCTTGGGGTGGGCTTCCTGGCGAAGCTGGCGCAGCACCTCGACGCCCTGTGCGACTCCGGTCGCGCCCACCGGATGCCCGAAGCCGATCAGACCGCCTGACGTGTTGGTCGGCAGGTCGCCGCCGAGGTCGAAAACGCCTGTCTCGGCGAGTTTTCCGCTCTCGCCCTCCTTGCAGAAGCCCAGATCCTCATATGAGACCAGCTCGACGCCGGAGTACGCGTCGTGAACCTCGAAGCAGTCCAAATCCTCGCGGGGGTTCTTGATGCCGGCCATCTTGTAGGCCATCTCGGCGCCGGTCCTTTTGCCCCGGAAGTGGGTGATGCCCGGATAAGGGAACGGCCTGTCCGCCATCCTCATGAAGTCCGTACCGCAGCCCGTGCCGGTAAGCTCCACGGTCGGTTTGCTCCCCCATGCTTTGCTGTGCTTCTTCGCCCATTCCTCGGTGGCGAAGATCAGGCAGGCGGCGCCGTCGGAGAGAAGGCAGTTGTCCAGAAGCTTGTACGGGTAGGTGATCATCTTCGACTTCATCACGTCTTCAACGGTGATGTCCATGGGGTAGTGGGCTTTCGGGTTGTACATTGCGTTGCGATGGTTCTTTACGCTGACGGTGGCGAACTGCTCTTCCGTGGTGCCGTACTTCTGCATGTGGGTGACCATCATGATCGCGTAATAGGCGATGTAGAAGCCCGCCACCTGCACCTCCCAGTCGGTGTCTGACGCCAGCGCGATAAACTGCTGCGCCACGTCGGATGGCACCTGGCGGCCCATATTCTCGCTACCGAAGACGATCATGGAGTCGCAGATGCCGGACATTATGTAAGCGTAGGCGTTGCGGATGGCGAGGCCCCCGGTGCCGCCTCCGCCCTCGACCCGCACGTTGGGTTTGGGGCACATCCCGATGTTGTCGTGGAAGATGGCCCCTGCCTTCAACTGCTTGTCGAAATGGTCGCTGAAGTAGCTGGTCGTGCTGTGCTCGATGTTTTCTATCCCCGTTCCGGCATCCTCCAACCCCTCCAGGACGGCTTCATTGATCCAGTCGCGCATGTTGCCGTCCGCGCGCTCGGCGGCGAACTTGGAGATACCGCCGCCGAGAACGAAAACCCTGCGCTTATTTTCGAGAATTTCCATTTCGCGCACCATCCTACTCTCCGGCTTTCGACTGGTAAGGACTTTGTCACGTAATTATCAGCTTACCGGCAGGCCTTATTCGCTATGAGGATTTCAAGTATATCAAAGATTGGGGTCAGACCTCAGATCTTGCATTTTCGATCAGCCTGAGTGACAAATCGCTAACAAAACGCAAAATCTAAGACCTGACCCCATTTTGCGTTTTTGCGTATAATCGCTTCTGATGCACGAGCACTTCGACGGACAGAAAGCGTTTCAGCATGTGGCCAGGTTGGCCGAGCTTAGAAGATTGCCCGGAACCCCGGGTGAAGCGGAAGCGCGCGACTATATCGCCGAGGTCGGGCGGGAGATCGGCGTTGAGATGCGTCCAGAGGGGTTTTCCTACTCATCAATACCGTCCTCCGCAATCCTTCCGTTTCTCTATCTGCTTTATTCCGGGCTATGTTTTGCGGGATCTCTGACTTACCTTTGGGGCACTTCTCTCACTGCGATATGCGGGGCAACAATACTCCTTGCGAGCTGTGTAGGCCTTACATGGTCCGGCGCAAAAGAGCGCTTTGCCGCGCGCGACGGGCGCAAAGAATCGGCAAATCTGGTGGGGGAGATCAAGGCGTCGGCCGGAACGAATGGCACCATCCTTCTATGTGCGCACTACGACTCGAAAAGCCATCCCATGCCGGTCGCGGTAAGGGCCGCGCTCTACATGCTCGGATTCTCGAGCGCCATCCTCCTTGGTCTCACACTTTTCGTTGCAGGCATAATGGCCGCGGTAGGAAAGGACACGTTGGGAAGCCAGGCGGGGTTCTACGTTTCCCTGGTTCCCGCCCTGTTGATCTTCGCGCTGGTTTTTAACCGGACAAGCAACAACTCGCCGGGGGCGCTCGACGACGCTTCTGGTGAGGCGGTGATCCTGGAGGCGGCGCGCCTGCTGGCCCAACGTCCGCTGGAGAACCTCGATGTGAGGGTCATCTCATTTGGCTGCGAGGAGATCGGCCTTATCGGATCGATAAAGTACTTGCACGCCCACGAAGAGGAGTTCAAAAGACGCCCGCTCTTTATGATGAACTTCGACATGCCTTTCTCGCCCGGCGGTGACCTCGGGCTGAACAGCGGCTTCGGTATTCCACCTCACCGCACCAGCGAGAGACTGAACGAGCTTTCCCGCAAAGCGGCGGGGGAGATGGGTTTCGAGATCAACGGCATTTTCCTGCCGGTCGGCGCGTCGGCGGACCACATGCCGTGGTCCAAGCACGGATTCGAGGCAACCGGTTTTGTGTCTACCTCGCCCTACATGCACCGCTCCGGTGATTCCATTTACAGGATCGACAGAGAGGCTTTACGCAGGACCGGCGAAGTCGCGCTGGCTGTGGTCCGCGAGCTGGATCAGCAGGTGTCCTAGTGTCCTGATTTAGTTCGTCTTGTACCGCGCACTGCCGCTACTGGTCCCGAACGGTTTCTTTAACTTCCCCACGCGCGGCCATTTTTTCCGTCAAGTAGATATCTATGGCCATGGCCGCCCGTCGCCCCTGGTTGCACGCGGAGGCGACCAGCCCGCCGCCGGTCACGATCTCACCTCCGGCAAACACGCCCGGACGTGAAGTGGCAAGCGTCTCCGGGTCGGTATGGATGGTGCCGTCCGGATTCATTTTGAGCTGTCCGGCCATGTACCGGGCGAGTTCCGGTGCGGCCTGGCGGGCCCCAGCGAGGATTACCGTCTCGACCTCAAGAATGTTTGATTCCTCGCCTTTCTTGCCGCTCTTTCCGGTATCCGGCGACGCCGCTTGAGGAGGAGCGAAAACCGCTTCCACCCTGCCCTCGCCTTGTATCTCGAGCACTTTCCGGTTGGTTAGAATCTGAACTCCATGTTCCCGCGCTTCGGCTATGCGCTCGGGAACAGCCTCGAGCTCGTCGGCATCTTGCGCCGTGATGAGGTACACGTTCTCAGCGCCGAGCTCTCGGGCCAGGATCGCGGTATCCACCGCAAGGTTGTCATTACCGAGGACGGCTACGTTTCTGGTTAGCTCGCGCTTGACTCGTCTTCGGGCCGCGCCCAGGAATGCCAGGGCGTCTATGACTCCCGGAAGATTTTCGCCACCGATCTCCGGCGCGCGCGTTGCCTGCTGACCCGTCGCGATGAACACGGCTTCGAACCCCTCGCGCCAGAGATACTCCAGGTTTATGTCTTCGCCGAAAGCGGTGTTGCTGTGGAGTTTGATACCGGAGGCCATCGCCCCTTGTATCTCCCTCAGAATCTGTTGGCGGTCCAGCCGATTGTCCGTCATAGCCCGGGCGGGGAGCCCGCCCGCTTCGAGGTCCTCCTCGAATACTTCCACTTGATATCCGAGGATAGAGAGGTAGAAAGCGCAAGAGATTCCGGCGGGTCCCGATCCGATGACCGCCACCTTTCCGCGCCTCGGACCGCTGAACGGGGCTGGCCAGCCGTCCGATTCCTGCGAGTACCCGCATACGAACGCCTCCAACTGGCTTATCTTGACCGCCATGCTGATATCGGCGAGCAGGCAGGCGCCCTCGCAGAGGTGGGTCGCGGGGCAGACCACGCCGCATGCCTCTCCGAGAGGATTGCTCTCCCTTATCAATCTGGCTGCTCCCGGGAAATCACCTGAGCTCACGCGCCTTATGAAGTTGGGAATATCTACACCTGCGGGACAGGCCAGAATACAAGGCGCATCCTCGCACCTCATGCAGCGGTGTGACTCCTGCACCGCTGAGATCGAGTCCACAACATTCTCCCCGGGAATCTCAGGGCGAACAGGGACGGTCTCCAGCACGAAGCTCTCCGGCGGCTTGTGGAACCTGGGAGCGTGAATACCCAGGTATCGCATTGTGGAAAGACCGCAATGCAGTCCCGAAGCGCCCGCCTCCGCAACTCCCCGGCCGAAGAAAGTGGAGTCGCCCGCCAGGAAAAGCCCACGTATCTCGGTTCTGGTTCCCGGTAGCGAGGCGGGCATCAGCAGCCCGTTAGTGCGAGGACCGGCGAGAGCCCCGCCTTCCCTGCCAATAAGACGCTCGAACGTTGCCGGGGTGGCAACCGCGCGTACAACCGCTTTGTCTCTCAGGCCCGGCATCAGCGGCTCTAGTTTCACAAGTACGTTGTTTGCCTCGGCTTCCTTGTGCTCGCGGTATTTTTCCGATTGGTATTCCGGGTCGGTCGGGCGCGGCCAGGAGCCGGCGTCGGTAACGGCATGGATGGTCAGGGAGTGGAAGCCCTCGGGGGAAAGATTGGGATCAAATAGCGACGGTACACTGACTGAGATAAATCGTCCCGGCTCGCGCTCCGGGTCTTCGACTAGTATCGTGTTCGGGTTGAAGCCTTCCGGAACCGCGTCCTCCGGTACGCCGAGGTACAACGCCATCACCCCACTTGAGGGTTCCATCGCGGCGATACGATCGCGAGTCTGCTGGCTGAAGGTTCCCTCCGGCAACATCCGCTCGAAGAGGTTCCGAACGGAGACGTCGGCGATGACCGCGTTGGCCTTGACCAGCCGCCCGCCGGCCAGGCGTACGCCGGTCGCGTTACCTCCTTCGACGGTGATCTTCTCAACGGGGGACCTGTAGATGACGCGGCCCCCTCTGTCGTTGATGCATTTTTCCAGCCGGTCGGCGACCTGTTGAGCGGAGCCTATCGCGTGGTGGGTACCACCCACGTGGCGGTCAATCGCGCAAAGTGCCGCCTGCGGAGCGGATAGCTCGGTTATGCTGTAGCCGGTGTTGTAAACGAAATCCGCCTCGAAGAACGCTTTTATCATAGGGTCATCCGTGTAACCCGCCAGCAACGTTTCCGCGCTCAGTCGCTGGGAGCGAGAGACCCGAGCGTAGCCGGCCGGGTGCCTGGCCATGAGGCTCCATCTCAGCATGGACGACTCGTCATCTCTCGGTCGCAGGGGCCCGGAGCACTCGAGTACCGCATGATAAAGGTGCTCCATTTGACGCATGTAGGCCAGGATGCTTCCCGCTTGCTGGGGGAAGACGGCGCCCAGTTCCGCCGTGAAAGCGTTACGGTCCTGGTGGAAGTTGACGTGTTGCTCCCCGAAGTACATGGTATAGGCACTATCCCGCGGTATTAGCTCGACCTGCTGGCCCAGCAGGTCGAAGAGCGTCCGCATGGTGTGAAAGCCGACCTCTCCGAAACCTTGGAGTATTGAAGCGGCAGTATCGAAGGTAAACTCGCCGAGGCGAATCGACGAACAGCAGCCGCCCGGTTCGCGCGATTTCTCGAGTAAGAGGACCTCTATGCCCTGATGCGCCAGAATAGCGGCCGCAGACAGCCCGCCTATGCCGGCGCCGATTACAATGACCTCGTATTTGTCTTTAAGGATTGGCTCGAATGTGGCCAAAGCGAATTCCCGTGGTCGTTTCCCGACTTGAAAACCATCCATAGAGTGGTGCTTTACGCAATCAAAATGATATCCAAGTATCAGGAGCAAAGCAATTTGAGTTAGCGAAACTATATATAATATATATTGACATAAATAGATATATAACTATTATTATTATATAGATATGAATTTGGAAGGTTACTCCCGGAAGCAAAAGAAGAGGCAGGCCAACTTTCTGCTGCCCGAGCAGTTGATAAACGAATTGCGACGCCTTGTGCCGCCGAAGCAGCGCAGCCAGGTAGTGGCCGCGGCGCTCGAAAGAGAACTCGCCAGGATCAAGGTAAAAGCCGCCCTGAGGGAGTATTTCGGCGCTTGGAAGCATATCGAGGCTTGACACGGAGAACTTGTTCGGTGATGACGTGGCGCAGACATGGAGGCGACGATCACGAAAGACTTCCTGGTCGAAAGCGACATAATCATTGATTTTCTTAAAGGTGTTGAGGCAGCGAAATCCGCGCTCGAGAGGACTGCAGAGGAAGGCTTAATCCGAATCAGTGCCGTGAGCGCTATTGAGGTGATGGCGGCGGCCCGCGAGGCGAGGCGTGGGCCGGCCACGAAGCTTATCGAGTCGTTTGGGATTGTTCCCGTGGACAAGGAGGTGGCAGTTCTTGCCGGACTTTACCTCTCTGATGACAATCGAAGCAAACTTGAGCTTGGCGATTGTATTGTTGCTGCTACTTGCCACAAGCTGGCAGCGGTACTTGTAACCCGGGGCCGCCGCAAATATCCTGCCAACGGGTTCGAGACGATGATAGTCAAGTATTAACCTTTTGGTGCCAGGTCTGGTTTGGTTAGTTTGCATCTTTGTATATGGGTAATGTATTAAAACTAACCAAACCAGACCTGGCACCAAAAGGTTAGTTCAAGGGTCTGATTCCGACTTCGAGCTGCGTTGCGCTCATCAGCGCGAGGCTGCTTGATGGATGTCAAGGCGCACCCCGGCCCGTTCATTAGTATGGGATACTATGATGTCAAGAGTTGAACCAGTTCATCCGATTGAGAAGAGATATTGATGAATCCGCTGAGGTCTAAATATCTGAGGGCGTTAGCCATCTCCCTGTTGGTTGTATCGCCTTTTGTGGCTTCGCCGGCCCAGGCGCAGAATCGCGGGGTAAAGGTCACCCCCGTAGGGGCTCGCGCCGAAGCGGCAAAGCTGATGTCAAAGGTGTCGAGAGCTACGCGGTCCCACCCGATGTCGGGGAGCGCACAGCCAGCATGGGCGGACGCTGCAACCGCGGATCCGCTGTTGCTACACTCGTTCAACGGTGTTCCTACTTCATACCTGGTACCCGTTGTCGATGCCCGGGGTAAAACGATCTCGACCGTCGGGGTCAGCGCGACCACGGGCAGGTGGTGTTGGTACTCCAGCTCCTCGCAGCCGAAGTTTCCCCTGGTGAGTGCGGGCGAAGCCAAGGCGAAAGCGAGGGCGTTCTTGCGCGACCACGGCATCAAAGCAATCGTCCCCGTGCCTGAGGCACGCATGGCGCCCGACAAACTCGCGTACTGGTTTTTCAAACTGGGCGACGGTCTGCCGGTCAAGTGGTTGTACCTCCCGGTCTTTTTCCAGGACAGGCTTTCCAGCGACCTGGAGTCCCCTCCGTGGGAACGGAAGCGCATTCCGAGCCAGCTTTCTATGACGCCGAAGTCCGTAGCGAAGCCCGCGGCACCGGCGGCTTTATCGAGGGGTGGCCTTGGAGCGGTGACGTCGCTGGCGAGCGGAACACCCGCATCTCACAACATAGAAAACGTCCCTTACCACCAGCAACAGACAAGCTATTGGTGCGGCCCGGCGACGCTGGAGATGGACTTTGATTACTGGGGGCAGGACGTGCCTCAGAGTGAGATCGCCAAAGTGGCGAACGCTACAGAGAGCGAAGGATCTTACAACGCCGATCTTCTAAGAGCGTCACAGTTTTCTTCGCAGAGCACTGCTATAAGCGACCCTTCCCTGCGAGGCTACAGCAGTCGTTCGACCGGTTACGGCGCCGCGGATGCTCAATGGGAGGACGGCTCCTCGCTTTATAGCAGACGATACAGCGATCTGAAAGAGCTCATCTCCAAGGACATTCCGGTAGTGATACTCACCTATTACGACACGCCACCTTCCGAGGGTCACTTCCGACTTGTGAAGGGGTACGACGACAACGTCGGCACGTTCATTGTGAACGATCCCTGGTTTGCGGCGCCTTATTCTGGACCCGACGTCAACTTCAATCAGTCGTTCCTGGTCGATACGCTGTGGCGGTACTCCCGTCGCTGGGGGATGATTGCCAGTCCATGGGCAGTTACAGTGAACAAGCCGTCAAGCGTCACAAAGGGACAGACGTTTAACGTCACCGCTTCTATTTCATACAAGGGACCCACACCACTGGACGGTCAGTACCAGTGCGTCCCGGGGACCGCTATCGCTACGCTCCAATCATCGGAGTATTACGAATTGGTCGGCGGCGGCGCGGAGCAGCAGGTTGGAAGCATCGAATACACAGGATCGAGCGGCTCCGCCTCATGGTCGATGAGAGCCCTCGACAGCCGGAGCACGGACGACATACGGGTTGCCGCGCGGGGGATGATTGAAGGCTACGCCCCCAGTTACGGCAGTTACAGCGACCTTATCGGCGGGGTAGGGGCCAAATCGGGAACTCCTCCCACTACGACAAGGACCTGGGGCCACGACTCGGTAGGCGCGACCGCCCCGGCCACCAACTGGTACCTCGCGGAGGGGAGCACCAACGGGGGCTTCGAGACGTGGGTGCTGGTGCAAAATCCGGGGGCAAGCGCGGCCCACGTGAGTCTCACTTACATGACGCCGGCCGGCCCGGTCGACGGTCCCAAGTACACCCTGCCCGCGAACTCCAGGAAGTCGTTCTCCGTCGCGGATAGCGTGCCCGACGAGTGGTCCGTCTCCACAACCGTTGCCTCTGACGCGCCGGTCGTGGCAGAGCGCGCGATGTACTGGGGCAACTACCGGGAAGGCCACGATTCCATCGGCGTGACGGCTCCCGCGAAACAGTGGTACCTGGCCGAGGGTTGCACGAACGGGAACTTCGAAACCTGGATTCTAGTGCAGAATCCAAATGGGTCTCCAGCAAACGTGTCACTCACCTACATGACTCCCTCCGGTCCGGTGCCGGGCCCAAAGGCAAGACTGCAGCCGAACTCCAGGCAGACGTTTTATGCCGCCGACTCGGTGCCGGGCGAATGGTCTGTCTCCACGATGGTGACGGCCGATCAACCTGTTGTTACTGAAAGAGCCGTGTATGGAGGCAACCGATCGTGGGGTACTGATTCGGTTGGCGTGGCCGCTCCCGCGAAACAGTGGTACCTGGCCGAGGGTTGCACCAACGGTGGGTTTGAGTCCTGGATTCTGGTGCAGAATCCCAATGACTCTTCGGCGGAGATCAGTCTTACCTATATGACGTCTAACGGTGAAGAACCGGGGCCGTCGATTACGTTACCGGGCAACTCGAGGCAGACATTCAACGTGGGAGATACCGTCCCTGGCAACTGGGAGGTTTCAACAAAAGTGACCAGTGACCTGCCGGTAGTGGCGGAGCGGGCGATGTACGGCGGCAACCGGACCTGGGGTCACGACTCTATCGGCGTTTCCCGACCCGCCGCGACTTGGTACCTTGCGGAAGGTTGCACTCATAGCGGGTTTGAGACGTGGGTGCTCGTACAGAACCCGAATACCGCTTCCGCCAAGATACGGATTAGCTACATGACATCCAAGGGGCTTGTACATGGTCCAAGCGTAACTCTGCCGCCCAGCTCAAGAAAAACCTTCAACGTTGCCGCCACCGTGCCGGATGAATGGGAAGTCTCGACGATGATCGAGTCCACGAACGGCGTTCCGGTGATAGCTGAGCGCGCCATGTACGGCGACCAAAGATAACTAGGTGAGGAAGTGGATCATGCGGGTGAGTAGCTCGTTGACGGGCGTGTCGATTCCGCTTTCGGTGCCCATCCTCCATACCGCTCCATTGAGAGCGTCTATTTCGGTGCGGCGATGTTGTTCGATATCTTCCTGCATGCTGGAGCGGTGATTGCGGGTAGGCGGCAGGAGCTCGTTCTTAAGACGACTGAGGTAATCCGCAGCGACCGGTGAGACGAGTTCTATACCCCGGACCGCCGCCACGTTGTAGAACTCGGAGACCAGCATCTCTATAACCGCCCACGAATCGGAACTGTCGCTGAGGCTGCCGTAATCCGTGCGAAGGAGTGTCGCCAGCGCGTTGAGGCAGACGTTGTAGAGAACCTTATCCCAGATGTAGGACAGGATGCGTTCCTCGTATCGGCAGGGGATACGGGATTTAGAGAGGGCGCTGACGATATCTTCAACGCCGTCGGGGCCTCCAGGCGCAGGCCCCAGCAGCACATCGTCGGCAGAGACCGTGACCTCAACATGCCCGGGTTCAACTGTCCGGGCTCCGAAGATGACCCGGCCGCCGACGGCCATCCCGGGCGCCGCGGCAGTTATGGCCTCGACGTTTCCAAGACCGTTCTGGAGTGAGACGATCCCTTTGAGCCCGGCAATCGCGGGTGCGAGGTCACGCAGTGCCTCTTGGGTATCGTAAGACTTGACCGAGAGAAGGGCCCAGTCGGGCGCGAAGCCCTCATTGAGCACAGCCTCCAACGATGTACCCACCCGCGGCCGAAGGTCGCGCATGTCGCCCCAGATGCCGCTGATGTCCAATCCGTCATGTGCGACCGCTTCGATATGCTCGCCTTTGCCGAGCAGGTAAACATCATGGCCACCCATATGTAAGAAGCCACCTATTACAGAGCCGATGGAACCGGCGCCCATTACCAAGAAGCGCAA
>Ga0209745_1002292_pt1 | contig 10982 bp, 6 predicted proteins | sample BarGraNGADG00312_FD_184495 | JGI IMG/M metagenome (GOLD analysis project Ga0209745, IMG submission 184495) | Arctic peat soil microbial communities from Barrow, Alaska - Barrow Graham LP Ref core NGADG0004-312 (SPAdes) (version 2) | ecosystem: Environmental > Terrestrial > Soil > Wetlands > Peat ... | reverse complement strand
CTTCAACTTACGTCTCTTCTCCTGAAAAGGTGAAGGGGACGCTCGCGTCCCCTTCGAGGGAAAGGTGAGGGGGGACCTCATTTTCCCAATATGTCTCTTTAATCCTGTCTCATTACCAGGACGGGTACCCCTTCGAGCAGGTCCCCTCGATCCGGTTGTTCCAGTAGACCGACCGCTCCACGGACACCGGCACGCTGGAGGAAATCTGCGCGCTTACCTGCATGTTCGCGCCGACGTCGTCGTGCTCGTTCACCGACACACGGTGGCCCGCCGGAACCGTCAGTGGCTTTCTCTCCACGGGCCCCGTGCCGGTCAGGTAGGTTATAGTGACCGTCGCGTCCGTGGCGCCCGGGTTCTGCACCAGTATCCAGCTCTCGAAGCCTCCGTCGGTCGCTCCCTCGGCCAGCAGCGAGGAGAACTTAGGCGAGTCCACCGCGTTCTCGCAGGTGCCGCCGGACCTTTCGTTCCAGTAGACGGAGCGCTCGGCGATCACCGGCTGGTCGCAGGTCACCTTGGTCGAGACCTGGTAATCGTTTGACAGCGTGTCACCGACGTTCACCGACTTTCGCGAGTGCGCGGGGAGCTCGATGGTCGGCCCGGCCTTGGTCCCGGTCTCGTTCATGTAGGTCAGGTTTGCGTGCGCGGTCGCGCTCCCCGGGTTCTGCAGCAGCACCCAGGTCTCGAAGCCCGCGGCGGTGCAGCCCTCTGCCATGTACCACTGGTTGCCGGGGGTGGTCACGCCGGTGGCGTCGCTGCCTGCCTTCCTGTTCTTCCAGTACATCGCCCTCTCGGCGATTATCGGCACGTCGGAGTCGACCTGCGTGGACACCTGGAAGTCGTTGGGCAGCTTGTCGGCGACGTTGACGGTCGTGCGCGAGTGCGCCGGCATGTTGACCGTCGGCCCCTGGACCGCGCCGTTCTCGTTCATGTAGGTCAGCTTCACCAGCGCGCCGGTGTCGCCGGGGTTCTGCAGCAGCACCCAGGTCTCGAAGCTGTTCGCCGTGCAGCCCTCGGCGAGGTACCACTTCTGCGCCGGGCTGTTGATGCCGGTGGCGCAGTGGCCCCCCGCCCTGCTGTTCCAGTACATCGCGCGCTCGACCACTATCGAGTCACCCTCGTGACCCACCACCTTGGCCGAGACGCTCTTGCCCGTACCGACCGTGTCGGCCGCGTTGATGGTCTTCCTCGACATCGCGTCGACGTAAACCGTCTGCGTCTTATTGCCCTCGCCCTGGACCATGTAGGTGATGTCGACCTGGGTCTTCCAGGGGTTGGGGTTGCCTATGCAGATCCACTCCTCGAAGCCGCCGCCAGTGTAGCCTTCGGCCAGGTACCAGGTAGAGGGCACGTTGTTCGGGCTCGACTTGCCGCAGACGATGATGCGGTCGGGCGGGACGCTGCCCGGGTCGGGTCCGGCGTCACTTGAAGGATCGACGCGCAGCACCCTTGCGTACTTGATCCACGAATCCGTGACGACCTCGTTGGGAGTAGTCTGCGGCAGGATGACCCGCAGCGGGCCCGCGGTGTCGTGAGTGTAGGGCGGCCCGGCCGGGATCGGCTTGCCGTCCTCGGCCCACGCGAGCATCATCTGCAAACCCTTGGGGTAGGTCTTCCTTACCTGGTCCATGGTGAAAGGCGGCGTGGGATAGTTGTCTCCCGCGAGCACCCCGACCTGCGTGGCACCGGGCAGCGTGCCCACGACGCTGTCCAGGAAATAGCCGAGCGGTATCCCGGTGAACTTGCTGTCGCCGGTGAAGCCTCCGCTGTTCTTGTAGTGGTAGGTCGCGGTCACCTGCTTGATCGACTCGAGGGAGGCCACCGTGAAGCTCCTGCGGTTGAGTACGTTACCGTAAACCATCACCTGCCCCGGTGGTATCTTCGAGCAGTCCGCGCTCGGAAGCCCTGGCGGGGTCGGCTGGATCTCGATAGCTCGCACCATCTTGACCGCCTGGTTCCAGTTGTCGGTGCCCACGCCGTGTGGCCCTATCTTCGCCTGCGGTACCACCAGGCGGAACGGACCTTCGTCCGAGCCGAGCTCCTGCTGCGGCCCGCCTTTCTGGTTCTCCGTCCCTCTCTTCCAGGCCAGCAGGGTGCGCAGGCCGGTCGGTCCGGTCATGCGGAGCTCGTCGAGCGTAAGCGTCGCCGAGTATCCATCCGAGGCGAGCACCTTGATGCCGGTGGTGCCGGCCTTCAGCCCGACTTCGGTGTCCAGCAGATAGGCCAGCGGGACGCCGTAGTAGTCCTGGCTGAAGTAGGAGTAAGGCGCCTGCGCCTTGAGGCAGGTGTAGTAGCCGCCCGCGTAGGGCATGCTCTTCAGGTCGGAAGATGGGAACGACCTGTAGTTAGGGGTCGCTCCTGTTACGCTGTCGACCGTTCGCGCCGTTGCCGTATTGCCCGCGGCGGCGGTGCCCGCCAGCACTGGCAGCAAGGACAGCACCAGTGCCATCGCCAGAAGCAGGCTTATCGTCCTGCGCTCGTTCATGGTTTCCTCCTGTCCGCTCGAGTCCCGCGTGCGTCGCTAGTCCGAGTAACCGCCGATCGTATCGCTGCCGCCCCAGCGGCTGTTGGTGTACATCGAGCGCTCGACTATTATCTTCCGGCCAGTGGTCAGGCTCTCGACCAGTATCGAGGCCGATGCGAAACCCGACGGGAACTTGTCGGCCATGTTGTAGGTCTTGCGCGAGTTGGCCGGCACGGTGTCCGTGAAGACCACGTTGCCCTTGCCGCCCGGGCACAGGTAGCTGACCTTGACGGTTACCGGCACATCGTTGGGGTTCTGCACCAGGGTAAACGTCTCGCTCCCGCCGTCGTCCGGCGATATGTAACCGTCGGGGAGGCACCAGAACGAGTGCGCCGCGCTGGTCCCGATCGAGTCGTGCGTCGCCAGTCCCGAACCGGGTGCCGCCGCCCAGTACATCGAGCGCTCCGCCACTATCGGGACGTCGGCGTGCACCTTGGTCGACAGGTCGACGTTCGCATGCGCGTCGTTGACGCGTATGGTCTTCCTCGAGTTGGGCGGCATGGTGAACGCGGGATCCGAGACGGGGCCCTTGTTGGTCATGTAGGTCAGGGTCACGTTCGCCGGGCCGGGGTTGGGGTTCTGCACCAGCACGTAGGTCGTGAAGCCCCAGGCCGTGCTGCCCTCCGCCAGGAAGTAGTCGTTGGCCGGCTGCGTCGTGCCGATCGAGTCATGGCCCTCGCGCCGCCCGTCCTGGCCGGTTTCGGGTACGATCCAGTGCGTATACATTGACCTCTCGGGTATCACCCCGACGTCGCTCTCGACCTTGATGGACGCGTCGGCCTTGCCTATCTCGTCCAGCATGTTGAAGGTCGCACGCGAGTGCGCAGCGATCTTGTGGTCGATGGTCTTGGGACCAACGCCCTCGATCATGTAGGTCACCTTGCAGTTGGCAGGCTGCGCGTTGGGGTTCTGGATGAGCAGCCATGTCTCGAAGCCCCAGTTGGAGGACCCCTCGGGCAGGTACCATGTCGTTGCAGTGCCGGTCACCCCAATGGAGTTGGTGATGGCCGCGGCCTGTCCGACGCCTATCTCCCAGCTGATGGTGCGGTCGACCGCGATCGACTTGCCCTGCAGGCACTCGACCTTGGTGGAGAAGTCCACCGCGCCGATGGTGTCAAAAGGCGACACTTCCGTCTGGCTCATCTTGGGAAGGCCGACCATGATCGACTTGGTGCTCCCGTCGGTGAGCATGTAGGTCACCCTGGCGTTGACGTCCTGGTCGTTGGGGTTCTCGATGTGGATGGAGGAGCTGAAGCCCCAGGCCGTCGTGCCCTCGGCGAGGTACCACGTGGGGTTGACGATCGTTTCGGTCTTGTTGCTGTTCGAGCCGCCGCCAAAGGTCTTTACGACCACTGAGCCGGAGGAGGCCCCCTCGGGGACCACGACCACTATGGCCGTATCCGTCCAGGAGACCACTTCCGCGGGGACGCCGCCTACCGTGACCACGGAGTCGCTGACGTTCGAGCCGAAGCACCACCCCTTGATCGTCAGCTGCGTGCCCGGGCTCGCGCTCGTCGGCGAGACCGAAGCCACCTGCGGGGCCGTTAGCGCGAATGTGACGACCACGCTGTGCGCGGCGGTCACGTCGCTGACGGTGTAGGTATTAGTCGGGGCCTTTGCGACGCCGTTGTCGGTGATCGATGCGACTACGTAGTAATCATCGGGTGTGATGTTGACCATCGCCGAACCCCCGTAGTTGACGGTCCTCGCCGCCGGGCTCACCGAACCGTGGCCGCCGGACACCGAGGCGTTGACCTGGAAGGTATCGATGGCGAAGGACGCCGCGATCGAGTGGTTCACCGTGACGTTGTGGAACGTGTAGGTGGCCGACGGCGGCACCGGTGAGGCGTCGATGAGCAGCTGGCTCAGGTGGTAGTGCGCCGCCGGGGTCATAGAGAACTGCGGGCTGTCGTCCCCGTCGTTGACCGTCTGCGGCGTGTTGGGACTGATGGTCCCGTTACCGGTCGCGGACGGTGTGATGGTGTGCTGGGTGATAGCGAAGGTCACCGAAATACTGTGGTCGGTTGTCACGCCGTGGAACGTGTAGGTGCTGGCAGGCGTGACAGGTGAGCTGTCCACCGTCAGGGTCTCGACGTGGTAATGCGGATCAGCGTTGATGTTGAACAACTGGTCGGCGCCTTCGACGACTGTCACCGGCCCCGGAGGGCTGATGTTTCCATGTTCTCCGGGCGCTACCGTGACTGTTATCTGGTGAGTGATGTTAGAGAACGCGAAGTCCAGGGTGTGGTCCGCCTCGACGTCTGTGAACGTCCAGGGTGACGATGCGATCGTCTGTGGCGGGCCGCTGTCGATTGAGACCGTCGCGAAGTAGTGGGCGTTGGGCGTGACGTTGAACTGCTGGTCGTCCCCCTCGTTGACGACCACGCTGCCGTTCGGTGTGACCGCCCCGTGGCTCCCCACGTTAACAGTAAGCGTGTGTGTCGTCCTGGCGAAGGTCGCCGAGATGGATGTGTCGGCGGTGACGTTGTGGAACGTGTAAGAGCCGACCGGCCCCTGGCTGGCGCCGCCCGCCACCACGTCCACGATGTGGTAGTGGAGGTTCGGGTTGATGGTGAAGCCGTAGTCGTTGCCGTTGAGGGCGCTGACCGGCCCAGGCGGACTGATGGTCCCGCCCGCGCCGGGCGAAACCGTGATGGTGTGGACCGTCTTGACGGTCAACCCGCCGACGAGCGCGTCCGGCGTCTCAGTGCCGGTCGTGATGTTGACGTCGCGCGGCCCCAGCGCCGCCGCGTCCTCGACCGTGATGTTAGCCGTCGCGTGCGTGGCATCCGTGACGTTGAACGTGTTGACGTCTATCCCCGACCCCAGCGATAGCACACTGCTGCCGTTGACGAAGTGAGTGCTGGTGCCGGTGATGGCGATGTCGATCGTCTGGCCCTGTCCCACGTCACTGGGCGTGCAGGTGCTTATCCTCGGCGGCGTGCCGACGTAGACCTGGTCCCTGGGCGCGCTCGCCCCGGACCCCAGGTAGACGTGATTGGCGTCGGACGCGGCCGCGCCCTTGATGCTGTCGGAACCCGCAGTGTCGGTTCGCCAGGCAGTGCCGTTCCAGGTGTACACGGTGCCGGTGTTGCCGCCGGCCCAGGCGTGGTTCATGTCGGTGGCGGCGACGGCTTTGAGGTCGACGATCCCGGGTGCCGTCTGCGGCGTCCAGGTGGTGCCCCCGTCGGATGTCGAAAGGATCGTCCCGTGATATCCCACGGCCCAGACGTGGTTGTCGTCGAGCGCTATGATGGCGTAGAGCCTGTAGCCTGCCACGGTGTACTGGACCGTCCAGTCGTTAGCCCCGTTCCGCTTGAATATCTTTCCGTCGCTGGACGAGGCGACGTAGCCGACCGCCCACACGGAGGAGCCCGCGGCGGAGACGGCCTTTATCGGGCAGCCGCCGGTCGGGTCGGTGAAGTCGTCAACCCATGCCGTGCCGCCCGAGCCGCTGTTGTAGGCGCCCCCGTTCGAGTAGAGGATCTTCCCCACGTTGCCCGACGCATTGCCGCAGACCCAGGCGTGTGTCGAGTCCAGCGCGGCGCCGCCGTTGAGCTGGTAGGAGGTCCCATTGCGGTTCTGCAGGCCCCATGTCCCGGAGCCGGAGTCCCAGCACAGTATCGCGCTGGTGTTCGGCGCGGCCGCGCCCGCATTGCCGCCGGACGCCCAGACGTGGGTGTTGTCCAGGGCGAAAATGCCGCCGAGATAGGTCCCTGTCGCGGTGTACTGCGTCCATGTTGGAGAAGGAGCTGTAGCATTCGCGGTGCTGACTATCTGGCCGTCGGTGGTGCCCCCGGCCTCCCAGACGTGGTCCGCGTCGGTCGCGGCGATGCCGTTCAGGTTGGTGAACGTGCCCATCCTGATGTTGGACCAGTAGTACTGGCTGGACGCCGACGCCCCTGTTGCGCCGACGAGAAGTAGCGCGGTCATCAGCGCCACCGCCAGCAGCGCCGTGATCTTCTTGCCGTTCCTGAGTTCCATTCCGGACCCCCTTAATCGACGAAAGCCGCCTTCCCGCGCACGGAAAGACGGCTCAAAAAAAATGGCGCCCATCGGAAGGACGCCACAGAAAGCCTGTTCTCTTGAGGTCTTCCTTTCCAAGCGCGGGAGGCGTGACCGTTTCCAGTCGCACCCTATCGGCAGACCGCTCGTGGCTCGCGCTGTAGAGCGGCTTGCTCGGAAAACCCTTCCAGCGGCAGAAACTACCATCGGTATACAGGAATGTCAACAAGCAACACCGCGGCCGGGCGACACGGCGCGGCCGGCTAGACGTTTTCTCGACCGTCATCCGCGTGGCGCGCCTTTGCTTGACACCCCACCGCGCCGCGGTTAGTTTAGTCAGCGTGCCTGGAGAGGTCTCTCCGAGTCTTCGAGCCTAAAGCGAGAGCCATGGACGAAGACCGACAGGGTCCGGCGGGAAACCGCCCGGCCTCCCGTGATTGGAAAGGAGGGCGGACAGTCAGACATCTACGACTGCTGCTGGTCATAGCGATACTGCTGCTGCTTGTCTCAGTCGGGCTCTTCGTCACCAGCCTCGGCGGCGCGGGCAAGGTCGTGCTGACCGTCGGATCCATCAAGGGCATGCAATCGGCCAAAGGCACCTACCGCAGCATCAACCGGTTCAAGACCATCCAGAACACCAGGTATGAGGGCGTGCCCGCGGGCGAGTTGCTGAGTTCCGTCGGGGCCGGCTCCGGAAATAACAGCGTCAAGATCATCGCCTCGGATGGATACTTCTGGCCTCCCGTAGGGAAGAAGTTGACCGTCGAGCAACTTACCAGGAAGAACAAGCAGGGCCTGTCGCCCATCCTCGCCTACGGCATGGACGGCAAGGCGCTGGACCCCGAGCCCGACGGCACCGGGCCGGTCCGATATGTCGCCCCGCAGTACCAGGCCACCGACATGAACAAGCCGTCCTGGGTCTCCAACGTCAGGGTCATCGAGGTCCGACCGTTCCCCAAAGGCGTCAAGGCGCCCGACCCCAAGAAGGTCCCGACCGGCCAGGTCTGGATCGTGGGTGACGTCGGTAACGGCCTGCCCGGTGGAAGAATCGCCGCGTATGTCGCGGGGGGGCTCGGCCTGGCGCTCCTCCTGCTGGTGATCGCGATATTTTACGTACAGCACAGGAGGCGGCTCGGGGACACGGCGACAATGCCACCGGTTCCGCCGGTTGCCATGCTGATCGCGCTCATACTGATGGCAGGACTTGTGCTGCCGCTGTCCATTCCGGAGCGCTCGATGGCCGCGACTTCCAAGGTCTTCTCGATGGCCGAGCTGAAGGCGATGCCGTCTTTCTCGGGGCACTACACGTTCCTCAAGCAGCTTTCGCCCTACACCTACTACGAGGCCGACTACAAAGGGGTACCGCTGTCCACGCTCCTGGAGCAGTCGCTGGCGCTCGACGCCGGCGCCTCCGCGGTCAAAGTGAAGGCGCGCGATGGCTACGATGTCAGCCTGACCATCGACCAGGTCAGGGCGACTTACCCCAACGGACTCAAGGCAATCATCGCCTACGAGAAGAGCGGCCAGGCGCTGTCCAGCGATGAGGGACCTCTGCGCCTCATCGTCCCGCAGAACCACCCCGGCAAGCGGGACGCGGGCGGTGACGCCAACACGCCCAACTGCGAGAGGATGGTGTGCTCGGTCGAGGTCTCGCCGGTGCCTTCGGGAATGCAGGCGCCAACCGCCGCCTCGATACCGGACGGCTCCTGCGCGGTCTATGGCGCGGTATCGGAGCCCGCGACGGCCCCGCAACCCGCGCCGGCCCCGGCCCCTCAGCCGGTCGCGCCCACGCAGGCGCAGCAGCCTGCCGCCCAGCCCGCGACGGCACCCGCCTCGCAACCGCAGGCACAACCCGCGGCCGACGTTAAGTCGCAGGTGGTAGCCGCGCTGGGCGGGCCCGGGCACCTGGCGGCCTACGGCGGGGCGCTGCCCCTGACGCTGGTGCTGCCCGCCCCGCTGAGGGGAGCGATGTGCTGGCTGCTCCATTCGGTGGGGACGAAATGAGAAAGGCGTCTCGCTCTCTGGTCTGCCTGATCGCGCTGCTGCTGGCGCTGTGCGCGGGCTGCTCCTCGGGCGCGAAGACGTCCTCATCGACGCCGCTGCTACCCAGCGAGGCCCGCCTCAACGGGATGTACGAGCACTGCAAGACCATCCAGGTGAAGGACGGCTCTTCAACTGTGGAGTTCAAGACCGCGACGCTCCCCTCGCTCAACCCCATCACGGTCAACGCGGTGCTGAAGCGCTCCAACGGCATGCACATCAACGGCACCTGGAAGGGTACGCCGCTCGGCGCGGTGCTCGACTCTGTCGGCGTGGCCCGCCCGTTCAAGCAGCTCCGGGTCGAGGCGTGGGACAGCTACGTCGGGCGCGTCGCCTACGACGTGGCGGCCAGGCCCGATACCATCCTCGCTTATGAGCAGGACGGCAAGCCTCTGCCGAAGGACGACGGCCCGGCGCGCCTGGTGGTGGCGAGCGAGGACGGCTTCTTCTGGATCCGGATGATCACCAGGATAGAAGTGGTCAGGTGAGAACGCGCGCCGCCCTGCTCGTGACGGTGGCGCTGGCGGCATTGCTCCTTGCCGCGGCCGCGGGCTGTGGGTCGGGCTCGTCGGGCGCGAGCGGCAAGAAGGGGAGCATCATCCTCGCTACCACCACCAGCACCGAGGACTCGGGGATACTGAGCGAGTTCGTCAAAGAGTTCCAGGCTTCCTACCCCTACAGCGTCAAAGCGGTCGCCGTGGGAAGCGGCGCGGCGCTGTTCATGGGCAGCAACGGCGACGCGGACATCATGATCACCCACGAGCCGAAGGCCGAGAAGCAGTTTCTATCGGACGGCAACGCCGCCAGCTACGACAAGCTGATGCACAACGACTTCCTGATCGTGGGACCGGCGCCGGACCCGGCCCACATCAAGGGGATGAAAGACGGCGTCGAGGCGGTCAAGGCCATCGCCGCGACAAAGAGCCCGTTCGTATCCAGGGGCGATGCCTCAGGCACCAACGCGATGGAGATGACCCTGTGGGAGCGCGCCGGTATAACCCCCTCACCGCCCTGGTACATCTCCGCGGGACAGGGCATGGGCGAGACGCTGAGGATCGCGAACGAGAAGCAGGCTTACGCGCTGACCGACCGCGCCAGTTTCACCGTCCTGGCGGGCGCCCTCGACCTCAAGCCGATGGTGCAGGGCGACCCCACGATGCTCAACCAGTACACCGTCACGGTCGTGAACCATTCGAAGTTCCCCGGCACCAACTACGCGGGAGCGCTGGCGCTGAAAAAGTTCCTGGAGTCGGCCGCCACCAAGAAGATGATCAGCGGCTTCGGGTGGAAGCAATACAAGGTCCACCTGTTCATCCCCGATTGAGTAGAAACCGGGGTCCGGCACTTTTCGGGCTTTTTTTCTACTTTAAGGCAGCAGATGCCTCAGGCTTCTTCGCGCTCTTCTTGACTGCCTTCTTCGCCGGCTTCTTTGCCGTCTTTTTCGCGGGTTTCCGGGCGGCTTTCTTTGCGGCTTTCTTCGCGGCCTTCGCCGGCGGCCAGGTGCGCGCCAGGAAGTCGGCCATCGCGTCGTTGACGATCTCAGGCTTCTCGAAGAGAGTCATATGGCCCGCCCCTCGGACCACCAGCAGCGTGGAGTTCGGCAGGCCGGTGGCCATCCTGTTCGCGTGGCGCACGTCCGCCAGCAGGTCGGCGTTGCCCACCACTATCAGCGCGGGCGCCGATATCTCGCCGAGCCTCGGGGTCGCGTTGAAGTTCCGCGCCTTGTTCAGCGTCAGGGTCATCGCCTTGTTGGAGCCCCTGCTACACTCCCTTGCGCTCAACAACCTCGGGTCGGGGCCGGCCAGCGGATGGGTGGCCGCGGTCCCCGCGACCACGGCCTTGGTGAGCTTGAAGCCAGTGTTCCACAGTGCCGCGCCCACGGCCCCCAGCGCCACGGCCGCCAGCGCCCCCAGCCTCTGGAAGAAGAAGCCGGACAGGTGTGAGGTCGTATCCAGAAGCACCAGGCCGGCCACGCTGTCGGGGTAGTGGATGCCCAGGTAGAAGCAGACCATCCCGCCCAGGCTGTGGCCGACGAAGACCGCGCGCTTTATGCCGAGCCTAGCCAGCAGCGTCCTGGTCATCTCGCCGAACCGCTCGACGGAGTAGTCGGTGCCCTCGAGCTCGCCGGACTCGCCGTGCCCGGGAAAGTCCACGCAAACACACGTATAGTCCCTGGAGAACTTCTCGACCTGGTTGAAGTAGAAGCGCTTGCTGCCCGTCCAGCAGTGGAGGAAGACCAGTGGCGGCCCATCGCCGGTCACCTCGTATGCGATGCTCGTCCCGTCGATCTTGGCAACAGCCATCTTTAACCCCCTCTTGCCGCGGCCCGGGCCGCGCTAGTCAGGCCTCCCATAGGAGACCGCTATGGTCGCTCCGTCCTCCGGCACATCGAGCTTCAGCCGGTACACTATCGTAG
>Ga0209745_1002291_pt1 | contig 10984 bp, 6 predicted proteins | sample BarGraNGADG00312_FD_184495 | JGI IMG/M metagenome (GOLD analysis project Ga0209745, IMG submission 184495) | Arctic peat soil microbial communities from Barrow, Alaska - Barrow Graham LP Ref core NGADG0004-312 (SPAdes) (version 2) | ecosystem: Environmental > Terrestrial > Soil > Wetlands > Peat ... | reverse complement strand
TAAACGACAGTCACCCTGCCATCTTCACCTGTCATCCGGTATGCGGTACGGGCCGCATCCATGGCGGTATTACCGCCCCCGATGATGACCACTCTCTTGCCTATGCCGGTCTCATCACCCTTTCTTACGCGGAAGAGGAACTCCAGCGCATCAAGCACTCCTTCAGCGTCTGCTCCTTCAATATTCAGTGGAGAGGAGAGCTGGGCACCTGATCCAATGAATATGTAAGAATATTCTTTTTTCAGATACATGAATTTATCTGTGTCGACGGGGCTGTTGTAATGGATGTTCACTCCCAGGTCGGTTATGCGCCTGATATCATTTGCGACAGCCTCATCGGTGAGCCTGAAACCAGGGATAGCGTACTGTACCATCCCGCCGGCCTTTGATCTTGCTTCAAACACATCAACACGGAAACCTGCCATCCTGAGATAATAGGCAAATGAAAGTCCCGATGGTCCTGCCCCGATAACGGCTGCCCTGAGGCCGTTATCGGCCGCCGGTTTAAGCCGTACCTCTTCCTGCTCGGAGATAAAACGCTTGACCTCGCGGATCTGCAAGGGATCATCATAGTTGATCCTCGTGCATTTGCCCTGGCACAGGTGATCGCAAACCATCCCTGTGACTGAAGGAAAAGGATTGGTTCTCAGTATGACCTCATATGCCTTGTCAAACTGCCCAGCCGCGGTGAACCGCAGATAATCAGGGATATCCTGGTTTGTGGCGCAGGTATCACGGCATGGCGCGGAAATGCAGTCAAAGTAACCAAGCGTGCGATCAGTTTTTATGTCAGGGGGTTTAATATATTCCCTTCTGTACTCCTTACTGGTAATTACTTCAGCGCTGTAACGCGACAGGTTGGATAAGGCTGCTTCTATCAGGTTTTTTTTGCCGGACAACCTGGTAATATAGTCGTCAATATCGTCTGCACCTTTGCTTCGAAGAGATTTATTCAGCTCTTCAAAGTACTGGTGCAGCCTCATATAACCGCCGGGTTTCAGCAGGTCGGAGCAGACCGTTACCGTCCTGAACCCGCAGGATATAAGTCCGGAAATATTGAATGCATCTGCACCTGCAGAAAACGAGAGCAAAAGATCACCGCTGAACTCTTCCTGCAGCTTTTGAGCAAGATTTACAGAGACCGGATGCAGTGCCCGGCCGCTCATGTACATCATTTTGATATTATCGCCAAAGACGTTCTTGTTGTTCAGTGATTCAAGTGTGTTTGTCAGTTTCAGGCCAAACTGAAGGTTGTTTGCCGCAGCTGTTTTTTGCAGAGACTTTATTATCCTTACTGCATCCGGATATTTAAGATCGTGCCTGAAAGCCTCATCAGGCACTATTGTCTTAAACCTGAGTTTGTCATTCAGAATATCCCTCAGCATTTCAGGGCCGAGAAGCGTCGGATTCAGTTTTACAAGGGTATGCAATTTCCTTTTCTCGAGCAGGTAGCGGGCAATATCCTCTATCTCATCTGCCGGACAACCGTGCATTGTCGAGAGTGTGATGTTGTCAGATATTTCTGAAGGGATTTTGAGACCGGTGACAGCAGGATATATATCAATGATTTCTTTAATCTTACCAGCGAGTTCATCGCTGCAGTTACTCATCTTACCGAGGAACCACTGAACGTTATCGTTCATGATCCCCTGCAGGTTGTATCCTGCGCTCATGTTGAACACGGTCCCCGGATCAATTCCCCATCCGAATCTGTGGTTCAGGACATGAATTATTATCCAGGCATTCAGGTATTCATTATAACTCTCTTTTATGGTGAGCTCCTGTGACCATTCGCAGTTATAGCCCTCGTCCTGCATGTCGATGCATGGTTTTGGGACTTCTATCTCATCGAGTGTCTGTACTGTCTTCAGTTCTATATAACGGGAGCCCATGAGCCATGCTGCAACAATATTCTGTGCAAGCTGGGTGTGCGGCCCTGCTGCTACACCCAGGGGCGAATGCAGCTTATGGCCGAAAATCTCTGTTCTTAAGGCTTCATTGTCACGCGGAACGAAAAACAGCTCCTGCGGAATTCCGAAAACACCGGCTTCGCTGTCAAGCTCGCGAAAGATGAGTCTGAGGAGCTGGCTTACGGGAACAGGACAGAACTTAGCGGGCATAAAGTCTCATCAGTATTTTTTCGGGCGTCAGGGGTGTATCAAAGTCAGGCTCCCATTCAGGGTTAAATGCCTTGACAGCGTTTTGCAGGGCGAAAAAAGCTGCTATGCCATACATGAACGGCGGCTCTCCTATGGCCTTTGATTTAAAGATGGCCGGCTCAGGCCCTTCTGTCTCCAGGGCCTGGCATACCAATTCCCCGGGCGCGGAATAGATGTCCGGCACCTTATAAGTGGAAAGGCTGTCGGTCAGCATCCGGCCTTCTTTATTAAACAGGACCTCTTCCATTGTCATCCAGCCGATACCCTGCATAATCCCGCCTTCCATCTGACCCATGTCTATTGCCGGATTGAGGCTGTTGCCGAAGTCATGCACCATCTGTACCTTTTCGATCTTATATGTACCGCGCAGGCAGTCAAGTCTGACGATGATAACTGCAGTCCCATATACATGGTAAGCAAAGGGCTGGCCCTTTTCCTTAGATTTGTCAAACCAGATCTTCGGAGTGGCATAGTGACTTTGTTCGGACAGGGACACTCTGCCGAGAAAAGCTGTTGTAACCAGTTTTTCCCATGTGATCTCAGTCGGCGTCCCGTTTATAAAAACTTTCTCATCACGTATTTCAATTTCTCCGGGACTGCAGTTGACGACAGCGGCAGCCACAGACTTCAGTCGCTCAAGAAGCTTGTTACAGGCGATCAGGAGGGCATTGCCGTTGAGATCGGCCCCTGAGCTGGCGGCTGTAGGTGATGTGTTGGCAACCCTTGATGTATTGGTGGTCTCAATCTTTATCCTGTCCGGGCTGACAGAGAACACTCTTGCCGCGACCTGTATCAGTTTGGTGTTGACGCCCTGCCCCATCTCCACTGCTCCCGTGCTTATCCCTATGCTGCCGTCCTGGTAGATATGCACAAGGGCACGGGCCTGGTTCATGGATGTATTGGTGAAGGAGACGCCGAAGCAAACCGGCATGACGGCCATGCCTTTCCTGTATATTGTCTTTTTGGCGTTGAAATCAGAGATCTCCTTTTCGATATTTTCAATATCAAAACTCTTTTCAAGGGCAGCGTAGCACTTGCCAATATTCACGTCTTTGGCTTTCTGGCCATACTGGAACTCGTCGTTTTCCTTCAGGAAGTTTGCCTGCTGTATCAAACGGGCAGGTACCTTCATCTCACGTGCCGCCATCGCTATGGCAGCTTCGATAACAAACATCCCCTGCGGTGCGCCAAAGCCCCTGAACGCTGTGTTGGGTGGCAGGTTGGTCTTGCAGCTGTGGACCGTCACTTCCGTGTTCGGGATAAAGTAGGCATTTGTTGAATGAAACAATGTCCGTTCCATAATCGCCGGGGAGAGATCGGCAGCAGCGCCTCCGTTTTGATAAAGGACAGCCTGAAAGGCCTTTATCCGGAGGTCTTTTGTAAGACCTATCTTAACATCGGAGCTGTATGGGTGCCTTTTGCCTGTCATACGCATGTCATCACCGCGGTGCAGAGTGATCTTGACAGGACGGTCAAGCATGTATGCAGCCAGAGCAGCCATGACAGCCACGCCTGTAGCCTGGTCTTCCTTGCCGCCGAAGGCGCCACCCAGTCGTGTCACATCCACCTCGATATGATTCATCGGTATGGACAGGACCCTTGCAGCCACTTTCTGTACGAGTGTCGGCCCCTGCGTGGAGGAGTGGATCTTTATACCTCCGTTGCCTGAAGGATGGGCATAGGCACCCTGTGTCTCAATGTAAAGGTGCTCCTGGGCGCCGCTCTCAACCCTGCCCTCAAAGATATGATCGCAACCGGACCATGCTCCGGATATGTCACCCATCCTGAATGTACGGGAAGGAATAAGCAGAAGCCCTTTCTCCCTGGCAAGACGGGGGTCAGTGATCACTTCCAGCTCGCTGATTTCAATTTTGATAAGCTTCGCGGCTTTCCTGGCAGTGCGCTCATCATTGGCAACAACAAGCGCTACAGGCTGCCCCATGAAATGTACTTCATCCTGTGCAAAAAGCATTTCATCGGGAATAATTCCGCCGATGTCATTCTTTCCGGGAATATCTTTCCAGGTAAAAACTTTTTGAACACCTGGCAGCGACAATGCTGCGGAGACGTCAAGACTGGTTATCGTACCGTGAGCGGACGGCGAGCAAAAGACAAATCCATTCAGGCAGTTCTTCAGAACCGGTATATCATCAAGATAAACTGATTTACCTGTTACGTGACCAATGGCATCGAGGTTGTTCATAGCTGATCAATACTGATATTCAACTTTTCGGGGAACAACCTGAGAAAATGAGCAACAAGAAGTTGTCGGAGCAGCAGTCTCTTGTATTCTGCACTGCCCCGTACATCGCTGATAGGAGAGATCTCTTCCTGCATCACCGTGTTGGCCTGCAGGATGATCTCTGAAGTGACAGGCTTGCCGGATAGAAACTCACTCGCCTTCCTGAGAAATAACGGAACAGGACTGACACCTCCGGCAGAGAGATGACATTCATTTATGTTTTGACCCTTCATCGTTATCCGGATAGCGCTGTTTACGCTTGCAATATCGAGGTGCGTTCTTTTGCTAACCTTCTCGAAATTGAACAGGACCGGCTCCGGACGGTAATCAAATGCTATGCTACTGATAAATTCCTCTTTGGCGAGGTCAATCTTCTTGTACCCCAGGAAGAAATTCTTCAGTGGAACAGTCCTGACCTCTCCGGCTCCTGCAATTGTCACATCGGCATTAAGTGCAAGCAGCATGACGGACATATCTCCGATAGGTGATGCGTTAACAATATTCCCTGCAACAGTGGCCATGTTCCTGACTGGTTCGGAAGCGATGAGCTTCATGTAAGAAGGCAGCTCCGGCAGGAATTTTCTCAGGGTTGCGGAATGTTCCACCTCACTCATCGTCACAGCTGCCCCGATGACGCATGTGCCATTGATGATATTAATGCCTTTAAGATCTTTTCTGTCCTGAAATGAAATGATGTCAGAATCGCCAAGCTTTTCAGCCTTCTGTACCATGAGATCAGTCCCGCCAGCGATCCTGATGCCCTCGTCTGCAGAGGAAGGTTTTGCGTTGGGGATTTCCGTAAGTCTTTCAGCGATAGTCAGGAAGTAATCCGGAAGATGCTTCTGCTCCACGAGCCAGCTGACGGGATCACAGATATTTTTATTGTGGAGGATAACTGCGATGGCTTCTGCTGCCTTCTCTATTGATTTATAGCCCGTACAACGGCATATATTACCGCTCACAGAGGCTACGGCAGTCTCTGCTGCCGGCTTGGCGTCAGCCAGGCTGTATGCCGTAAGTGACATGACAATACCGGGTGTGCAAAACCCGCACTGTGTGGCTGAATTATCTACCAGGGCCTTTTGTACCGTCGACAGATGCCCGGTGTTGATTCCTTCCACGGTGACAATATGTTTGCCGTGGGCATTAACAAGGGGAGTAAGGCAGGAGACGATGCTTTTATATTTCAGGGTTCCGTTTTCCACACTGCCCATGAGCACAGTGCATGCCCCGCAGTCACCCTCCCGGCAGCCGATCTTTGTCCCGGGCAGGCACATTTCATACCTTATAAAATCAAGGAGAGACGATCCGGCAGCGCTGCCTGTGCTGACCTTCTCATTGTTAAGTATGAATGTTATCATCTAACAAAGATAATTTAAACGGTATTTAATATAACTTTGATTTCCTTTCAATTTAAAAGAATGCTATGGATAATATCTATAAGAGGATCAATGAACTCTCTGAAAAATACAGGGACTACACGGCAGGGAACCTGTCGAAGCTGGTCAGGATCAAGTCCTTGTCCAACAGGGAGAAGTATGTGCAGCTTGAGCTGAAACGCCAGATGGAAGAGGCCGGATTTGATGAGGTTTTCATAGACGGTCTTGGCAATGTGATCGGACGGATAGGTCAGGGAAAGAAGATACTGGCCATCGACGGTCATATGGATACGGTTGACCTGGGAGAACTCCAGAACTGGAGTTTTGAACCGCTCGACGGTGTGATAATAGACGGGTTTGTGCATGGCCGCGGGTCGGTGGATCAGAAAGGCGGCCCGGCAGCATTTGTAACTTCGGGAAGGATTTTAAAGGAACTGGGGTTTGATAAGAAAATCACGGTATATTTTATCGGCAGTGTGATAGAAGAAGACTGTGACGGATTGTGCTGGAAGTATATTGTTGAAGAGGATAAAATCAGACCCGATGCTGTAATACTGACCGAACCCACTAACCTGAATATATACCGTGGCCACCGGGGCAGGATGGAGATGCATGTGCATTTTTACGGCAGATCATCCCACGGTTCAGCCCCTGAACGTGGAGTGAATGCCATCTACATGGCTTCCAGGACCGCTCTTGAAGTGGAGAAGCTTAATGAAAGACTCGCTTATGATGAGTTTCTGGGTAAGGGAAGCATTACGATCTCCGAGATAATATCAAAGAGCCCGTCGCTGTGTGCTGTGTCAGACTACGCCCGCATTCATCTCGACAGGAGGCTGACTGCCGGAGAGACTAAACAGTCCGCCGTCAGAGAGGTGGAAGACCTGCTTAAAGGACTCAACGCAAAGGTTGATCTCCTAAATTTCTCGGAGAAGGCTTATACGGGCCTGGAGTACGGAATGGAAAAATATTATCCGACATGGACCGTGCCCGAAGAGCATAAGGCTGTTCAGGACGGTGTCACGGCATTCAGGGACCTGTTTGGTAAAGATCCGGCGATAGGGAAATGGACCTTCTCGACAAACGGAATAATGACCTGCGGAACATACGGCATACCAACGATCGGCTTCGGACCGGGGAATGAGGTGCTCGCCCATTCACCGGATGAAAAGGTCCCTGTAAGCGATCTTGTTACCGCTTCTGCCTTTTATGCAGCCTATGCCTACGAAGCAGCGAAGTAGTGCCGGCAAACAGAATAAATGATCAATTAACAAGGACCACCCTGGCTACCTCCTCCGGTAAAGTTACAGAGGGAAAAGGAAGCTTCGGTTTCAGAAGAAACAATGAATTATGAGTATCGAGGATAAAATTGAAAAGCTGGGCAGAGTGAAATCCGAATTGACCGGCAAGGATTTTCTGCTTACGTGGGAGAAGAGTGAATCTGACCTGCGTATAGTGCTTGATGTGGCAGAAATTCTTCGGGAGATGCGTTCTGAAAACATTTCTCCGAGAGTGTTTGACACAGGCCTGGCCATATCTAATTTCCGTGACAACTCTACCCGTACGCGTTTTTCTTTTGCTTCGGCAAGCAACCTGCTTGGCCTGGCAGTGCAGGATCTTGATGAGGAGAAATCGCAGATAGCTCATGGTGAGACTGTCAGGGAGACTGCCAATATGATCTCGTTCATGTCTGATTTCATTGGTATCCGTGATGACATCTTCCTTGGCGAGGGCAATAAGTACATGCGTGAGGTCGGGGCGGCGCTCGATGAAGGATTTGAAAAAGGAGTGCTGCCGGTACGGCCTGGGATCGTCAATCTTCAGTGCGACATGGACCATCCGACACAGGCGATGGCTGACCTGATGCATCTGCAAAATGTTTACGGCACACTTGAGAACCTTAAGGGTAAGAAGCTGGTGATGAGCTGGGCCTACTCGCCCAGTTACGGCAAGCCGCTTTCAGTCCCGCAGGGAATAATTGCCCTCATGTCACGCTTCGGGATGGATATTGAACTGGCTTACCCTGAAGGATACAATCTGATACCCGGGATAGTTGAAGTGGCAGAAAAAAACGCCATCAGCTGCGGCAGCACATTCAAAATCAGTCATTCAATGGAAGAGGCAATGAGTGATGCAGATATTGTCTATCCGAAAAGCTGGGCTCCGTTCCATATAATGCAACAGAGGACGGAACTGCTGAAGAAGTCTGATAAGGCAGGACTGAAAGAACTTGAACAGATATGTCTTGCCAATAATGCCAGGTTCACCGGCTGGGAGTTTGATGAAGCAAAGTTAAAGCTCACAAGGAACGGGGACGCGTTGTACATGCACTGCCTGCCGGCCGATATAAGCGGTGTGTCATGCGACAGGGGAGAGGTCAGCAAAGAGGCATTTGAGCGGTCGAGGATAGATACATATAAGGAAGCAGGATTCAAACCGTATATCATTGCCGCCATGATGCTCACCAACAGGTTTGCAATTCCCGGCGAGGTTTTACTAAACATCATGGAGCGGAACCGCAAGCGTGTCAGCTAACCGGTCGTCCGGAATAAATATTTACCTGTTATTTTCGGATCCGTCATTTTCCCGTTCTCGATTATCACAGCGCCACCCTTGATAACGTAATCTGCATTGCCCTTTACCCGAAAACCCTCGTAGATGTTTGTATCACAATTCTGATGGTGCGTTCCGGGCGAGATGGTTTTCTCATGGTCAGGATTCCACACAACTAAATCGGCATCTGAACCTTCGGCTAGCTCACCCTTATGCGGGTAGAGACCGAATATTTTTGCGGGCTGAGTTGAATATAAATTAACCAACTGGTTAATAGTTAACCAGTTGGTTAAAACACCGTATGTATACAGTAATTCAAGCCTCTGCTCAACTCCGCCAGCACCTCCCGGAATCTTTCTGAAGTCATTAAGTCCTGCTCTTTTCTGATCCATCATAAAGGGGCAATGGTCCGTGCCAACGGTGCTCACGGTACCGTCACCAAGGGCATCCCAGAGCACATCAGAGTCCTCCCTGGTTCTCAGCGGCGGGCTCATGACATATGGAGCTGTCTGCTGAAACTCACCACGGTATTTTGAATCATCCAGAAGAAGGTATTGCGGGCATGTCTCTGCATAAACACTCTGTTTTCGCAGCTGGGCTTCCCTGATGTATTGTAATGACTCCTTTGATGATACATGCACAATATAAAGCGGACAATGCACTTTACCCGCCATTTTAACAGCCTTTTCCACTGCAGCAGCCTCAAGGGCGGCAGGCCTTGACAGCGCATGGTAATAAGGGGAAGTATTGTTTTGACTGAAGAATGTATTGCGGAGCTTTTCAATCTCATCACCCATCTCACAGTGAACGGTGACTATTCCCCCGGCTTCAGCCACACACTCCATAACCCTGAGGAGATCATCATCCTCAAGGCCAATGGTGTTTTTATAGGCCATATAAACCTTGAATGAAGTCACTCCCATTTTAATGCATTCCCTGATCTCATTACCTGTAGTCTTTCGCCATTCGACAGGACTGACGTGGAACGCATAATCAGCTAACGATGCTTCTGCTTCCTTTTTCCTCTTCTCCAGGGCAGAAGTAAGGGATTCTCCTCTTACCGGAGTTACAAAATCAATCATCGCAGTGGTGCCACCGTACAGCGCTGCCCGGCTTCCGGTTAAAAAGTCGTCAGATGAATAGCCTCCGGCGAAGGGCAAATGCATGTGAACATGCGGATCAATCCCGCCTGGAAGAATGAACTTACCCCTGGCATCAATAATCCTGTCAGCGTCACCTTCAGTTAGACCAGGCCCTGTCTGTGCAATTAACCCATCCTGAATTAGCACATCCGCAGCAGTGCTGCCATAGCTGCTTATGACGGTCCCGTTCTTGATCAGGATTTTCATTAATCTCAGCGAAGATGGTTTATTTTCCCCCTAAGATAATAAAAAGGGGAGGTGGAAGGCCTCCCCATACAATTCACTTTAATAGTAACTTGGAGACGTTGTATGCAACGGCTCCGTAATTACCCTAAGCCGCCAGTTCCTTAAAGGCTGCCAGGACAAGAAAAACAGGCCAGACAACGGCTTTCAGGAAACCCACTACTCCCATCCAGAAACCTGTGGCGCCTCCGATAAAATAGATTGCAGCCCCAATGAGGCCCAGGCCATAAACTGCACCCGATGCCGGAGCTCTCTCATAATGTTTTTCACGCATGCTCATTTTCTTCTTTGTTAATAGTTGAAACTTAAGGTGGTTATTCCCTTTCTCTCAACTAAGTTAAGGATTTTTTAATAATCGAAATCCGGAAATATAAAAAACACTGATGGCAAAAGAAGACCGGGGGACAGTCTTCTATTTCAAAACAGGTGTAGCCATTTGATAACTTTTAGCTAAAATACCCTGAATTGTGAATAACTTGTTTTAATTGCTTTAACTAAAGATTTACTTTTGCAGAACGGGCAGCCCCTTCACTGCCTTGCCCGACCGGGCAGCAGACGTAGCAGACATTGACGAATGAATATTTGACGAACATTTGACAAACATAGGGGCTGCCTTTTCTTTCGTCAAAAATCCAGTTCTTTTTGGAAACGCCAAAAACTAAATGTTATTGCGCCAAAAATGTCAAAACCTGTACCTTGACCGCGGCGTAAAACCAGAGTTGTGTTAATGCTATACTGAAAAAAATGAGGCCTTCACTCTGTAAATCAGGTTAGTGCCTCATTAATGGTGTGAGACGTGCAGGATTCGAACCAGCGACCTCTTGCGTGTGAAGCAACCAAGATGGAACAAGCTCAGAAATTGTTGACACTTGCCCAGGGTTGACCACATTGACCCGTTTTTTTTTAAAATGATAACGTTATAGGTAATTTATACTAATCAACTTCCATCATAAATAAATTTGGCTTAGGCAAAATTTCGCTGTAATTTTGACAATAAAACTAATTGACTTTAAATAAATTACTAAAATCCGTATTTATGAGAAGAACTTTCTTTTTAAGTCTGATTATTTCGTCAATATCGTAAGTTGTACTCAGCAAGAAGTAAAATCTCCATTGGAAGGCCCATGGCAAGTTGTTAGCTGGCAAAGAATCGCATATGACACCCTTATGAACCTGGCCTTGTGATGCAAACTGGCAGATAGATAAAAGCAATTTTAACATTCAAAAACTGACAAGAAAACAATAATATAATTGTTGCATATGTTA
>Ga0209745_1002290_pt1 | contig 10989 bp, 7 predicted proteins | sample BarGraNGADG00312_FD_184495 | JGI IMG/M metagenome (GOLD analysis project Ga0209745, IMG submission 184495) | Arctic peat soil microbial communities from Barrow, Alaska - Barrow Graham LP Ref core NGADG0004-312 (SPAdes) (version 2) | ecosystem: Environmental > Terrestrial > Soil > Wetlands > Peat ... | reverse complement strand
CCACGCCCAAGCCGGCCCCCAAGCCCACCCTCAAGCCCGCTCCGATCGTCACCCCGACCCCGGTCCCAACGCCAGCTCTAACTCCTACCCCCACTCCCACGGAGCAGCCCACTCCAGTCCCGACCCCAAGCCCTTCGGACGCGGGTTTGCTGGCGGGAGGCGCCACGGGCTCCAGCGCGCCGGGTGATCTGGGCGGTGGCATGACCGTCGGTACGCCTGTCCCAGGCGCCCCAGGCGCTGGCTCCGCGTCGCAGCCGGCAGCGATCCTGGTGGTCGGTCGGCTGGCGAGCGCGCTCTTGCCCCTCGAGAAGTCCGATGGCGCCGTCGGTGTCGGCAGGCCGGGCGGAGGGGTTCCGGGCCTCTTCGGATACACGGCCCCGAAGGTCCCGAAGCTGCTCCAGCAGCTCGCTCCTACGATCGCGACCGCCAGCGCCGCGGCCGCGGCCTGGGCGGCCTTCTCCTTCTTCGGAAGACGGCGCCGCGATGATGGCGACGAGACGGAGCCCGACGGTACTCTCGCCACGGCTGCCGCCGCCGGCTATGAGGCCCAGGCTGCGCCCGGCCTGCCGGCCGTGGACGAATCGCTCCTTCCCCGCTGGAGACGGCCTTCCTTGCAACAGGTTCGCAAGGCGGATCCTCTGCGGGCCAAAGACGAGGCGCCCCACATGTCCTTCGAGATCACCGGAGCCGCGCCGGTCGGAAACAACGAGCGACGCCGGATCGGTTATCGGCTCGTGCGCCTCCTGGATTCGCCGGATGAGTTGAGGTCGCAGGAGATCGGGATCCTCGACCAGGGCGACGAGGTCCAGCTCCTGGAGCGGCATGGGGCTTACTGGTTGGTACTCTGCCCGGACGGGAAGCAGGGCTGGGTTCATCGCATGGTCCTGGCAGACACCCAGGCCCGGCTCGCCGATCCCGAGCCGACCGCTCCCGAATCGCACGAGAACGTCGTCGCCTACGAGATGCCGGGACTCGCCGAGATGGCCGAGACCTCAGGGGAGCCCGCGTCCGGCGGCCTGCTCGCGGCCTACATGAAGGCGAAGGGCGACCTTCTCAAGTCGACTCGCGAGGACCAGCCTGCTGAGACCGAGCCCTCCACCAAGGGTGGCGCTGTCGCACCTGCGCCCCCCGCCAAGGGTGCCGCAGCCCGCGCGAGGTCGACCAAGGCTCGGCCGGATGCGGCCGTCTCAGCCGCTACCGTCGATGGGGCTTCCGACGGCCAGACTCCCGCCGCAGCACCAGGACGTGCTGGTGCGCGATATTCGGGACGAAAGAGTGCGGGTACCCGTAAGGCCGCAACCGCGTCCCAGCCTGGTACCAAATCACGTCGCCCTTCACGGTAAAGCCGGCTCGAGTCGCGCGATCGGCCAGATCAGAACCCGTGAAGATGTAGCGTCCGTCCTGGTAGGCGTCGCGGACGATCACGGCCGCGTAGCGGTCGCTCCGCAGCACTCGCGCCATCTCGCCGAAGAGTCCCTCGATGCGGTCCAGGAACGTGGCGTAGTCCGCGCTGTTGGCCAGGTCGCCCGCGTGCTCGGTCACCATCGCGTAGTCGGTCCGGCGATTCGCGTGCTCCTCGGCGAGCTTGCCGCCGGCCATCGTGATCGGCAACTGGATGTTGTAGGGCGGATCGGTGGCGATGAAATCGACGCTCTCCGGCTCGATCTGGGGCAGGAGCGCCAGTGCGTCGCCGAGGCGCATCTCCAGGCCGGACGGATCGAAATGCCGCTCTCCGCCGGGATCTGCGGAACCGATGTCCGCGAGCAGCGGACCCAAGCCTTCTCGCTCCGCCGGCAGGACCCGGAGCAACTCCTCGAACGTGTCGACCCAGCGTTGCTCGATCTCGAGGCCTATCGCCCGCCTGGGCCCTCGAGCGATGGCCGCTCCCAGGAGCGTTCCGCCGACGCCGGCGAACGGGTCGAGAACGAGCTCTCCGGATTTCGTGAAGAACTCGATCAGACGGGCCATCAGCCGTGGCGGCTTGTTTGCCCCGTGCCGCTTGCGGAGAGCGTGACCCAGCTCGGAGGGATAGGCCGTTCCCCAGACTGACTTGGTGAAGTAGAGCCACTCCTCGCCCGAGAGCTCGTTGAGGGTGTTGCCGGGGTGTCTGGGGCTCACCCGTCGAGCTTAGCCGCGATCGGGAGGCGGCGCGACCCAGCCGGAACGTCTGCGGCCTCGGGTACGAAACGACCGCCCGGGAAGCCCGGCTATCGGGTTACCCTTACTCGATCGAGGGGTGGACGATACGTCGCGCTGTGCTGCGTTCAACCTGGGACCTCGATATATGACCAACAGCCATGACCGAAGCGGCGAGAGCCGCAGCTTCGATGGACGCTCGCCGCACCGCCAGCTTTGGAGCGACCGGTTCGTCGGTCGCGAGCGCCAGCTGGAGCGGATCGCCGCCGGGCTCCAGAGCGCGGTCGATGGCAATCCCAGCGCTCTCTTGCTGTCGGGCAGCGCCGGCATGGGTCTCAGCCGCCTCCTCGGAGAGACGCGCCGGCGCATCGGCACTCTGGGCGAGCCCTTCGCGGACGTCCACGGCGTGGCCGTGCCGGCAACATCCGGCGTCCCGTACGCACCGGTCACGGCGGCCCTCGGGCATCTACTGACGCCGATCTCCGACGAAATGCTCGCGACACTGGTGGGCACAACCGGCGACGCCATCGCCCGGCTGGTTCCGAGCCTGCGATCGCGGCTGGCTGACCTGGAGCTGCTTCCGGGCCGGCCGCGGACCGCCGCCCCGGAGTGGCGCGAGGCGCGCATGTTCGAGGCCGTTCTGGGTTTGCTGGAGCGGCTGGGCGAGCGGCAGCCCGTGGCCGTGACGATCGAGGACCTGCACCACGCCGACGCCGCGACCCGTGGCCTGGTCACGTTCCTGGCTCGCGTGACTCGCGGCCAGCGGGTGATGCTCATCGTCACGTACCAGCCGGACCGGCTGCTCCGGTCCGACCCGCTGCGGACCACTCTCTCGACTCTCGCCACGTCGCCCCTTGTCACGAGTGCGGAGGTGCCGCCTCTGGAACGGGTGGAGCTGGGCCAGCTGATCGAGGCGATCGAGGGTTCCCGGTCTTCGTCTACGACGCTCCTCCTGGTCGCCGAGCGGTCGCACGGCAATCCGCTCGTAGCCGAGGAGCTGCTGGCCGCGCGCCGCGAGCGGCTGGGCGCGTCGCTATCGGGCTCGCTCGGCCGGCTGGTCACCGCCCGGGCCGCGCTCCGCTCGCCGGAGTGCCGCAGGGTGCTGCGGCTGCTGTCGCTGGCCGGGTCTACGGTCACGATGCCGACTCTCATGGCCGTGGCCACGGAGTTCGAGCGCCGGGCGCCCGCCCGACCGCCTCGCTCCGCCGTGGGGATGCGCCAGGGCGACGGTCTCGAATCGGACATCGCCGCGGGCGTGGCCGAGGGGCTGGAGCATGGCTTCCTGATCGAGACGGACGACGGATCGGGGGGAGCTCCGGCCGGCGGCTTCGTCGGGTCGGCCGGCGGGCCGAGTGGCGGGCCGGACGGCGAGATGGGCCGTGGCGCGGATCGGGAGTCGCGGGCCGGTTCGCGCGGCACTAGAGCGGAGGAGCACGGCAGAGAAGGGCGCCCGGGCCAGAGCTCGCGTTCGGCAAGGGATGCGGCCGAACCGGTTGCCTCCGGGCCGTCCGAGCCCGAGCGGCGCATCGGCTTCCGGCACGAGCTCATCGCCGAGGCGATCGCCGCCGACCTGCTACCGGGAACGCGGCGCCGCTACCACGCGGCCCTGGCGGACGCGTGGGCGCTCGCGCCCAACCCGCAGCCGGCCAGAGCGCTGGCCCACCACCTCGCCGCGCATGACCTCCCGGCGGCCGAGAGAGCGGCTCTAGCGGCCGCCACGGCGGCGGAGACGATCGACGCCGGAGCCGATGCGCTGGCTCACTACGAGCTGGCCCTGGGCCTGTACGAAATCGCGGTGCACGATGAGACGGTGCCCCGTCTCTCGGACCTTTTCGTCCGATCCGGCGAGGCCGCTTTCGCCGCGGGCGAGCCCGCCCGGGCAGCGGCGTACGCAGAGGCTGCCGCGGCCGCCCTCGACGATCCGCGCGAGAGGCTCGCCCTCGGGCTCGTGATGGAGGCGCTGGGCCGCTACCGGCGAGCAGCCGGCGATCACGACGGGGCACTCGCGGCCCACCGGCGGGCCGTCGAGCTTGTGCCGGGCGAGCCCACCGCCGCTCGCGCTCGAGTGCTCGCCGCGCTCGCCCAGTTCCGGATGCTGGAGGGGGTCTTCTCCGAGGCAAAGCGTTACGCCCAGGAGGCGGCGGAGGTGGCCACGGCCGTCGGCGAGGGGGCGCGCCAGGAGCTGTTGAACGCGACCTGCACCCTGGCCGTCGCGGAGGCGTGGGGCGAGGATCCGGAGCCGGCCGTCTGGATGCTGCGCCAGACGCGAGACCAGGCCGCGGAGCTTGGCCGCCTGGACGATCTGTTCCGCGTGTACGCCGACCTGACCACGGTCCTGGATCTGCTGGGCCGCCGAGATGAGGCGATCGCGGTCGCCTACGAAGGCATCGCCGAGGCGGAACGGGCCGGCCAGGCCACCGTCTACGGCAACTTCCTGCGGGCCAACGCCGCCGACTCTCTCTTCTTCCTGGGCCGCTGGCCCGAGTGCCGCCGCCTCTGCCTCGATGCGTTGAGTTGGAATCCCATCGGCATCTGGTACCTGTCGTCGCTCCTGCCTCTCGCGATTCTCGAAGTCGCGACGAGCGCAGGCGAGTCCGCGGGCAGGCTGCTCGGTCAGGTTCTGCTCGCCATCGAAACGGTCCAGGATCCGCAGTACTCGGTCCCGGCCCAGCAGGCAGCGGCGGCCTACGCGCTCTGGCAGGCGGACCTGGCAGATGCTCACCGCGCCGCCGAACGCGGGTGGCTGCGCGTCAGCGACACGGAGGACTGGCTGCTGATGGCTCGCATGGCGGCCACCTGCCTGGAGGTCGACGCGACGATCGTCCTGGACGCCCGTCGGCGCCACGATCTTGCGACCCTGGCGAGCGCCCGAGAGCGGAGTCTGCCGGTCCTTCTGCGAGCCGAGGCCGTCGTTCGCGCGTGCGGCGTCTCTCCCAAGGCCGGCTCGCGAGTGCAGGCCGATCTGGCCATCAGGACCGCCAGGGCCTTCCGGTCGCGTCTGGAAGGGCGCGACGATCCGGCGACGTGGTCCGCGCTCGCGGTCGACTGGGCCGAGCTCGGCGATCCATACGAAGCCGCGCGGGCCCGCTGGCGCGAAGCCGAAGCCCTGCTGGACCAGGCCCGTGGCCGCTCCACCCGGATAGTGGCCCGGGAGCCGCTGACCGCGGCCGCAGAAGGGGCCTATCGGCTGGGGGCGTGGCCGCTGCTGCGGGCCGTGGCCGAGCTGGCGCGGCGGGCGATGATATCGCTTCCCAAGCGGATCGAAGCCTCTCTCGAGGCCCGCCAGGAGCCGGGCGCGAGATCCGGCAGGACCGGAGGAGCGGCCGCGGGTCCGTCGAGGCCGGGGGCTCGGGTGCTGACTCCCGGTCGACAGAAGTCGGCTGACTTGCCGGCTCGAGCCACCCGAAAACCAGGCGCGGGTGTCGCCGCCGATTTCGTGGCTCCAACCGGCCAGCCCGCGCCGCACGATTTCGGGCTCAGCAAGCGCGAACTCGAGGTCCTGGCCCTGATCGCGGAGGGGCGTAGCAACCCGGAGATCGGCCGCCAGCTATTCATCACCCGCAAGACGGTGGCGGTGCACGTCAGCAACATCCTGGCAAAGCTCGGGGTCTCGGGGAGAGTCGAGGCGGCGGCGGCCGCCATCAGGCTGAGCATCACCGATCGCGCCTGAGTGGCGGCGGCGCGCCACCTGCCCTCAAAACGGCCTGACTAGCAAGAAACCCGGACTCGAGGTCCGGGTTTGTTGCGGGCCCTACCGGCTTATCCCCAGCGCTTGCCCATCGTGTGGTAGCCGAGCACCAGGAGAACCGGAGCCAGGGCGTAGAACATGAATTGCGCCCGTCTGAACGCTTGCTTCACCGCCGACTCCTTCATGCCAACCGATGATTGTTGCCCGCACAAGCCGCGGGTCGCGCCTTCAACCATAGGCGTCCCGCGGCAATGCTCAATTGGCATTCCGTACGGGAGGGTACTAGTCACCAGCTCGGAGGAGTACCGGTCGCCCATCGCCAGGTGGGGCATGGCGCGTATGGAGGTCTGCGGCGCCAGCTCGTGCCCGTGCCTGCCGGACGCCCGGCTAGACTTCCTTGACGGCCGCGATCAGCTGCTGGATCCCATCCTTGGCGTCGGCGAAGAACATCCCGGTCTTGGGGTTCACGTACAGCGGGTTGTCGATGCCCGCGTATCCGCGTCCCATGGAGCGCTTGACGACAATGATCGACTTGGCCCGGTCCACGTCCAGAATCGGCATGCCGTAGATAGGGCTGGACCGATCCGTTCGGGCGGCCGGGTTTGTGACGTCGTTGGCGCCGATGACGAGGGCAACGTCCGTCCGTTCGAACTCCGGGTTTATGTCGTCCATCTCCCTGAGCTGCGGGTATGGCACATTGGCCTCCGCCAGCAGGACGTTCATATGGCCCGGCATGCGGCCGGCGACCGGATGGATTGCGTAGGAGACCTCTATGCCGCGGGCCTCCAAGAGATCCGCGAGCTCGCGCACGCCGTGCTGAGCTTGTGCCACCGCGAGGCCATACCCGGGCACGATCACAACCTTGCTCGCGTAGGCGAGCTGGATGGCGGCGTCGTCGACAGAGACCTCGCGTACGGTCCCGCCCTCCGACGTCAATTCGGTTTGCGTGCCCTCCCGGCCGCCGAAGCCGCCGACCAGGATGTTGGGGATCGAGCGGTTCATGGCGTTGGCCATGAGCCTAGTCAGGATGGCGCCGGACGCGCCGACCAGGGCTCCGGCGACGATGAGCATGACGTTGTTGACCACGAAGCCGGCCATAGAGACGGCAGTGCCCGTGAAGGCGTTGAGGAGCGAGATGACGACCGGCATGTCGGCCCCGCCGATGGGCAGGACCATGGTCACGCCGAACACGAGGGCGCAGACCAGGGCAACGCCGAGGAGCGCGTACAGGACATGGGTCTCGTAGGTGACGACTCCGGCGCCGGCAAGGATGAGGACGATGGAGACGCTGAGCCCGCAGACCACGGTGAACCAGGACACGAGCCGGCCGCCGGGGATCAATATCGGCTGGCCTTTCAGGATGCCCATCAGCTTGGCCGTCGCGATCAGCGATCCGGTGAACGTGACCGAGCCGACGAGGATGTCGGCGAGGATGAAGAAGGTCCGCCATCCGTCGAGGCCCGGCACTCCGCCTGCCAGAACCCGTTGCCCGTCCAGTACGAGGAAGTCGCTTAGCGCCAGCAGGCCTGCCGCGCCGCCACCGACGGCGTTGAAGAGTGAGACGAGTTGGGGCATGGAGGTCATCTGCAGGGTGCGGGCCAGCCGCAGTCCCGCGCCTCCGCCCAGGGCAAGACCGCCCACGATGATCAACCAGTTGCCGGGGCCGATCTGGCCCTGGCTCACGAAGACGACCTCCGCGGTAACGGCGATGATCATCCCGGCCGCCGAGAGGCGATTGCCCGTGCGGGCGGTAGCCGGCGAGTTCATCAAGTGCAGCCCGATGACGAAGAGCGCGGCACCGACGATGAACGAGAGCTGGACCGCGTAGCCCAGATCGGTCGTGTTCATCGGGAAGCCTTCGACTGGCCGGCCGGGGCGGCTGGGGCAGCCGGGGCGGCTGGGGCCGTCGGGCGCCGTTTGAACATCTGCAGCATCCGATCGGTGACGACATAGCCACCCACGACGTTGGCTCCCGCGAACGCCATGGCCACGAATGCCAGCCCGGCGGCCAGCGGGCCGTCGGCGGTGGCGGCCAACCCGATGGCGCCAACCAGCACGATGCCGTGGATCGAGTTCGTACCGGACATGAGCGGCGTATGGAGCGTCGCCGGTACTTTGCTGATGACCTCGAAGCCGAGCAGGATGGCCAGGACGAAGACCGTCAGTGATTCGATGAGGATGCTGACGTTCATGCCTTGACGCCTCCTCTTGGTGCCGGCTGCAGGAGTTTCCGAGTGGCCTCCTGGACGACCTTTCCGCCGTGAGTGATAACCGTCGCGGCGGTTACCGGGTCGTCGAAGTCGAGTCTTAGCTCCCCGGACTTGATCAAGCTCAGGAGAAGGTTCGAGATGTTGCGCGAGTAGAAGATGCTCGCGCCGGTCGGCATCGAAGACGGCAGATTCGTCGGCGCGTGGATCTCGACGCCGTTGGCCGTGATGGTGACCTTGTCCGGATTGGAGAGCTCGCAGTTGCCGCCCAGTTCGCTGGCCGCCATGTCGATGATGATCGAGCCGGGGCCCATTGCCTCGACGGCAGCGCCGGTGACGAGGATCGGCGGCCGCCGGCCGGGGACCTGGGCGGTTGTGATGACCACGTCCTGGGTGGCGATGATGTCGTTTAGCTCGGCCTGCTGAGCGGCCTGTTCCCCGGCGGTGAGGGCGCGCGCATAGCCGCCTTCACCGGTCGCGTCGGCCACGGAGGCGAGCGTCACGAACTGCGCCCCCAGCGACTCGACCTGCTCCTTGGTCTCCCGCCGGACGTCGTAGGCCTTGACCTGCGCTCCCAGACGGCGCGCCGTGGCGATTGCCTGCAGACCCGCCACCCCCACGCCCAGCACGAGTACCTGGGCGGGCTTGGCCGTTCCGGCCGGCGTGGTCAGCAAGGGGAAGAATCGCCCGTACGACTCGGCCGCTATCAGGACGGCTTTATAGCCGGCCACGTTTGCCTGCGAGGAAAGGGCGTCCATCGCCTGGGCGCGGCTGATCGTCCGCGGGATCGCATCGAGGCTGATCGTCGTCAGCTGCAGACTCGCCATCTCCGCCATCGCCAGAGGGTCGAGCAGGGGAGCCAGCATGCCGATGATCACCTGGCCCGGGTGGGTTGCCTTGAGCTCGGCCGGCGCGGGTCGATGGATGCGAAGGATGATGTCGCTGCTGGCGTAGAGCGTCGCCGTCGTCACGACGCGAGCATCCGCTTCCACGTAGGAGTCATCCGGGAACGCGGCGGCTTCGCCTGCGCCGCGCTCTACGAGCACGCCGATGTCCGCGGCTCGGAGCTTGTCGATCGCGTCGGGGACGAGCGCGACGCGTCGCTCTCCCGGTGCGGTCTCCCTGGCGACGCCGACTTTCATAGTGATATCACCTGCTGTGCGCGGCTTGGATCGTCCCATCCATGGGGCCAAAGCGTCCAGCAAGGACGCCGAGCGCCGACGGGACGCTGCGTGTCCATTGAGGACGCTCTGGAAGTCTAGCCGGGCGCGGCCGCCTGTGTCGTGGCTGGAGGCTTCAGGCGTCGCCGGAGCCCACTCGGACGGGTTGTGGATCGCACCACGCAACTGGGCGGTCGCGAGGAGTCACGGCCGCGGCGTCGAATCGGGATCGGACCGCCCGGGATGGCAGCCGGACCAGGCTACGGGAAGAGCCGGCGGCATCTGGACCGGAGCCGGACTGAGATCCGTTCTCGCCGCGGTGCCGGTCGAAGCCACCGATCCGAGTGAGAATGTCGGTCTCGGTCTCGGCCTCACACCTCCGCTGGGAATCGCGCGGAGATGGCGAGAGGCCGCGCTCGCTTCCGGCAGGAATCCAAAGCTGACATCTAGTCACACCACGCCGAAAGCGTATAGTCGCCTTGCCACCGCAGCATCGCGGCGAGGAATGCCATTCGGGTTGTGAGCTGGAGAGAGGAAGAACATGGTCAAAGTCCGGAAGGCCGATCCTGCTCTCATGGACAAAGCTGGCCCGCAGAAGCGCAAGCTGAGCCCCGCGGCTCTCGTGCGCGAACAACAACAGCGCCAGTTCAAGCGGCTCATCGGTCAGCTAAAAGGACCACAGCAGGTTTTCGAGGTCCGCCTCGATGCGACCGAGAAACCGATTACGATCAGGCAGCGGCTCCTGCGCGTAGCTGCGGACGCCAATGTCGAGATCGCCGTACGAAAGCACGGCGACGGTTTTCTGGTTGGGTTGCTCACACCTGAGCGACGCACGAACCGAGGCCGGCGCCAGGGCACTCCAACGGCCAAGGGCTGAGAGCCAGCCGGCGGAGTCGGCCTCAGGCCCGGATCTCAGGACACTGTCGGCTGTGCCCGGGAGACCTTACGTCGGGTATCTTCGTCGCCCTGCCATGGGGTCTCCCCGGCTCGGGATCAACCGAGGCCCGTAGACCGGCCGCCGAGACGGGCGCGCAGGCGGCTCGCCGCGGGGTCGAGAGCCAATCTGGGGCACTCATCGGAGGCGCCAAACGGGTATGAACCGGGGCCGGTCGAGAGCCAAGCACGAGAGCGGAGAGGCGCCACCACCGAGCGCCGATTCCGCAGGTACCCGTGCGTCGGCCGATACCGACGGAGTCGCGCCCGATCCCCTGGCCGATCAAGTTGCTGCCCAGCGGCGCGTCGTCGACATCCGCTGCGGGTTCGCGGCTCTCGCCAGCAAGGAAGCGGATGCCGCCGAGGAGCGGGTGGCTCAGGCCCGGCGCCAGTACGACGAGCAGATAGCGGTCCTGGCGCGAGCCCAGACGGCACTGGACAAGACCAGAACCGCCAAGGAGGAGGCCCGCCGCGCCTATCGGGCGAGCGTGGCCGTGGCAGGCGAGCGCGTGCAGGTCGAAGCCGCGGCGAACGCCTGGCTAAGGACCATCAACCGCATCAACGGCAAGATCCGGGCCGCGCAGGCCCGAATCGAGCGCAAGACAGAAGTCTCCGAGGCCCTGCTGGCAAAGCTCGACAGGCTATCCATGACCGCCGAGGCGAGCCGAGCCATGGCCGACGCGGCGATCGAAGCATGCAGGACGTTCCGGCAGGCGCTGCAACGGCTCGAGAAGGGGATGCCGAATAGCTCGCCTGCGGTAGAGACGGCACCTGCGCCACCCGCCAGGTCCAAGCCGAAGCCCGCGCCGGCGGCCAAAGTCGCGGCCACGGCCAAGCCCGCGCCGGCGGCCGCCAAACCGAAGCC
>Ga0209745_1002288_pt1 | contig 10994 bp, 12 predicted proteins | sample BarGraNGADG00312_FD_184495 | JGI IMG/M metagenome (GOLD analysis project Ga0209745, IMG submission 184495) | Arctic peat soil microbial communities from Barrow, Alaska - Barrow Graham LP Ref core NGADG0004-312 (SPAdes) (version 2) | ecosystem: Environmental > Terrestrial > Soil > Wetlands > Peat... | reverse complement strand
CTTCGTCGCGGCCGCGGGTGGCGGCGGCGGCCTCGGGAACGCGGCCCTCGCGTCCGAACGCCGCAAGGCGCCCGGGTTCGCCCTGCTCGGGGAGCCCGGCGACGAGGTCCGCCTCGTCCTCGAACTGAAGTCGGTGGCCGACGTCGCGCTCGTTGGCTTCCCGTCGGCCGGCAAGTCGTCGCTCATCGCGGCGATCTCGGCCGCGCGCCCGAAGATCGCCGACTATCCGTTCACCACGCTGGTGCCCAATCTGGGCGTCGTCGCGGCGGGGGACACCCGGTTCACGGTGGCGGACGTCCCGGGCCTGATCCCGGGCGCCTCCGAGGGCCGCGGGCTCGGACTCGAGTTCCTGCGCCACATCGAACGGTGCGCGGTGATCGTCCATGTGCTCGACTGCGCGACCCTCGAACCGGACCGTGACCCGCTCTCGGACCTGGATGCCCTGGAGGCCGAACTCGCCGCCTACGCGGACGGGCTCCAGGACGCCGGCGCCGTGCCGCTCATGGAGCGGCCCCGTCTCGTGGTACTCAACAAGATCGACGTGCCGGAGGCGCGCGAACTGGCCGAACTGGTCGCGCCGGACCTGCGCGAGCGGGGACTCGAGGCCCATCTCATCTCCACCGCCACCCACGAGGGCCTGAAGCCGCTCACCTACCGCCTCGCCGAGATCGTGCGAGAGGCCAGGGCGCGCGCCGCGGAGTCGCCCGCCCCGCGGATCGTGATCCGCCCGGAAGCGGTGGACGAGGCAGGGTTCACGGTCACCCCACGGAACGGTCCCGACGGCCCGTACTACCAGGCGCGTGGCACGAAGCCCGAGCGGTGGGTCCGGCAGACCGACTTCGCGAACGACGAGGCGGTGGGCTACCTTGCCGACCGACTCGCGAAGATCGGCATCGAGGACGAGCTCTTCCGAATCGGTGCGAAGCCGGGCGACATGGTGGTGATCGGCCCGGAGGAGTCCGGTGTCATCTTCGACTGGCAGCCCACCATGATGACCGGCGCTGAACTCCTCGGGCCGCGGGGGTCGGACGACCGTTTCGAGGACGACTCCCGCTCCTCCCGCAAGGACAAGCGCCGCGAGTACAAGGACCGCATGGACGCCAAGTCGCGCGCCCGGGACGAGCTCTGGACCGAGCGCGAGACCGGCGTCTGGACGGACCCGGCGGAGGGCTGACGAATGGGTGGCGAAAGCGTCGTCGACAGGGCTCCCCGGCACTGGCTGGTGGCGACCGGGGGCGCGCGGCCCGATCGTGAGCCGGTTCGGCGCGCGGCGGGTGGTCATCATCGGGGGGTTGTGGAGCGCGGGCGTGCTCGCGGCCTTCCCGCTCGTGGACTCACTGGCCATGCTCTACGTGCTTTCCGCGCTCCTGGGGCTGACCTACGCCATGTGCACGGCCGTGATGGCGTCCATTCTCGTCAGCACCTGGTTCGCCACGCGGCGGGGGACGGTGCAGGGCATCGTGATGTCCTTCTCCGGAGTGGGCGGCATCATCCTCGGACTGGTCATGCCCGCCGCGATCACCGCTTGGGGCTGGGAGGGCGGTTTCCGCCTGCTGGCCGTGTACGTGGCCCTCACCGTGGTGCTCCCGGGAGTCGTGCTGATCCGCTCCACCCCCGCGTCCGCCGGGCTGCTGCCCTACGGCGCGAAGGAGGCCGCCGCGGCCTCCACGGCGTCCGATCCGGTCCAGGCACCCACGGGTGCCGTGCGCGCCGCGGTCCGGTCCCCGCAGTTCCTCGCGATCCTCCTCGTCATGGTGCTCATCAACGGCCTCACCACGTTCCAGCAGCACCTGCCCCTCATCCTCGCCACGGACGGTATCGCGCCGGCGGCGGCGGGGACGCTGGTCTCGGCGCTTGCGTTGTCGATGCTGGTGGCCAAGCTGGTCGTCGGTGTGCTCGACGACGTCCGCGGCACCATCACGGCCATGTGGACCGCACTCACCCTGTTCGCCTGCGGGCTCTTCGTGCTGGCCGCCGGCTCGATCGGCCTCGCCGTCATGATGCCGCTATGGGGCCTCGCGTACGACCGCACCGGCTCCTTCACGCTCCCGCTGGTGATCGCGGGCGTGGTGACGCTCCTGCTGGCCCTCGCGCTGCACTGGGCGCTCGCCTCCGCGGCGGGGGCGGTTCCGCCTCCGGAGGACTCAGCCGGCGACGTCGAGGGCGCGGCCGGGGATCGCAACGGCGCCGACGGACTTCAGCCCGTGGACGGCCTCGCGCGCGGATAATGAAACCATGAACCCGGTCAACGCGCGCAGCGAAGTGGCCCTCGCCCGGCGCCTGGTGATCAAGGTCGGGTCCTCCTCCCTGACGACCCCCGAGGGGGCGCTCGACCTCGCCTACCTGGACAGGCTCGTCGACGTCGCCGCGGCGCGCCGGCTGCGCGGACACCAGGTGGTGATCGTGACCTCGGGCGCGATCGCGGCAGGGCTCAGCCCCCTCGGGCTGGTGCGCAGGCCCAAGGACCTCGCCACCTCGCAGGCGACGGCATCGATAGGCCAGGGCCTGCTGATAGCCCGGTACACCGCCGCTTTCGCCCGCCACGGCCTCACCGTGGGCCAGGTGCTCCTGACCGCGGAGGACCTCATCCGGCCGCAGCACTACCGCAACGCCCGCCGGGCGCTGATGCGCCTGCTGGAGCTCGGCGTCGTCCCAATCGTCAACGAGAACGACGCGGTGGCGACCGACGAGATCCGCTTCGGCGACAACGACCGGCTCGCCGCCCTGGTGGCGAACCTCGTGGCCGCGGAGGTCCTGGTGCTCCTGACCGACGTGGACGGCCTTTTCACCGCCCGTCCCGGTGAGCCGGGCGCCCGGCTTGTCTCCCGCGTCCACGACATGGACCAACTGGAGGAGTACAGCATCTCCGGGCGCGGCTCGTCCGTGGGGACCGGCGGGATGGCCACCAAGATCGACGCCGCCATGATCGCCACGCACTCGGGCATCCCCACGCTGCTCGCGAACGCGGAGAAGGTGGGTGACGCCCTGCTGGGCCGCGAGGTGGGGACGTGGTTCGACGTCGCCGACCACCGCCGCTCAAGCCGACGGCTCTGGCTCGCCTGGGCGGCCCGGGCGCGAGGCCACGTGGTCCTGGACGACGGGGCCGTCGACGCCGTCACCACCGGGAAGCGGTCCCTCCTGGCCGCGGGCATCACGAGGGTGGACGGCGACTTCGAGGCCGGCGACCCCATCGAGCTCGTGGCCCCCGACGGGCGCGTGGTGGCCCGCGGCCTCTCCGGGTACGATGCCCGGGACGTGGCGCGCATGATGGGCCGCTCGAGCGTGCAGCTACGGGTGGAGCTCGGCGAGATGAATGCCCGTCCCGTCGTCCACCGCGACGACCTGGCGCCGGTCCGCCGCACGGGCGGCCGCTGACCGCTGGGGCGGCGCTCGGTACTGTTGTGGCATGAACACCGCCGACGCCGTCACCGCCATCGCCCGCGACGCCAAGGTCGCCTCCCGCGCCCTCGCCTCCGCGACGCGCGCCGAGAAGGACGCCGCCCTGCACGCCATGGCGGACGCCCTCCTCGCCCGCGCCGGCGCGATCCTCGCAGCCAACGCGGCCGACGTCGACGCCGCGCGGGCGGGCGGCATGAAGCCGGGTCTCGTGGACCGGCTCACGCTCACCCCGGAGCGGATCGCCGACATCGCCGACGCGCTCCGCGAGGTCGCCGCGCTGCCCGACCCCGTGGGCGAGGTGGTCCGGGGTTCGACGCTGCCGAACGGCCTGCGCCTGCGGCAGGTGCGGGTGCCGATGGGCGTCGTCGGGATGATCTACGAGGCGCGGCCGAACGTCACCGTCGACGCCGCGGGCCTTGCCCTCAAGTCCGGCAACGCCGTCATCCTCCGCGGGGGCTCGGCCGCCGCCCGCACCAACACGGTGATCGTGACCGTGCTCGCCGACGCCCTCGCCGGGGTGGGCCTGCCGCGGAACCTGGTCCAGTCGATCGACGCCCACGGCCGGGAGGGCGCGGTGGCGCTGATGCACGCCCGCGGCCTGGTTGACGTGCTGGTGCCGCGCGGCGGGGCGGACCTCATCCAGACCGTGGTGCGCGAGTCCACCGTCCCCGCGATCGAGACCGGCGTGGGGAACTGCCATGTCTATGTCGACGAGTCCGCGGACATCGCGATGGCGCGCCGCATCATCATGAACTCCAAGGTGCAGCGCCCCGGCGTCTGCAACGCGGCCGAGACCCTGCTGGTGCACCGGGGGATCGCGGCGGAGTTCCTGCCGCTCGCGGCCCGCGACCTCGTGGAGGCGGGCGTCACCCTGCACGCCGACGACGACGCCGCCCGGCTGGCCGGGGTGGCGACAGTGCCGGCGGGGGAGGAGGACTGGGCGACCGAGTACCTGTCCCTCGACCTCGCTGTGCGCGTGGTCGACGACCTGGACGCCGCGATCGAGCACGTCCGGACCTGGTCGAGCGGCCACACGGAGGCGATCGTGACGTCGTCGCTCGCGGCGGCCGGCCGCTGGACCCGGGAACTGGACGCGGCCGCGCTCATCGTGAATGCCTCCACGCGGTTCACCGACGGCGGCCAGTTCGGCCTGGGCGCCGAGATCGGCATCTCCACCCAGAAGCTGCACGCCCGCGGGCCGATGGGCCTCAGCGAGCTCACGACGACGTCCTGGCACGTGGAGGGTGAGGGTCAGACCCGCGAATGAGGGTGACCTGTGCCAAACTGGGGAACACAATCGGCACAGCCCCCGGAGGAACCACCACATGAAGAACTCGCTCCTGTCGTTCGCCGGCGGTCACGAGATCGTGAACGAACTTCCCGTGCACCCGGTGATGTACGGCGTCATCGTCCTCGTCGTCCTCCTGTTCCTGCTCCTCGTCACCCACGCCTTCCGCAACGTCCACACGCGCCACTGATGCCCTCCGCCAGCGGACGGCGCCGTGTGGGGGTCATGGGCGGAACCTTCGACCCGATCCACCACGGCCACCTCGTCGCTGCCAGTGAGGTGCAGGACGTCTTCGACCTCGATGAGGTCGTGTTCGTGCCGGCCGGCTCCCAGCCGTTCAAGCGCGACCGCGAGGTCACGACCGCCGAGCACCGCTACCTGATGACCGTGATCGCCACGGCATCCAACCCCCGCTTCACCGTCTCGCGGGTGGACATCGACCGGCCGGGCGTCACCTACACCATCGACACCCTCCGGGACCTGCACGCCCAGATGCCTGGGGACGAGCTGTTCTTCATCACCGGCGCCGACGCCCTGAACCAGATCCTCGAGTGGAAGAACGCCGAGGAGCTGTGGAAGCTCGCCCACTTCGTGGGCGTCACCCGGCCGGGGCACCTGCTCGATGACACTGGGCTGCCCTCGAAGGGCGTGTCACTCCTCGAGGTCCCGGCGCTGGCGATCTCCTCCACGGCGTGCCGTGATCGCGTGGCCGCTGGTTCGCCCGTCTGGTACCTGGTCCCCGACGGCGTGGTGCAGTACATCGCCAAGTACAAGCTCTACCACCGCTCCGGCGAGTCCCGTCATGTGGGGCTGCGCGGGGTCCGGGCATGAACGCAGAACGGCCCCTCACCCGCCGTGAGCTCCGCGAGCGTGCCCGCGTCGCGGAGGCGGAGCCGAAGCCCGAACCGGAACCCGAGCCGCCGCCGCTGACGCGCCGCGCACTGCGCTCGCGCCGGCCCGCTGGCGAGCCCGCAGTCGAGACCCCTGCAGAGCGCACCGCGGTGCGCCGGCGTCCTGTCCAGGCACCAGCTACCACCGGCTCGCTCAACATCATCGACCCGGAGACCGGGGCCATCAGCGCGGTCGCCCTCGCCATCGACGTGACGAGCCTTCCCGCGGGACGGGCACCCGAACAGGCGCCCGAGCCCCAGCCCGAGTCGGTGCCCGAACAGGCGCCCGAGCCCCAGCCCGAGCCGGTGCCCGAACAGGCGCCTGAGCCCCAGCCCGAGCCGGTGCCCGAACAGGCGCCTGAGCCCCAGCCCGAGTCGGTGCCCGAGCATTTCGCGCCCGAGCCCGAAGCGGAGCCCCAGCCCCCGCGGGGCCCGGCGCCCGAGCCGGTCCGGCAATCCGCGCATCAGCCGGATTCAGCCTTGGAGCCCACTCCGGCCCGCACCCCCAGCTACGACACCACCCCGCGCCGTCGTTCGCTCCTCGACCGGGAGCCCTCGCTGGACCCGGACCTGGACCCTCCGCTCAGTGTGGAGCAGGCGGCGCTGGTGGAGCGGGAAGGCCGGTCGGTGCTCCTGACGGTGCTCCGGTACCTCGTGCTGCTGCTCGCGGCGCTCGTCGTCGGTGCGCTGATCTGGATCGTTCTTGCCGACCGCGCGGCGGCAGCCATGGCTGCCGCGACCACCGTGTCCGCGCCGCACGTCACACCGTCACGAGGAGTCCTGTGACCGCATCACCCCACGCCTGTGAGCTCGCCGTCATTGCCGCCCGGGCGGCCGGCGAGAAGAAGGCGGCCGACATCATCGCGCTGGACGTTTCCGAGCGCCTCGTGCTCACGGATGTCTTCCTGGTGGTGTCCGGCAGCAACGAACGCCACGTCTCCGCGATCGTGGACGCCATCGAGGAGAAGCTCGCGGCCGCCGGGGCGAAGGCGGCGCGCCGTGAGGGTGTCAGCCAGGCCCGCTGGGTGCTCCTCGACTTCACGGACATCATCGTCCACGTGCAGCACGAGCAGGATCGCGAGTTCTACGCGCTGGAGCGCCTGTGGCGTGACTGCCCGGTGCTGCCGCTCCCCGCCGACGTCACAGCGGAGCTGGCCGTCCCATGACCGCGGGGACCGTGATCCTCTGGCGGCACGGACAGACAGACTACAACATCCAGCTGCGGGTCCAGGGCGGGGTGGACATCCCGCTGAACGCGACCGGAGTCCAGCAGGCGGCCGCCGGGGCCGAGGCGCTCGCGCGATACCTCGGCGACGACGCGCGCGTGTCGATCGTGAGCTCCACGTTGTCGCGGGCGGCGGCGACGGCGCGGGCGCTCGCAGACGTGCTCGCCCTCACCGTGGCGACGGACGCGCGACTTCGGGAGCGTGACTTCGGGATCTGGGAGGGACTGACGCACGACCAGATGGTCGAGCGCTGGCCGGAGGAGTTCCGGCTCTGGAAGACCGGCGCCACGCCGGAGGGCATCGGCATGGAAACGAAGTCACAGGTTGCGGACCGTGTCCATGCCGCCGTCATGGAGCACGCGACCACGCGCGCGGCGGAAGAGATCCTCGTCGTCGTGAGCCACGGCTCGGCGACGACCCAGGTGCTGGCGCGGATGCTCGGAGCGCAGCCCGGCGGAACGTTCCCGATCAGGGGCCTCGACAACGCCCACTGGTCCACGTTGAACCACCGGCCCGAGATGGCCCCACCGTGGAGGCTGCGGGCGCACAACCTCGGCCCGCGCTGACCTCCACAAACACTTCATGGAATACCCCGAAGTGGCTTCACGGGTGGGCGGTTGACTCCTTGTATCAACCGAGGCAGTCGACGGGGAACTCGCCGACAACCTCGCGTTCATGCGCGAGGAGGAACGGCTGGCGCGCGACCTGTACACGCTCTTCGCCGCGAGGTATCCGGAAGCCACCGTCTTCGCGACCATCGCGAAGAGCGAGCAGCGCCACGTCGACGCCGTCGGGCGTCAGCTCGACACCCGGGGCCTCGAGGACCCGAGCGATGGCCTCGACGCCGGCGCGTACGCGTACGACGAACTCGACGAGTTGTACGCCGGGTGGTCAGCCCAGGGCGCCACACTGGAGGGAGCGCTCCAGGCGGCGGTCGACCTGGAGGAGGCGGACATCGCCGACCTCGAGCGGATCCTGGGGCTTGACAGCAGCGACCCCGTGGAACGGGTCCTGGGCCGCGGGCTCGGCTCGGCTACGTGCGACGGATCGGGAGCCACACGCTGAAGGTCGCACCCTGGCCGGGTCCGTCCGAGTGGGCACTGAGCTCCCCACCATGGGCGCGCATCAGCTCGCGGGAGATCGTCAAGCCGATCCCGGAGCCGGAGGCGCGCCCTTGGTGTGCGCGGTAGAAGCGCTCGAAGACGCGCTCGACGTCGTCGGGTGCGAGCCCGACTCCGGTGTCCGCCACGTCCACCACCGCCCAGCCGCCCTCCTGACGGCCGGCGATCCGGATGTGGCCTCCGCGCCTCGTGGCCGCCACGGCGTTCCCCAGCAGGTTCGTGACCACCTGCATGATCCTGTCCTCGTCCGCCGTCACCGGCAGCGGAGGGACGCTCAGGGCCAGTTCGATGCCCTCGTCCTCCAGTTGCGGCCCCATCCGGGTGGCAGCGGCGGTCACGATGTCCGCGAGGTCACGCGGTTCGAGGGCCAGGTCGAACCTGCGTTCCTGCGCCTTCGACAGCGAGGAGAAGTCCTCGGCGAGGCGCCGCAGGCGGCGGGTCTCCGTCGCCATGTCCTGGAGCGACGACGGCGTCACCTCGATGACGCCGTCGATCATCCCCTCCACGTAGCCGTCCAGCACCGTCAGCGGGGTGCGCATCTCGTGGGCGACGTCCGCGATCAGCTGCACGCGCGTCCGCTCCGTCTGGGAGAGCCTCTCGCCCATGGTGTTGACGTCAGTGGCCAACTCGGCGAGTTCGCGCTCCGGCGGGAGGGGCACGCGTGCGGCGTAGTCCCCGGAGGAGATCCGCCTCGTGGCGTCCCTGACCTGGGTGATCGGGAGCAGCAGCCTGCGGGACAACAGCCAGCCGATCCCGACGGCGGTGGCGACGGCGATCAGCCCACCCACCAGCGCCGCCGTCGTGATCGCGCTCGTCACCACGCCTCGCAGGCTCTCACCCTGCCCACGGGCGCCCATGGGGCCCCGGGCCATGCCCTGGTCGAACAGCGCGGGGATGAGGAGGCGGATGACGACGTAGAAGGCCAGCAGGGCCACGGCCGCCACGAAAACGTGGGAGACGACCGACCGTACGGTGAGGCTGGAGCGTGGGATGCGCCGGTCGGTGCTCATGGGGTCAGGCCGCGTCAGCCTCGCGCTGCTTCGCCTCGCCGGCAACAGCGGTCTCAATGACGGAGAGGCCGAAGGCGAGCGAGACCCCGAGGAAACCGATCCCGAGTTGGACCTGGTCCTCGGTCAGGAACTTCGCGGCGAGGACGGCGCTGCCACACCCGGCGAACACGAGCCAGAAGGTGCCGAGGAATTCGGCCCAGAGCCGTTGGGGCATCGTGGGGCTGTTCATGGGACTCCTTGGGCTGACGGGGATCTCTTGCTCCCAGCATTAGACCACAACGCGGTGACGCGACCGTGAAGCCGCCCCCGGAGCGGGAGTCAGCGGGTCCGTTCCGGCCGGCCCACGAACCGGTACCCGACCGATCGAACCGTGGCGATGAAACCGGGCTCGTCCGCGGGATCACCGAGGGCTCGGCGTATCGACCGGATGTGGACGTCCACCACGCGCTCGTCGCCGAAGAAGTCGGAGCCCCAGACCTTCTCGAGCAGTTGGGCGCGGGAGAAGACGCGGCCGGGTTCGGTGGCGAGGGCATGGAGGAGGTCGAACTCCAGGGCTGAGAACTGGACGCCGCGGCCCTCAAGCAGCACCTCCCGGCGGCGGGGGTCGATCACGAGCCCCGCGAAGGCCAGGACGTCCGGGGCGCCGACGCCCGCGGCGACGGGTGCGGGCCTCCGCCGGAGGACCGCGGAGACCCGCGCGACGACTTCCCGAGGCGAGAAGGGCTTCGTGATGTAGTCGTCCGCGCCGACGCTCAGCCCGATGATCGTGTCCATCTCTTCCGCGCGCGCGGTCACGAGGATGGTGGGCACGTCCGCGACCATCCGCATCTGGCGCAGCACCTCGAGACCGTCGATGTCCGGGAGCCCGATGTCGAGCAGGACAAGGTCCGGTGCGCCGGTGCGGAACTCCGCCAACGCCGCCCTGCCGTCGGCCGCCTCCAGCGTGTCGTACGAGTTCGCGCGCAGGTACGAGACGAGCACGCGGCGGATGCCGGGCTCGTCGTCGACGACGAGAATGGTGGAACTCACGGAATACCTCGGTCCTGCCGGGGATTTGGCGCGGGGGCCTCGTGCCACTACAGTAGAGCGTGCTCTACGGGGCTATGGCGCAGTTGGTAGCGCGCCTCCATGGCATGGAGGAGGTCAGGGGTTCGAATCCCCTTAGCTCCACCTGACGGGGCTTACTAGAACAACCGACGAAGTCGGTGAGTAGGTCTCGGACGATGTTCTGAATGGAAGAGCCGCCTCCCGGATGGGGGGCGGCTCTTCTTGTTTCGCCAGTGGCGGGGGCGGTCTGTGGGCGCCCTGGGTCAGGCTTGTCGCTGCGCTCGGATCGGTTGCGGCCGTGTGCGCGATGGGCGGCTTCGACACGGGCGAAGGGCTCGTTCATCTCGTGGTCGCTGATGCGGTCCTGGTAGACGAACAGCTTGGCGAAGAGCGCCTGGTTGAGCATGCGGCGCTGGTCATCGTCGCAGCGACGGTAGAGCTCCTGTGGGTCACTCATGAGAGTGAGACAGGCCTCAATCAGCCGGACACCGTGGGCGAGCTCGTCGTTGGTCGTCTTGAGCCGCTCGCTGAGATGTGTCCGTTCCGAATCGATGTCGCGCAGACGCTGTTTAATCTTGGCCTGGGGAACGGTCCCGTCGGCCGCGAGATCAATGAGGTTGGACTCCTGCGCGTCGAGTGCGCGCAGCTGCGTGGTGAGCTGCTGCTTGAGCAGGCGTGTCGCGGTCTCCTCGTCGCCGAGCGTGGCGGCAATGTTGGCGCGGACGTCGTCGACGAACGCAGGGCTGAAACGGATCGAGGCGTAGTGCTCTTCGACGGCGTCCTCGACGCGGATGACGTTGACGTGGGGCGTGTTGCAGGTGCGCGACTGCTTGGCGATACAGAAGAAGTAGGTGTAGGCGGTGCCCCGGGCGTTGACGACGTGCTGAATGATCATGCGGCTGGTGAGGCCGGTGTCGTGGCAGCGCCCGCAGAACACGGAGCCCTTGAGGAAGTGGTGGTGAACGCGACGCCGCTCGCTCGCCAAGGTGCGACTGTCGAGGACGCACTGGACG
>Ga0209745_1002286_pt1 | contig 11011 bp, 6 predicted proteins | sample BarGraNGADG00312_FD_184495 | JGI IMG/M metagenome (GOLD analysis project Ga0209745, IMG submission 184495) | Arctic peat soil microbial communities from Barrow, Alaska - Barrow Graham LP Ref core NGADG0004-312 (SPAdes) (version 2) | ecosystem: Environmental > Terrestrial > Soil > Wetlands > Peat ... | reverse complement strand
ATGCTGGTCGTGATCGGCTGGATGGGTGGAGTCATGTATCTGGGCGGATTGAAGTACACTCCATTGACCGCGACTCTCGGGGCGCTGGTTCTCGGCATAGGATCTGAGTATGCCATTCTGATGATGGAGCGCTTCTATGAGGAGCTGAAGAATGTGGGCGACCCCTTTGAGGCTCTGAAAATCACCGCCAACCGCATCGGGTCTGCTCTGGTGGCATCGGGGATGACGGTTGTCTTCGGATTTGCGGCTCTGATCACCTCGCCCTTCAACATCACCAGCAACTTCGGACTGGTGACTGTGATGGCGGTCGTCTTCGCGCTGGTCACGACCTTCACTGTCTTCGTGGTGCTCATGCTGCGAATGGAGGTCCGGCGAGAAGTGCTGGATAATGCCAGGGACGAGCTTAAGAGAGCGCTGCACCTCTTGAGAAAGAGCGATGGTTTGGCTTGATAGTGGTAAAAGTCCTGTAGCATGAAGCAGATATACCAGTATGGCAGAACAATAGAATAGCAAAATATCAAAGGAGATCTTTTAAATGGACGGCATAAGCAGGGCAAGCTGGAGAGGCAGATTCTGGGCCTGGTTGATCGATGTGCTTCTCATGGGAATCCTGTGGTCCAGCCTCATGACCATTTCGACGATTGGCGCCAGCAGTGCCGAAGGCCTGGGGATACTGGCAACAATGCTCTTCATCTACTGGACGGCACTTGAAGGCTACCGTGGTCAGTCTCTGGGAAAGATGCTCCTGAACATAGTGGTGGCGGGTCCCGCGGGCGAGAAGATAGGATTTCAGGATTCTGCCCTGGAGAGCTTCGGCAAAGCCTTTTTGCTGCCGCTGGACTGCCTTGCCGGATGGATTTTCTACAAGGGCAGCGGCCAGAGGGCCTTCAATAGGTTCTCGGATACTATTGTCGCTGAGGCAAATGAAGTAAGCTGGTGCAGGCATTAGTCATCAGGGTCAATCTCTATTTTTCTCTTTCACATTTCACCCTATACATAATGGCTACTCCTCCGGGATTCCACGCGCCGGAGGCAGTCGGCACCTCTCCAGACCGAGGCAGGCCAAGCGACGACTGCGGTTGAACTGCAGACTAATTCAGGTGTAATGTCTTCGATTGGACAATCCGTCATAGATACATCCAAACTAGTAAGTTATCGAAAATGTGTGAATAAGTTTCAACCGATGCGCGACATTTCGGCAGTGGATAGCTAAAAAAACCAATGATCGGTCCCGGAGAGCTGATCGTGTTTCTGGCAACGTCTTTTCTAGACAGGAATAATCTAAGTCCAAGCTGAATAGATCTAAAAATATCTTTATAAATAAATATATATTATTCACTAGCTATCTGCTTCTTTTTATGCTGGACAATCCAGTGTTCTTTTGTGCCGAATTCCAGATGCAAAGCCGTTGGCTATCTGAGACTCAATTTGGTTTTTATCGTCTTGATATCCTTTTCAATCCTCGTCAAACGGAAGTCGCTGCGGTTAATCAGGTCTTCATGCATATCTCGTATCTCTGAAATTGTTTCATCTTGCTTTTCAAGCATGCCATCCATCTTTCCATTCACGCTGTCCATCTTTCCATTCACGCTGTCCAGCTTTCCATTCATGCTGTCCAGCTTTCCGTCCATGCTCGAGAGAAGAGGGATTGCTTTATTCATTTGCGAGGAGGTGTTTATCGCTGCGTATTTGTCCAAAGGCATGACCGACCCTGTGAAGATCTCCGTATCTATGCGATCTACCTTAGCGAGCTCTGGCATGTTCTCTCTCACAAACCTCTCAAGGTATGCAACGCTATCTTCATCTCCCTCTGCCAGGACCAAAACGTATTGAATCTTATCATCCATGCGGTTGCTGGCAAAGAAACCGTTGAGACCTGCATCTATTGCCGCATCAGTGAGCCAGGGTCTGTAGCCCACATCATGTACTTTCGGCCCGAAAATTTGAATTTTTCGCTTCATCATCCTCTACTAATAGCAATATCTTGCATCTATTTGATGATTTCCCTTTTATCAAGCAGATGGAAGAGATTTTTCACGGATATTTTCCAAACCAAAGTGGCCATCTGTGATCCCGGCCGGACAGAAGACTGTTGAATTCCAGTAGAGCCAATAATTGTCAAATGGCAATCTCAAATTCCTCAATAGTGGCAAAATAAATATAATAAAAAAGTTTTATGGAGCCCCATCTCGATCAATTCAACGGAACTCCAGCTTCGACTCGCTCGTAGACTCGAAGAGATACGCCGTTCCAGGCACCAGCGTTTCGTTCTCACCCAAATGAGTCCAATCCTCACCTTCATATTTCCAGATGAAGGCCGAGACCAGTCCTTTTTCAACTGCTTCAGGATACTTGTACCTCTTATGGTCGGCATTAACGGTGACATTGCCCAAATCCACAGTCTTGTTCACGGGCAGACCGATCATGTTCCATCCCTTGTGCAGGTCCAGGCGATAAGGCAGATCGACGGGTTTGCCGGAGATCTCCATGGTGAAGTTGTCGGCACTGTCTATGAGGTAGCCCTCCCCCGGTTTGAAGCGGGTCACGTTTAGCATGCCTCCATCCTTCATGCCGAAGTCCCATCCTTCACCGGAAATGGTGAATATGCTCCGGTAGGGCTTGTCCCTGAGATACTTGCCTGCCGACGCATCTTTAGGATTCAGGTAGACAGAAATAGCATTCCAGCCTGCAGTCACATTGATCCGCTCAACCTGGCCAGGAATCAGCACATACTCAACCTGGAAGCTCCGGTCTTCGCCAAGCCTCGGTCTGATAATGGGCCACATAACCTTTTTTCGCTCTCCGACAGAGTATTCATCATGCCAAACCGATAAGCCGTTCTCCTTAACCACGATCTTGTCTGCATCCTTGGGCAGCAAGACCTCCCCTATGATCGCGGGGGGAGAATCGAGATTTAGCTGGCCGCTGGAGCTATCTGTCTGAATCCAGTATACCCAATCGGTGGCACTTTCGTTCGTCGGCACGATGGTTGCCGTAAGAGCCGTCTTGTTTTGGTCTGTGGTATTATCGACCGACACCTCTGTGGTATAGGGAAGAGAGGGCGTTTTGGGCAAATTCGGCCTGAAGCTTGGATCTCCCAGTATAACATCCATGTAGGATGTCTGGTTGAGCATATCTTGAACGGAAGTATCCCAATATGGCAGAGGTTCGTCGTAATCGGAGAACGGTTTGAGATTTTGAGTCCCCCTGGACTTGAACCTGAAGAGGTTATCGGCGTCCAACTGGGCCTGACCTACAGTCGCATTCTCGAAGATCAGAGACTGATAGAACTTCTTGAAGTAGTCGTCCGACAAAAATATGTAGGATAGGGCTGACTCTCCGATATAGTTTACAGCTCCCGCTCTTATGAAAGACAGGGCAATAGAATCCTCCAGATTCCCGGGAATGTACATCCTGGTGCCGGTCACATTCAGATAGTATCCCTTGAGGTTCAAAGTAACACAGGCGGACGCAGTAGTAGTCTGAGGTGACAGCGTAAGCTCCTTCACCTGTGTCCCTGTAAGATCAGAATCCGTCATCGACCAACTCGATAACTCCCAGGCATTCTCGTTGCCATGATGATCGAAGTGAGCAACATTCTGACCGTTATTCATTTGCGAGGTGACCTGTTGATAAGTGGCCTCCTCATAACGCAGATCCTTGACGAGAAGACCCGCCTCCTGCAGATAATCCCTTATGCTCGCGCCAACAGGAGCCTGTGGAAATGAGAGCGGCGGCGAAGATATGACCAGACCGTTCTTCTTCCAGTTGCCGTTTAGCCGGTCATAGGCCATCGTGCGAGCAAGGAGCTGAGATGCATCATAGACGGAAAGCCCCATGATTCGACCTACAGCCACGTTGCTGTAGTTCTCATCATCCAGATTCAATTGATAGTCCCTGTTGACCTCATACTCCATTACCGGCGTTAACTTCTGGATGAGACCGGTGGAGATGAAGGGTAACGATCCGGGATCACCCACTACCATCAAATATTTGGGGTTGAGCATAAGACCCTCGACCTTCTCATTCAGTTTCTGCTCTTCGCTTAAAGGATCAATCTGCTGCGGGTCCAGGTTAGCGTCCACCAGAAGAGCTTTGCGCGCTGATGCCGCTTGAGCCGCTACTAGCGACACCCTCGGGATTTTGGTGTGGCTGAATGCCGTGATATTTAGCGCATCGATATTGGAGCGAACGTCGATAGTGTAGTTCTTGGTAAGATCGCCATCAGTATCAATATTGAAGGTCCATTTCCCTGGAGTCAGAAGCTGCACCCTCAAATCATAAAGCCTATCCGGCTCGATCTTTGTGATCTTGACACGACCAGCTCTCTTGTCCGGGCTGTAAAGGTTGAGGGCAGTGTAGCTGGAGTCCCGGTCAAGGTTCCAGGATATGTTCGTCCTACCTGAGTAGATCCAGGTAGGATAAGTAAGATTTATAACCGGCGAGTCGTCCACGTTCTCCAGAGTATGGTTATAGGAAAACCCCTCGTAAGCTGCCGTGGCTCCTGTGTCCAGTCGCTGTGACCAGCCGGAATCCATGGGATACATCAATTCTACTTCGATATTCAAGCTGGCGGACTTGCCAGGCTCGAGTTTGTTCAGGTTCCATCTGAGCAAAGACCCATTGAGGAAAGCAGTGGTGGCAACAGACGGCTGCCCGCTGAACGGATCAGTGATATTCACCTGACCCTCGCTGAACCCTGGTAATCTTATAAATCGTCCCATGGGGAAGATATCCAACAATCGCACGCCCTTCAGCACATCTTTGCCGGTGTTGCTCAGGGTCATATTGAGCCTGACGATCTCTCCCTGTTCCTCAGCGGGTACCTGGCTGGGGCTCATTTCGGTTCTTACCAGGAGATCCTCGACCAATGAGCGCTCAACTTTGGGATAAGGCGCTGGCGGCAGAAGCGAGAGATCATGAGAGTTGGTAAAGACTATCATAGCCGGACTCTCGCCCCGTTCTTTCATCTGCTGAACTAAAAATTCGCCATTGCCGTCAATGAGAGTGATATTCATCTGGCTCAAGTTCTGTCGCACAGCTTCTGAGATCGGACCCAATGTCACTGCCTCTTTGGACCCGAGGCGCGATAAGGCAGCAACAGTATCTCCCGGCAGCACGCCACCTACAAATAGAATCGGCCAATTCAAATAAGAGGCAATGGGAGCCGCCGAGAGTGCTGCGCTGTAGTTCTCTCCCACGATTACGGCCCCCGGCGAACTCTTCCAGTACCGGCTTATCTTTTCAGCCATCTCAGTGCTATTGTTGGCAACTATCTTCGAGTTGCTCTTCCAGGACACATTTCCTATTGCCAGAGTCGTTCCGCCTATCTTTTGCATCAACCAGCGTGCTGCCAACGACGGCGGCTCGAGTTCCGACCAGATTGGCGTATGGACGACGTCATACTCAAAGGCAACTCCTGAGGCACCTGCTTTTGTGAGAGCCTCGATGTATTGCACAGTTCCCTCCACATTCTGGGTCGAGAGGACGTAGCCTACATAGTCGTCGCTCAGCCGTACATAGACCGGCTTCTGGCTCAGCTTGCATGCCTGGCTCACATCCTGAGCAGGTAGAGGAGAGATCAAGGAAAAGTCGGCGACCTTAGAGATCTCGGCAAAATTGTAGCCCTGGCTGCGATCGAATGGATTGTCCAAAGCTACACCGAGCTTCACCGGTCCCAAATCCGATGTGATATTTCGTGCATATTTTACAATCTGCATGAGCTGATCTTGCTTCCACTGGCTCCATCTTTCCTGGTTGTAACTGTTGGCATTGACCTTGGTGATGTCTATGCCGGTATCCTGATAGAACTTCTCCTTGCAGACATCGCAAAAGCAGTAATTCTCATCCTGGAAGCCAAATCTATAGAGCACAACGCCATCGACCTTGTAATCATCAATCAGCGTCTCGATCTGATTGTAAAGATAATCCCTGACCTCCGGATTCACAGGACAAAAATAGCTGGCATTGCCACCTGTATTGGGATCGGGCACTTGCAGCCAGCTTCGATCGATCTTGGAATCGTCAGGCAGGGTACTTGTTAGGCCGGCATCAGTCATGAGGGTTCTCTCAGCCTCGGAGATGGCTCCAATCTCGCCCGCGTCATCAGGCTTAGAAATAAGTGGAATCTCCAGAGTTGCCGTAATATAGACCTTGAGACCGTCTTTGTGAGCCGATTCTACCAGAGCTTTGATCTTGTCCCCGGATCCGTGGATGGTTATGGCGCTGATGTTTGCAGCCTTGAAAGTGTCAAGGATCGCCGACTCCCCATATCTCTCTAGATCGCTCTCTTCGACCCAGCCGTTTCTATCTCCAGCCTGGACCAATTTAGGAAGGATCAGCATAGGCGTAACTTTGGTTTGATTATCCTGAGACCAGATTGCCAGGGGCGTGGCGGCAATGGATGCATGCCAATCGTCTGCACCAACCAGAATCACATCCTCTACTTCGCCCTTTACCCCTCTTGCCAGGGGTGCGTCCTCTGCTACACAAAGCAGAGCATTGGATATAAGTGCTATGAATAATAATATAGGAAGCAGCCTCACGAGGTCACCTCTTCTATCGAGACGCCTGCATCTTGCAGTGCTTTTGTATATTCCACTCCAACCTTGCCAACAATCAAAGCCTTGGAGAGCGTTGTATTGCGTTTGGTCATTTCCTTTACGACGGCATTGGCAGCCTCGGTTACACCGCCCTCGCACACCATCATGGGCATACCTCCCATCTTGGCCGCCTGGTAGGATCTGAAGATATCTGCGGGTTTGGAGCTCGTTAAGACCACCGCAGAGGTTCCATTCTGCCAAATATCTCCTGCAAAGAGCCAGCACTCTTCGTAAAGGCTATCTCCCTCTATTCGTTTTACTTCGATATCATCCAGAGCTTTTTCTGCATCTCTGGAGACAATTGATTGATTTCCGAGGATCAAAACCCTGGAATATTCTTTAAGTTTCTCCCGGATTTCTTTACTGATGTTACCCGAAGGTATAGTAATTATATCCGGTGTGCGGTTTCCGGGAATGCTTAAAGACGCTACTGTGCTGTGGAGGAAATCCTCTCCCGTCAGTACAGCCATTCCTTCAGGCTGGACGACATTAACGGAGGTCGTCTCTTCCGGCATGGGAATGCCATGGGAATCGGTGAGCTTGAAGACGAGTGGATATTCGCCGCTTGCCGAGGCAAGCATGGTGAAGTTGGCGACTCCAGGCTTCTTCGGAGTTACCTCAACCATCTGTGCCAGAGGTATCACCATTAACTCGGGTGGCGATTCTATAGAGATCATTACGTTCTCTTTGACGTCAAGGATGATGCTGAAGGAGCCCTCGTAGCTCTTGTTGGCCACAATCTTGTCCGGGATCTCGACATCTGTGTTGTAGCCCCTGACCGCCATCCCGAACTCGACATCGGCTTCGATGGATGAATTCTCGGATCCGTTGCCCAGAGATGTCGCCGTTACCATCAGACGGCCTGCCTTGCCTGGCTTGGTGGTCTGAACCTGCAGTTTCATATTATGGGTCGTTCCTGGATCCAAAGGCAGATCGTAGGGCAGTGTGAGCGGCTTTTCTCCATCCGTCAATGTTACATCCCAGCCATCTGGCAACGGTCCTGTATCAATCGAGGCCACATCTCTGAATGAACCCAGGTTCTTGACCGCCAGATCGAATTGAGCAATATCTTCCGCTTTGGCAAAAAGCGAGGCGGACTTGGCATCTTCGATGGACATATCTACGCTGTAGCTCTCCTGCCCAATGACTTCAAGGTCGAAGTCTATTCTCAGTGGAAGCGAGGGAGGAACGCTATCCAATAAATATATAAATCCGGTATAAGATCCCGGCTTGGTCTCGGGAGGCAGTGCAAAGTAGATTTTTATCTCTGCTTTATCCAGAGGCATGAGCGCCTTTCCTTCCGGCACGTCCAGAAAGATAAATTCCTTGGCGGTTCCGCTCATCTGAGTTTTCGTGATCTTGAAGATAGGTGAATCTCCAACATTAGCAACCTTCAACGTTCTCTCCTCCAGGTCGCCGGGATGGAGCACGACGTCGAACCTTTCCTTATCTGGTGCCAGCTGGGCATTGCTGGCGCTTATCAGCAGGAATAGAATCACTATCGGGTATATGAGCCTCATCTAACACCACATGGCATATGCCGGATTTTTGTACAGTTATTATCCACTTATTCTCCCCACTCTTAAATCCTTTCCGCTAGCAATGATAATACGGTCACTCTTTGACAGGCTAGTTTATATCTGTTATGACCTGTCTTCCAGGACGAGGGTGTTTCCTTTGGACCGCGAAAAAGCCTTTCTGGTGGCCACGCCTTTCAAGAAGCGTGGAAAGAAGAGCCTGAAGATCAGCGACTTCATCTTCGCCCTATCCCTGGATCTGAAATGGGGGTCGCCGGAAAAAGTGCGCGCTCTCTTGAGGGAAGCGGAAGCCGAAGGTATGGTCAAGATGGAAGGAGATAGTGTTTCTGCAATCTTCGATGCCGAGGCGATGGAGGTGCCGCTCGGTTTCAAACCAACGACTGAAGAGGGCATACTGGACCAGGGAATAAGGCTCATAACGTCTCAGACCGGCATGAGCAGAAAAGAGGTCATAGCGATGGCAAACGTTAAGCAGGATTCATTGAAAAAGCTGGTAGAGCTGGATGCAGTGATCCTTCTGGTGGCGAGAGAGATGGGCATTGATGTAAGCGACCTGGCAGCAAAAGCCTATGAGAACCTTCTCGCCAGGCTTCGAGAAGATAAGAGTTCCCAAGTTTCCTGAATTCGTTAGGGTTCAATAGAATTCCGCACAATCCAACTCTCAATCCAGGCGGTCCAGAATCGTAAGCTTAATCATCCATGTGACAGGAGAAGGCGAATATGTCTCCCAGGGTTCTCTTCACAACCGTTTACAGAAAGGGCTCCGAGCCTTATGATTACATAGGAGCCAATACAAGGTCGTGGTTCCGATTCTACTGGCCACGCATCCAATCCTTCGGCCTGAGATTCTTGAAGCAGAACATTCCAGAGCTTGAGATCCTGGAGTTTCCGACCTGGGATGAGTACAGAAAGTTGCTGCAAGAGGGCTGGGATGTGGTGGGGCTCTCCTTTTATTTGAGCGAGACGCATGAAGCCATGGAGATGGTCGAGGCGGCACGCGCAGCCGGTGCAGGAGAGGTTTGGGCTGGAAATTATGGTGCCCTTACGACCCCCATACAGGACAAATTCGACAGGATCTTCGTGGGATACTCCGAGCATCAACTGGCGCCTTACTTCGGACGTCAGATAAAAGACATAATTCACCCTCCGCTTATCGAGTACCTCAATACGCCCTTCAACGTAAAGCTGAACATTTATGGGGTGCTGTTTACAACCCGCGGATGCCCGGTTGGCTGCAAGTTCTGCCAGACCCCGGTCTTCTGCAATAAGCCCAACATAATCTCATTGAAAAGCATCGAACGGGTCTTGGCCTACTACAAGGAGAACGGCATAAACGTGATTTTGATTGAGGATGAGAACTTCGGCTGCAACCGCCGCCATGCGGATGCGGTGGTGAAGCTCCTTGACAAGTATCAGATGGTCTGGGGTTGCATGGCGCGTGCTGATTATCTGCGCACAAAGATAGACGAATGGGCAAATCTAAGAGAACGGAACGGCAAAAAGGTTACAGGCTTTGGGGGAGCTGCCATCGGCATTGAGAACCTGCATCAAGAGCGCCTGGACCAGATGAAGAAGAAAGAAGGTACTGAGGACATTTTAGAGACACTGCGCATGCTGCAAGAGCGGGGCCTGGGGACGGTTGGCTATTACATGGTCGGCTTCGAAGAAGATACAAAAGAGTCGCTTCGCGTGGACATAAAGAAGCTGGCGGCGCTTAAACTGGACATAACTCAGATATGCGTCATAACTCCCCTGCCCCAGACGCCCATGTGGACAGAGATCCAGGAGAAGTACGGCATCTTCGACCAGGACTGGCATCACCACGACGGAAAGCATCTGGTCTGGAACCATCCCCATATCAAGCCGGATGAGATGCTGGATATTCTGGACTGGTCCTTCAGGCAGGTCCATCCCTGGTATGCGCCTCTGCGCACCTCGGCTCGTGTCTGGTCCAATGCCTACCACTTCGGCGGCCTGGCGGGAGTAAAAGAGGTGGCTGCCTATATTTCCAGGGCAAACAAGTTCGACTGGAAGCAGGGCCCGAGATTCCTACAGGTAAGCGAGAGCTGAAGCTGAAAGATCTGCAGGAATAGGTAATGCTGGATTAGGTAAAAGATGAAAATATTATTGCTCTCCTCTCCTGTGGTGCAGCCCGACTTTGACCGCATAGCCCGCCTGCCCAATTTGGGGCTGGCGTCACTGGCGGCGCATGTGGATGATAAGTGCACCGTTCATGTGGCCGACATACACGGCCTGAAGAATCACCGCGATTATGTGCGGAAAGCCGTCAACGGCTACGATCTGGTGGGAATAACTGCCATGAGCTTCCAGTATCAAGAGGCTCTGGCACTGGCCAGAATCGCCAAGGAGGCGGGAGCCGAGACGGTTTTTGGCGGATATCATCCCACTTTAGCCGCAGAAGAGATCGGCGAAAGCCAGGATGCGACGCTCATAGACTACATTGTTCGCGGCGAGGGGGAGGCCACCTTCCGGGAGCTGGTCCTGGCCAAGATGGCAGGTGGAAGTCCCAAGGAGATTCTGGGCCTCTCCTATCACGAAGGCGAGAGGATGGTTCATAATCCAGGTCGACCACTGCTCAATGTTGAAGACATAGAGATGCCCAACCGGGACGCCAGGCTGCTCACCAGAGGCTTCAACAGCTTAGGCATTCCGATCGACTCTGTGGAGACCAGCCGGGGATGCACACAGGGCTGCAAGTTCTGCTCCATCAATCTCATGTACGGCCGCAGGTTCCGCAAGTTTGCGATCGATCGCGTTATCGCCGACATTCAGGATGCCGAAGCGCACGGGGCAGGCTCCATCTTCTTCCCGGACGATAATATCACCTTAGATCCGAAGCGGCTGGAGAGG
>Ga0209745_1002284_pt1 | contig 11017 bp, 8 predicted proteins | sample BarGraNGADG00312_FD_184495 | JGI IMG/M metagenome (GOLD analysis project Ga0209745, IMG submission 184495) | Arctic peat soil microbial communities from Barrow, Alaska - Barrow Graham LP Ref core NGADG0004-312 (SPAdes) (version 2) | ecosystem: Environmental > Terrestrial > Soil > Wetlands > Peat ... | reverse complement strand
CTTTTATTTCACATGTCATCAACAGCAGTCATACTTGCTGACGGGAGTTTCCCGGTTCACCACGTCCCTCTCAGTTACCTTAGGGATGCTGAGCATATTATCTGCTGTGACGGAAGCGCAGAAAGCCTTATTTTAGCTGATCTGGAACCGGAAGCAATAGTTGGTGATCTCGATTCACTTGATGCCGGAATTACAGTAAGGTTTGCTGACCGTCTTTACAAGGATAGTGAGCAGGACACTAACGATCTGACTAAAGCAGTAAGGTGGTGTATAAATAAAAGGTATGAGGAAATTGTGATCCTGGGAGCAACAGGGAAGAGGGAAGATCATACAATAGGCAATATATCATTGCTGGCGGAATATGCAAGGGAGATAAACGTGATCATGGTAACTGATACAGGGACTTTCACGCCACTTCTGAAAAACAGTGTTATCAAATGCTTCCCCGGTCAGCAGGTCTCAATATTCTCGATAAATCCTGAAACCGAAGTGACTTCGGCCGGGTTGAAATATCCATTAAATAAAAGAAGATTGAATAACTGGTGGGAGGCTACACTGAATGAAGCGGAAGGAGAGTCATTCGAACTTAGTTTTAGGGGAGGGCCACTGATTGTATATCTTAAATTCGGGGACTAGAAAATGTTCTGCAGTTTATATCGTCGATATTCTGATTGAGAGTCAGACCCCCTTTTTAATTTCCCCCCAAAGGGGGGAAAAATTCCCTGCGACCTCAAGATTTCCAATTGAGATATAGAGTATTTTCTCCCCCGTTGGGGGAGATCCCGCTTTAGCGGGAGAGGGGGTCTATTTTATCATTAATTCCTTAACCAGATTTATCAGCTGCACTCTGCTCTTCACATTGGTCTTGATGTAAATATGATGGGTATGATCCTTTACAGTCTGCAGGCTTATGAAAAGCTTGTCGGATATCTCTTTATTACTGAGGCCGTTGCAAATTTCCCTGATCACATCTGATTCCCTGGGTGAAACCTCAAACCTTATGCAGAATTCTTCAAAAGGGATATTTTTCCCCGGTTCAGCTGCAAATGAAGGAAGAAGGGTACCATAGCTGAAATAGACCGGAAGAAAAGAGTTTCCGAGGAAAAATCCAAAAATGAAAACAACGGCTATCCAGGTCTGGGTTGTAAAAAAAAGAAGCGGAACGCATTGAACGATCATTATCAGAAACAGGGAGGGAGCAATTATCTTTCTGTCATAATCGTGAATAACCTGCTGCCCCTTCCACGGAAAATGGATCAGATAAGCTGCCAGGAAGAAATGAATGAGATTCATTAATATATAGTACTCCCGGATAACCAGGGAAGTGTTGAAGGCATTGGTCCCGGTTATGAAGTAACTCAGGGCTATTAGCACTGAGAAATTAGCCAGAAGGAACCAGAAAACGAACCATTTGTTGCCGATCTTTCCCGAGAGGCTCCCTGAAAACCTTATAAGCATCAGCCAGGCAAATACGAGGAATGGCAGTCCCAGCAATATTGCCAGATCCGACAACCTGGTGAGCAGTTCCGGAGAAACGACAGAAAAGAGGAATGATTTAATAGCCACCTGTCCCCAAATCCCATAAAATCCGAACGTATATATAAAAACCTGGAAATAGAGAAGAGCTGAGAATATTTCCGATTTGTACTTATTCCTTAACCGTGATGCGAGTATAATGCCTGCAGCCGAAAGAGCAACCGATACAATAAAAATCAGGTAAAACAATAATTTGATCATGTCCTAAAGTTATTGATATTATTTCGGATTTCGAATTGTCGATTTAGGATTATATTTGGCTCTAATAATTCCGCACCGCAGATCCGCAATCCGCAATTACCAATCACCCAAACAATACTAAAGTATTGCCCTAAACTTAAGTAGGATTTTACAAAATCACTACTATAGTATTGATTCTATGAAAAAAACCAGGCTTACATTTGATGCATAAATGAACAAAAACTGATTTGATTAAATACTTAAAACAATGGAAACAACAAAAAACTACAAATTGGCCCCAACATTCGAAAACAGTTTCGGAACAGGATTTCAGGTAATGCTCGATAATTTTCTCAGACTGCTGCTGGTTGTTTTTGTACTGGCAATACTGACAGCACCATTTAAAATGTTTGATTTCAAGTTTAATCTTAATGATCTGCCTAAAGGTGCCTTCGACTGGGGTCATCTCTTTGGGCATGATTTGCATCAGCTATTCACGCTAGGCGCCCTTGGGATGCTTGGCGTATTCCTTGGACTGATAGCCCTGGCTTATACATTTCTTGCTGCCCCGGTTATAAAATATGGTGGCAATATGATTTTTGTCCAGGCGGTAAGGAAGATCAAACCCGATTTTGAAATGCTTATAAAGGGTTTCTGGGAGAACTACCTTTATATTATACTGGCAAACCTCCTGGTTGTGGCACTTGTTGTCCTCGGATGCTTTGCCCTTATCGTTCCCGGGATCATTATCGGCTGCAGGCTGGTCTTCGTCTCATATATTATAATGGACAAGAAGCTTGATCCGATCGAGGCAGTCGAGCTTAGCTGGAAGCTTACCAGGGGGCATGGATGGAGGATTTTTGCTATGGGTCTGGCCTCCTTCTTTATAATAATCTTCGGATTGTGCCTTTTCCTGATCGGGATTTTCCCGGCAATGATGTGGATATCATGTTCGTTTGCGACACTTTATCAATCGGTGCTTCTTGAAAAGGAAAAGCCGGCTGAGATAAAGGATGTTGCTGTGCAAATTAGCTAGGGCTTTCACCCTTAATCTTCAAGTACTCACCTCCTTCTTTTCCCCCTCTCTGCTTGCGCAAAGAGGGGGAATTGCTTCTCATACAGCATTATAACTCCCCCTCTTTACAAAGTAGAGAGGGGGACGGGGGGGTGAGTTCATGTAAAACAAGGGAGGGAAAATGATTGATCTGAATTTGCTGCAGAAATGAAGCCTTTTTTTACAGACTGAGGTACAATGTATTAAAAATTTCGCTATTTTTAGAAACTTTATCCTGCATATTCTATAAAAAAGAACAATGATTCTGAGTTCGTTTAAAAAGGAAAATCTAAAACTCCGACAGCATTTAAATCAATTATAAAATAATCATTCTAATCCTTAAGCAAAATGAAATCAATACTAAAGTTTTTATTTATCGCAACTTTACTGAGCCTGGCAATAAATTCCCAGGGTCAGATTAAAGTGGACCTTAATAGAAAGATCAATAGCAAAGTCAACCAGAGAGTCAACCAGCATGTTGACAAGACTATTGATAAAGGACTGGATGCCGTTGAAAACGGAGCCAAAGAAGATCCTAAAAAAACTGAAAAGACTGATCAGACAAATGCGAAACAGAACAATCAGGCTAACAAATCAGCAGGGAATGATAATCAGACCCAGACCGATAAACCGGGTGGTCAGGAGCAGACTCAGCTTCAGGCATATTCCAAATATGACTTTGTACCTGGCGAAAAGGTGATTTTTTATGAGGATTTCAGCCAGGATGCCGTGGGTGATTTCCCGGCATTGTGGAATACAAACGGATCGGCTGAAGTGGTTACAACCAATTTATTTCCTGGCAAATGGATGAAATATATTATGAGGGAATGTGTGTGGACCGATGCATTGCTCAAGTTGCCTGACAATTACACCATTGAATTTGATGTTATTCCCATTGCGGGCGAAGAAAAAGGGATGGCAGGATGGAATATGCGATTGATGCAAGCCAGAAATGTAAAAGCTTGGGACAGCGGCTCAACGCCCGGACAAGGAGGATTCTATTTTTCAATTGAATATTTCGGCAGGCCGGGTTATGGCACCTGGCTGTATGGGACTGAATGTGAGCAATCAAAGTTAAGTGGCTATAAAGAAGGAGATGAGTTTAAAGAAAAGGAAAACCAGAAATATCATATTGCAATCTGGGTTCAGAAAACAAGAATTCGCCTGTATCAGGATCAGAATAAGCTCTTTGATGCCCCTAGAGCATTTCCAGTAGGTTGTGTAAAGCCTGACAGGTTGAGATTTGAAAATGGAGCTGCCATGATCAGCAACGTCCGCATTGCCGTCGGCGCTCCTGACATGCGTAACAAACTGATCACAGAAGGCAAACTCGTAAGCTATGGTATTTATTTTGATGTAAATAAGGATGTTGTAAAACCGGAATCATACGGCACTCTAAAAGAGATTGCCGCTGTCCTGAATGAAAATCCGGATGTAAAGGTAAAAATTGTCGGTTATACCGACAGTGATGGTGCAGATGCAGCAAACCTCGACCTTTCAAAACGGCGTGGTGCTTCCGTGAAAAATGAACTGGTAAAATCATTCAATATCGATGCTTCAAGGCTTGAATCGGATGGAATGGGCGAAGGCCAGCCAGTTGCACCAAACGATACTCCAGCCAATAAGGCACTGAACCGCCGGGTGGAATTTATTAAGCTGTAATCTGAACATTTTCGTAACTTTACTGTTTAAACCATAAATATCAGCATTATGAAAACAAAAATTCTTCTTCTTCTTCTTGCCTTTATGGTGACAATTCCCAATATTTCAAATGCGCAGGGATATCTTCTAAGAAGGGCTCTTGACAGAAAGATTGATGCCAAAATTGATTCAGCTGTCGATAAAAGTGAAAAGGATGATTATAAGAAAAGACAGGAAGCCGAAAAGAATCAAAACAACGAGACCGAAGGTCAGGATAAAAGTGTTTCCAAAGGTGAGCGTGGATTGTTTGGCGGGAAAATTGACATTAAACATGATGAAGAATATTCATTTACAGGAATGATATATTCACAGATGGAAACATATAATGGCAATGAAGTCAACAAATCGGATTATTATACCTATTTCAATCCATCTTCGTCAAATGCAGGAATGGAAGTCAAAGTGCTTGATCCTAAAAAAGGTGAGACATCGTTGCCTACACGTTTCATCTTTGACATGGATAACAGGTGCTTTATGATGCTTCTTGAAGGAGAGGATTCTAAAACCGGTATTATTTCAACAATCCCTGATGATTCAACTCTTGCAGCACAGGCTAAATCAGGTAAAGGTAAGCCGGCAGAACAGCCCACAATTACCAAAACAGGGAATACACGGATGATTGCAGGCTTTAAGTGTGATGAATATAAAGTAGTTGAAGCAAATAAGGACGGCTATTCAAATGTGTGGATGACAAAAGATCTTAAAATCAAAGCCGACAAGAGAAACTGGGGAAAAACAGGTGTTCCTTCATATTATGGTTATCCTGGTTTTGAAGGGCAGACTATGCTTGCCATGGAATCGTTCGATAAAAAGAACAATCCTTCATTAAAGATGGAAACCAAAGAAATAAATGAGAATTCTCCACATAAAATCTCCACGGTAGGTTATACATTTATGAAAATGAATTTCGGACAGGCCGGGAAGAAGTGACCCCCCCAACCCCCCATATGGGGGATTTAGGGGGTTGATAGATAGTGGATTAAGGATTAAAGTCTTTTCAACTTTGCAAATCTTAGCAATAATTTCTTTTTTCCGTCACTGTCAAAATCAACCGTTGCGGTTGTATTTGGCGGCTCGCCTTCGATGCTGATAATTGTTCCTTTGCCGAATCGTTCATGCTGTACGCTATCCCCTTCTGAAAAATCTCCTGCATCACTGCCAGAAAAAGGAGTGCTGGCCGTACTTCCGGAAGGGATATGTTTTTTGTATTTAGGTGGGGGTGCATAATGAAGAGACTCTTCCCTGAATGATTGAGGTCTGGTTTCGATATGATTCTTAGCAGAAAAAGGTTTTCCTCCTGTCTGCGGATAGTCGAGGAATTTCTGATCCATCTCCCGCAGGAACCTGCTTGGTCCGCTTCTTTCGAGGTTACCCCATTTATACCTGTTCATCGCATAACTGAGAGTAGCCATCTTTCCGGCACGGGTAACCGCTACATAAAACAGCCGTCTCTCCTCCTCAAGCTCCCTTGGATTGCCTGCTGACATTGGCGAGGGGAAAAGCGTGTCCTCCATTCCGGCAATATAAACATGCTTGAATTCGAGTCCCTTTGCTGAGTGCATCGTCATTAGCGTCACCTTATCACGGTCCTCCTCTTTTTCGTTATCCTGGTCGGTGAGCAGTGCCACATTGGTCATATAAGCCTCCAGTGTTAATGGCTCTCCGTTAGTCTCAGCCCCTTCGGTGAAGATCTTTATGCCGTTAAGAAGCTCTTCGAGGTTTTCATACCTGCTTACCTCCTCGGGAGATTTCCCTTCCCTCAGTTCTTTCATGATCCCTGATCCCATAGCGATCTCTCTTGCTTTCGAATATGCATCTGTTTCGCCGGAATTCTTTCTGAAAACATTTATCAGGTCTGCATATGCTGTTAATTTTTTAACAATGCCTGAATTAAAATGATCTGTATAACCGGTGATCGTTGAAATTACCTGCCATGGAGTATTTCCGGAATGTTCTGCAAGTTCTGAAACTTTCTGTACGGAGGTATCACCAAGTCCCCTTTTGGGATAATTGATAGTTCTTTTCAAAGCCTCTTCGTCCTCAGGATTTATAACCATCCTGAAGTAAGCAAGTATGTCCTTTATCTCTTTCCTCTCATAGAATGACAAACCGCCATATATTTTATATGGTATATTCTTTTTGCGAAGAGTTTCCTCGAATATTCTCGACTGGGCATTTGTCCTGTAGAGGATAGCAAAATCTGACCAGTTAAGTTGCCGTGAATATCTCTTGTCGAAAATATCTGAAGAAATATTGAATCCTTCTTCAGAATCGGTAAGCGCCTGCAATACCTGGATCCTTTCACCGGGTTCATTTTTAGAATAGACTTTTTTATGGATCTGACCCTCATTATTGGCAATAATGGCATTAGCAGCATCTACAATCGTCTGTGTCGACCTGTAATTCTGCTCAAGCTTAAACAGCTGATAATCGGTGTAGTCGTTCTTGAATTCAAGGATGTTTTCAATTCTTGCCCCTCTGAATGAGTAAATGCTCTGGGCATCATCGCCGACAACACAGATATTTTTATTGGCTGCAGCCAGCTTTTTAATAATAAGGTTTTGCGAATAATTTGTATCCTGGTACTCATCCACAAGTATATACAGGAATTTTCCCTGGTAGGCGGCCAGGACATCAGGGAAATCCCTGAAAAGAATGTTCGTGTTCAGGAGCAGATCGTCAAAATCCATCGCATTAGCCTTGAAGCACCTGACTGAGTATGCCCTGTAAATATCGGACAGCAATGGCATACGGCTCGATTTGTCATATTCAAGCATTACAGGATCTGAAGCATATATGCTGGCCGTTACAAGATTGTTTTTTGAGTAAGAGATCCTTGAGGCTATTACTCCTGGCTTGTAGACACTGTCGTCAAGGTTCATCTCTTTTACAATTGTCCTGACAAGGCTTTTCGAATCGGAGGCATCATAAATTGTAAAATTTGATTTGTATCCGAGCCTTGAACCTTCCATCCTGAGGATCCTTGCAAAAATTGAGTGAAATGTGCCCATCCAGAGGTGCCTTGCAACTTCAGGATCAACAATGGAAGAAATCCTGTCCTTCATTTCTCTTGCTGCCTTGTTTGTAAACGTTAGAGCAAGAATTTTGTAAGCAGGAATTCCTTTCTGAAGAAGATGGACAATCCGGTAGGTCAATACCCTGGTCTTCCCTGAACCTGCACCGGCAATAACCAGAGCCGGACCTTCAGTATTGATCACTGCAAGGCGCTGAGCTTCGTTCAGGTCGTTCAGATAATTATGGGTCATCAATTATTATAAATTACAGCTTGACTAGGTTTGGCAAATTTAATAATTATCAACTGAGGAAAACATTTTGTTAAAAAGATAAAACAGGATTTTATTAACAAATGTTTATAGTTTTTACCACAAAGGAACACAATCCCGAGTACTCGGGATCACAAAGTCACACTAAGGGATTTACTTTGTGATACTTAGTGAATACCTTTGAGCCCTTTGTGGTTAAACTGAGAGATTTTATTATACTTGCAGCTGATTATACCAAAGAGAAATTGGAACCGTTATTGTTTTAAAACTCAGATTGCCTGTGCGTTTTTGGTTTTTCATTTCAGCCCTGTTATTACCTGTGACCATTTTTGGTCAGCTTACGGCTCCCGGAATGAATGCTGTAAGATATACTTCCTATCCCTCTTCCCCGGGTGTGAAAGACCCTGTTTTTGTATACTGCAATGCATCAGGCACTGTAAAAGGGAGTCTTAATGCCGTTAGTCCGGGTGGTACAGGGCCGTTCACATTTTCGTGGTATAAATGGAGTGATGCCTCAAAAGGATTCACAGTATTTATAAGCTCTGAAACAGGGGTTATGAGCTCTGCAATAAACAATCTTGACGAGGGAGGATACCGGGTGAGTATAGCTGACGGTTCTGGCTACAATACAAACCTTACAGGTTGGATATTTACGGACAGGCCCTTTTCACTTGCAAAGCTTCAGAACAGGACCTGCGACTATGTTGCTCTGAACGGCAAGGTAGCTGTAGATACATTTTTTTACAGCGATCCCACCGGTGGTCAGAAAATCAGATTGCCAAATGGAATTAAGTTTCTCTGGTCATCTGATCCGGTTTCCTCCATACCATATCCTGATATTGAAATAAATCCTCAAACCTTCAATCCTCCACTAGAAGATGTCACATACAAGCTCCTGGTTACTGACAGTCTTACATGCAGCAACGAATCGTCATTCTTTTATCAATCAATACATGTGAAGGCCGATTTTTCCGTCGATCCTTCAAGCGGTGAGGCCCCTCTTGAGGTTACTTTCACTGATAAGTCGGTCAGGGCGGCGACCTACCTTTGGGAATTCGGAGATGATTCAGTGTCTGTACTCCGCACTCCCAAGCCTCATACCTATTATATACCTGATGATTATTCTGTAAAACTTACCGTTGAGAGTGATTTGCATTGCATCGACTCGATGAGATTTGACAAGATAAAGGTTGATCCTTCATCACTGGCGATTCCGAATGTTTTTACACCAAATGAGGATGGAATAAACGATAAGTTCATGGTCAACAAGGCATCACTGAGATATATCAGCATAGTAATCTTCAGCCGGAACGGAACCAAGGTATACGACTTTTATGGTGAGGGCCAGATACTGAAGGAGTGGGACGGATGGGACGGCAATGTAGGGAACAGTTCGGCAAAGGCAAGCCCCGGAGTCTATTTCTATATTATTAAAGCTCTCGGCTGGGATGATATCAAATATGACAGCAAAGAGTATCGGGGGTTCGTTTATCTTTACCGGTAGTACACCAGATAATCAAAGATTCTGACTTTTTTTTTGGTGTCGTGCAAGTCGTGCAAGTCATGCAAGTCATTGTATTGAAAAGACCTGCAGGACATGCATGACCTGCAAGACCTGCAAGACAACATTTAAATCGTTATTTCCCTTTTCCTTGCCTCCACCTTCCACTGCTCCGCAACTTTCCCATTCCTGACAACAGATACTTTATCATAGCGATCAACTGTCGGACATATATGGTACGGTATGCCGTAAATAACATCTCCAACTTTCATTTTTTCGGAATCAGCAGTTCTGATAACCATATGCTCTTCATTATGAGAGATTATTTCATAATTGCCAATCTCAGGAAGAAATATTCTGGGTTGCGGCATTTCGGAGGCTACAGCTTTATTTCCAAGATCAATACATATCATATCTCCCGATGGTTTGCTTATTATCCGGGTGAAAAGAACTGCGGAATGCAAAAAGTCCATATCCCTGAATGATGAACTATACCCATAATCCCACAAAAGAGTGGTACCAGGACTCGTTTCTACTCCGCCCCGGGCCGCATGGATGGGGAAGGTGGGCGTTCCTCCTGCAACAATAGTAACCGGGAGGTTGACTGACCTGCTGATTTCTGATAAAAGCGAATTGACAACCATATATGCTTCATCGCAGAGTTTTTTACGGATTGAAAGCTCCTTTTCGTGAATATGTCCGTCATATACATGGAGACCTGCTGCATTAAGTCCCGGAAGATTGACAATCATTTTATACAGCCCTGCTGCATTTTCTACAGGGGCAACTCCAGTACGGTTCATTCCGACATTAATATCGAGCCAGACAGAGGTTTCTGTACTGTTCCTGACAGCGTTTATGGATAATTGCGTTATTATATCTTCACAATCGGCAATACATGATATTTTACTTCCGGGAAATTTCTTTTTCAATTCAAAAAACCTGCGGATATTTGGGCCAACCGGCTGATATGCTAGCAGAATATCTTTTGCCCCGCAACCTGCTGTCATCTCTGCTTCAGCAATAGTGGCACATTTAAACTTATTAATGCCATATTTCATCTGAAGCCTGACTATCTCAGGCATCTTGTGTGTTTTTACATGCGGCCTTAACATAGCCGGATCACCGACGATTTCTATCATCTTCCTGATATTGTTCTCAATGCGGTCAGGATAGACCAGCAGGGCAGGAGAGTTTACTTCATCAGGATTATTAATCCTGTACCAGGGATTTAAAGTGTTTGTTTTCTCACCCATCTTTTCACTGGTAAAGTTCAAACATTGCTTCAATCTCGACTGCAATATTGCCGGGAAGGATCATGCCAACGGCACTTCTCACGCCAACCCCGTTATCTTCTCCGAAAACATCAGCCATAAGTTCGCTGAATCCGTTGATAACAGCAGGATGCTGCTCGAAATCGGGAGAACTGTTCACCATACCCAGGACCTTTACAAGCCTTTTGATTTTACTGAGATCTCCGATATTTGTCTTTATTGTTGAAAGCATAGCCAGTCCAACCTGCCTGGCAGCAAGCTTGCCTTCTTCCATACTGAGTTCTTTTCCGACTTTGCCTTTGATAAGTGTTCCGTCCGGCTTTAAAGGGCCCTGCCCTGAGACATACAGGAAATTGCCGATTACAAGAACTGGTTTATAGACGCCCATTGGTTTCGGAGCGGGAGGCAGTTCAAGTCCCAGCTCGGTGATTCTTAATTCAGGATTGTGGTTCATTTAGTTTATCAGTTTTAATATCTATTTCATATT
>Ga0209745_1002279_pt1 | contig 11037 bp, 9 predicted proteins | sample BarGraNGADG00312_FD_184495 | JGI IMG/M metagenome (GOLD analysis project Ga0209745, IMG submission 184495) | Arctic peat soil microbial communities from Barrow, Alaska - Barrow Graham LP Ref core NGADG0004-312 (SPAdes) (version 2) | ecosystem: Environmental > Terrestrial > Soil > Wetlands > Peat ... | reverse complement strand
GTTGCGGAAGCTCTTCAGGAGGCAGCTCCTGTTGCGGAAGAAGTAATAGAAGTCGTAGCTCCGCAGGAGGAAGTTACACCCGTGGCAGAAGTAAGAGAGGAAATTGTTGAGGAAGCAGTTCAGGAGGCAGCTCCTGTTGCGGAAGAAGTAATAGAAGTCGTAGCTCCGCAGGAGGAAGTTACACCTGAGTTAGAGGTGAAAGAGGAAATTGTTGCGGAAGCAGTTCAGGAGACAGCACCTGTCGCGGAAGAAGTTCAGGAGGGAGCTCCTGTCGCGGAAGAAGTAACAGAGGTCGTAGCTCCACAGGAGGAAGTTACACCTGAGGTAGAGGTGAGAGAGGAAATTGTCGCGAAAGCAGTGCAGGAAACAGCTCCTGTTGAGGAAGCAGTTCAGGAGACAGCTCCTGTTGCGGAAGAAGCACCACTCCGGACCAGGGAAGAGCTCATGGCAGAGATTGAGGCGAGGCTTGAAGAACTGGCTTCGGTGAAGGAGGAAATACTTGAACTTATTGCTGAACCCGCCAGTGAGCCTGTGGAGGCGATTGTCGGCAAAGAGATTGTCGAAGAAGAAAAATCGGAACCGGAAGTGACTGTTGAGGAAGAAGAACCTGAACCGGTGCCGGCTGCTGATGAGTTTATGGAGTTAATTGAGGACAGTGAACCGGAAACAGACTTAACCGCCACGCAGCTGTCAGCCCAGGATCTGATTGACAGGTTCATAAAGAGCAGCCCGACCCTTGAAAGGATGACACTTCCTGAGATCCAGCCGGTAAAGGACCTGTCGGAGACAAGTGCAGAAGAGAAGGGTTCCTTTATAACTGAGACACTGGCAAAAATTTATATAACCCAGGGCTATTACAGCAGAGCGATAAATATTTATGAAAAGCTCTCTTTGCAATATCCGGAAAAAAGTGCTTACTTTGCAGGCCGTATTGAAAGGATTAACGATTTAATTAAATAAGAAAACAATGGGCATTTATATTTTTATTTCAATCCTGGTGCTTATAGCCTGTGTTCTTGTGATCATGGTTGTGCTCGTGCAGAATTCAAAGGGAGGTGGCCTGGCTGCTAACTTTACATCTGCAGGCCAGTCGATGGGCGTCAGAAAGACTGCTGACTTCCTGGAGAAATCAACGTGGACACTCGCTGCTGCAATAGTGTTGCTTTGCCTTGTAGCTACCGCATCCATACCAAGAGGTCAGAGCCAGGAATCAGTCATCAAGGCATCAATCGAGAAAGCTCAGGATCCCACTGCCATTCCTACGCTGCCGACACCTGTTCCACAGGAAGAGCCGAAGACTGACGGTGGAAACAAATAAGAATGACATTAGATATTATACGGAAGTGTCAGTTTGTCATGAACTGACACTTTTTGTTTGTAAAAAGCTATTTGGCACAGATTATGAAATCCTCAAGCAGGAAAATATTGTTTAACTTATAAAACTAATGAAAATGGCACAATTAAAAGGAAAAGTGCTGGCAGGTAAGGTTCTCATCAAGCCTCAGGAGGCAGAAGAGAAGACCGCCAGCGGTATTATTATCCCCGATTCAGCAAAGGAAAAACCCCGCGCAGGCACTGTTATTCTTGTAGGTGCTGCCAAGAAGGATGAAGAGATGGAACTCAAAAAGGGCGATGTTGTTCTCTATGGCAAATACTCAGGTCAAGAGCTGACAATTGACAAAACAGATTATATCCTTCTGTCTCAGTCTGATGTCCTTTATATTTCGTAATAACCGTAAAACAGAATAACAATGGCAAAAGAAATTAAATTCAATATTGAAGCCCGTAACCTTTTAAAGGAAGGTGTTGATCGTATGGCTGATGCCGTAAAGGTAACGCTGGGTCCGAAAGGCCGTAACGTTGTGCTTGAGAAGAAATTTGGCGCACCCCAGATCACCAAGGACGGTGTGACGGTGGCAAAGGAAATTGAACTGTCAGATCCGTACCAGAACATGGGTGCTCAGATGATGAAGGAAGTTGCATCCAAGACCTCCGATAATGCGGGTGACGGAACCACCACAGCTACTGTTCTTGCGCAGAGCATGATCAGCGTGGGTCTTAAGAACGTCACTGCAGGCGCCAACCCGATGGATCTGAAGAGAGGCATTGATAAGGCCGTTGCAAAAGTTATTGAAAGTCTTAAGAAACAGTCTCAGACCGTTGGTGATGACCTGAAGAAGATCGAGCAGGTAGCACGCATATCTGCCAACAACGACGAAGAGATAGGCAAACTGATTGCCCTGGCAATGGACAAGGTTAAGAAAGAGGGAGTTATCACCGTTGAAGAAGCAAAAGGCACCGAAACCAAGGTTGAAGTTGTTGAAGGTATGCAGTTTGACCGCGGTTACATCTCAGCCTATTTTGTAACTAATCCTGACAAGATGGAAGTGGAGATGGAAAATCCATACATCCTTATCCATGACAAGAAGATCTCTACGATGAAAGACCTTCTGCCCGTTCTTGAGGAGACAGCCCGCAGTGGCCGTGGTCTCATGATCATTGCAGAGGATGTTGAAGGTGAAGCTCTTGCTACCCTGGTGGTCAACCGCCTGAGAGGCTCACTGAAAGTTTGTGCCGTGAAAGCTCCCGGCTTTGGCGACAGAAGGAAAGAGATGCTTGAAGACATAGCAATTCTGACAGGTGGTACCGTCATCTCGGAAGAGAGAGGCATGAAGCTTGAGAACGCGACTATGAATGACATGGGTGTTGCTGACAAAGTGACCGTAAACAAAGAAAACACTACTATCGTTAACGGTGCAGGTGACAAATCGATGATACAGGCCCGCGTAGGCCAGATCAAGCAGCAGATTACCACCACCACCTCTGATTACGACAGGGAGAAGCTTCAGGAGAGGCTTGCCAAGCTGGCAGGAGGGGTAGCAGTACTTTATATAGGAGCTGCATCAGAAGTTGAGATGAAAGAAAAGAAGGACCGCGTTGATGACGCTCTCCATGCAACACGTGCTGCAATTGAAGAGGGTATTATCCCCGGCGGCGGTGTAGGTTATATACGCGCTATTCCACTCCTCGAAGGACTTAAAGGCGATAACGATGACCAGAATACTGGTATAGACATTGTTAAGAGGGCTATTGAAGAGCCTCTGCGTCAGATAGCAATCAATGCAGGCAAGGAAGGTGCCGTAGTTATGCAGAAAGTACGTGAGGGTAAAGGTGACTTCGGTTATAATGCTCAGACCGATAAGTATGAGCATCTGTTCAAGACCGGTGTTATTGACCCTGCCAAAGTTGCAAGGATAGCACTTGAAAATGCTGCATCAATAGCAGGTATGCTCCTGACTACCGAGGCAGTGGTTGTTGAGGAGAAGGAAGATAATCCTGCTCCGAATCCGGGTATGGGCGGCGGCATGCCAGGCATGATGTAACAGCTGATGACTTTATGAAAGAGCTGCTCCGGAAACGGGGCGGCTTTTTTATTCAACAGCGGCTTCACTGGACTTACAAACTATCTTTTGTTCGGTTCAGGAATTCGTCTCATCTTTGCGGAATTAATTTTTATTTATGGCGGATCTGCGACAGGTAAAAGACCTTGAGTTTGAGAAGATCGGGAAACTGATGTGGAATTATTTTGTTCCCGCTTTTGCCGCTATGATGGCAAACGTCCTTTATAACATCGTCGACCGGATATACATAGGCCAGGGAGTTGATGCCCTTGCTCTCGCGGGTCTCAGCGTGATCTTCCCCCTTATGATCATCATAATGGCTTTCGGTATGCTGGTAGGCATGGGGTCGGCAGTGCGCATCTCGCTCAGCCTGGGGGAAAAGGATTATCAAAGGGCAAACAGGATACTGGGAAACGCCCTGTTCCTTGCATTCACCCTGGGCATCATCCTGATGATCGTTGGTTTCTTAGTCCGTGACAAAGTGCTCATGATATTCGGTGCAGGGCCGGAGACATTAAAATATGCGTCTGATTATTTTGCTATAATCCTGATTGGGATACCCTTTGCGATGACAGGCTACGCACTCAACAACATAATCAGGGCTGAGGGTAATCCGCGGATCGCGATGGTATCAGTTTTCATCAGCGCCGGGATAAATATCATACTTGATCCGATACTTATCTTCGGCTTTGATATGGGAGTTAAGGGTGCAGCATACGCGACAATATTCTCGCAGTTCGTTCTTTTTGTCTGGGTTTTAATTCATTTCCGCGGTAAAAGGAGCATAGTAAAACTGTACATTCCGAACATTTACCCCGACCCGTACATTATAAAACATATTATCTCAATAGGTTTTGCTCCTTTTGCAATGAATGTGGCGGCGAGTATTGTCACAGCCATAATGAATACGCAGTTCATCAAACACGGCGGTGACATCGCCGTAGGTGCAATGGGTATTGTCAGCAGCACCACCATGATGATGGTGATGACAATAATATCAATTAATATGGCTATCCAGCCCATTATCGGGTTCAATTACGGTGCAGGGCTCTACTGCCGTGTTAAGGAGACTGCGGTAAAGGCGATCAGGTACGGTACCCTCGTTGCCACGGGAGGGTGGCTGATATGTATGCTGATCCCGGGACTCGTGATAAGTATCTTTAACCATGATAATATGGAGCTCAGAGAGTCTGGTGTTATGGGACTGCGAATCTACTGCGCCGTCCTGCCCGTTATCGGCTTCCAGATAATCGCTTCGAGCTACTTCCAGGCCATTGGCAAGGCTAAGCTTGCTACCTTCCTCTCGCTGCTGAGACAGATAATAGTGTTGTTGCCTCTGATCCTCCTGCTTCCGAAATTCTGGGGCGTTGAGGGTGTCTGGATAGCCAACCCCATATCAGACATGGTAGCTGCTGTAATCACCTACATCTTTTTCCGAAACGAGCTGAGAAAGCTGAACTGCGTGATACCCGCTGCCATAGTCAATAAATAAAGGGTCAAATTTTCTATATTTGCACCTGAAATGAACCGGCCAGGCCAGATGGATAACATACGCAACTTTTGCATCATAGCACATATTGATCACGGCAAGAGCACTCTTGCCGACAGGCTGCTTGAGAAGACGAAGACTGTTGATGCGCGTGAATTCCAGAACCAGGTTCTCGATGATATGGATCTTGAGAGGGAAAGGGGCATCACAATTAAAAGTCATGCCATACAGATGGATTATGAGCAGGACGGCAGGAAATACTTTCTTAATCTCATTGACACCCCGGGACATGTTGATTTCTCGTATGAGGTCTCCCGGTCGATAGCAGCCTGTGAAGGTGCACTGCTGGTGGTTGATGCCACACAGGGCATCCAGGCGCAGACTATCTCCAATCTATACATGGCCATTGAACATGGTCTTGAGATAATACCCGTGCTGAACAAGATGGATTCTTCCAGCGCCATGCCTGAAGATGTCAAGGACCAGATAGTTGATCTTATCGGGTGCAACCGTGATGACATCATCGAAGCCAGTGCGCGTACAGGTATGGGGGTTGACCGTATCATGGAAGATATCATCTCAAAGATACCCCCTCCCAAGGGTGATCCTGAAGCTCCGTTGCAGGCGCTCATCTTTGACTCGGTGTTCAACTCTTTCAGGGGCATCATTGCATATTTCAAGATCTCCAACGGCACTGTACATACACATGAAAAGGTGAAATTTGTAAACACGGGCAGTGAATATGATGCTGATGAAATAGGGGTGCTCAAGATAAAGCGGGAACCGAGAGATGTCCTCAGCGCCGGCGATGTTGGATACATTATTTCAGGAATAAAAAACTCAGTCGAGGTTAAGGTTGGGGATACAATTACTCATGTAGACCGTCCGTGTCAGCTGGCGATATCAGGATTTGCAGATGTGAAGCCGATGGTCTTTGCGGGTATTTATCCTGTTGATGCCGATGATTACGAAGATCTCCGGGCATCAATAGAAAAGCTTCAGCTCAACGATGCTTCCCTGACTTTTGTCCCGGAGTCGTCTGCTGCCCTTGGCTTCGGCTTCCGTTGCGGCTTCCTGGGTTTGCTGCACATGGAGATCGTCCAGGAACGCCTCGACAGGGAGTTTGATATGGATGTCATCACCACTATGCCTAACGTCTCTTTCAGGGTTCTGACAACAAAAGGTGACATCATTGATGTGCATAATCCATCGGGGATGCCACCGGTAACCACCATTGATGAGATAGAGGAGCCGTACATCTACGCCCAGGTCATTTCAAAATCAGAGTATCTAGGTCCGATCTTAAAGCTTTGCATAGACAAGAGAGGCACCATGAAGAACCAGGTTTACCTGACAAGCGACAGGGTGGAGGTGACATTCGACATGCCACTGTCGGAGATAGTGTTTGATTTCTATGACAAGCTGAAAAGCATATCCAAGGGTTATGCATCTTTCGACTATCATATCACTGATTACAGGAAAGCAGACCTTGTAAGGCTTGATATACTCCTTAACGGCGAGATGGTTGACGCTCTGTCAACGCTTATCCATCGGGGCCATGCCTATGACTTTGGCAGGAGGATGTGTGAGAAACTGCGTGAACTTATACCGAGACAACAGTTTGATATTGCCATCCAGGCAGCAATTGGTGCAAAGATCATTGCACGGGAGACTGTCAAGGCTGTGCGCAAGGATGTCACTGCCAAGTGCTATGGAGGTGATATCACCCGTAAGAGAAAACTCCTCGAGAAGCAGAAGAAGGGTAAGAAACGGATGAGGCAGATCGGGAATGTGGAGGTACCTCAGCAGGCTTTTCTTGCGGTGCTGAAGCTCGACTGATTTTTTAGCAGAGCAGCTTGTATCCCTTACCGTGAATATTTAAGATCTCCACCTTCTGGTCCTTGCTGAGGTACTTCCGCAGCTTGGTGATATAGACATCCATACTCCTGGCATTGAAGTAGTTATCATCAATCCAAATCGACTTAAGAGCAAAATTGCGTTCAAGTACCTGGTTACGGTTACGGCATAGCAGTTCGAGGAGCTCGGACTCCTTGGTAGTCAGTTTATTTGACTGTCCTTTAAATGTCAGCAGCTGTTTTGCAACGTCAAAAGTGAATCCCCCGATGATATACTGATCCATGGGCGCTTCAGACTCACGTTTGGATGACCGTCGCATGATGGCTTCGATGCGGTACACAAGCTCCTCCATAGAAAATGGTTTGGTCAGGTAATCATCCGCTCCTGCCTTAAAGCCTTCTATGACATCCTGCTTGAGGTTTTTAGCTGTGAGGAAGATAATTGGGATATTCGGGTCTATGGCTCTTATCTCCTTTGCCAGCGTAAAACCGTCCATCTCAGGCATCATCACATCAAGTAGACAGATGTTGAATTTATCTTTTCTGAAAAGCTTCAGCGCCTGGGCTCCGTCAGTAACCAGCGCAGGTTCGTACTCTTTCACGGCAAGGTAATTTTTCAGCAACTGACCCAGATTGGGATCGTCCTCAGCAAGTAAAATGCTTACTCTTTTCATTTTGGCTGATCTTTTGGAAGATGAATGATTATTTTTGTGCCTTTATTTATCTGGCTGTCAACTTTTATTGTGCCATTGTGTTCGTCAACGATTTTCATGACATAGCTTAGACCCAGTCCGAACCCTTTTATATTATGGGTATTGCCTGCAGGCACCCTGTAGAATTTCTCAAAAATATGTTTCTGATGTTCCCTGGGGATGCCGATACCGTTATCAGAAACAGTGATGGTAATTCCCTTGTTATAAGCTCCTGTGGAAATGGTGATCTCAGGTACTCGGGTGGTGTACTTGAGAGCATTATCGATGAGGTTTATAAAAACATTGAAGAAATTGGGTTCATCGATGAACACCATAGGATCCGTTGCGTCAAGGAAGGTGGATATCACTCCGCCACGGCCGCTAACCTGCAGTTTAAACGCATCAACAGCTCTGAGGATCACTTCGTGAATATCCGTTTTGTTCTTCTCCAGCTCAATCTTAGTCTTTTCAAAAATTGCAGTCTGAAGCACTTTTTCAACCAGGATCCTCAATCTGTTGCTCTCCTCGTTGATGACGGAGGCAAGGCCTTGCGTGTCTCTTGATTTCTCCGGAATTTTAGGGTCAGCGAGCATCTGTGATGCAAGCGAGATAGTTGCTATAGGGGTCTTCAGCTCGTGCGTCATGTTGTTGATGAAGTCACCCTTGATCTCGGAGAGCCTTTTCTGGCGGAAGATGACAATGAATGTGCTGGTAGAGAGGATAATCAGCAAGAGTGCAATTAGCATTGATGCGATTGCCATGAAGGCTATACGGCTGAATTTATACTTTTCCTCGTCAGGGAAATAAATAGACAGGATATTGTTGCCGGGAACAGGGTCATTCGGGAAGAGCTGACGGAGGTATTTGTTTGCCCCGGATCTCTCACTATAGTTTGGCGTCCGGTATATTATACCGCCTAAATCGCCCCTGACGGCATACTCGTAGCCGAGGTGAATGCCAACAGCATCAAGTGATTTTCTAATTTGCTGATTAAGTTCATCGGAAGTGAATCGGTCGCGCAGCGGAGGTGTCTCATGCAGGATACGGCTGACAATGTTCTCAATGGATACTACCTTACTAGTCATGCGGGAAGTGGCACCGACAGTAAGGCTCAGCGGTTCAGTTCCGGCATCCCCGACTGAAGATTCAGACAGTATACTGTCGGAACTCAGAAGATATGTTCGCCCTGCCCTGTTTATGATTACTGACCTGACACCGGGATTGAAGCCATATTTCTCAAGCAGCCTTGCCTCCACAGACTGTCCTGCGGCCTCATTGGTTAAATAATCTTTCGGATCTTCTGGCGGAGCCGGGTTGATTTCATTTATTATACGGTTATATGTCTCTGTTTTTTCAAGTTCCAGAACAACTTCTTTCAAAGCATCGTTGACCCCGAACCTGAAAGCCTGGTCTTCAGCGCCGGATACACTGTTTATCCACCTGACCTGGATGAAAACCAGGGCCGAAATGGCTAAAAAGAAAAAGACTGCTAAAAGGACTGTGAACTCACGCTTCATCTTATGACAAATGTAACTCTTAAGGGGTTTAATACAGTGATTTAACGAATTTTAACAACTATTAAAGAAAAAAATCAGGTATCATAAAAGTTAAAAAAGTGTTAAAAATCAATAAATTAACATATCATTAAGAAAGAAGCCGGGAAATTTCTTTCATATTTGCATCGTCAATGGCACGAAAATTGTATTAATAGATTTGGAGTTTTTTTCATAGGTTAGGTTAGTTTTAGGGTTAACACTGAAGAGGAGGCGAGAAATTGTCTCCTCTTCCTCTTTTACAGTACCAGCAAAGCGATGTTTTTATCGCCGTGGTCTCTGCTGTCAAACAGGAATACTGCCGTTACTTCCGGGATGCCCCTTAATGAGGCTGCCAGTTTTTCTGCCTGCTTCCTGTCCGGTGTGCCATGTATCTGGAGCAAAAAGTCAATATTTCTAAGTTTCCTTAAAAGTGTCCCCCCCATGCTCCTGTTGGAAATCAGGGAGAATGTCAAAGGTGCGGTTGTAAATACCGAATAGGAATGAGTTTTATCACCGGAGATTTCTGTTATTTCTTCCGGTTTTTTCCGAAGATCGATACCCAGATGCCTGTTCAGCATCACCGAGAGCCGGTAGTCTGGTTCAGTGGAGACAATTCCCAGGAACAGGAATGCAGGTGTATCTTCGGTTTTGATGATGTGTTTTGTTATTTTTCCTGCCGGGCTCATATCTGTGCTGCTACGGTTTTGTTCCAGGCAATCATTGATGCTTCCTGTTCGGCTTCTTTCTTTGATGCTCCTTTACCATGAGCTACGGTCTCATTGTTGATCTCGAGGGTAACCATGAACAGGGGATGGGAATTATTCTGCTGAGCACTCTCCTGAAACGAATAGTATAGCTTCAGCTTGTTCTTCTGGCAGTACTCAAGGATCTGACTCTTATAATCAGTCACCGATGTCAGCACTTCATCAAGGTTAAGGTACTTCTTCAGGACTTTCTCAATGAAGAAGCGACGTGTACGGATATATCCGGTATCAATAAAAAGTGCCCCGACGAGTGCTTCGAGAGCATTCCCGAACAGGTTGGGCGGTGTGATTGCTGATGACAGGTTTGATACTATCAGGTTGTCGAGATTCATTGAGATACCAAGCTGATTGAGTGTCTCCCTGCTGACGATGCGTGCCCTGGTCTTTGTCAGTAGGCCTTCAGATGCTTCAGGGTAATGATGGAAAAGATAGTCAGAGATAATACCGTCAATAATTGCATCGCCAAGATATTCGAGTCTCTCGTTGTTTATCCTGGTGCCGTCAGGCAGGGTGTATGACGCGGAGCGGTGAATGAAAGCCATTTCGTACAGGCGCAGGTTTGATGGCTTACGGCCAAGTAATTTCTTCAGACGCAAGCGAAAGTCACGTCTGTCATGCACAAGAGTGTTGTTTTCTTTCCTGCGAAGGAGGAACACTATTCTTCGAATTTCCTGATCAAAATCGAGGCATTATGCCCTCCGAAACCGAAGGTATTACTCAGCGCCACCTTCACAGGCCGGTGCTGTGCCTTGTTTAAAGTCAGGTTAAGATTCTGATCTATGGCAGGATCAGGGTACCTGAAGTTGATAGTTGGAGGGACAATGTCATTAACCACTGCCATAATTGACGCAATAGCTTCAACGGCACCGGCAGCACCCAGCAGGTGTCCGGTCATTGATTTGGTGGAGCTGATATTCATCTTGTAAGCATGTTCTCCGAAGACCGATAAAATGGCCTTGGTTTCTGCTATGTCACCGAGAGGTGTTGAAGTACCGTGGACGTTGACGTAATCAACATCTGCCGGAGTGAGTTTTGCCTCAAGGATAGCCTGTTTCATCACATTGAATGCTCCCATGCCGTCAGGATGGGGAGCGGTGATATGGTATGCGTCTGCTGTCAGGCCTGTTCCAATGATTTCAGCATAGATCCTGGCACCCCTTGCCCTGGCATGCTCATATTCCTCCAGGATAAGTCCTCCGGCACCTTCGCCGATGACGAAGCCATCCCTGGTCACATCGAAAGGACGTGATGCGGTGGCAAACTCTTCATTGTTGGTTGACAGGGCCTGCATGGAATTAAA
>Ga0209745_1002276_pt1 | contig 11042 bp, 7 predicted proteins | sample BarGraNGADG00312_FD_184495 | JGI IMG/M metagenome (GOLD analysis project Ga0209745, IMG submission 184495) | Arctic peat soil microbial communities from Barrow, Alaska - Barrow Graham LP Ref core NGADG0004-312 (SPAdes) (version 2) | ecosystem: Environmental > Terrestrial > Soil > Wetlands > Peat ... | reverse complement strand
GTCTTGTGGTGCGGCCGACCGCTCCGCTGGCCTGAGCGGGAACCAGCGCTCCCGTCGGCGAGCCATCCGGGCGACCGCGGGGGGATGCCCCTCGGCGCTTGTCGCGCTACCCTGCGTCAATGCCCGCCGCACTGTTTCCCGGCATTGAAACCCATTACAAGGGTGGCCACCACGCCGTTCTCGACGCCGGGGCGCACGTCCTGGCCTGGACGCCGCGGGATCAGGTGCCCGTGCTGTGGGTGAGCCCGCTGGCTGTCTTCGAGCCCGGCGTCGCCGTCCGTGGAGGCATTCCGGTCATCTTCCCGTGGTTCGGCGCCGGCCCCCGCGGTGACCAGACGCCGTCCCACGGCTTCGCCCGCACCGCCGAGTGGGAACGGACAGGCCTGGTCGACGACCTGGTCGAGACCGGACGGCTGGAGGTGCGCCACCGGCTGACCTCTGACGGGCTCCAAGCAGCGCCGTTCAGCGCTGAGCTGGTCTCCGAATTCACCCGCGACCACCTTCGCGTGTCGCTGGCGGTCACCAACACCGGCACGGCCGACTTCAGCTACGAGGAGGCGCTGCACACCTATCTTGCGGTGAGTGACATCGCCCGGATCAGCATCGAGGGCCTGGACGGCTGTCGTTACGTCGACAAGGTGGATGGCGGCAATCAGGTGCAGGCGGGCCCCGTCCGCTTCGCCGGGGAGACCGACCGGCTGTACAGCCACACCGGCGACGTGGTGGTGGACGACCCCGACTGGAGCCGGAGGATCCGGGTATCCAAGGAGGGCTCCGCGGTCACCGTGGTCTGGAATCCGGGGGCCATTCGGGGCGCGGCGCTGGCCGACGTCGGCCAGTACTGGGCCGGGTTCGTGTGCGTTGAAGCCGCCAATGTCGGTGACCGGACGATCACCGTCCAAGCTGGTGAAACGCGCATCCTGGCCCAGCAATTGCACCTGGACTGAGGTTGCCCGTCTCCGGGCGAGTGGCCGCGGAGGCCGTCAGGAATCGATAGCCTGATGTTTGTTCAACCCAGCGTCGAGGAGAAGCGATGGCATCCCGCATCGATAACGAGGCCTTCCGCAAGAAGGTCACCACCGCCGAAGAGGCAAGCAAGATCATCAAGCACGGCATGAACGTCGGCTTCTCCGGGTTCACCGGCGCTGGCTATCCCAAGGAGATCCCGGGCGCACTGGCGGCTGATATCAAGGCAGCCCACGATCGTGGCGAGGAGTTCATGATCGGCGTCTGGACCGGCGCCTCAACCGCCCCCGAACTGGACGGCACCCTGGCCGCAGTGGATGGCATCTCGTTCCGTACCCCGTACCAGTCGGACCCGATCATGCGGAACAAGATCAACGCCGGCATCAGCGAGTACGCCGACATCCATCTTTCCCACCTGGCCCCGATGGTCTGGCAAGGCTCAATGGGCAAGCTTGACGTGGCCGTGATCGAGGTCACCGCGATCGATCAGGATGGGGAGCTCATCCCGTCCTCGTCGGTGGGCAACAACAAGACGTACCTGCAGGAAGCCGAGCACATCATCCTTGAGGTGAACTCCTGGCAGAGCATCGACCTGCTGGGCATGCACGACATCTACTACGGTGCGGCCCTGCCTCCGAACCGGCTGCCGGTTCCGCTCACCCAACCCGGGAACCGCATCGGCCAGCGCACCTTCCGGGTGGATCCGGCCAAGGTTGTCGCGGTCATCGAGACCAACGATCCTGACCGGAACACCCCGTTCAAGCCGCTTGACGACGATTCCCGCATGATCGCCGCGAACCTGCTCGACTTCCTCACCAACGAGGTGAAGCACCGCCGGCTGCCGAGGAACCTGCTGCCGCTGCAGTCCGGGGTGGGCAACATCGCCAACGCGGTGCTGGCCGGCCTGCTCGAGAGCCCCTTCGAGAACCTCACCTCCTACACCGAGGTGATCCAGGACGGCATGGTCGACCTGCTCGACTCCGGCAAGATGACCATCGCCTCGGCGACCGCCTTCTCCCTGAGCCCCGATTACGCCAACAAGATGAACGCAGAGGCCAAGAACTACCGCTCGCGGATCATCCTGCGGCCGCAGGAGATCTCGAACCATCCGGAGATGATTCGGCGGCTCGGCGTGATCGCCTGCAACGGCATGATCGAGGCCGACATCTACGGCAACGTGAACTCGACCCACATCATGGGCTCGAAGATGCAGAACGGCATCGGTGGCTCGGCGGACTTCACCCGCAACGCCTACATCTCGGCGTTCGTCACGCCGTCCACGGCGAAGGGCGGTGCGATCTCCGCGATCGTGCCGATGGTCTCGCACCACGACCACACCGAGCACGACGTGCAGGTGCTGATCACCGAGCAGGGCCTTGCCGACCTGCGCGGCCTCTCCCCCAAGCAGCGGGCCAAGAGGATCATCGCCAACTGCGCCCACCCGGCCTACCGTCCGATGCTGGAGGAGTACTACGAGCACTCGCTCAAGGTGGCCAACGGCCTGCACACCCCGCACGACCTGCGTCAGGCCCACAGTTGGCACGTCCGGTTCCTCGAGACCGGGACGATGGCTCGCTCCTGATTGATGCCGGCCAGAACGAAAAACCCCTGGGTCGCCGGATGGCGGCCCAGGGGGGCTTGCTCGGTGTCGCAGCACAGCCTTCGATCAGAAGCCGTACACCTTCACCGGCTGCGAGGTGGACGTGGTGCTGTTGTCGCCAACCTGGCCACTGCCGTTGTAACCCCAGCACTTGACGGCCTTCTTGGCCGTGAGCACGCAGGTGTGCAGGTAGCCGACGGTGACCTTGGTGGACTTGTCCAGGTTGTACACGTTCACGGGCTTCAGGGAGTTGGTCGTCGAGTTATCGCCCAACTCGCCGTAGACGTTGTAGCCCCAGCACTTGACCTTGCCCTTGGTGGTGAGTGCGCAGGAGTGCAGGACCGCGGTCTTCACCGACTTGACACCCGAGCCCAGCCCATAGACCCCCACGGGCTTGGGCGAGTTGGTCGTCGAGTTGTCACCCAGCTGACCCTGTGAGTTGTAGCCCCAGCACAGGGCTTTGTTCTTGCCGTTCACTGCACACGTGGAGTAATAGCCGGCCGAGATCTGCTTGACGTTCTTGGTCAGGCCGTACACGGTCACGGGCTTGTTCGAGTTGGTGGTCGAGTTGTCGCCCAGTTGACCGTAGACATTGCTCCCCCAGCACCTGGCCGCACCCTTCGCCGTGATCGCGCAGGTGTTCGTGTACGCAGCGGAGACGGCCTTGGCCCCCTTGGTGAGGCCGTACACGGTGACGGGTGTCAGCGAACTGGTAGTCGAGTTGTCACCCAGCTGACCCTGCCCGTTGTAGCCCCAGCACTTCACGGCGCCCTTCGTTGTGACGGCGCAGGTGTGCAGGTAGCCGGCGTCGACGGACTTCACCTTGCCCAGGCCAGCAACTGCAACCGGCTTGGACGAGTTGGTCGTCGTGTTGTCACCCAGCTGGCCGTAGGCGTTGTAGCCCCAGCACCACACCTTGCCCTTGGTGGTCAGCGCGCAGCTGTGCATGTACCCCGAGCTGACGTTCTTCACCTTCGAACTCAGTCCATAGACCGCGACCGGCTTGTTCGAGGTGGTTGTCGAGTTGTCACCCAACTGCCCGTAGGCGTTGTAGCCCCAACATCGCACGGCCCCCTTCGTGGTCACGTCGCACGTGTGGTAGTACCCCGCGCTGACCGTGATGGCTTTGGACGGTGCCGCGTCGGCTGCGGCTGCGGGCATGACGAGCACCGAACCCATCGCGACCAGCAGACCGGCAACCACGCGCGGCCAGGAAAGACGACTTGCCATGACAAACTCCCCTCTCGAGCCAGCCAGGTGGCGGCTGGGCATTCGCTCAGTGGGAGGCGAGAGAAGACGCGTTGATACCGGGCGGGCCGATCGGTCGCCCTCGCCGGCGTCAGAACCCGAAGACCGTCACCGGCTGGGAGGTGTCGGTGGTCGTGTTGTTACCAAGCTGACCCTGCTGGTTGTAGCCCCAGCATTTGATCGCGCGCTTGGTCGTCATGACGCAGGTGTGCTGCGCAAGTGGGCCTCCCCAGCTGACGATGATGGCCTTGTACTACGGCGCAGCGACGGCCCGCCCCCTCCCCTTTGGAGCTCGGCCGTGTGCGGCTGAGCATTCTCCTGCTGAGAGGGCGCAGGGAGACTATCGGCGTGCGCACTTTCGAGTAGCGAGCAGCGGCCTCGCGGGCGTCAGAACCCGAACACCGTCACCGGTTGCGAGGCGCCCCAACATCGCACAGCACCTTTGGTGGTCACGGCGCAGGTGTGCTGATAGCCAGCGCTGACCGGCGTTGGACGGCACAGCCAGTGCCTGGGCCGCGGGCATGACCAGCGTCGCACCCACCGCGACCAGCAGGCCGGCGATCACGCGCGGCCATGTAAGGCGACTTGCCATAACGAGACTCCCATCGCGAGCCAGCCAGGCGGCGGCCGGGCATTCGCTCGGTATGAGGCCGGAGAGGACCGCTTGATACGGCGAGGGGCCTTGGAGGGGCAGCCATCGAACGAGAGCTGAGGCCGCTTCTCCCGGTCCCGAGACGACCGACTTCGCCGACCCGCGGATGTTGGCTGAGCTCGACGAAGCCCCCGGCGGTTGGGCCGATGCGGGCGAAAGCCTCGGCCGTCACGCCTAACTCTGGATCTGTCCACCGTCCATGGTGCGCAGATTCACACACAAGGCGGATGTCCCCTGCGGTGATCCGACCTTGGGCGTCGGGTTTCGTCAACCTCAGGCTTCAACAGGCTCAGCCAGCGTGGTGGGCTGAGCAGGCGCTTAGTCGAGGAGCTGCTCGCGGAGCTCGTCCATGGTGTCGACGACAGCCAGCGGGCCTGCGGCCAACAGGTCAGCCCGGTCCCCCGCACCCCAGGTGACCGCGATCGAGGCCATGCCCGCGGCTCTTGCCGCCAGCACGTCCACCACGGCGTCCCCGATGTAGACGCACTCGGCAGCCCTGACGCCGAGACGCTGCAGCGCAAGCAGCAGCGGCTCCGGGTTCGGCTTGTGAACGGCGGTGTCCTCCATGGCAACCAACAGCGGCAGGTGCCCGTCCAGCCCCGCGGCCCGCAAGGTGTTCGTCGCCGAGACGTGACGCTTCGAGGTGACCACGCCGATGGTGGCTCCGGAGCCGACCAATTCGGTCACCAACTCCTCCGCGCCGGAGTACTCCTCGAGCAGGTCGGCGAGGTGTTCGGCGTTCCACTCCACGTAGCTGTCGACCAGTTCCTTGGCCCGTTCGGGGTGCCGTTGGGAGAAAGTTCCGTACAGTGTCTGCCCAATCCAGCCTCGGGCTTCGTCCGGCGAGGGCCTTACCCCCAAGACTGACCACATGGCGTGCTCGTATGACGCGATAATGAGTGGGATCGTGTTGACCACGGTCCCGTCCAGGTCGAAGACAATGACGGGCCATCGGGGTGTAGACACAACGGCGAGGATACGACCCCGTGACAGGAAAGGAACGCAGGTGACCATCCAGGCGCACCGGCCCAGGGGCCGGCGGCCCGGCAGAACCGATACCCGTGGTGCCATCCAGAGCGCAGCGCTGACGCTGTTCTCCGAAATGGGCTACGAGAAGGTCTCGCTGCGAGCCGTGGCACGCGCAGCAGAAGTCGATCCGGCGCTCATCCACCATTACTTCGACAACAAGGCCGACCTGTTCGCACGGTCCGTCCTCGATCTGCCCCTGGACGCCGAGGCGATAGTCCAGCAGATCCTCGACGGGCCCACCGAGGGCATCGGCGAACGCACGGTGCTGGTCTTCCTGCAGGCCTGGGACGCCCCCGGCGCCGGCGAGCGGTTCACCGCCATGATGCGCGCTGCCATCACCGACCCGGGCGCGCGCCGTCCGCTGAGCGAGTTCATGAGCCGCGAGGTGCTGGTGAAGGTGGCCGAGGCCGTCGGCAACGGCAACGCCAAGCTCCGGGCCCAGCTCGGCGTGAGCCTGCTGCTGGGCCTGACCCTCAGCCGCGACATCCTGGAACTGCCGGCGCTCGTGAAGGCACGCAATCCCGCGCTCGCGCGCTCGCTGGGTCGGGCCATGCAGGCCCACCTCGTCGATCCGTGGTGACGTAGGCTGGAGCACCCAGGGCAGCGGAGGTGTGGATGAGCGCGGACAAGCCGGTCGAAGCCATGACGCCCCGACGGCTGCTCGAGGAGCCTCAACCCGCACCGGCTGCAGCGCTGGAGCCCGCCCCGCAGGCGCCGGCACCCATCTCCACCGTCACTCCGCCGCCTCCTCTCATCGTGGGCGTGCCGATCAACCCGCGCACCGGTGAGCCCCGCCGCCCCGTTGTGATCGTCCTCAGCACCGTCGGTTGCTGGCTGGCCGTCGCGATCACCGCCGCCTCGGTGCTGTGGGTCTACTGGGACGCCATCTCCCGCTTCGACCGGGCCTCCTGGCTGATGGGCCAGTTCGTCACCGGGCCCGGCTCACTGGAGCGGGTGTTGCTCGCCGTCGCTGTCACCGTGGTGGCCCTCATCATCGGCGCGGCCAACGCCATCGTCGGCTACTACGCCTTCACCGGCTACCGGTGGACGCGGATCGCCGGCCTGATCGGCGCCGTCCTCACCTGCGGCGTCCTCGTCCTCAACCAGCTCGGCTGGTACGCCATCCCCGCCGGCGTGCTCGGCGCGGCCCTGCTGTGGCTGCCGCAGGCCAAGGCCTTCTTCACCGCCTGGACGGTACGTCGTCACCCGCAGCAAGTGTTCGCCCCGCCGACCGTGAACGTGGTCTACGGGCCACTCCCCCGCTACCGCAAGGCCTGAATCCGAGAGGTCCTCAGGGCTTCAACGGCAACAGCAGCGCACCCGCATGCGGCGGCAGCACCACCGTCGTCCCCGTCACCCGCGCCCCCGACGGCGTCGCCCAGCGCAGCTGGTGCCGTCCGCCCAGTTCGATGACGGCCTCCTGCTCGCCGAAGTTCACCACCACGGCCAGCCCGCGGCGGCGCATCAGGAACCAGCGGGCGTCCTCGTCCACCTCGCAGGTGGTGCGGGCCAGCACCGGGTTGGTCAGCTCGGCGTACTGCCGGCGCAGCGTGATCAGCTCGCGGTAGGTGTCCAGCAGTACCTTGTGGCGTCCGTCTTCCAGCTCCGCCCAGTTGAGCTTCGCCGAGGTGAACGTCTCCGGGTCCTGCGGGTCGGGGACCTCACTGGTATCCCAGTCCATGCGGGCGAACTCGGCCAGCCGTCCGTCCGTCACCGCCGCCCCGAGGTCGGGCTCGGGGTGGGAGGCGAAGAACGGGAACGGTGTGCTGCCCGCCCATTCCTCGCCCTGGAACAGCATCGGGGTGAACGGTGTCGTGAGCACCACCAGCGCTGCGCAGGCCAGCTGGTCGACGTCCAGCACGTCCGCCGGACGGTCACCCCTTGCCCGGTTGCCGACCTGGTCGTGGTCGGAGCTGTAGACCACCAGCCGCCAGCCCGGCACCTTCTCGCGGTCCAGCGGCCGGCCGTGCGGCCGCTCCCGGAAACTCGAGTACGTGCCGTCGTGGAAGAAGCCGCTCTCGCACACCTTCACCAGCGCGGACAGCAGCGCGAAGTCGGCATAGTAGCCCTGCGTCTCCCCCGTCAGCGCCACGTGCAGCGCATGGTGGAAGTCGTCGCTCCACTGGGCGTCGATGCCGTAGCCGTCGGCTTCGGCGGGGGCAATCAGGCGCGGATCGTTCAGGTCGGACTCGGCGATCAGCGTCAACGGACGCCGCAGGTGCGCGGACAGGTCGGCAGCCACCTGTGCCAGCTCGGCCAGCAGGTGCGGACGCGACGAGTCGATCAGCGCGTGCACGGCGTCCAGCCGGAGTGCGTCGACGTGCAGGTCGACGAACCAGTGCCGCAGGTTTTCGCAGATCAGGCGGCGCACTTCCTCGCTGCCCTCGCCATCGAGGTTGATCCTGCTGCCCCAGCCGCTCTGCTCCTCTGTCAGGTACGGGCCGAACAGCGGCAGGTAGTTCCCGCTGGGTCCCAGGTGGTTGTAGACCACGTCCTGCACCACAGCGAGCCCCAGGCCGTGTGCGGCGTCGACGAACCGCCGATACGCGTCCGGCCCGCCGTACGGCTCGTGGACGGCGAACCACGCCACCCCGTCGTAGCCCCAGCCGTGCTCGCCGTTGAAGGCGTTCACCGGCATCAGTTCGACGAAGTCCACGCCCAGCTCCACCAGGTGAGGCAGCCGGCCGATCGCTGCGTCGAGGGTGCCTTCGGGGGTGAACGTGCCGACGTGCAGCTCGTAGATCACCCCGCCCGACAGCTGGCGCCCGGTCCACCCCTGGTCGTGCCAGGTGAACCCGCCCGGCTCGAACGTGCGCGACAACCCGTGGACGCCGAACGGCAGCCACCGGCTGCGCGGGTCGGGCACCGGGTCGGGACGATCGTCGACAAGGTAGCCGTAATCCACCCGGCCCAGCGGCTCGGGCTCCGACGGGGTCCACCAGCCGTCATCCGCCCTTGTCATGGGGACGACCCGGTTGGCAACCTGCAGGCGCACCCGCTTCGGCCGCGGTGCCCACACGTCGAAGCGTCCGCGTTCACCGGCGCGGCGCTCCTCGCGCACCAGCAGCGCCACCGGGTAGTCGGCCAGCACGTCGGCGACCAGGGCGCGTCCCAACTCGTCTGTGGCCACCAGCCGCCCAGACACCTCGTCGCGCCAGCGTCCCTCCGGGAGCGGCAGGACGGTGTCGCTCCACCCGCCGGATGTGGCGAGGCCGACCGGCAGCCGGGTGGCGAGCGTGATCGCGCCGCCGCGGTCGAACGCGATCAGGTGGCCGGCGGCCGCGCCATCGGCGGCCAGCGGCGCGTAGCCACCGAACAGCTCGGCGTGGTCGCGGCGCAGCGTGAGCGCCTGGTGTACCAGCAACAGCTTCGCCTCACCGACGTCCCCCGGCGCACAGGCGAGGGCGGGACGCCGTCCGGTGCGCACCTCCGTCAACAGCCGCACGCGGTCGGCGAAGTCGACGGGCCGCCGGTTGTCGGGATCGACGAGGCTGAGCTCCCACAGCTCGCTGCCCTGGTACAGGTCGGGCACTCCGGGAATGGTCAGGTCGAGCATCTTCGCGGACAGGGCGTTGCTCCAGCCCGGACCGGCGATGCGGTCCACCACCCGCTCCAGCACTGCCGTGACAGCCGGGTCGTCCAACGCGGCGTCCACGCAGGCGTGCACGGCCGACTCGTAGGCGATGTCCGGCGCCGTCCAGCAGGTGTGGTCCCCACCCTCGCGCATCGCCTTCTCTGCGTAGGCATGCAGCCGATCGCGGTCGGCCGGCCACGCGCCGATGACGGCCTGCCACAGCAGGTTCGCGAAGCCCGGGTCGGGCATCGGCACCAGGCGCTGCAGCTCGGCCAGCGCCTCCGCCCACTCACCCGGCACCTCCGACAGCACGCTGATGCGGGCCCGGACGTCCTCGCCCCGCTTGGTGTCGTGAGTGGTCCCGGCGGTCAGGGCAGTCGGCCACACCTCCTGCCGCAGCACCATCAGCCGGTGGAAGTCGTCGACGCCGACGGAGAACAGGTCGGGATCGCCGCCCACCTCGTTGAGCGACGTCAGCCGCGACCAGCGGTAGAAGGCGCCGTCCTCCACCGCCTTGGCCATCACCATTCCAGAGGTCTGCTGGAAGCGCTGCGCCGGGCCGGACGCGCCGTCGACCAGCACGGGATACAGCAGGTCGAGCACGGGGCCCAGGTCGGGACGGTGCTCCCACGCGAACCCGAACGCGCGGTCGAGGTACTCGCGTCCCTCGGGCAGGTAGGAGCGGTACACCTCGAAGACGGCGAGCAGCTCCGCGACGGCGGCCACCACCTGCTCGAGATCGGGCTGATCGGCCACGTCGGTGCCGGCCAGCACCTCGCGCGCGATCCGGCGCACCTCAGAATTGAGGATCGTGTGGGCGACGGCGAGCTTGCTCTCATGCACCAGCTGCGACCACACCACGTCGCGTCCCCGCAGCTGGTTCTCCAGCTCGGTCAGCCCGGCCTCCCCTGCGGGGTCGACCAGCACGCGGTCGATCAGGGCGAGCGCGTCGTAGCCCGTGGTGCCGGCCGTCGCCCAGACCGACGGCAGCTGCTCCAGCACCACACCCTCGGCGTCGTTACGACCGATCGCGAGGATCTTCTCCACCAGCACGTAGCTGCCACCGGTGAGGGTGGCCAGGTCCTCCAGGTACTTGCCGGGGTCCCGCAGTCCGTCGGGGTGGTCGACGCGCAGACCGTCCACCAGGCCCTCGTCGAACCAGCGCTTGATCTCCGCGTGCGACTTGGTGAACCACTCCGGGTCCTCCACCCGCAGCGCCACAAGGGTGTTCACGGCGAAGAACCGGCGGTAGTTCAGGCTGCTGTCAGCCTCGCGCCAGCTGATCAGCTCGTAGTGCTGCCGGGCGTGGACGGCGTTGGGGTCCTCATCGGCACCGCGGGCGGTGTCCGGCGCCAGCGGGAAACGCTGGTCGTGGTAGTGCAGCTCGCCGCCGAGGATGGTGAGGTTGTCGATGCGCCCGTCGGGCAGCAGGTCATCGTCGCCGACGACGGGGATGCGCAGCCTGCCCCCGCCCGCGGCCCAGTCGATGTCGAACGCGCTGGCGTAGGGCGATTCCTGGCCCTGGGTGAGCACGTGCCACCACCACTCGTTCTCCCACGGACGGGCCACCCCGACATGGTTCGGGACGATATCGACCAGCACCCCCATGCCGAGCCGCTTCGCCTCCGTGGCCAGTGCAGCCAGCCCGGAGGCCCGTCCCCGCGACGGGTCGATCGCCCGGTGGTCGGACACGTCATAGCCGTGGTCGCTGCCGGTCTCCGAGGCCAGCAGCGGGGACAGGTACACCCAATCGACCCCCAGGTCGTGGAGGTAGGCGACGGTCCGCGCAGCCGCCACCAGGTCGAAGTCCTCGGTGACCTGGAGGCGGTACGTGCTGGCAGGGGTGCGGGTCATGCCCACCTCATCCGGTCATCTCGGTCATGGCCTCGACGGAGGCAGCCACCGAGAGTCGGGGTTCGGCCGAGGCGCCGGTGTGCTCCATCAGCACGAGGACGCTGCGTCCGCCGAGGGTG
>Ga0209745_1002275_pt1 | contig 11043 bp, 10 predicted proteins | sample BarGraNGADG00312_FD_184495 | JGI IMG/M metagenome (GOLD analysis project Ga0209745, IMG submission 184495) | Arctic peat soil microbial communities from Barrow, Alaska - Barrow Graham LP Ref core NGADG0004-312 (SPAdes) (version 2) | ecosystem: Environmental > Terrestrial > Soil > Wetlands > Peat... | reverse complement strand
CGCAAAGGGCGCAAAGGAATTCCTGTAAGCAATAAGATTTTCCATTTATTAATGGATTTTGAATATTAAAGATACAGAGGAAGTTACACCAAGCTTTTCATGAGTCTGAAATGCCAGATCTAATTGTGCAATTTTTGTAAGATATCCCAGTCCGAAACTGAATGAATTATTATTTGTGCTGAACCCGCCCCGTAACCAGAGATTCTTTGCTGCTTCATATTCGAAGCCGGTACTTACTATTAATTTATTGCCAGCGCTCATTTCAGCTTCAACACCTGCAAACAGGATTTCGCTTAGTTCTGTACCAACCCCCACTCTTATGGAGGTTGGAAGGAAATTTTTTCTTATTGAATTGGGTAAAGGATTAAACAAATGAATTCCAATCCTCGTATTCTCAGATGGGGTAAAAAGCAGCCCTGTTTCAAAAGTAACAGATTGATTATTATTATATTCGCTTGTTGTTCTTTCCGAAAAATAATCGACTTGCACGCCTGCTGAAATATTTTCTGAAAGTTTCAGACCGCATGCCAGACCTGTCATATCTCTTTTAAAATCGATATAGCCGAAGTGTGAATAAACAGCCCCGATGGAAGCTTTTCCGACAGGTATTGCCAAACCTATTGACCTGGTTCCCAGTTCTTCTATTGAAAACCTGTTTTCGTAGCTTAAACCGAAAGAGATAGAGTTGTTAAAAGCCAGCAATGCCTGATTCTGAAATGAAGACCAGAATCCGTTTTTCATAATACAAACGTTTCCCATTCCCGCTTCTCCCGCTCCGGCCGAAAGACGATAAGTATCTCCACCATAAGCAGTTGAAAAGAGAAATAAGAAAATGACAGAAACAGATATTTTGTGCAGCGAGCTCAACTGTTTCAAAAATTTAATACTAAGATACAAATATTCTTAACCTAAGTATTAAAAAATTGAAATAATTACTTAAAAGAAATATATTTTCTCATTAATCCCCTTGTTTTTTGCCCCCCAACCCCCCTAAAGGGGGGCTAAGACAAAGAGAAGGTTTTCAGAACCCCCTTTAGGGGGCAGGGGGCAAAAATGCGGCAAAGTATTGATTCTTAGTTTGTTTTATATTGAAACTTTACTCCCTTCAGCTCTTCATTGGCCTGAACGATCTTCTTTTTAAGAGACTCCTTGTATTTTACAACCTCTTTCATAACTGCTTCGTCCCCTGTGGCAATAATCTGAGCTGCAAGGATTCCGGCATTCTGTGCTGCATTCACACCTACAGTAGCTACAGGAATTCCGGGAGGCATCTGAAGAATTGAAAAGATGGAATCGAGTCCTTCAAGGGAGGCTTTGATTGGTACTCCTATTACCGGAAGCGGCGTCATAGCTGCGATTACACCGGGTAGGTGGGCAGCCATTCCTGCTGCAGCAATTATCACTTTTATTCCCCTCGAATGGGCATTTTTTGCAAATTTTTCAACCTCATCCGGTGTCCGGTGTGCCGAAAGGGCATTCATCTCAAAAGGTATCCTGAAATCGTTAAGTATCTCTGCTGTTTTTGTCATTACCGGCAGGTCAGTTGTGCTGCCCATTATGATGCTAACTATCGGTTCCATTTAAAATAATTTAATTTAACTTGCTGATAAAGGCAAAAATACGCTATTATTTTCATATTTTCGCACCGGCTAACAATTCAAAAATTCCCTTCATGAAAGAAATCCGGATTCTAGATAAAAAGTTCAGAGAAATGATCACCGAGAAGGTCATTCTGGAGAGAATTGATGTTCTTGCCAAACAGATGAATGATGACCTTGCCGGAAAAGATGTGGTATTCCTTGGAATTCTTAATGGGGCATTTCTTTTTGCTGCTGATCTTTTCAGACGTATCGATGGTCAGGCAAGGATTTCTTTTGTGAAACTGGCATCTTATGAAGGTACAAGCTCTTCAGGGTTTATTAAGGAACTGATCGGATGGAACGAGGATATTAAAAACAAGACAGTTGTTGTAATTGAAGATATAGTTGACACGGGTAATACTCTCGAACGGATTGTGGATGAGCTTGTAATCAGGAAGGCTGCCGAAATTAAAATAGCAACTCTCCTGTATAAGCCTGATGCATATACAAGGAATATCCCTCTTGATTATGTTGGCTTTGAAATTCCAAACGATTTCGTAGTTGGTTATGGTCTGGATTTTGATGGATACGGACGCAATCTATCCTCTGTCTACACATTAATAAAATAATTCATAATTCATAATTCATAATTTAAATTGTCCTATGGTTAATTTTTTAATTTTTGGCCCTCCCGGTTCCGGTAAGGGAACACAGTCAGTCAGACTTGCTGAAAAGTTCAACCTTCTTCACCTTTCAACAGGCGACATGCTCCGCGCAGAGATTACAGCAGGAACAGATCTTGGTAAAAAGATGAGTCTGATTATGTCGAAAGGGGAACTTGTTCCTGATGAGGTTGTAATTGAGATGATAGCATATAAGATTGACAACAGTAAGGGCACAGCAGGTTTCCTTTATGACGGGTTTCCCCGTACCGTGGCACAGACAGTTTCTCTCGAAAAAATGCTGAATGAAAGAAATATGAAGATCGACCAGATGCTTGTTCTTGACGTCGATCACGATGAACTTGTTAAAAGGTTATTAGCCCGCGCTGAATTGTCAGGAAGACCTGACGACAAGGACCCGGCAGTTATCGAAAACAGAATTGAAGTCTATAAAGAGAAAACTGAACCGATCATTAATTATTGCAGCGAAAGAGGAATCTATCAATCAGTAAAAGGAGTAGGTACGATTGATGATATCTTTAAAAGACTTTGCGATTCTATGAAAAAATTAGTTTAACCCCCAAAAGCACATTGTTTCTGTGAGTTAAACCCACCAACCCCCCGAAATCAAAGGAGGTTTTGCCCCCAACCCCCCTGAAGCACAGGAGGTTTTGCCCCCCAACCCCCCTGAATGGGGGCTAAGATAAAGAGATGGTTTTCAGAACCCTCTTTAGGGGGCAGGGGGCAAAAAAAACAGGAGAAAGAACAAAGGGCAGGGGCAAAAAAACAGAAGGTAGAAAAAGGGCAGGGGGCAAAAAATAAGTTATAGTTTTTAAAATTACAGGAAATGTCCGGATCAAACTTTGTTGATTATGTAAAAATTTACTGCCGCTCCGGTAACGGAGGTGCAGGGTCGGCTCATTTCCGCAGGGAGAAATTTGAGCCCAAAGGCGGACCCGATGGGGGTGATGGAGGAAGAGGTGGACATATTATTCTGAGAGGAAACGATCAGATGTGGACTCTTCTGCATCTCAAGTATCAGCGCCATATTTTCGCTGAAAACGGCGTGGGGGGCAGCAGGCAAACATCTACCGGTGCCGATGGAAAAGATATTACAGTTCAGGTTCCTTTGGGTACAATTGCTAAAAACAGCTTAACAGGAGAGGTCATTTTCGAGATTACCATAAACGGAGAGGAAAAGATCCTTGCAAAGGGCGGTAGAGGAGGTCAGGGAAATACTCATTTCAAATCACCAACCAACCAGACTCCCAGATACGCCCAGCCCGGAGAAACCGGTATTGAGGAAGAATTCATTCTCGAACTAAAAATCCTGGCTGATGTAGGTCTGGTAGGGTTTCCTAATGCGGGTAAATCAACTCTGCTATCTGTTGTATCGGCCGCTAAACCAAAGATTGCAGATTATGCATTCACTACTCTCGTTCCGAATCTGGGGATAGTGAGTTACAGGGATGAAAAATCATTCGTAATGGCCGATATCCCCGGTATCATCGAAGGAGCACATGAAGGTAAGGGTCTTGGAATCAGATTCTTAAGACATATTGAAAGAAATTCCATGCTCCTTTTCATGGTCCCGGCTGATAGTAAGAATATTAAAGACGAATATGAGATCCTCATAAACGAATTGAAAATGTATAACCCTGAACTGCTTGATAAAAAAAGGGTTCTTGCAATTTCAAAATCCGATATGCTCGATGAAGAACTTATAAATGAAATAAGAAAAGATCTGCCCGAAATTCCAAGAGTATTTATTTCTTCCCTTACCGGGTTCGGAATAACGACTCTGAAAGATATGATCTGGAAAGTTCTCAATAACGATTAATTTTTATTATGCTTGAACATCTTGATCAACAGGCTTTACTTTTTCTTAATTCACTGAACTCTCCGTTCTTCGATCAGGTAATGTATACTATTAGTGGCAAAGTAATATGGATTCCTCTTTATCTCGCTATTCTTATCTACCTGGGAGTAAAATATAAAAGGAAATTTCTCATAATTATTTTGTTCATAATCCTCGCTGCCACTCTTGCCGATCAGATATCAGTTTTAATTAAGAACCTTGTTTTGCGGCTTCGTCCTTGTCATGAGCCCTCACTTGAAGGACTTGTTCATCTCGTAAAAGGAGAATGTGGGGGAATGTACAGCTTCGTGTCCTCGCACGCTACAAATTCATTTAATGTAGCTCTCGTTAGCCTTCTTTTTATCAAAAAGAGGTGGTTTACAATTAGTATAATTCTTTGGGCTTCTGTTGTAGGGTACAGCAGGATATACCTTGGGGTTCATTATCCCGGTGATGTGATCTGCGGTTCGCTTCTCGGGGCGTTAATCGGCTGGGGTATTTATAGTTTGTATATACTGACCGACAATAAGATTTTACAACATAAACCATATTTTGAGGTAAAAACTCACTCTTAGTTTTCGCCCACCCTGCCCTCCTAAATGGGGGTTAATTCAATGTATATATGAGTATTAGCCCCCTTTAGGGGGGTTGGGGGGCAGAAAGAAGAGTAAAAAATTTACTCCTGATGTATTGTATAACCCTGGAATCTGACGATCCCTTCCTTAATCTGGCAATTGAAGAAACACTTCTTAAGAACAGTAAAGAAGAGTATCTGATCCTTGGCATTAATAAACCCTGTTTAGTAATCGGGAAACATCAGTCGGCCCACAGGGAAGTAAATACAAAATATATAACGGAAAATAATATTCCTGTAATAAGACGAATTTCAGGGGGCGGAACTGTATTTCATGATGGTGGTAATCTGAATTTCGCCTTTATCAGTCGAAGTGAAGCAGGCAAACAGGTAGATTTTCGTAAGTACACACTGCCGGTTATCAATTTTCTGTTATCATTAGGAATAGAAGCAACGCTCGAGGGTAAGAATGATATTAAAATTGAGGGATTGAAAATTTCAGGAAACGCGGAACACGTTCACAGGAACCGGGTACTGCATCATGGAACGATACTCTTCAGCGCCTCACTTGAGTTGCTTGGAAATTCTATTCGCAAAGATAAATCCCACTATACTACAAGGGCAGTTGAATCAAACCCATCTGCAGTTATAAATCTTAATGAAAAACTGAAAGGTTTCAAAGATATATATGAGTTCAAAATTGCAATAATGGATTATTTTCTTCATAACCTGTCCGATGCAAAAGTATATAACCTTTCTTTGTCAGAAACAGCTGATGCGGAATCACTTGCCACTACGAAATATAAGACCTGGGAATGGAATTGGGCTTATGGACCGGAATATACTTTTAATAACAGCTTTCAGTTAAATAGTGCTGACCTTTCCTGCACACTTTCTGTTAAGGATGGCATAATAAAGCATTGCGCTATTGTTGAGAATGACCGGATATTGGCTGTTTCAGGAAAACTTATTGGCTGCAGACACATGGTTGATGATATTATTAAGGTAATTGGTGAAGAAGGTTTTCTAAATACAAAGGAGGAGATTTATAATTTTTTTTAATTCTACTTTGACAGAATGCATCTTACACCGGATTTTCAGTTTGTTTGCCCCGACCTTAAAGGGAGCAAACTGAAAAATCAACCTGTTCCCTTTAGGGATTAAGGGCAAAAACAGGTTGATTTTTTAAATCTGGCAAAGTAGAATTAATTTGATATTTTTTACCGATATGCTGTATTATTACCCTTTTAGGTAGTTAAAAGCATAAGATGATTTTTTACTTCTTCCCTTTGTGTAGCTTTGTGAAGTACTTTGTGATACTTTGTGGTTAATGGCTTTTCTTTTACCACAAAGGGACGCTAAGGTTAACACCAAGGTTCACAAAGGAGTTATTCGGCTGCCCAAATGAACACCTGATAATTGTAGGCACAAATTAGATATATGGAAGTTTTTAAGTCGAGCATAGTTTGGATAATAGTTTCTTTGTTCATTGTAGTAATGTTTCCGATTACTTTTATGATCTGGTTACTTGTTCTTCCTTTCGATAAAAAAAGACTTGTAACTCATTGGTTACTTATGTACCAGGGGTTCTTGTTGTGTTGGATCATTCCGGTTTGGAAGATAGAGATGGAAGGCAGGAATAAGGCTGTAAGAGGGAAAACTTTTGTGATAATTTCTAACCATCAGTCTATGCTCGATATTGTACTGATATTCTACCTCAGGTACAGATTCAAATCTGTCTCGAAAATTGAAAATACGAAAATCCCGGTTCTTGGCTGGTATATAAGAATGGCTGATTATATAACTGTGGACAGGGTTAATGAACAGAGTAAGTCAGGGATGCTTGAAAAATCATTAAAATGCCTGAAAGATGGTACCTCTATCATGATATTTCCTGAAGGAACACGCTCAAATGGGAATGAGATCGGTCGGTTTAAAAGAGGCGCTTTCCTTCTTGCAATACAAGCCGAACGCCCAATCCTTCCAGTCCTTATTGATGGAACCGGAGGAATTCTTCCTAAAAATGGTCTGATTTTCGCCTGGGGTAAACGAATCAGAATAAAAGTTCTGGATCCCGTTCAACCTTCGTCTTTTGGGACGAAAGACAATGACGAGCTTGCATTAAAACTGAGATCATTAATGAACAGTGAGTTGAAAAAATTAAGAGCAAATAATGTTAAATTGTGACACATAGCCCGGAATATAGAAGAATCCTTAACAAGATGGGCTATTATAATTATCATAATGCTCTGATAAAACGTCATCTCAATCAGGATGGTGGTTGGGACTCTCATCTGGAGAATTGCAGGAATTTTATCATGAGGGCTTTGGATTTTCATAAACCTTCAAAAGTGACTGTTCTTGGAAGTGGCTGGTTGCTTGATCTACCTGTAGCAGAGATGGTCGAAAATAATACAAAAATAATTCTGGTTGATATCATTCATCCACCTGAGGTAATAAACCAGACCGGAAGTCTTGGTAATATTGAATTAATTGAAGATGATATTACGGGTGGTCTGATAAAAGAAGTATGGGATGAATCACGAAGACATTCATTCTTTAATCCGTTTAAATCGCTTGAAAATATTTCAGTTCCGGAATACACACCTGACTATGATCCCGGAATGGTTATTTCACTTAATCTTCTTACCCAACTGGAGTATCTGCTTACTAACTTCCTGAAGAAAAAGTCAGAAATTAAGGAAGAAGAGTTTTCTCAGTTCAAATCTGAAATACAGAAAAAACATATTGATTTTCTCAAAAAACATAATTCAGTACTCATTTCAGATGTAACAGAAATAATTACAAATAAATCGGGAACTGTTGCTGCGACTCCTACTTTGATGACCAATCTGCCGCCTTGCCGGTTTAGTGAGGAATGGTCATGGAATTTTGACAGAGCAGGATCTGATTACTTTAATACCAGGAGTTTACTGAAAGTAGTTGCTTTAACATTCTGAATATATGCAGAATCCCCTTATAAAAGAAAAATACCTTAATGCTGTAAGAGAATTCCGCCTTCTTGAGGCAAAGGAAGATAAGGTGTTATTTGCCCTTTCTGTTTTAAGGCTTTTTTTCTTCATAGGAGGATTAATTCTAATCTGGTTTGCATTTACCGGAAGTATTGAGGTTGGTATTCTGATTACAATAATATTCGCAGCAGTGTTTTTATACCTGTTGAAACTCTATTCATCTCATTCAGGGAAAAAAATGTTGATGAACAATCAAGCACAAATTAACCAGAATGAAGCAGATGCCATTTGCGGCAACCTGTCGGCATTTGAGGCAGGGAATTCATTTGTTGATCCGGAACATGATTTTTCAAATGACGTTGATCTTTTTGGCAATTCTTCTCTTTTTCAATATCTGAACAGGACCATAACAGGATATGGCAGGGATATTCTTGCAGGTTGGTTGTCTGATCCTGTCGCTTTTTCACCGGAACTGATTTCACGACAGGAAACCATTCGGGAACTTGCAGATAAAGAGAAATGGCGACATGAGTTTATGGCCTCAGGGATGAAAAACTCTCTTGAGACAAACCAGATCGCAGGTACTTTAAATTGGATGGGAGAAAACAAACATATAAAATCCTCCCCGATTAAAAAATACCTGATTTTTCTCCTTCCTTCTGTAACAATTACCTCACTTCTCCTTCTTGTGGCAGGAGTTATTTCGTACCAGATTTTTACTTTTTTCTTTCTGCTTAACCTGCTATATATAATGGCTGGATTAAAAAGGATAAATGAGATTCATGCAGTTTTATCAAAGAAGTATATTTACTTATCTTCAATAGATAAATTACTTAGAGCATTTGATAATGAAATATTTACATCACAGGTTTTAAATGACATTAAACTGAATATGTCAACCGGTAAGGTCTCAGCCGATGTTGCAGTACGGAAACTGGGCAGGCTTATCAAAACATTTGATAACCGGTTGAATATGCTTGTAAGTTTTACATTAAATGGGTTATTCTTATGGGATTATCATAGTGTTTACAGACTTGAAAATTGGAAAGACGAATATAAGAACCAGTTTCCGGTCTGGCTTGAAATGTTAGGTCATGTTGACGCATATATCAGTCTTGGAAATTATGCGTATAATAATCCTGACTTTGTTTACCCTGTGATTTCTGATAAGGGGATTGTGTTTTCGGCCAGAAACCTGGGACATCCGCTGATAGGTGAAAACAAAAGAGTAACTAATGATTTCACTCTGGAAAGATGTGGTAATGTGTGTATTATATCAGGAGCAAATATGGCAGGCAAAAGTACTTTTTTGAGAACTATAGCTATAAACTACATTCTGGCAATGATCGGCGCCCCGGTTTGTGCTGAAGACCTGATTTTTACTCCTTTAAAACTTTTTACAAGTATGCGTACAGTCGATTCGCTGTCAAATAATGAATCCTATTTTTATGCTGAACTAAAGAGGCTGAGGATACTGAAATCCAGGATTGAAGAGGGAGAATCAACGTTTTTCATACTAGATGAAATACTGAAAGGGACAAATTCGGCAGACAAGAGCCTGGGATCTAAACTATTCCTGAAGAGGATGATTGAGTTGGGAGCGACCGGATTAATTGCAACACACGACACTTCCCTGGGCGAGATGGAAAATTCACACCCTGGTTTAGTCTTCAATAAATGCTTTGAAATTGAAATTGAGGGTGAAAACATAATTTTTGATTATAAGCTTCACAATGGTATAACCCAAAAGATGAATGCTGCCCTATTAATGAGACAGATGGGAATTCTGGAATGATTGATTATGTTGTTATGTCGTTATTTTGTTATGTCTTTATGTCGTTAAGAAACATCATAACATCATAACACTATAACGCCATAACCCTTTTGTCTTTTTACTTTTGTCTTTTATCTTTTTTCCAAAATTGTAATCATCAATTAATCAGCTAAATATTTTAAGTATTCTCTTTTTACAACTTCCCCTGTGAAAAATCATTTACGATTGTTGAAAAAATAGCATCGGGAGAGATGCGGTAATTACTTATCTTTGCCCAAAATTCTGCAAAATGCCAGTTGGATATTCGGAAGAGCATATTAAAACACTTGAGTGGAGAGAACACATCCGGTTAAGGCCGGGTATGTATATCGGGAAGCTTGGAGATGGTTCTTCTCAGGATGATGGGGTATACGTTCTTCTCAAAGAAGTAATGGATAATGCCGTAGACGAGTATATGATGGGATACGGTAAAAAAATTGATGTTTCCATTATTGGTAAAGAGGTAACTGTACGAGACTTTGGACGTGGAATACCCTTGGGAAAGGTACTGGATGTAGTTTCCAAAATGAACACAGGAGCTAAATACGATTCCGAAGCATTTAAGAAATCTGTTGGTCTTAACGGAGTCGGTGTAAAGGCAGTCAACGCTCTGTCCAGTAAGTTTATCATCAGGTCGGTTCGTGAAGGTCAGATGAAAGTCTGTGAATTTGAAAATGGGGTAACAATTGCCGACCATCCACTGGTTACAACAGATCAGGAGAATGGTGTTGAGGTAGTCTTTCAACCTGATGAATCTATGTTCGGGAACTACTTTTATATATCGGAATACGTAGATACAATGTTGAAGAACTACGTATACCTGAATACTGGCCTTGTAATTAATTTTAACGGGAATAAATTTTTCTCCCGCAACGGACTGGTCGATTTGCTTAATGAGAATATGAGCAAAGAAGGTCTGTATCCAATTATACATCTGAAAGGTGACGATATCGAGGTTGCATTTACCCATGGATTGCAATATGGTGAGGATTATTACAGTTTCGTTAACGGGCAGAATACAACACAGGGTGGCACGCATCTGCTAGCCTTCAGGGAAGCCCTCGTTAAAACTATCAGAGAGTTCTACAAAAAAGATTTTGATCCTTCCGACATTCGTTCTTCGATTATATCAGCTATCAGCATTAAGGTCGTTGAACCTATATTCGAATCGCAGACAAAAACAAAGCTGGGATCAAAAGATATGACCCCTGAAGGACCCTCCGTCAGAAATTTTATCATGGAGTTCATAAAAAAGCAACTCGACGATTATCTGCATAAGAACCCCGAAACTGCCAGAATAATTCTTAAGAACATACAGGATTCTGAGAAAGAGAGAAAGGCTATCTCTTCAATTCAGAAAATGGCAAAAGACAGGGCGAAAAAAGTGAGTCTTCATAATAAAAAACTCCGCGATTGCAGGGTTCATTATAATTCGAATGATTCGAACAAGCTCGATTCTACAATTTTTATCACCGAAGGCGATTCAGCCAGCGGATCAATTACTAAATCCCGAAATGTTGAAACTCAGGCAGTATTCAGCCTGAGAGGGAAACCACTTAACTCATTCGGTCTTACAAAAAAAAT
>Ga0209745_1002272_pt1 | contig 11049 bp, 13 predicted proteins | sample BarGraNGADG00312_FD_184495 | JGI IMG/M metagenome (GOLD analysis project Ga0209745, IMG submission 184495) | Arctic peat soil microbial communities from Barrow, Alaska - Barrow Graham LP Ref core NGADG0004-312 (SPAdes) (version 2) | ecosystem: Environmental > Terrestrial > Soil > Wetlands > Peat... | reverse complement strand
TGGGAACTTTGCTTATTCAATGAAATTTTCACGAGAGAGTTTTCATTTATTATATCTCATCACAAGCTAAACGCTTAATCTTAGGGGGATTTTCGTCGTTTCAGCTTTAACCCTTTTGGAACCCAGATCCGAATATAGTTCCGAAACTCCCATAAGGGCTCTGAACCCCTTCTCTGTTATCATATAGTCCCCTCTCTCATGTCTCTGGAGGATCATTCCGCCATCTTGCAGCTTCTGCAAATGGAAGAGCAGATTGCCACCCCGCAGCCCCGTAAGCCTGGAAAGTGCTGAAAATGTCTTGGTCTCTGCGGAAAGGGCCTTTAGCATTTGCAGTCTCTGTTTATTGCTCAAGGGCTCGAGGATCTCTGTCACTATATTCTCCTCGGGCAGGTCCTTCATCGATTCCTTGGTCACATCATTATCTCTGTATACCCGAAGAGAACGCATCAGGCCGATCTGTTTATCAAAGAGGCTGCCGGCTTCAGAGAAGCAATTTTTGCACTGTTCATAGGGCGCCTTCCCCCTCATTTGCTCCAGCTTTGATTTCGTGTTTCTGAGGGAATCCTCGGATATTTCGCTCTCTTTGATCTGATCCAGATTGTTCTTGAGAAGATCTGAGAATATCGCTTTGCAGGTTTCCTTCATATGACAATCCTTCACCATTTTGCCTTCCAGGCCGTTCTCCATCTCGCCTGTTGCGTATCCCAGGATCAGATCTAAAAAATCGCTTCTGCAACCATTGACGATCGAAATCAGATGCTGCTGGTTCGAACGTTCCATGAACCTCAACATATCTTCATGCATAATGTCAAGTTTTGACTTGATTGCGCTAACTTCTCCTTGAAGATCAGCATTCATGATAGCATCAAGAATCGCTAAGGGTAAAAAGGTTTCTATTTTATATCGCAGAGTTATTTTTGTGCATTGAATTACACCTTGTATAGTATAATGACGCTAAAGTATATATTCCTGACTGATGATAGTATGGGTTGGTGAGAATCCATGAGTGTAAAAGACGAGATACATGCCCAGATTGAAGGTGCTTTGAAGGACGCTAAGTTTCCCATAAATACACCCTTTGAGCTTCTAGCTGCCATGCCCCAAGGTGCTGCCACAAAATGCAAATCCGGAGATGTAGAACTTACCGCGGGAGATGCTGGAAAAGTCTTAACGGCAGGCGATTTCCCCTTCCTGAGTGCCAAACAAGTCGCTGATGTCATAGTCCAGAAAGCTGGGCTATAATCTATTTCTATTATCATCTGAATGAGGGAATTAACATGGTAAATATGCCTAAAGATGTTAGAGAGACTCTTGAAAAGCAAAAGCCCATCCCTATAGCTACAGCAAATAAGGCAGGAGTGCCAAATGTTGTATTCGTTGGGCTTGTGAGGATACTCGATGATGAGACTTTGATGATAGTGGATAATTTTTTTAATAAGACCGCTGCAAATCTAGCGGAGAATCCAAAGGTCTCAATACTATGCTACAATCCCGAAACCAGCAAATCATTCCAGATCAAGGGAAGTGCAAAGATCCATAAGGAAGGCCCGATTTATGAGGATATGAGAAGCTTTGTACATAGTATCAACGACAAGCTACCTGCAAAAGCTGCAGTTGTAGTAAAGATCGAGGAAATATTCGATGCCTTATATGGCCCTAGTGCAGGAGCTAAAATCGCTTAACTAAAATGCTAAAAGTTGTGAGTCCAAACTCTGAGGGACTGTCTCATGTCGTTGATAGGATGGGACTGGAATGAGCAGAAATTAGTTATCAATTGAAGTGGTCAGGCAAAGGCTCGGGTGCTTAGGGCAGGCTATAAGAAAAAGGCTTGATGATAGAAGATAGAAGGGATGCTGCAATATGTATAAGGTAATTGGACTAAATGGAGAAGAAATGCGTGCCGAAAGCTTCACAGGAGCTCTAAAAATTCTTTATGGGCTTTTTCCCGAGTCCTTCGCTCAAGGCAAAATACCCACTGATTCCGAAAAGACGTGCTGTATTGAGGCAATCGGAGAGACAGCCAAGGCTCGCATGTACTATCCATACGTGTTTGAATTCGGCGTCAAAGCCGGATTAATAAAGAACGGTAAATTAGCAACACCGTTAATTGAGCCATCAGTAACGGAACTGATCGCCGAGTTCAGCAGAGTCGCAATACTTCAATTGACGGCAGGGATGGGCTGCCATTAAAGGATATTCTATATTAGAATAATGAAATAAAAGATTTTGGGAGCATAACAGCCTAGTCATGCTCCTTTGGGCAATCAAAGGCATCGTGGACTTCTACGCCCCACCTTCCAGAACCATAGTTCCTTCTCCCGTAGCCATGTTGTGCTTGGCGCTGTTGTCGGTGGTGTCGGCCATAGCCCAGATTATGGGGACCTTCTGGCCGGGAACGAAGGCCTTATCGAACTTATCGCCCGTATTCATCTTCCTCTTAAGCTCGATCACGGTATTGCCGCCGTTTTCGCTTCCGCCGGACTCCAGGATGTCGTTGGTCCCTCCCAGCAGGGTGTCGTTCTCATGCGGGCCGTAGTTGCCGGTGCAGTTCTGATCGAGAACGGTCGCTCTTCCATTCTCAACTGAGCCAATGATGATATCGGCGTCCTTCATCCAGACTGTCGGCTCAAAGCCCAAGGAAACCCAGCCCCGGGTCGTGCCGTTTAGTGCCAGGTAGAGATACTCGGCATCGTTCTTCCAGGACAGCGTCATGGTTCCTCCGGCGTAGCCGTTGCTGGAGGGTTCCTGCAGCGTCATGGTTCTGGCATATTCATTTGCTCCCACAACGCCATCCGGCTTCCATTCTTCCGACGCCGCGGTCGTCTTCACTTGAGGTCCCGCTTGCGGCTGGATACACCCGCAAAATAGGACCATAATTCCCAGAAACAAAACTATTAAAATCGGCTTCATTTGGAACACCATTCTTATCATCCTGCAAATTCCAGAGATATTTAGACGGTCTGAAGATATCAGGCTGTCGAAGCGATGTGAATGGATTTTGCTAATGGGCTGGAAGGTAGGCATAAAAGATTAGGGCGCCGGGTTAGTGCGCCCCACCCTGGCCAGGTACTCGACCATTCTCCGGCATCCCCGCAGAGCATATGGATCGAGTTCCGCGATCTGGAAGAAAGGACACAAATGCGACAAAGAATCGGTTACCTATATATCCGCCCGCGAACATATGAGTCCTTTAATGGCAATAGTTGGAATCGCGTTGGCTGTCGCTGGTGTTGCTCTGCTGAATAAGGTGCTGAAGGGAGGCATCTGGCCGTCCACGAACTCAATGAGAGGAGGCGACGGGTCTAAGAGGCAGATCATCGAACTCGATGAGTACGAGATCCTGGACGAAACCGAGGATCGAGCACATGAAGGCTACAAAGTAAAGATCTTCGACGGCGATAATTAAAAAGATAAAGCGTTGCCTCGGAATTCAAAATCATCCATCTCAACAGGCACTCTTGCTTGGAAACATCGGGCTTTGAATGTTCTTAGATTCTGGCCTTGAAATTTGTTTTTACAATGGATACTAGAAATTGCCGCCTCAAAGATAGTTCTGTGACATTATCATAACGTACAGCTCTGCCATCTTCTGCAGGTGTGGGTCCATCGCCTGGCGAGTAGAGCAGGATGGTCGCATCCTGGTGGTTTGCTTCGGGGCATGGGCCAGGTACTTGACTATTCTCTTCTCGGCATCCTTGTAGAGCATGGGTCGTGCTCCACGATCAGGAAGATGTGGTGGTTCTCCTCCAGGAATTATTATAAGTACAGTACTTGCCCGAAATTATTTCGCCTCTCATCTAGGAATAGATAAAAGTACAGTACGTTAAGCCTTAAAATCCGAATTGATTTCCATCATAACCCGAGGCATTGAGTTTCTTGATTGATTTAGATTTTAGAGCAAAGGATAGAAACCGCGTTATCCCCTCGTCAATCTTCTTCGACGCCAGTAAGCTCGCGATATCCTCCTCCATCTCTTCTTTGCACTCGCAAGAGAGATTGGTTTTATCATTTACGCCTCCTGGCAGCCGGACCTATTTCTAGAACAATCCTTAAAGCTCAACCAAACCAAGAGTATTCCTAAGACCCCAAAATTTGGTGAACAAAATCCCTGCCGGCTTCATCTAAATCGCCTTCTAGAGAAAATGTCGCACTCCTGATATGGATATTTCCAACCCATGTGTCTAGGGACGATTCTGTTTCTATGGGATAGATAAGAATAGCTTCTCTGCAGCTAATTGCCTCGGCATATGCAATTACTTGATGGATATCACCCATAGAGGGAGATCCAATATCCATTACGCATTTGGGCTGTTTAGTGCTTTCGTCGCAACGCAGATGTGGGACGGCAATGGCAACCCCTACGATCAAAATGGGATTCCTGCAGCCATCACAAGGCGCGGATATCATAAGCCACCGCCTCAATTGATGCTGAGGCCAAAGCGATCCTGATCGCCACCATGACCGAGTTCCAGGCCCTGGGTATGGGCGGCACAGGCTCTCTCGCCCTCTCCCGGACAAGACGGACAACTTCACTCTGGCAGTCGCCGCCACGGTCACAAGCTTTCTGGAATCGATTAACGGCCAGGCAGTCAAGCAGCTTTTCAGGCTCAACCCACAGTTCGAGTTCAAGCCTGGCCAACCCAGACCTAAAATCGTCTGCGACCCACTGGTCCCTCTGAGCACCCAGGACATAGTAGCCCTGCTCGGACTATTCGAGAAGGCCGGCTGGGATCTTTCCAGGCAAGTAGGCATCCGGGATGCTATCATCAAGAATCTCGGCCTGCTGGACGATATCATGCAGGACGTCCAGGAAGGGCTGCTGGAGCATGGGGACAGCCCCATAGAAAGCCTACCTGGACGACACCAGTGCGCTGGGTGCAATCATTGGTTTGGACAATGATAATAACGAAAGAATGGCTAGAGGAACATTATAACTAGGATCCTATCACGTCTTCCTATCCTCACTTAAAGCTTCGGATATGGACCTGATCTCGGAAATAACGACTTTATTTTCATCCCTCAGGGCCTGGATCTCAGCTCTGAGATCATTGATGGCCTTTTTATTTGATATAGCCGTATCATCGCTCTCTGCATCCCTACCTATAAAGTAACTGGCTAAGGCGGCAGTCACATATCCCGTTACTGCGAGGGAAAAGAGCCCCAGCAGAAACGCCAGGACCCTGCCCTCCGGACTATATGGCCAGTAATCAGTGCTAACAGTTATCGCCGTTACTGCATACCACAGGGCGTCCCCAAAGCTCTTTATATCTGGGTTTATGTCCCTCTCGAAGGTGTACATGCCAGAGGAGCCGGCAAGAGCTACTATCGAGGCTAAAGCCACTATGTAACCAAAGCCTCTGCGGCCCATGGTAAATCTGAGCGACTTCATGGATCTGTTGATGGAGCTCACTATCCTGGTCAAAGCCAGACCTCGGGCGAACCGAAAGATGCGTAGAACTCGAAAAACTCTGACAGCAGGAACTATCAGGGCTATGATCGTTAACCAATTAGCTTTCAGGAAAAAGCTCTTTTTAGGAGCTAGTAGGAGCTCGAGGAGGAAATCGGCTACGAAAATGATCCAGACGGTGACCAAAAGGGTCTCTAGAGCTGAGGTCAGCCCCCAGACTAGATCTGCTACCAGAAGGGCAAGCCAAGCGAAGCCAAGTATTGCCATAGGGAGATCTAGAAAATCCTCCAGTTGCTGAAGTAGTTCATAGCGATTTTGGCTGAATTCCTCCTGCTGCTTTGGACTAATATCCTTCAAGTAACAAACCTCCTCAATGAAGTATATGATTATATCTTTGCTTATCCTATTTCCTTTTTTTAGCTTGGAGGGGCGGAAAAACAGAAAAGCCGTTCAAAAGGCTTGAATTAATGCAGCCCGGAACATGTCGTTTTGTCACATTGCGTGGCGCAGGATGCTTAGAGAATACCATATAATTATTAGCAAACCCGCAACGCACGCCAGCATGAGGTAAACATTCTTTCGTGTCAGTTTCTTCTTCACCTCGCTCCGCGGACCGATGCCCAGCGCGAGAATGGCAATCAGCATCCCGGCAAAGAGTCCGAATATGTTGTTCAGCGTGAGGGAAAGCGCATCGATTATTCTTGTCGGCAGGAGTGCTATGACGATTCCGGTCACAACCGTAGGGGGAACAAGTGCAACGGCGATGCCAATGCCGATTACACTTGCGATAAAACCTCTATTTTGGGCAAAAATTGCGGTGATGCCGAGGATGATCGCAAGGACGGCAGATATATCCTCCTGTTGCAGCCACAAAGAGATCTCGGGTGTAATTGCCAAAGGCACAAAAAACCATCATGATCCTCGAGAGAATGGAATCTATCTCGACAGCTCACAACGGAATGTCCTTGTAGAAAACAACGTCAGCAACAACGGCCATGACAACGGGGGCACGGGAATATATCTGTACATGCGATGCAACTACAACTCAATTAGAGATAACGAGGTCCATAATAACGACCTGGATGGAATAATGATCTCCTCCTCGGATAATAATACCATCCAGCATAACAACGTTAGTGCAAATGGAGAAGGGGGAATCCACCTCAACTGCGGAAGCCTCAATAATACCGTAACCATGAATAACGCTACTAAGAACAAGTTCGGCATTTACCTCACAGTTGCAATGAGCAGTTGGATTTATCTCAATAACTTCATCAACAATACCGAAAATGTCCGCACATGGAGTTCCGCCAACTTCTGGAATTCGCGCTGGCTCGTGAAGTACAGCTATGATAGAAGTACCCACAACAACTATACTGGCAACCACTGGAGCGATTATTCTGGGAATGATACAAATGATAATGGCCTCGGCGATGAGCCTTATACCATCGTCCCAGATTCATTGTCGTATCCTATCGTTCAGGAGGAGGCAAGCTTGTGGGCCATGCATACTGATTTTGCGGATGCTGACCACTATCCTCTCATGAGGCGATACGAGGTTTATAATGCTACAGATGCTGGATCAAGGAGCTAATTTGAATAACCCCACATGTTGGGATCTTTCTCCTCCAGGATGGTCATGAGCTGGAAGACGGTGAAGGCGCGGCGTACTTCCAGTTCGGTGAAGTTGCGGTTCAGCCGATTGAGGATGCAGGGGTAGTTGCCGCAGATATGGGGATCTTGTAGCGCTTAATGATCAAGGTGGCTGGTGATGTTCCGGCCAGCCGCTCCACGGGGGCGAGGAGGGCGTTGAAGGATCTGGGATCGAGAGATGGAGGGAAGGAGATCGGACCGGGGATTCCGGCGATATATGTTGAATAAGATTTTCCAGATTTAGGATAGATGGGGCTTTGGCAGTCGTGACTGAGAAATAGGTTGGAGCTTCTGATTCATGCCTCAAACATGCGATCATGATAGAGAATCCTTCATAGGTCTTCTTCGATAAATCAGCATTCAATGAAGCATTATTCGTTGGCGGACCCAAATTCAACTTATTGATCCCGCATGACCGCTGAGGCCCATCTCGTCCTTATTTGCATTCGAGGATGCTAAACAGTTATTTATAATTGATCTTATAAATGGATCAACTCATATGGTAAATAATAATCGTGATATTGGAACCAAGGACTTCAAGATTATGGATTTAGTTAGATCCCTTAAAGAAGATGATTTCTTAATACCGACTTTTCAGCGAGAATTTGTTTGGGAACCATCAAATATAATTAAATTATGGGATAGCATTTATAAATTTTATCCTATAGGAAATATTCTTTATTGGGAGACCGAATCCTTCTTGCACACTCATAGAAAATTAGGTGGTTTTGTTTTTCCTCATGATGAAGATACTGTTAAAAAATTTAAAAAATGGAAATATATATTGGATGGTCAACAAAGAGCAACAGCTCTATTCGTCTCTTTATTGGGGGGCAAAGGGCGCGTAGAGGACGATGTTGAGTTTGATTATACTTTGTATTTTGACGCCACCAACGCCAATTTCTTCTTTTCAAACGAATTCGACAAAAAGAAAGATAGCGTTCCCGATAAGAGATTCCTAATTAAAGTTAGAGATGTGCCGGAGTGGCCATTTGCGTTTGGTAGGGAAATAGCTGCCGTAAGTGGCTACAATGTTGAAATTAATGACAATCTTGAACGATTGGCTCGGATGTTTCACGATTATAAAATCCCTGTTGTGCACATTAATGGAGTTGGAATTAGTGAAGTATGGGCACAATCTCATTAATAAGTTATGTAGGCAGGGCACATTATATCACAAGTTATTAATATTATGATAACAATGTACCCTGTGAGACCCTACGATGACAAAGATGCAATTAAGCTTGATAAATTTTCCGTATCGTGAAACGCTTTCAACAATCTTCGAGGATTACTCGAACGATTTTGAATTCACTGCAAACGGCATTTTTCGCAGAATAGTGCCGCCATTATGTCCGGAATGCGGTTATCCCATGAGCCATAATGGTTTTAACACCTACCAGAAGGGGCATCTTGGCGAGGCAAATGTCGGGAAATATCTGTGTGGCGCTTGCGGAAAATCAACTCAAGAAGACCGAAACTTCTGGATCAAGCTAAAAGCAGACTTCTTCGATATTATCACGAAAATCAGCACAGGTCTGAGGCTTAACCAAGTATCTTATGAAGTGATAGAATCGATAATGGACTATCTGTATCCTCGGGATAAAGATACTATCCGAAACATGGTCCAGTGCGCGATTATGGCGAAGGATGTCCCTTCGGTCAAAGATATTCGGTTCGTGCATTATGATGAGCAACATCCCAAGGCAGGCAGAAACCAAAAGTATCGCTTGACGCTTCTTGATTCAGTAACAAGGCAGGTAATTGCGGAGGAGCTTTTCGACTCGAAAGATTCTGGCACCATAGAGAGTTTCCTGCGACGAAATCTCGATACTCATAAGCAGATATTTATTGTTACAGACCTCTATCGAGGATACAGTGATGTTTTTAAGAGAGTTTTTGGTGATAAAGTAATCCACCAGTTCTGTTTGCTCCATTTGAATAAGCTTATAGTTAACGATTTTCCCAGAAAAACAAGCATTGAACAAGAATTGATTAAATACAGATTGCTTAATATATTTTACAATCGAGAGCTGGAGATTGAGTTTCTTTCCTGCTTGATCGAAGAAGAGAAAACCATGAAACAGAGAAGCGGCAGGGAGTACAAATCCTGGATTAAGGACGCTAAGCACGCATTCCGTGAATTTATTCATGGTCTGGAATTGAAACGCAGAAGAGAAAACAAAAAACTTGAGCAAAGAAATTATTATGATGCTTTAAACAATTTTAAAAGCTTGAAGATGGAATCTGACTCGTTTATGATATCTGTAAGAAAACGACTGGCGAAAATCGAAGAGCTCTGGCCGAATCTTACCGCATTTTACTTTGTCGATAATGCTCCCGCTACAAACAATCCCATAGAAAATTACTATTCAACGAGCCTCAAGACACATAGAAAAAAGCAGCTAGAGGAAATCGGAATTGAGGAGCAAATGAAACTCTCTGCGCTGAAAAGAGCAGGAGTTTTTGGGAAACCTCAAAAGACGCTACTTGATGCATTCTTTATGTTCATTCCTTTTCTGGATACGGGTTAAGATAATTGGCATAAGCGACCATATTTGAAATAGTAGTGGTAGCTGTTTAAATTTTTAAAAATACTGCTGTTATTTTATATATTGTTTTAATAAATATACCTTGATAAACATATCTTGATCGAATTACGCGGCCACTTTAGTAATAATATTTAGAATTGGCTATTTTTCACGAGAAAAGAAACCAGATTTCACTAGATTTCTAGATAGTGCCGAAGTATGCGAAATCTTCGAGCGCATAAATCAAGAAGGAAGGCGCCTTCATCCAGTTGATATCATTGTAGCTCGCACTTATCGCAATGAGGATTTAACAAATAACGATAAGGGTTTTTATTTGCGTGATAATTTAAACGATTTAAAAAATATACTTATCAGTCAAGGCAGCCGTTTTCGTGAAATTGATGACTTACTTATTATTCAAATGGTAGCACTCTGTTTGCGAAAAGATTATACGGGAAGTCGTAATCCATTTGGTATTACACCCAGCGCATTGGATAACCTGACTACAGACCTTCTTGAGAGAAATTGGGATCAATGCCAAAAAACTATTCTCATTACAATTAAATTCCTCACTGATTTAAAAATCCAAGGCCCCGAAATGTTGCCATTCAGTTATTATGCACTGCCTATATGCTACTATTTCCACGGAAATACGAATCCTAATACCGAAATAGTACGCCAATGGTTCTGGGTTACTGCTTTTGGATCAGATGATTTTAGAAGTTCCACAGACGTTTATAATTCGTGTGAGAGCTTCTTCAAAGATCTTGAACGAAACGAAATCGGAAATATCTTGTCACTGACTATTTCTAAAACTAAACTTATTCAAACAAATTATAATTATAGAAATGCACTGAGTAGAGCAATTCTCGCGTTCATGGCAAATCTGAATCCTTTAGATTTTGAGAATAGTCGTGCAGTCGTATTAGATAACGTCTATCTATTATTATCGCACGCTCCCAACTTGCACCATATATATCCGCATAATTTTCTAAAAGGTAAACTTCCCCCAGGCATAAACCCTGATAGTCTCATGAATATTTGTTTCATCAGGCAAAAAACCAATTCTCAAATTGGCGATAAAAATCCACTCACTTATTTCAAGGAATTTTCATCCTCCATTCGCGATTTCGATCGTATTTTGAAATCCCATTTGATTCCTCGCGAATATATCGATAAGGAGCAATTTGAGCCTGAAGATTATTATAAATTTTTACTAGCAAGGGCTAGTTTGTTTGCCGAGACTTTGAAAGCTGAGCTTCCCGACGCGAGAGTAACAATAACTGATTAGGCAAGTCCATTCTTCAACCAATCTAACAACGAAGAGTCGAGCAACAGAATCATCTGCTAGCTCGTTCTCTATGAGTGAGCACCAGGAGGGTTAAAGAAATTTGAAACTGCATATCTTCATAGGGCCTTCTCTCTCAGGCAAACCGACCGCCTAGCCGAGGAAATGGA
>Ga0209745_1002271_pt1 | contig 11056 bp, 6 predicted proteins | sample BarGraNGADG00312_FD_184495 | JGI IMG/M metagenome (GOLD analysis project Ga0209745, IMG submission 184495) | Arctic peat soil microbial communities from Barrow, Alaska - Barrow Graham LP Ref core NGADG0004-312 (SPAdes) (version 2) | ecosystem: Environmental > Terrestrial > Soil > Wetlands > Peat ... | reverse complement strand
GAACCTCGCCTACATGGCACCCAGCACCAATATCGGGGCGGCCTCGCCCGTAGCCGCCGGCGGCGGGGACATCGCGGCCACGTACGGCCAGACTGAGGCCGATAAGGTTCTAAACGACGCGGTGGCCACTGTCCGCAGCATCGCCCAGGAGCGTCATCCACAGGCCGTCGATTGGGCCGCCACCACAGTGGCGAACGCAAAGTCGTACTCGGCTCAGGAAGCACTGGCTGCCCACGCCATCAACGGCATCGCCACGAGCCTGGGCGAGGTCCTGAGCCAGGCCGAAGGCCAGACGGTTACGGTCAACGGTGCACAGGTGGTCGTCCACACGAACGGCGCGACGACGCTCACCATCGGCGAGGATGCGATCCAGTCGATCCTCCATGGCCTGGACGACCCGAACATCGCCTTCGTCCTCCTCGTGATCGGCGTCCTCTGCGTCTTGGTCGAGTTCTTCCACCCGACGCTCTTGATGGGCCTGATCGGCGCCTTCTCGCTGGCCCTCTCCTTCTACGGGTCCGGCAGCCTCCCGCTCAACGTGTTGGGCGTTGTGCTGGTCATCCTGGGGATCTCGATGCTCGTGCTTGAGCCGAACGTCCCCAGCCATGGGCTGCTGACAGTCGGCGGCCTGGTCAGTTTCGTCGTCGGCGCCGTGGCTTTCTACGGGTCGCCCGGTCCCTACCTTCCGGCGGCCACAGTCGCGTGGCCGATCATCGTGACGATGACCGCGGCGGCCGCCGCCTACGGCCTGATCCTCGTTCGATCGCTGATGAAGATGAGACACCAGGCCGTGCCGTTAGGCTCGGGGTTGGTGGGCACGGTCGATGTGATCGGCATGACCGGCCTTGTCGAGATGGACCTTGCGCCCCTCGGAACCGTCTATGTGGCCGGCGAATCCTGGTCGGCTAAGCTGGTCGGGGCGGGGCCCGCATCTCGAGGCACGCGAGTCAAGGTCGTCCGGAAGGATGGGCTGACCCTGATCGTGGATCCGGTGGAGTAGGCATGCTGCAGCTGCTGGTCGTCATGGTGGTCTTCGTCGCGGCGCTGGCCCGCGACAGAAACTCAACGGCCGGCTTGGTGGTCGCCCGCTAGAACCGCCCATTTGGGCATTTGTTGCTGCTGGAGGTAACGGGGATGGATACGACCGGGACAACGGTCCTGTTGATCGTTCTGATCACGGTGGCTTTTCTGCTGATCGTGCTGGCCGCGGTCTCGGTCCGGATCGTGCCCCAGTGGGCGCAGATGGTCGTCTACCGCTGGGGCCAGACCAACAAGGGTCTGGTTCGCCAGCCGGGCCTCAATTTCCTGATCCCGGTGGTCGATAGGGGAGTCCTCGTAGACCTCCGGGAACAGTTCATCGAGGTCCCGCGTCAGACCGCAATCACCAAGGACAACGCGCCGCTCGGCGTCGACTTCCTGATCTACTGGAAGATCGTGGAGCCGCTCATGAGCCAGATCAACGTCCTGAACTTCGCCGGCGCGCTGCAAGGCGTGGCCGCGACCTCGCTTCGTTCCGTCATCGGCGACATTCCGCTCGACGACGTCCTGTCCGAGCGAGAGAAGATCAACGAGACGCTGCGGCTCAAGCTCGACGAGGTTACCGAGCGCTGGGGCGGCAAGGTGACCACGGTGGAGATCCGCGAGATCCTGCCGCCGCCGGCCGTGCAAGAGGCGATGAACCGGCAGCTATCCGCGGAGCGAACGCGCCGTGCCGTCATCACCGAGTCCGAAGGCACCCGGCAGGCCACCATCAACGTGGCTGAAGGCGACAAGCAGTCGGCGATCCTTCGCGCCGAGGGCGACCGCCAGGCCGCAATCCTGCGCGCCCAGGGCTTCAGCGAGGCCCTGAACACGATCTTCGGTGCCGCCAAGAACATCGATCAGAAGACGATGACTTTGCAGTACCTCGAGGCCCTCAAGTCACTCGGCAGCGGTCCGGCGACCAAGTTCATCATCCCGCTCGAGTTCACCCAGCTCCTGGGCTCTCTCGGATCGGCGATGCAATCTGGAATTCAGGTCGGCCCGGCCGGCACTTCAGACTCGGGCGTCGCCAAACGCGGCTAGGCTCAATGTCGCTCGGTGTGCGCAACGCCGGGCGCCTAACGGGGTAACGTTCGGTTGAACCAGGCGCCTCCCGGCCGATTCAGCGTGGTTCCGATGGGGACTATGCCGGCTTTCCGGGAGGCTGCCTATAATCAGCGCATCCTTCGAGCGTCCCGGTCCTAGGGGGGCGGCCGTCCGCCAAAGTACAGAATGCGCGGGTGGATCCGCCACAACCAGGGGAGCTGATGGCCGTCAGGATCCTAGTCGTCGATGCCGACCCGACCGTTCAGCGGGCTCTCGGCAATGCCCTGACTCAAGCCGGGTATCAGGCCATCGCTCTCAGCGATGGCGCCGAGGCTTTGCGTGTCGCCCGATCCGACCGGCCTGCGCTCGTCCTGATCGCGGCGAACCTGCCGAACGTTGACGGTTTCACGATCGTCAGCCGCCTTCGCATGGAGGACGGTCCCTCCACTCACACGCCGGTCATTCTGCTGCTTGCGGAGAACGAGGCGGAGCATCGGGGCAAGGCTCTTCGATCGGGCGCGGACGACTACCTGATCAAGCCGTTCCATCCGGCCGAGTTGATGGCCCGGATGCGCAGCCTTCTGTCTCGATACGCCCCGTCCGAAGCGGCACCCATTCCCACCCGCGGCCCCACGGCTGCCGTAGCTGCCAGGCGGCGCGAGCCGGCCCGCGTGATCCTGTTCTACGGTGCCAAAGGTGGCGTGGGCACGACCACGATCGCGATCAATACGGCGATCGCGCTACACAAGGAATTGGGCAAAAGGGTCTGCCTGATCGACGCCAACCTTCAGTTCGGCGACCACCGCGTCTTCATGGACCTCGGTCTCGACAAGATGAGCGTCGTCGATCTAGCCACGGCGCCGGGCTTCGACCTGGACTTGATCCGCCAGGTCGTTGTGAAGCACGAATCCGGGGTTGAGGTGCTGCTGGCGCCGCCGTCGCCCGAAACTGCCGAACTCGTGACGTCGGACCACCTGCCCGAGATCATCAACATGATGTTGACCGAGTACGACTACATCGTGCTGGACGTGGACAAGCGACTCGACGAAGTGAATCTGCGGATCATGGACGTCGTCCAGACGATCTTCGTCGTCCTGACCGCCGACCTTCCGTGCTTGAAGAACGTGCGCCTCGTGCTCGAGACGATCGGCCACCTCGGTTACTCCGACGAGAAGGTGAAGCTGATCCTCAATCGGTCGAACGCGTTCACAGGCATCAACGTGAAGAACGCGGAAAGCGCTCTCAAGCGCCGTATCGACTACCAGATTGTCAATGAATACCGTGCGGCGATCGGCGCCTTGAACAGTGGTGCTCCGTTCATGTACACCAAATCGGACTCGGTGCTCGGCCGGGACATGCTCGAGTTCGTCAAGTCGATGGACAAGGAGCTGTCCGACCGCCCACAGCCCAAGGTCGCCCGTTAGGCCTGACCTGCGCCTGAGTCGGGGCCCGATTTCGGCCCGCCCAGGTCTGCGCGGGGCATTTGTGAAGGCTCAGATAAGCCGGAATTGAGCCTCTCGGCGTAGCGTCGAGGCGTGCTTGCGTCGTTGCTTTCCGCCACCCTCCACGGTCTGGACGGCCGCCTCGTCCGGGTCGAGGTCGATGTGGCTCCCGGCCTGCCTGGCTTCACTATCGTCGGGTTGGCGGACACCGCTTTGCAGGAGGCTCGCGAGCGGGTTCGCGGGGCCATTCGCAACAGCGGCTATGAATACCCGCCGCGGCGCATCACCGTGAACCTGGCGCCGGCCGACCTGCGCAAGGGCGGCGCCTCGCTCGATCTGGCGATCGCGCTGGGGATCCTGGTCGGGTCGGAGCAGGTGAAGGCCACGGGCCGCTGGGCCGTGCTGGGGGAACTATCGCTTGGCGGCGACCTGTGCCCGGTCCCCGGTCTTCTCCCCATGGTTGCCGCGCTGGCGCGGCGGCGGGTGCGGCGCGTGATAGTGCCGGCGGAGGGGGCCGCCGAGGCATCGCTCGCGGGCGGTGTCGAGGTCATGCCGGCTGCCACACTGGCCGAGGCGGCGACTCTGGTGCGCTCCGGTCGTGGCGGGAGGGCGCGGACAATGCCGCCACGCGTCGAGCTGGCGGACTCGGTGCGCCTCGAGGATGACAACGCAATGGCGCGTGAGTCTAGCCCGGGGCAGGGGACGGCGGATGGGGACGGCGGCCCGGATCTCGCCGAGGTCCGAGGACAGCTCGAGGCTCGCCGGGCGTTGGAGGTCGCCCTCGCGGGAGGCCACTGCCTGCTCATGATCGGGCCGCCCGGATCGGGCAAGACCCTCCTGGCGAGGACGATTCCGGGACTGCTGCCGCCCCTTGGCGACGAGGAGTCGCGCGTGGCGACGATCATCGCTTCGGTCGCCGGCACGTCACCGATACGTGGGTTGGTCAGGCGGCGACCGTTCCGTTCCCCCCACCACACGATCTCTTATGCAGCGATGGTCGGCGGTGGCCCTCATCTCTCACCCGGCGAGGTGACTTTGGCCCACGACGGAATCTTGTTTCTCGACGAGCTGCCGGAGTTCGACCGGGGGGCGCTCGAGGCGCTCCGCCAACCGCTCGAGGATGGCCAGATCTCGATTGCGCGGGTGGGTCGTGCGGCGGTATTCCCGTCCCGGTTCCAACTCGTCGCAGCCATGAACCCATGCCCGTGCGGCCATGCCGGAGAGGGCGATGGGCGATGCCGCTGCCAGCCTGCGATCGTGGATCGGTACGCCGGTCGCGTGTCGGGTCCGCTGCGTGACCGGATCGACCTGTGGGTGCACATGCCCCGGGTCCGGCCGGAGGAATACGTCACCCACGCCAGCCCGGAGGGGTCGGTGCCGGTCGCCGAGAGAGTGGCGCGCGCGCAACAACGCCAGGTGGAACGCCAGGGATGCCTCAACGCGCGCCTGAGCGGCCGGGCGCTTCGAGCGGCGTGCGACCTCGACGGGCCGGCGCAGGCCCAGGCGATACGACTCGCCGACCTCGAGGGGTGGTCGGCGCGCGGGACCGAACGGCTGCTCCGGGTGGCTCGCACGGTCGCGGATCTGGCCGGCTCGGACCGCGCGGGATGCTCGCATCTTGACGAGGCCGCTCGCTTCCGCTCCCCATCCCGGCAACGGGGCGGGTATGAGGCGGTGGGCTGACCGATGCTCGGCGTACAGAGTGCGGGTCCACTTTCGACCGCGAGGCCGTCTCAGGGCAATCTGCGTGTGGCCGAGACGTCCGCACCGATCGCCGATCTGGCGGCCCGCGGCAGGCCGAGCCGAGAGCTTGCCGACGAGCGTGACGCCTGGGTCGTCCTGCTCGCGGTGCCGGGGCTCGGTCCCGTTACCTTCACAGGTCTGCTGGCGGCGTTCGGGTCGGCGCGGGCGACGCTGGCGGTGGCGGCCGGACCGAACGGTGCCGCGCGCTTGCAGGAGGCGATGGCCGACCGGATGGAAGTCGACGAAGGCGAGGTCGACGCCCGTCGCCCTGAGACAACCGACCCCAAGGACGCCGAGCGAGGGTCAACGGCTCTCCCGGACGCCCAGCGGGTCTGGGGCGAGCTGAACGACTCCCCAGGACGCCACCGCCGAACGCTGGGTACGGATCTGGCGGACAGGATCCGGCAGCAGGTTGACGAGGCCGACAGGGCGCTCGCCGTCGTGCGCTCGCTGGGCCTGGTTGTGGTTACGCTCGACGACCCCGAGTACCCCGAGCGACTTCGCCGCGTCGATATGCCGCCGCCCCTTCTGTTCGTTCGCGGCTCTTTGGAGGCTCTCACGGCACCGGCGGCCGTAGCCGTCGTGGGCACGCGTTGGCCGACCGACAAGGGGCGCATGATCGCGGGCTGGATCGGATCCGCGCTCGCCCGCGCCGGGGCCGTCGTGGTGTCCGGGTTGGCCGTTGGGATCGACGGTGCCGCCCACGCCGCCGTCGTCGCCGAGGGTTTGCCCACGGTCGCGGTCCTCGGAGGCGGTCACGCCCGACTCTTCCCAAAGGCCCATGAGCGGTTGGCCGACGCGATCGTGGCCGCCGGCGGCGCGGTCGTGGCCGAGCTTCCGCCGGAGACCCCGGCCACTCGCGGCACTTTCCCAAGGCGAAATCGCCTGGTGAGTGGCCTCTCCGACGCCACGGTGGTGGTGGAGGCCGGCAGGCGCAGCGGAGCGCTGATCACGGCCGGCTGGGCGCTCGAACAGGGCCGCGACTGCTTCCTGGTTCCGGGCCCGCTCGACGCGCCGACGAGCGAGGGCTGCCACGCCTTCCTGCGGAGCTTCCCGGGGCAGACCCGCGTCGTGTGTGGCATTCCCGAGCTGATAGAGGACCTCGGGCTGGGCGGCGTGGGCGATCCGCCGGGCGGCGCCGCGGACCGGGAGGCCGAAGACCGGTCGGGCACGGGCGTCGCCGGCTCGGCACAGAACCGTACCAGGCGCCCGGGTCCCACCGTACTCGGCGCCGGACCCGACGCAGCTCTCGCGGCTCTCGCGCCCGTGGAACGCTCAATCGCGGAGCATCTGACTTCAGGTCCAGCCACGGTCGACGATCTGGCGCATCGCTCGGGGCTCTCCGGAGCGGCCATCTTGAGTGCCCTGACCCTCCTGGAGCTGCGAGGTCTTGTGGTCGGCTCTTACGGGCGCTACGTGCCGGCCGGGGCGTTGGCGCGGTGGCCCGGAAGGAGACAGGGCCGACAGAGGTAGGCGTCGCGTTGCCGTGGGCATGGGTGGGTGGTAACCTGCGGGCCCGGGGTTGCCAGTCGCGGCCCCTGTGCGACCCCCTCGTCACAGGAGACTGACACATGCGACAACTCGCTGCGGCAGTCCTCGAGATCCCCATCGCGGGTTTCAGCTACCTCTCGAGATACGTCAGCCGGCGCTCGGTTTTGACGCAGCTGACGATTGCCGCCATTGCCGTCGCGCTCGTTGTGAGCGGTCTGTTGTTTGGGTTGCCGACCAAGACCATCGACGCCAAGGGGCCGACCCCATACGACCCGGCCGCGCCGACCGTGGTGGCAACCCCAGGCGCGGCCAAGGTGAGCGTCGAGGCGCCCTATGTCCTGCGGTTCACCAAGCCGATGAACCAGGGCAGCGTCGCCGACTCGTTGACCATCAAGCCCATCGCCCCGGTGCGCATGGTCTGGGATGCTTCGGGTGAGACGCTCTCGATCACCCCGGTCACCTACTGGGCGCCCTTCACGAGCTACGCCATCAACGTCTCGGGCTCGGCCATGGATCAGTCGGGCATGCAGTTGGGCTCGCCCCTGACCGCCTCGTTCGCCACCGGCGCCCTGACCTCGGGCAAGATCGCCGCGACCGTCGTCGCCGATGGCATGGTCGCGCCCACATCGGCCTTCGTGATCACGTTCTCCCGCCCGGTCAAGCTCGCCACCATCCAGGCCCGTCTCTCCATCGCCCCCATCGTGACCGGCACCATCACCGGCGACGATCCGACCGATGTCTCCTCCCAGGTCTTCACCTTCACCCCCGACGACATCCTCGCGGGTGGGACGGCCTTCACAGTCACCTTCGACGCCACCAACGCCACCGACTCCGCCGGCGTGGCCTTGCTGCCGGTCGAGCCGCTCAAGGTCCAGACCCTGGCCGCTCCCGAAGTTGTCCGTTTCCGGCCTCTGAACGGGCACAGTACCGCCGACCCCAACCAGGTCATCTCGGTCCGCTTCACCGTGCCGATGAACCGGGCCGCGACCGCCGCCGCCTTCTCGGTCACCGTTGCAGGCAAACGCGTCCGCGGCTCGATCGCCTGGGACGAGAACAACACCGTCCTCATCCTCGACCCGTCCATCAAGCTTCCGGTCGGATCGACCGTGAGCATTCACATCGCGACAACCGCTCGATCGATCACCGGTCAGCGCCTCGGAGGCGCCGCGAACGCCAGCTTCAGGGTTGTCAAACCGACGGTGCGCGGGATCGCGTGGTTGGGTGGCGTGGCCTCCAAGACGGCGCCCTACCATCCATCGGAACTCTATTACCTGCAGCTGATGAACTGCACCCGCACCGGCGGCTGGGTGACGCGAAGCGGCACCTGTAGCTCCGTAGCCCACCACGTCATGCCGTCCCAGGATCCGCTGCGGTTCGACGCGGGCATCGCCAATCGCGTCGCGCGGCCCTATTCGAAAGCCCAGGCCGATAGGGGAGTCCTGACTCACTACCTGGACGGGACCACTCCGCACAGCCGGATGACCGCGGGAGGCTACCCGGGCGGTTCATGGGGTGAGAACCTGGCTTCGCCGCCAAGTTCCGGGAAGTCCGGGATGATCGACGCCGAGATCTTCTTCCAGAACGAGTACCGCTGTCAGAACAGAGGGTGCGAGTTCGCGCACTACTACAACATCATGAACGTGCATTTCCACCGGGCCGGTGTGGGCGTCTGGGTCTCTCGCGGTCACGTGAGATTGACGATCGAGTTCTACGGCTGACGGTCGTCGGAGAACCCGGCGAAGCTACGCGCCGAGGCACTGCGAAGGGTCTGCTAGGCCGAAGGCGGCGATCGGGATTCGGTGCGAGTCTCGTCCCGCCCAATGCCGCGCAACGGCCAGGTGAGGGTCTGATGCTAGACTCCCGCCGATGAGTGGCAACCTTGTGATCGTCGAATCGCCTGCCAAGGCGAAAACGATCGAACGTTATCTGGGTCCGGGCTACACGGTTCTGGCGTCGTACGGGCACGTGCGCGACCTGCCGGAGAACCCCGGCAAGAACCAGCTCGGCGTGGACGTCGAGCACGACTTCGAACCCGTCTATGAGGTCGTTGCGGATCGCAAGAAGCAGCTGTCCGCCATCCAGAAGGCGGCCGCGCGCGCCGACCTGATCTACCTGGCCACAGACCTCGATCGCGAGGGTGAGGCGATCGCCTGGCATGTCGCCGAGGCTGCCAGTCTGGCCCCGGAAAGGACCCGCCGGGTCACCTTCTCGGAGATCACCGAAGCCGCGATCAAGCAAGCATTCGCCGAGCCGCGCTCGATCGACACGAATCTGGTGGATGCGCAGCAGGCCCGCCGCGTGGTCGACCGCCTGGTCGGCTACACCTTGAGCCCACTGCTCTGGCGCAAGGTCCGAGCCGGGCTATCGGCCGGTCGTGTCCAGTCGGTTGCGGTTCGCATCGTCGTGGACCGGGAGCGCGAGATCCGCGCTTTCCTGGCGCGCGAGTACTGGACGCTCAAGGCAGCGCTCCTCGCGCCCGACGGCGAGCAGTTCGACGCCGACCTCGTGCGCGTCGACGGGAAGAAGCCCGACATCTCGGACGGCGAGACGGCCGAGCGCCACGCCGCGGCGATCCGCGCCAGTCACCCGGTCGTGACCGAAGTCTCGGTCAAGAAGACCAACCGAAACCCAGCGCCGCCCTTCACTACCTCGAGCTTGCAGCAGGAAGCGAGCCGTAAGCTCGGCTTCTCGCCTAAGCGAACCATGAGTGCAGCTCAGCGCCTCTACGAAGGCGTGGCGACCGACGAGGGCCAGGTCGGCCTGATCACCTACATGCGCACCGACTCGGTAGCGCTGTCCAGCCAGGCCATGGCCGAGGCGGCCCGCGTGATCGAGTCCCGCTTCGGCGACGGCTACACGACTCCCAAGGGGCGCGCCTTCAAGACCAAGACGCGCAACGCCCAGGAAGCCCATGAGGCCATCCGGCCGACGTCGTTCTGGCGCGACCCCGAGGCCGCTGCGAAGTTCCTCAAGAGCGACGAGGCGCGCCTGTACCGGCTGATCTGGCAGCGAGCTCTGGCGAGCCAGATGGCCGCCAAGGCGCAGGAGACGACCACGGCCGAGCTCGCGGCGGACGGCTACGACCTGCGGGCCACCGCCACGCGGACCACCTTCGACGGCTTCTCGCGTGTCTACACCGAGGGCCAGGACGACCTGGAGGAAGAAAAGGAATGCAGCCTTCCGGCGCTCAAGGAACGGGATGTCACGACCGTTCAGGGCGTCGACGCGCTGCAGCACTTCACCGAGCCGCCACCGCGCTATACCGAGGCGAGCCTCATCAAGGCACTCGAGGAGCACGGCATCGGCCGGCCGTCCACCTACGCGGCCACGATCTCCACGATCGTGGATCGCGGCTACGTCAAGGTGAAGGAGCGACGGCTGTATCCGGAACCGGTCGGCGAAGTCGTGACTGACCTGCTCGTCGCTCACTTCGGCGAGTTCGTGGACCTCGAGTTCACGGCCCGCATGGAAGAGGAACTCGACGACGTCGCCAGCGGCAAGCGGGCGTGGGTTCCGGTCGTGCGCGAATTCTACGGGCCGTTCCACACGCGCATCGAGGAGAAGACCAAAGAGCTGCGCCGGGCGGACTTCACGACTCGGCCGTCGGACGAGGTCTGCTCGCAGGGCCACCCCATGGTGATCCGGCTCGGGCGCTACGGCGAATTCCTGGCCTGCTCGATGTATCCCGAGCACAAGGAGACCCGCGAGCTTCCGGGCGCCGACGGCCGAACGCCGGGCGCTGCCGAGGTCGGCCCCGACGGTGCCCCTGCGGAACCCGCCGCGGTCGAGGTGTGCCCCAAGTGCGGCGAAACCGAGGGCGGCGTCCTGGTCGGGCGCCGTGGCCGCTTCGGGCCGTTCATGGGCTGCTCGCGCTACCCGGACTGCGACTACATCAAGAAGGAGGGCCCGCCTCCGCCGGATCCACTGGCGTTCGAAGTGGCCTGCCCCACATGCCACACGGGAAAGTTGGCGACGCGACGCGCCCGGCGCACGGGATCGCTCTTCTGGGGTTGCTCGCGTTACCCGAAGTGCGACTACACGACCTCACATGAGCCGCTCGGCGCCGTCCACGAAGCCGATGAGGGGCCGGTAGCCCATGCTGCCGGCGATGCGGCTCTCTGCCTCGTCTGCGGCGCAACCGTGGAGTTGCCACCCGGCGAGGACATCGTTGGCAAGCGGCTGGCGGGCGGCGAGGCGAATCCGGCAGCGCTGGCTCGGCCCAGTTCCGGCCGCGCGCCGCGACGAACTCGAGGCAAAGTTGCGGCGAGTGGCGAGGGGCCCCGCGCCTCTTCCGCGAAACGCAAGAGCGCGGG
>Ga0209745_1002270_pt1 | contig 11056 bp, 10 predicted proteins | sample BarGraNGADG00312_FD_184495 | JGI IMG/M metagenome (GOLD analysis project Ga0209745, IMG submission 184495) | Arctic peat soil microbial communities from Barrow, Alaska - Barrow Graham LP Ref core NGADG0004-312 (SPAdes) (version 2) | ecosystem: Environmental > Terrestrial > Soil > Wetlands > Peat... | reverse complement strand
CTGGGTGTGGCCCTGGGCGCCGATCCGGCCACCTTCTCGGGTCTGGCCGGCGTCGGCGACCTGATTGCCACGTGCATGTCGCCGCTGTCGCGCAACCACACCTTCGGCGTGAACCTCGGTCGTGGCATGACCGTCCTGGAGGTGGTGGCCACTACCAGGCAGACAGCCGAGGGCGTGAAGTCCTGTCAGTCCATCCTGGAGCTGGCGCGGCATCACGGCATTGATGTCCCGATCATCGAGAACGTGGCAGCGGTGGTGCACGAGGGCCGCAAGCCGCACGTGGTTGCCGACATGTTGATGTCAAGGGCCCGCAAGGCCGAGACCAACTGACTTTGCTCATTCCAAGCCGGTTTGCCCACTTGAGGCCGGTTTCGAAGCCAGTTTCTCGTGAAGACAGCGGTCTGAGCTGCTTGAGCAAAGCGGCCTCAAGTGAGCAGAGGGGGCGGTCAGGTGGAGGGGGTCACGTGGGCAAGCGCTGCCTCGAGATCGCGCCAGAGATCCTCGATGTCCTCGATGCCGACACTGAGGCGCAACAGGTTGTCCGGGACGGTGGACGGTTCGGCGGGGTGCCGGCGACGGCGTTCGATCAGCGACTCGACCCCGCCCAGGCTGGTCGCGTGGGTCCACAGACGGACTTTCGCGGCAACGGTCTCGGCCCCCTGAACACCACCGTGGACCTCGATCGCGATGATCGAGCCGAAGCCTGGATAGCGCAAGCGTTCCACGGCGGGATGGCCCTGCAGCCGGGCGGCCAGGACGCCTGCGTTGGCGCTGGAGCGTTCAACCCTCAGGTGCATGGTCCGCATCCCGCGCAGTGCCAGCCAGGTCTCCATCGGACCCGCGATGGCGCCGTGGAGCAGTCGGTGCTGGGCGAGAGCCTCGTGAAACCTGTGACCACGGTCGGAGTTGGCCGTAACGGTGGCGCCCAGAACCACGTCCGAGTGCCCGGCGAGGTATTTGGTGACCGAGTGGACCACGACGTCGGCGCCCATCGACAGCGGCTGCTGGACCAGCGGGGTGGCAAACGTGTTGTCGCACAACGCGACAGCGCCGACAGCGTGGGCAGCCGCGAAGATGCGCGGCAGGTCAGCGACCTCGAGCATCGGGTTGGTGGGGGACTCGGCCCACAGGACGTCCGCCCCCTCCAACGCTGCGATCACAGCCACCGTGTCGCTGATGTCGACCCTTCGCAGGATCGCCCGTCCGGACTTCTCAAAGGACTCCAGGATCGCGCCGGTGCCGCTGTACGCGTGGGTGGGAGCCACGATGACCGCCCCCCGCGGTGCGACGGACAAGGCCGCCGCGATAGCCGCCATGCCGGAGGAGAAGACAAGGGCTGATCCGCCCTCGAGGGCGCCGAGGGCGTCCTCGAACGCGGTCCACGTCGGGTTGCCGCCGCGGGCGTAGTCGACCGGACCGTCCGCGTGGTAGCTCGAGGAGAACACCAGTGGGGCGTTGAGACCGGCTCCCGGAATGCGTGGCTGTCGGCCGGCCGAGACCAGGATCGAGGCTGGGGCAAGGCCCTCGCCATTCGTATGCACCTGCTCAGGGTAGGGCAAGCGTGTCCGGGTAAGGGCCAGTGGCGTATGGCCAGTGGCGCACGGCCGTGGCGGTCGGTCGTCCGTCGGGCGATAGGGTCGCAGGCGATGACCGACACCGACCAGCCCAGCCCAGAGCCCGCCGCCGCGCCACCGCGCAAGCCCACCGTCGTTCGCAAACCCACGGTGGCTGTCGTCTTCGGCGGCCGGTCTTCCGAGCACGCCGTGTCCTGTGCCACCGCCGCCGGGGTGATGCAGGCGATCGACCGTGACGTCTACGACGTGCTTCCGATCGGCATCGCCAAGGACGGTCGCTGGGTCGTGGCTTCCGAAGACACCGGGGCGTTGGAGCTGTCACCCGGGCACGTCCCCGAGGTCGATGGCTCCGGCGCCGCCGTACTCGTCCCGTTGAGCACCACCGAGCGCTCACTTCGCGTGCTCGAGCCGGGAGCCCCGCCCAGGGCCCTGGGCGAGGTGGATGTGGTGTTTCCGTTGCTGCATGGCCCCTTTGGCGAAGACGGCACGATTCAGGGCCTCCTGGAGCTGGCTGACATCCGCTACGTCGGGTCGGGCGTGCTCGCCTCTGCTGTGATGATGGACAAGCACTACATGAAGGTCATCTTCGCCGGGCACGGTCTTCCGATCGGTCCGTACGTGGTGATCACCGACCGGGACTGGAAACGCGATCCGGCGGCGTCGATGGATGCCGTGGCGTCACTGGGCTGGCCCGTCTTCGTCAAGCCGGCCCGCGCCGGATCGAGCATGGGCATCACCAAGGTGTCCGCGCCCGAGGGCTTGCGGGCAGCCATCGAGCTCGCCCGCGAGCATGACCCCAAGGTCGTCGTCGAGGCCGGCATCCTCGGGCGAGAGATCGAGTGCGGGGTGCTGGAGGGTCGCGACGGCGCACCTGCCCGGGCCAGTGAGGTCGGGGAGATCCAGGTCGTTCAGGGTCACGAGTTCTACGACTTCGAGGCCAAGTACCTGGCGGAGTCCGATATCGAGCTCTCCTGCCCTGCAAAGGTGCCCGATCACGTGGCCGACGAGATACGTCGGATTGCCGTCGCAGCGTTCGAGGCCGCGGGCTGCGAGGGGCTCGCCCGGGTGGACTGCTTCTACACCGAGCATGGCGATGTGATTCTCAACGAGATCAACACCATGCCCGGCTTCACTCCGCTGTCGATGTTCCCCATGATGTGGGCGGCCACTGGGCTCGACTACCCACATCTGATCGACGAGCTGATCCAGCTGGCGCTGGCTCGGCGTACAGGGCTGCGTTGACTACCCAGTGCTGACGCCCTACTGGCAGCGTCGCTCGCCCTGCGGGATGGCGGACGCAGCCACGCCGAACGCCGGGAGCAGCAAGGGCTCCGGCTTGTAGGCGCTTGGCACCAGGACCTCGATCGCCGGCGTGCGACCGTAGGTCGTGAAACGCACGCCATCGGTGAGCTGATGCGCGACCCAGTCGATGCCGCTGACACCAATGCACGGATCCGTGGTCGGGCCGATGGCGGGCAGCCCGCAGCGGGCAATGATCGCGGGGTCGCCCCAGGCGCGTATGGCAGCTGAGGACGGTGACGTCGACCTCAGTGACTGTCCGCCAACGGTCTTGGGCCAATGAGCCGCAGCAGACCGGCACGCCGCCGATCCAGCCTCAGCCGGGACCGCCACGTCTATGGACGAGCACCCAAGTAGTCCGCCGACGAGCAGGACCGAACCGAGGCGCGACACCAGACGCGCACCGCGGTGCAACATACCGCGGTGCATGTTGCTGCGTTCAGACGAGCACAGGCTCAGACGTGCACGATCGTGCACGTCAGGGTGCGGGTGATGCCCGGGACGTCCTGGATCTTGGCGATGACCAGCTTGCCGAGCTCGTCGACCGTGCGGGCCTCGACCCGGGCGATGACGTCGTAGGGGCCGGTGACGTCCTCGGCCACGGTGACGCCGGTAATCCCCGCGATCGACTCGGCGACCTTAGCCGCCTTGCCAACTTCGGTCTGAATCAGAACGTAGGCCTGGACCACCACGATGCCTCCAAGAGAACATGATCGGAGTGCTTCACCCCGAAATGAACGGTATTCACTGACCACGCCCTGCACGGACCCGGCTCTGCAGACGCTACCGTGCAAATGCACCGCTCGTCCCACTGGGAGGTCACATCTTGGATGAAAGCGCGGATGCCGCTGGACCCACGCTAGCCGACCTTGGCGAGGACGGGCTCCTGTCCGTGATCTTCCCCCTGCTGCCCGGCGGACCCGGTGTCCTGATCGGGCCTGGTGACGACACGGCCTTGCTCAGTACCCCGGATGGGTCAGTGCTGGTCACCACCGATGCGATGGTGCGGGGACGTGACTGGCTCGACGAGTGGTCGACCGGTGCGGACGTGGGTGTCAAGACAGTGGCTCAGAACATCGCCGACATCGCCGCGATGGGAGGAGTGCCGAGCGGCCTGCTGGTCACCCTGATCGCGGATCCCCAGACGTCGCTGGCATGGGTCCGGGACTTCACCCAGGGGTTGGCCCAGGCCGCGGGAGAGGCTGGCGTGCCTGTGCTGGGCGGTGACCTCTCGTCGGCGCCCGCGGGGGTTCTCGTGGTGTCGGTGACGGCGCTGGGGGAGTGTGAAGGCCGCGAGCCGGTATGCCGTTCGGGGGCGCAGGTGGGTGACGTCCTTGCTGTGTGCGGCAGCCTGGGTTACTCCGCCGCAGGGCTGCTGTTGTTGCAGCGGGGCCAGAGCGGGCTCGCACCGGAGCTGGCGGACTATCACAAGCGGCCTCGACCACCCCACGAGCAGGGGCCCGTGGCTGCGCGGGCCGGAGCAACGGCCATGCTCGACATCAGCGACGGGCTGGGCCGCGACGCGGGCCGCATCGCGCGGGCGAGCGGGGTCAGGATCGAGCTTGACGAGGCGCTTCTGCGCGATGACCTAGCGCAGCTGCAGCACGTCGTCAGTCATGACGAGGCGTGGCGTTGCGTCACCGAAGGCGGGGAGGAGCACTCGCTGCTCGCGTGTTTCCCCTCGGGAGCCGGACTGCCCGACGATTGGCGCAGGATCGGCGATGTGGTGGCCGGCTCGGGTGTGCTGCTGCGCGGCCAGCTTGTCACGCGGGGCGGCTGGGATCACTTTGGAGGTTGAAGCCTCAGCGGAGGTTGAAGCCTCGATCATGATCGATTCGAGACCAGGCGAAACGGTGCTGGCTGTCCGCCTCCCACGTCGTCAACCCGAAACGGCGACATCAGGGGCAACCTCGGAAACCAGCCTGCGGTAGCCCACGTCTGCGGGTTTGGAGCTTCGTAACCGCCCCGATGAACGAAGCCGACCTCCTCGTGGAGATCGGCTTCGAAAGTATTTTCTGGACCTAGCGCTTGACCTTGCCGGCCTTGAGGCATGAGGTGCAGACATTGAGACGCTTCGGGGTCACACCGGTCACACCGACCAGAGCCTTGATGCGCTGGATGTTCGGGTTCCAGCGGCGGTTGGTGCGGCGGTGGGAGTGCGAGATGTTGTGACCGAAGCTCGGTCCCTTGCCGCAGACGTCGCAGTTGGCAGCCACGGTTTCTCCTGAGTTTCGATGGGGTGCTGGGGTTGTTGCCTTGAACAGATCAAAAGGTCCCGCGGCAGGCAGACACAACGCGCTAACCAAGGGAACCGGTCAAGAGTAGCCGAGTCGGTGGTCTGGGCCAAAATGGGTGGGTCGGCAGGCGCGGACCTGCCGTCGATCGAGGCGTGGGCGCGTTAGCCTCACGGCAAGACAGGAGGTGGTTCGAGTGAGCGGGGACAGCGGTCGGCTCAAGCGTCTGGATGCCCAGGCGGCCCGGCGCTGGGCCGTGGCAACCCGTTCCGCCTTCGCCGCCCACCGCGCCGAGATCGACGACCTCAACGTCTTTCCGGTGCCCGATGGCGACACCGGCACGAACCTCTACATCACGCTGGACTCCGCGCTCGAAGCGGCCCGGGAGCCACGGGAGCCCCCACAGGGGTCGGGCCCAGGCGTTGAGGGGACGCTGGCGGACGACGCTTCGACACTGGCCCGGGCTACCCTGCTGGCCGCGCGCGGCAACTCCGGCGTCATCCTCAGCCAGCTGATCCGGGGTCTGAGCGAGGTCATCGCCGAGGTGGCGGCCTCGGGCGTCGACGTCACTGAAGGCATGGGCGACCTTGATGGCCTTGACGGGCCGATGCTGGCACGGGCAGTGCGGCGGGCCAGCGACCGTGCCTATGCCAGCGTGACCCGTCCGGTCGAGGGGACGATCCTGACGGTGGCAGCTGCGGCCGCCAGTGCCGCCGAGCTGGCCGCGGCAACGGGCTCCGACCTTTATGCCGTCGCGCACGCCTCGCTGGCTGCGGCCAGGTCGGCGTTGGCCGCCACCACGACACAGCTGCCGGTCCTGGCACGGGCCGGGGTGGTTGATGCCGGTGCCCTGGGCTATGTCCTTGTTCTTGAGGCGCTCGAGCTGGTTATCGCCGGTGAGCGGGTGCCCGATCCGCGACCCGGGCGCCCGGCGCGCCTCAGTCCGGGAGCACTGCGGGCTGCGGCCCATGCCGATGGGGACCCGCTTGGGGACGGGGTCACGGACGGGCGCGGGCGGCGCGAGCCGGGAACTTCGTCATACGAGGTCATGTATCTGCTCTCCGACAGCGACGAAGAAGCGGTGGCGCGACTCCGCGCGCGCCTTGATGCGCTGGGTGACTCGGTCCTGGTCGTCGGTGTTGAGGACCTCTGGAACGTGCACGTGCATGTGGACGACGTCGGAGCGGCCATCCAGGCGGGTATCGAGGCGGGGCGACCGCATCGCATCGCGGTCACCAATTTCGGCGACCAGCAGCGGGCCAGAGCGGCGCACTCAGCCCGCGGCCCTGTCGCAGTCGTGGCCTGCGCGGCCGGTGAGGGCCTGGCCGAGGTGTTCAGCGCAGCCGGCGCGGTGTCCGTGTTCAACGGACCGGGCCGGCGCGCCTCCGCGGGCCAGCTGCTGGACGCCATTCGCTCGGCCGGCTCGCGATGTGTGATCGTCCTGCCCAATGAGGAGGACACCATGATCGCGGCGGAGGCGGCAGCATCGGCAGCCGCCGACGGCGGCCTCGAGGTGCACGTCGTGCGGTCGCGGTCGGCGGTCCAGGGTATCGCGGCGCTCGCAGTGTTCGAGCCCACCGCCAGCGGTCGGGACAACGTGATCGCCATGAGCGGGGCCGCAACGGCGACCCGGCACGGAGCGGTCACGGTGGCCGGCAAGGAGTCGCTGACCAGCGCCGGATGGTGCCACCCAGGTGACGTCCTGGGCACGGTCGACGGGGATGTCGTTGTCGTCGGCAAGGATCTGGCCGTGGTCGGTGCCGACGTGGTTGCCCGGCTCCTGGACGGCGGAGGGGAGCTGCTCACCCTGATCAACGGTGCCGGCGGGGGACCGGAGCTCTCGGCTGTCGTCGCGCATTCGGCACGGGTGGGTCGCAGCGACGTCGAGGTCAGCATCATCGACGGCGGGCAAGCCACGCATCCGCTGTTGCTCGGGGTCGAGTGACGTGGCAGATCTGTCCACTCCGCTCGGCAAGGTCGTCGGCCAGCCATCGGCCAGCCCGTTGGCCAAGCACCGCGGGTTGCACACCGTCGGCGACCTGCTCGACTTCGTGCCCCGCAGATACGCCGAGCCCGGCAAGCTGACCGACCTGTCCAGTCTCGTCGAGGGTGAGGAGGTGACGGTCGTGGCCCGGGTGGAGCGGGTCACCACCCGTCCGATGCGGCAACGCAAGGGCAGGATGCTCAACGCCACCATCACCGATGGCACCCATGAGCTGGACCTGACCTTCTTCAGCGCCTACGGCCACGAGGGGCGGCTGGTCCCGGGGGCGCGGGGCCTGTTCGCGGGCACCGTCGGGCGCTACCACCAGACGTGGCAGCTGACCCACCCTGACTACCAGATCCTGGACCCGGAGGAGGAGCAGGAGGCGGTCGAGCAGTACACCGGTAACCTGATCCCGATCTACCTGCCGGCGGGCAAGCAGATGCCGTCGTGGAAGGTCCGTAACGTCGCCCAGATCGTTCTCGCCTCACTGGGGGAGATCCCGGATCATATTCCGCCCGACGTCTGCAAACGGCGCGGTCTGGTCGACCTGGTCTCGATGTACCGCCTGCTGCACCAGCCCCCCACGGACAAGGACGTGGCGCGGGGCAGATATCGCCGGAAGTACGACGAGGCCTTCACTGTCCAGACGATTCTTGCCCAGCGCCGGACGGCGGGTGAGGCGCTGCATACGAAGCCGCGACTCTTCGTTGCAGGCGGCCTGCTGGAGGTGTTCGACGCGCGTCTGCCATTCGTGCTGACTGCCGGTCAGCAGGAGGTCAGTGCCGAGATCGCCAAGGACCTGGCCTGCGAGCACCCCATGCACCGCCTGCTGCAGGGCGAGGTCGGCTCGGGCAAGACGGTCGTGGCATTGCGGGCGATGCTGTCGGTGATCGACTCCGGCGGGCAGGCCGCGCTGCTGGCACCCACCGAAGTCCTTGCCTCACAACACTTTCGGTCGATCACGTCGATGCTCGGTGACCTTGCCGAGGGCGGCATGCTGGGTGGCAGCGAGATCGGCACCCGGGTGTCGCTGCTGACCGGCAGCCAGCCGGCCGGCATACGGCGCAAGTCCTTGCTTGATGCCGCCTCGGGTGACGCAGGCATCGTCGTCGGCACACACGCCCTCATCCAGGAGCATGTCCAGTTCTTCGATCTGGGGCTCGTGGTCGTCGACGAGCAGCACCGCTTCGGCGTCGAGCAGCGAGATGCGTTGCGCGGCAAGGGAAAGCAGCCCCCGCACGTCCTTGTGATGACCGCCACGCCGATCCCGCGGACGGTCGCGATGACCGTGTTCGGCGACATGGAGACCTCCACCCTGACCGAGCTTCCGAAGGGGCGTTCGCCCATCGCGACGCACGTGGTCAGCAACCCTCGCTGGTTCCAGCGAACCTGGGAGCGGGTCGCCGAAGAGGTCCGCGCCGGACACCAGACCTACGTCGTGTGTCCAAGGATCGGCGACTCGGACTCAGACTCTGACCAGGTGCCAGGTGTCAACAAGGGGGAGTTCTCGGACGAGGACGTAGAGGTCGCGTTCGCCGTCGACGAGTCGGTGCCGCCGGCGACCCGTGAGCTGCGCAGTGTCCTGGAGATGGAGGTGGAGCTGCGCGACAATCCTGCTCTCGCGGGTTTGCGGATCGCGGTCCTGCACGGCCGGATGGCCGCCGACGACAAGGAGGAGGTCATGCGGAGCTTCGCGGCAGGCACGATCGACGTTCTCGTGGCCACGACAGTCATCGAGGTGGGCGTGGACGTGGCCAACGCCACCGTCATGGTCATCATGGATGCCGACCGCTTCGGGATCTCGCAGCTGCACCAGCTCAGAGGCCGCGTCGGCCGCGGCACATCTCCAGGCCTGTGCCTGCTGGTGACCGAGACCGAGTCCGAGATGGTCCAGCAGCGGTTGCTCAGCGTGGCGGCCACGAACGATGGATTCACGCTGGCCCGGCTCGACCTGGAGCAGCGCAGGGAGGGCGATGTCCTCGGGGCCCGCCAGAGCGGTGGCAAGTCCCAGCTGCGGCTCCTGCAGCTCCTGCGCGACGAGGATCTCATCCTGGCGGCCCGCGAGGACGCCTTCGCCATCGTCGGCGCCGATCCGGAGCTCGAGCAGCACCCCGCGTTGCGCAATGTCATCGCCTCCGCCCTCGACGACGAGCAGGCCGCCTATCTGGAGCGCGGGTGAGCGGCCGATGACGCGCATCATCTCGGGGCTCGCGGGTGGCCGCCGGATCCGCACGCCGCCCGGTAGCGGCACGCGCCCGACCAGTGACCGGGTACGCGAGGCGCTGTTCTCACGACTGGAGCACCTGGACGTGCTCCACCATGCGAGGGTCCTTGACCTGTATGCCGGTTCGGGGGCGCTGGGGCTCGAAGCGGCAAGTCGTGGAGCCGCGAGTGTCCTGCTGGTCGAGTCCGAGTGGGCTGCCGTGGCCGTGATGCGTAAGAACATCGCCGAGCTGGCTCTGCCCGGGGTCAGCGTCCGGGCCGACACCGTCGAACGGGCGCTGCTCGCCGGTCCCGCATCCGGTGATGCGCGCTGCGACCTGGTCCTGGCCGACCCGCCCTACGACGTCACCGAGGAGGCCCTCGGTGACGTACTCACGCTCTTGGTGGCCCATGAGTGGCTCAGTGAGGACGCGTTCGTGGTGGTCGAGAGATCGGCGCGTTCCCCCGAACCTCGCTGGCCGCAGGGTCTTGATGGCGCGGGGGAGCGGCGTTACGGCGATACCAAGATGTGGTTCGCCGACTTCGCCGGGCCCCGCGGCGTCGCCTGAGCTTTCCCCGGTCGTGTCTTCCACAGGTCGTGGCTTCCACCACAGTCTTGACCGTCGCTGCTAGGTTCGGCTGCGTGACGAGTCAACAACGCCGGTGCGTGTGTCCGGGGTCTTACGACCCGGTGACAATGGGCCACGTCGACGTGATCACCCGAGCCGCAGCGCTGTACGACGAAGTGATCGTCGCCGTGCTCCACAACAACACCAAACAGGGAACCTTCGGCGTCGAAGAGCGGATGAAGCTGCTCGACATGGCACTGGCAGCAGTGCCCAATGTGCGTATCGAGGCATTCGCCGGGCGACTGCTGGTCGATGTCTGTCGCGAGGCGGGCGCACAGGCGATCGTCAAGGGGCTGCGCAGCGACACCGACTTCGCCTACGAGCTGCCCATGGCCCTGATGAACCGCCACCTGTCCGGCGTCGAGACGGTGTTCCTGCCGGGCGACCCCAGGTTTGGCCACGTCTCGAGCTCGCTGATCAAGGAGGTCGCCGCTTTTGGTGGCGATATCACCGGACTCGTGCCTGAAGGGGTGCGTGCGGCCCTCCTTCCGCGGCTCCAGAACCCGGAAGGAAGCTGACACCCCGATGGACGTGCACGACCGGCTCGACCAGCTCACGGCCACGGTGCGCAGCGCCAAGACCATGCCCATGTCGGCGTCCTGTCTGGTCAACCGGGCCGAGATGCTCGACATCCTCGAGCGGTTGCGTGAACAGCTGATCGAGCAGACCGACGTGTTGGTGGCCGTCCGGGCGCACGCTGCCACCGTGACCACGGATGCGCGGGCCGAGTCGACCCGGCTGTTGGCCGACGCCGACGACTACGTCGACCGAAAGCTTGCCGAGTTCGAGGTTCTCCTCGGTCAGCTCGCTTCGCAGGTGAACAACGGTCGACTGCGCCTGACCTCCCGTCGTGAGGCCGATCTGGCGCGTTTCCAGGAGACAGTGCTTGCCGAGTCGGCAGTCGTTCACCCCGCATTTGGGTGAACACTGTCTTCTCCGGTAATCTGACGTGTCGATCTACGTCTTGTGTGACGTGGGTCGAGCCGTTCACACGGAATCGACGACAGACCGCCATCATCGGAAGCCATGAATCGCCTGAACCCGCGCCTGCCCCTGGTGTTTGACACCCGGGAGCTCAGCCGACGTCCAGGTTCCATGCTCGAGATGCAGCGGACCGTCCCGGCTCCGGAC
>Ga0209745_1002269_pt1 | contig 11056 bp, 8 predicted proteins | sample BarGraNGADG00312_FD_184495 | JGI IMG/M metagenome (GOLD analysis project Ga0209745, IMG submission 184495) | Arctic peat soil microbial communities from Barrow, Alaska - Barrow Graham LP Ref core NGADG0004-312 (SPAdes) (version 2) | ecosystem: Environmental > Terrestrial > Soil > Wetlands > Peat ... | reverse complement strand
CGTTGATCATGGGCTTCATCGATGAACAGCGGGCCCAGGGGCGTGCGGTCGAGTCGATCTGCAGGGTGCTGTCCGAGCAGGGCTGCCAGGTCGCCGCACGAACCTACCGGGCCTGGAAGACTCGCCGGCCCGCGGCCCGGACGGTCAGCGACGCCCAGGTCGTCGATCTGATCCGCTCGCTGGCTTGGACCACCGATCCCCAAGGTCGGCGCCGGTTGGCTCCTGAAGGGCTCTACGGGAGGCGGAAGATGACCGCGCTGGTCCGCCGCACCCTTCCTGCCGCCTCGGCTGGCAGCGTGGACCGCGGCATGCGGCTGCTGGGCCTGTCCGGTGTCCTACGCGCGAAGGGGATCCGGACCACCATTCAGGCCAAGGACGGCAAGCGGGCCGGTGACCTGCTGAACCGGGACTTCACCGCACCGGCCCCGAACCGGGTCTGGGTGACCGACTTCACCTACGTCCGGTGCTGGGCCGGCTGGGTGTATGTCGCGTTCATCCTGGACGTGTTCTCCCAACGCATCGTGGCCTGGCACGCGGCAACCAACAAGGAGACCGAGCTGGTCATGGTGCCGCTGCGGATGGCGTTGTGGCAACGCGACCGGGAAGGCCACCCGATCAGCGCCGGGGAGCTGATCCACCACTCCGATGCCGGTAGCCAGTACACGTCAATCCTGCTCACCGAGCACCTCGTGCTGGAAGGCATCGCCGCCTCCATCGGCAGCGTCGGCGACGCCTACGACAACGCACTGATGGAAACCATCAACGGGCTGTACAAGACCGAGTGCGTACGCACGACCGTGTTCCACGCCAGCCCCTACAAGACCATCGCCGACGTCGAGTACGCCACGGCCGGCTGGGTCGACTGGTACAACACCAGACGACTCCACGGCAGCCTCGGAATGGTCAGCCCACTAGAGTTCGAAACCACCCACTACGCGGCCCTGAACCCAGCGCCGCAACCCGCATAGGAGCGGCACGAAACCCTGGGCGGTTCAACCAGCCGGTTCGCCAGATCACTCAGCGAGCCCACCATCGTGGAGTGAGTGGTCACCTCCTGAACCCGGCGGCCTCCTGGTCCGGGCAGCCGGACACAACACACCACCTCGGCCTTTCCGATATCCAAAGCGGCGACCCGAGCGATGAGTTGCTCATCATCGCTAGATACAGCGAACATCCTGGCGACCTCCTTCCGCACGGTTAGGGCGTGACCGCCCGAGGAGATCGTCAGGGCAAACGACAACGAATCTAGTCCTCGCGCTCCAGCCCAACGCGGGCATCGGCAGCAATGAAGAGCCCACCACGCGACCTCCCCACCCGGCTAGATCACGGCCTCTCAGGACCATAGGAACAACGGCGTCACCGGGCGGCCACACCCCCATTCTCAGCCCGGAACGAGCGACCCGACAGGGGCACATTGGCTAGATCGAGCTGTTCGGCGCACATCACTCCAGGGTCCCGGCCGCCGCAGCGACGCACCGGGCGAAGGACACGGCACCGGGGTCTGCGTGTCCGATGCTGCGTTCGGCGAGAGGGCGGGCTCGTCCCTTGAGGGGACGGAGCCGAGCAGTCTCCTCCGCCTTGGTCGACGCCACCTGCGCAGCAGCCGACCATGCATCGAAGAGGGAGTGGCCTTGGCCGAGCCCGTCAAGCAGCGCATCCCGGAAGGGGATCGCGGCATCGATGATGGTCTTGTCGCCCAGTTCCGCCTTGCCCATTCCGGTCATGGCATCAACGTAGGCCTCGACCCCGCGGCCGACGGCGTCTGCGTCCACTGCCTCCTCGTTCCCGACGGCGCCCCCGAACGCGCGGAGCGCACTGCCCCATAAAACCCCGGAAGTACCGCCTGCGTTGTCGGCCCATGCGTCGCCCGCGGCGCCCAGCACCCCAGCGAAGCCCCAGCCCTGCTGGAGCGCCTGCTGCGCAGCGATGGTGGCGTAGTCGATGCCACGGACCATGCCTCGTCCGTGGTCGCCGTCTCCGGCGATGGCGTCGAGCCGGCCGAGCTCGTCCTCAGATGCGTGCAAGGTCTCCTGCAAAGCCTCCAGCGCCGTGACAGCGCGAGAGGCGGCCTCACGCGACTCCGGGGATCCCACTGCCGGGACCTCCTTCACCTCGGCGACATCGCCCTCTGCCTCCTCGCCGACCAGCGACTCGTCCGCGGAGAGGCTGCCACGCTTCCATGCCGGGGTGTCTGCCGGGTCGAGCCACAGGGCCTCGAGCTCGTCGTCGAGCCAGCACAGCGTAAGCGAGACGCCGCCCATGTCGAGGCTGGTCACCAGTTCACCGACCTCGGGACCGACGATCTCGAGGCCGTGCTCCCTGAGCTGCTTCGCCAGGATGCCCCACAGGAGGAAGAGTTCCTCGTACTTGGTGGAGCCCAGGCCGTTGAGGATGGGGGCCACCCGGCCTGAGGACCCTTCGGGGCGCTCTTCCATCACCCGCGCCACCATGATCTCGGCGAGTTCGGTCGCCGGCAACCAGTCCACATCCTCTAGGCCGGGCTCCCCGTGGATGCCCAGGCCGAGCCCCATCTTGCCCTCCGGCACCGTGAAGAGCGGGTGATCCGCCCCGGGGAACGTGCACCCCGAGAAGGCCAGCCCGATGGTGAACGTTCGACCGTTGGCGTGGTTGCCAAGCCGTTCGACCTCATCGATGTCCAGGCCCCGTTCAGCAGCGGCCCCCATGACCTTGAATACGACGAAGTCGCCGGCAATGCCCCGCCGCTTCTCCTTCTCATGGGGGCCGGCGCTCGCCACGTCGTCGGTGACGATCACTTGGCGTGCATCGATCCCCTCGGCCTTCAGCCGCTCACCGGCAATGCCGAAGTTCATCACGTCACCTGCATAGTTGCCGTAGGTGTAGATGACCCCGGCCCCGGAGTTGGCCGCGCGGCCGACGGAATAGGCCTGGACGGCCGAGGGAGAGGTGAAGATGTTGCCGATGATGGAGCCGTCGGCGAAGCCGGGACCCACCACGCCAGCGAAGGCCGGGTAGTGTCCGGAGCCTCCCCCCACCAATACGGCCACCTTGGGCTGGGCGGGTCGCTTCGCGCGCACCACCCCGCCGGTGACGCGCCGCACCCTGTCGGAGTACAAGTCGACGAAGCCAGCGACTGCCTCATCGGTGAACTCTGCGGGATCGTTGTAGATCGTCGTCATGGTCGTCTCCTTATGTAGTGGTGATCGTGCCGGTCCCGGCGGTGGGCCAGACCACCGTCGAGGTTTTGCCGAGGGCGAGTGATGCGATGGGGCCGGCGGCATGTCCGCGAGCCTCGTCGACCCGAGCGTCGGTCAGGTCGGTGTTCAGGACGAGATCCGAACCGTCGGGGGCCTCGAAGTCGGCATCGACGAACCGAACCCGCCCGAGCTCTGATCCGCTCACGACACCGAGGCGGGCGGAGGCGAATTTCTCAGGGAGGTCCGCCTCCAGGATCACCTGGCCGTGGTCGCCGACGACCACTCGCAACTCAGCGCCGCCCAGCTGCACGGCCCCCGCTTCCCGCTCGAAGGGTCGGGCGGCACCGAGGTAGACATTGTCGTGAATGGTGACGGACTGCTTCACGTTGCTGAACCGACGGTGGTCACCGGGTCGGTTGCCGGTGATCTCTAGGTACTCCTCGAAGCTTGCCGGGAAGCCGTCATAGACGGCAGTCCCGAATCCGGTCACGGCCTCGGCTGGAAGCTCCACCCGGTATGGCTCGCGCTGGGGATCGCCGGCGAACACGTTGCCGATGAAGCGGTCGTCGCCCCCGTAGATCACCGCATAGCCGGACACTCGGGTGCTGTGCGGATGATGGTACGGCGTGGCGCGATCCGGGACGGGTTCGATGCGCACGGAGCCCAGGAACAGGTTGTTGGCGTAGGCGCCGCCCTGACTGAGGTTCTCGAGCGAGACCGGAGAGCCGAAAACGTTATGGTCCACCACGTAGGGGCCGTGGCTGACCTCGACGAAGAAGTCCCGGCTGTTTGAATGCAACACGTTGCGGGAGATGCGTGTCCCCTGCGTCTGCCAGTCCAGCCAGAGGCCGAGAGAGCAGTCGTGGATGTGGTTGCCGATGACCTGAACGTCCAGCGGCGCGTGCAGCTTGATTCCGCCGATCTCGTGACCGTAGAACTGCCGGCGTATGCCGATGTTGTAGATGTGGTTGTCGGCGATCGTCGAGAAGACACATCCCAGATTGCCGACGATGCCGTTCTGCCCGCAATCAAAGATCGTGTTGCGACGCACCACGTGAGAACCGACACGCTCCTTCGACCATCCCAAGTCCTCAGCTGCAAACACGGACTCCAATTGGTACTGGTAGCCGGGCTTGTCCTTACGCACCGTCGCGAAGTTGTGGCCCGTCCGGATCTCCTTGCCCAGGGAAATCGCCGAGCACTTCGAATCGTGCAGGACGTTGTCCTCAATGAGCCAGCCCTTGGCCCAGTTGGGTCCCACCATGCCCGGCTGGTCGGCCGTCGGGGGCGCCCACGGCGTCGCCGCGTGACGGAACTCGAAGCCTGTGACCGTGATCCAGTCGACATGGTTGTCCTCGGGGAAGAAGACCGAGCGGCGCACGTTGATCTCCACAAGCTCCTCGCGTGGATCGGCGTCACCGAAGTTGGCGATGACCACCGTGCGTTCCTCGGAGGCCTCGGAATGCCACACCATCCGGCTCGGAGCATCCGTGCCGGGCTGCGGAACCCCGGTCCAGTCATCGACGATGACTTCCTGCGGTCCCGGGTCCTGCACCTCGTCAGCCGACGCGACTTCGAACAGCGCCTTCCCATTGAGGTATACCTCACCCAGGTGCAGGTCCGGCTCGTCGTCCGCGGGGCGGAGCAGCCAGTCGCCCCAGATCTTCTCGGCGAAGGGGTTGAAGCCCTGGAAGAGAGAGTTGTCGATGCTGGTGCGCCACATGCCGTCGCCGGCATGCTCCCAGTCGGAGACGACTTCGGAACCGGTGAGAACGACGTGCTCACCCAGTGCAGCGGTGAAGGTGATACGCCGGTTGTTGCTGAGGCCACCGCGCGGGGGCTTCACCCACTCGCGGTAGATGCCCTCGTGGACGATGACGGTGTCACCGGGCAGCGCGCGCCGGGCTGCCTCGTTGACGCTCGCCAATGTCTGGTCGGGCGTTCCGGCGCTGGCGTCGGAACCGTTCCGGGAAACGTGGATGTCCATAGTGTGTTCACTACTCCTGTTGGTGGGGATCAGCCTGCGAGGTACGAGGCGACGGCGGAGTCGTCCTCGGCGTCGAGACCGGCCTTCTTCGCCATGCGGTAGAGGTTCTCGGCCGCCATGGCGACGGCGGTGGGTAGCTGGTAGCGACGAGTGATCTCCCCGACGATGCCCATGTCCTTGGCGATGACATCGACCCGGGACCGCAGTTCGGGCACTTCTCCCCTGAGTTGCTGGACCATCCGCGGCCCACGGTCCTGGAGCATGAAGGATGCCGCAGCGCCCTTGTTCAGGACCTCGACGCACAGGTCCAGGTCCAGGCCCATGGCGTTCGCCAAGGCGAGGGCCTCGGCGGCTGCAGCTGTGTGGATACCGCACAGCAGCTGGTTGACGGCCTTCATGTTCTGGCCTTCACCCACCCCTCCGATGACCACGAGCGTGGACGCCATCGCGTTCAGCACGTCGTCGGAGTCCCGCAGGACGGCCGGGTCCCCGCCCACGGTGATGAGCAGGTCCCCCGCTCGTGCACGAACGGCACCACCGGACACGGGGGCATCGATAGTGCCGACACCCAGGGCACCCAACCGATCGGACATGTCCATGACAGCGGTCGCGCCGACGGTCGACGTGATGACGACGACACTCCCCCGCTCCAGCGAGTCGCCAGCACCCTCGTCCCCGAACAGGACCGACTCCAGCTGCACCCCGTCCCGGACCGCGACGATGACATGGGTGGCACCGGCCACGGCCTCACGAACCGTGGCGCTCGGAGAAACCCCCTCAGCGGCCGCGAGTTCACGCCGGGCGCCCGCGACGTCGAAGCCACGGACCTCCCAGCGCTCGGCGAGCCTGGCTGCCATCGGGAGCCCCATGGCACCCAGTCCGAGGACTGCGATGACCCGGCTCACAGCGCCGCCGCCTTGTCCAGGCCGCGCTGGCGGGTCTCACCCAGGGCGACGGTGAGCATCCGGCGGATGTAGTCACGGTTCTCGGCCGAGACTGTCAGTCCCTCACCGCCGTAGTGCTCCACGCAGACGGGGCCGTCGAATCCGGCCTCGAGCGCGATCTGGATGGCCTGTCGGTAGTTGGCACTCCCGTCAGCCACCTGCGCCACCTGGCTCAACCAGGTCTCCGGCTCCGCCTCTTGCGAGTTGGGGAAGGGCAGCATGGCAGCACCAATCGGCCACGTGACGGAGGAGGGTGTTGCGTAAGTACTCATTTGTTCCCGATCCGTTTAGGTAGGTGGAGGGCACGCTATTCGCGTCCGACGGTTTCGTTGAAAGATGAGGTTGAATAACAGATCGATGATGCGGCGTCCCAGGGGACGGAGAGCCCGAGCGAATTGGGCCCTGGGTCCACCTCGAGGAGAGCGCACCGCGCTGGCGTGGTGAAAACAGCGCGCACCTCCTCTGCCCTTGTCACGGAGCGAGGGGCTCGAGCTGCAGCGAGACCGTGACGTACGAGTGGGCTGGCAACTCGACTCTGAGACCCCCGGAGCCAGCTTGGAGGTCCTCGAACGCCTTAGGTGCAACCGCAGCAGGTTCTTTCGCCGTGTTGTGAGAATCGATCGCGCGGGCTGTGAGGATCCTCGCCGAGTGGGCAAGGACTTTGCGGCCCCTCAGGTCCAGCACCAGCGACTGCGAGCTTTCCGCGCTCAGGTTCGACAGAGATAGCAGTGCGCTATCCCCCCTCGTTGACGCCGAAGCCGAGATCAACGGCAACTCGGTGCCGTCAGTGGATCTGGCGGGAATCCGGGATGTGAAGTGCACTTCAAGGGATGCGGCGTCATGGTGGTCGGTGTTCATTTCAAAGACGTGGTAGGTCGGAGTCAGAATGAGCGAACTGGTCTCGGGATCCGTGAGGACCATCGCCTGGAGGACGTTCACTGTCTGAGCGATGTTCGCCATCACAACGCGTTCGGAGTGTCGGTGGAAGATGTCGAGGTGCACACTTGCCACCAGAGCATCCCTCAACGTGTTCTGCTGGTACAAGAAGCCGGGGCTAGAATTCTTCTCAACCTCCCACCACGTGCCCCACTCATCCACGACCAGCCCAATTCTGCGGTCAGGATCATAACGGTCCATCACCGTGCTGTGCCGGGTGATCAACTGGTCCATGTGACGAGCACGGGCGAGCGCAAGGTACCATTCATCATTTGTGAACCGGGTAGCGTGACCGGGGCTCTTCCGATCACCCGTTCGAGTGTAATTATGGAGAGATACAGCTTGGAACGGCACATCTGGGCCATTCGAGCATGTGATGCAACCCAGAGCCTTCATGAGCTCTTCGGTCCACTCGTAATCGTCTTCGTTGGCGCCCGCAGCAATACGATAAATGCTGTTTTCGCCATGGTCGCGGATGAAGGTCGAATACTGACGGGCCAAGTCTGCATAAGCCTGCGCACGCATGTTCCCTCCGCAGCCCCAAGCTTCATTTCCAATTCCCCAGAAAGGGACCTTCCAGGGCTGGTCCTGACCGTTCTCCCTGCGAAGGCTGGCCATCGGCGAATCATCCTCTCGCGTCAGGTACTCCACCCATTCGCTCATCTCCCTGACTGTCCCAGAGCCCACGTTTCCGTTCACGTACGGCTCGGCACCAAGCATGTCGCAAAGGTCCATGAACTCGTGGGTACCGAACGAGTTGTCCTCGACCACGTCCCCCCAATGCGAGTTGACCATGCGCGGCCTACTGTCCCTAGGTCCGACACCGTCACGCCAGTGGTAATAGTCAGCGAAACAGCCTCCAGGCCACCGGAGATTGGGGATCTTTAGGGCTCGTAGCGCCTCGACCACATCAGTTCGAATACCCCGGACGTTCGGGACTGAGGACTCCTCGCCTACCCAGAAGCCGCCGTAGATGCACCGTCCGAGGTGCTCCGCGAAATGCCCGTAGATGTGACGCGAGATGATCGGTCCCGGCAGATCGAGGTTGACGATTACGTTGAGGTTCGACATGGTTCCTTCTTCTTCGGTGTACGGGAACTACGGGGAGGTGAGGGTCAGCGTGACTGAGGCTATGGGTGACCTCGCTATCATCCTTTCAGCGCACCGCTCATCATTCCCGATACGACATACCTTTGAACAAACAGATAGAATGCAACGGCCGGCAGGGTGAACAGAAGTGAAACAGCCATAACGGTTTGGATGCTCGTTCCCTGCTCACCTACGAAGCCGGCAAGACCCACCGAAGCCGGCTGCAGCGCTTTGTTGAAAATGAATGTGACGGCGAACACGTACTCATTCCAAGCGTGGAAGAAGGCGATGACTGCTGCGGCCGCAATGGAAGGAGCGATGATGGGCACATTGATCCGCAGGAGCACTGACAGTGGATTGCATCCGTCGACACGCGCAGATTCTTCAAGTTCCCTCGGGACGCCGTCAATAGCGCCCTTCAGCACAAGAGCCACGATGGGCAGGACGAACGCCGTGTTGGCGAGAACCAAGCCACCCAGTGAATCAAGCAGTTCAAAACGACGGTACAAGGAGAACAAAGGCACGACCATGAGGGCCTCTGGGAGCATCTGCGTCATCAGCAGCAGGAGCCCTACGGCCAACTTGCCTTTGAACGCGAACCGAGAGAGGGCGTATGCGAGCGGGATTCCCAAAGATATTGACAGCGCGGTAACACCTGCGGCAATCAGAGCACTGTTCCGCAGCCACGTCAGACTTGGACCCTTTGCCAGGGCATCGACGAACACTCCAAACCGGGAGAGGTCCGGGAGCATGCGAGGCTGCGCCCCGAAGAGCTCAGCGTCGCTGGTCAGCGCGGTTGTGAACATCCAGTAGAGAGGGAAGACGGCCACACCCATCACGATGAGTATGCCGACGACGCGGGCGGTGACGCCGATCTTGGTTGTTCTCATGATCAGGCCTCCCTTTCGACCGCGCTGCTCACCGCACGACTGCCCACTACAACGATGAGCGCCATCGCAATACCCACCATTCCGATTGCCGCCGCATCCCCTAGCCTCTGGGCTTCAAAGGCCTGCGAGTAGAGATCGATGACCAACGTTCGAGTGGTTCCCAGCGGTCCACCTCGGGTCATTATCCAGATGAGTTCGAACCTTCGCAGGGACCAGATCGTCATCAACATCGCCACGAGACCCACGGTGGGCTTGACCACTTGCCACGTCACTACGCGAAAGACCCACCATTGATTCGCACGGTCCATTCGGGCCGCCTCCTGTAGTTCCATCGGGACGGCTTGAAGCGCGGACAGCAGGACAACCGCGACGAACGGGAAGAGCTGCCATATCGTCGTGGCAAGGATGGCCGATAGAGCAAGATTTGGGTTGTCGAGTATTCCGCTCGCGCCGACGTCTACGCCCAGTGCTCGCAACGCACGCGTGATGATACCGTACTGAGGATTCATCATCCACACGAAAATGAGTGCCGTGGCAATTCCCGGGGCCGCCCACGGGATCGTGACCACTGCCCGAGCTATGTTGCGTGCGGGCAGCTTGGCATTAAGCAGTAGAGCGACGCCGAACCCTAACCCGACGGAGCCCACAACGCACGCCACCACATAGACAAGAGTTGTCCATAACGTCTGATGGAAGTCAGGGCTTCCGAACACTCTAACGTAGTTCGCGAGGCCAACCCAGGTGCCGCCTGTTGGGTTGAGCAGGCTAGTTCGAGTGAAGCTCAGGTAGACCTGCTGCATCAATGGGATAGCTTGGAAGGCGAAGATGTAGACGGCGGCAGGCAGCAAGAAGAGATATGGAGCCCACTTGCTGCCCATCGCCGTACTCCTCCGCCCGCGGCCTGGGCGCAAGTTGTCGCGTATGGAACGTGCACGAACTGGGCCAGGCCGAACAGGTCGGAGGTCGGTCATGTCAGCGCACGACACCCTCAGCCTGGGCCTGAGCCTTGTCCATAGCCTCCTTCATCGACTGCCCTCCTTGAAGGGCGGCGATGACTTCGGTGACTACTATCTTCCTGATTTGGGCCGTCTGAGGGCCGAAGCCGAGCACGATCTGGGGTGCACTGGTGTTCGTCAACCCATCAAACACCGTGAGGAACGGTGTTTCCTTGAGTTGCGCGTCACTGCGCTTGGTTTCGGTTGCCATACTCGCAGCCACGAGTGCTTCCTGGAGAGCTGTCTGGTTTTCAGGCTTGAGCATCCAGTTGATGAAGTCCATCGCCGCATCCTTGTGCTTACTGTTCGCGTTGATGACGATAGGTGCCATGATCGCGCCCTGCTTTCGAACTGGGAACGGTATGGGTGCCACGCTGAAGTGGAGGTTGGGGTTCGTGCCTCGTGTCGCAATGGTGTATCCGCCGTTGTTCAGTTCCATGGCAACCTTGCCCTGGGCGAACATCTTGCGGAAGGTCGCGGCATCGGCTCCCTTCGGGATTACGTTCGCATCGTACAACGACTGGTACGCCTCCAAGCCTTGAATGTTCTTGGGGTTGTTCAAAGTCAGTTTTGTGCCGTCCGACCACGCGCCGCCAAATCCGTACACATAGTTGAAGATGTCCTGCCAGACGCCGGCTTCTTCGGCCTGAATTTGACGGAACGCTAGTCCGTAGGTGTCACCCTTCGTCAGGGTCTTGGCCAGCTTGAAGAATTCGTCGAATGTCGTCGGCGGAGTTTTGACCAGGTCGGTGTTGTAGTAGAGCACGTAGTTGGAGGTGTCGTGGATCACCCCGAACCGTTTGCCATCGACGAACATGTACTGATCAGGGCCGGGCTGAAGCCCCAACTTCTTGGCGTCAATCTTGTCATCCAGCGGTTCGAGCAGACCCGCAGCGGCAGCGGATGTGAACTCCGGCATGTCGAACCGCACCAGGTCGGGGCCTTCGCCACCGCCCATCTGGGTCAACACAGTCTGACCGAAGGTCGGGAACGGGACCGCTGCCGGCTCGACCTTGACCGCGTGCTGGCTCGCGTTGTA
>Ga0209745_1002268_pt1 | contig 11057 bp, 12 predicted proteins | sample BarGraNGADG00312_FD_184495 | JGI IMG/M metagenome (GOLD analysis project Ga0209745, IMG submission 184495) | Arctic peat soil microbial communities from Barrow, Alaska - Barrow Graham LP Ref core NGADG0004-312 (SPAdes) (version 2) | ecosystem: Environmental > Terrestrial > Soil > Wetlands > Peat... | reverse complement strand
TTCGCCGCGATCGGCGGATCGATGGAGCCGCTCCAGTACTTCCCGAGCACGATGAGGAAGATCGCGCACATCACACCCCACGCCTGGGCCAACGACGCCTTCGGCACGTTGCTCTCGAACGGCGGCAATCTGTCGAGTGTATGGCTAGACGTGACAGTGCTGGGCGCCGGCGCGGCGGTGCTACTGACGCTTGCCACCTGGCGGCTCAGGCGCGTCTTGACGACATAACGAAGCACCACTCTCCGGGCGTGCGCCGATAGCCTAGGGCGCGGCGCTTTCTTCTTTTCGAGGAGCACGACTTGAGCGATTCCGCAGAGCCCCAGGACACCGCGAGCCGGTTGCGCGCAGCGAGGATCGCGGTCGCCTACATCTTCTTCGCCAACGGGGCCTTGGCCGGCAACTGGGTAGTACGTATCCCGGCCCTGATGGACAGGCTTGGCTTGAGCGTGGGTGCGCTCGGATTCGCCTTCTTCGCCGCTCCCGTGGCTGCGGTGGTCGCGATGCCGTTTGCGGGCCGGATAGTCACGCGCGTCGGTAGCAGACGTACGACGCAGGTTTCCTTCGTTGTCTTCTGCGCGACGATCCTGCCGCTCCCGTTCTCCCCGAATCTGCTCGTACTTAGTTTCGCGATATTCGCCATCGGCGCGGTCAGCTCGTTTCTGGACGTAGCGATGAATGCGAACGGGCTCGCGCTCGAGGGCCGTTACCGGCGTCCAATCCTTTCCTCCTTCCACGCCTGGTTCAGCGCCGGCGGTCTTGCCGGCGCGGGAACCGGCGCGCTCGCGGCCTGGGCTCAACTCGACATTCGTGTGCACATCCCGATCGCGGTGGCCGTGGCGCTGGCGGGTGGCCTTCTTCTTGCCCCCTTCCTGTTCCACGGAGACGACAAGGTCGAGCACGAGGAGAGGCGGTTCTTCGTCAGGCCGCCCCGGCAGCTGGTGGCGCTCGGTTTTGTCGCTTTCGCCAGCCTGCTCGCGGAGGGCGCGGTCGGCGACTGGAGCGCCGTCTACATCGACAAGCCGCTTGAAGCCGGCAAAGTCATCGCCGCGTTCGGCTACTTCGCGTTCTCGGCGATGATGGTCGTCGGACGCCTGAGTGGTGATCGCTTAGCGGTGCGGTTTGGGCCGGTCGCTTTGACGCGCGTCGGCGGGCTACTGGCTGCGGGGAGCCTAACCGTCGCGCTTCTAATCGGGAATCCGGTCGCAGCGATAATCGGTTTCGCCGGTATGGGCGCCGGGCTCGCGGTCGTCGTCCCGACCGTTTTCCGGGCCGCGGGCTCGCATCCGAAGGTGCCACCGGCGATCGGGCTCGCATCGGTTTCGATGATCGGCTATTTCGGCTTTCTCATCGGTCCACCGTTGATCGGCTCGGCGGGCGATCTGATCGGGCTTCCGAAGGCGCTCGGCCTTGTCGCGCTGATCACCGTGGCGATCGGAATGCTCGCCTCGAGCGCCGCTCCGAGCGAAGCCTCAAGGCGGCCTTAGCCGCTACCTACGACGAACGACCGGCAGCGGTCAGAAGCGGTAGCTGTGCTGGCGGCTGAGGAAGAAGCCGTGAGCGCTCTTGTTGCTACAGCGCAGCCCGGTCTTCTTCGACTTGCAGGTGAAGCCACCTTTGCGCCAGGTCTTTCCGTAGGCGAGCTTGCGCGCGTGCGTGTTGTAGACGGTGTCGCTCGAGCAGCCGTAGGTCGCCTTGCCGTACACGCCGATGTCGACGCTCACGCCGCGGCTACCTTCGATGCAGCCTTTGCTGGACGGCTTCGGCTTGAGCCCGCTCATGATGTCGCAGCGGAGATATTTCGCGGACGGCGAGGTCTGGGCCACGTAGGCGCAGAAGATGTTGTTCGAGGGCAGGCGGAAGTCGATGTAGGTGTCCTTGCTCACCTTCGCCTTGCTCGAGCTCGCCGTGGCGCCGGTTCCGAGCGCGAGCAGCGCCGTAACCGCGACGGAGAAGACAACTACGAGAGCCAGGTAACGCCTCATTAGTCGCACTTTGTCACGCCGAAACGCCTTTTGCAAGAGGCGCGCCGGACATTTCCGAAATCGGCACGCTGCGGAGGCTCCTCGTCTTCATCGCCGTGAGAATGGGCTCGAGTGCCGACAGGGTCGCCAGTCGGGTCTGATCGCTGCCGGAGCGTTCGGGCCGGCCGTCGTGCAGGTCGATAACTGCCCCGCTTCGCAGGCGCTCGATTACGTATGCGGCCGTACGCGTCGCCGGCCAGTGCCAGTCCTCGGGCGCGACCGTGCAGCCAACCTCGGTCAGTTCCATCCCGGCGAGAGCGAGACGCACTCGCTCGTCGGCCTCGAAGTAGGGCGGTCGCCAAAAACGAGCCTGGAAGCCGGTTGCGCGCTCGATCGCCGCCTGCGTCTGGAGCATCTCGCTTCGTATCTCGGCGTCGGAGAGCTCGGGCAGGTGCGGATGCGACCAACTGTGCAAGCCGAGCTCGTGCCCCTCGGCGAGCGCGCGCTTCAGCGTGAGCTCACCCCCCGCGATGCCGTTTCCCAGAACGAAGAATGTCGCCCGAGCGCCATGCTCGGCGAGCAGGTCCAAGATCCGCGACGTCCACTCGGACGGCCCATCGTCGAAAGTCAGCGCAAGAACGTCCTTCTCGACGGTTCGGTCGGAGCCCATCTCGGCAGCATAAGCGCGCAACGAGCTTTGAGCTCGACTAGCGAACGACGTCGTAGCGGAGCCAGACGGCGTCGTCGCGCGGTACCTCGACCGAGCGCAGCGCGAGCGACACGACCTGGGCGTGACCGGCGTCGTCGGGAAGGTTGTAGATCGAGAGCGGGCTCGCGTCGCCGACGAGAGTGGGAAAGATGAGCACGCTGACCTCGTCGACGAGGCCTTCGCGCAGAAGCAGGCCACTCAGCCTGCCGCCGGAGTCGACGCGTAGCGTCTCGACGCCGAAGCGCTCGCGGAGCTCGGCGAGCGCAGTTCGATAGTCGGCGTGGTCGGTACCGGTAATGATGGTCTCGATGCCCAACTCGGCCAGCTCCGACAGATAGCTCGCGGGTGTCGCACTCGAGCAGAGCACGACCGCGCCGCGCCAGTAGGGAAGGCCGAGCAGATAGCGCCACGCTTTCACGCGCCCGCGACTGTCGGGCACGACGAGTAGCGGCGCCGAACTGCTCGCTTTCGGTTGCTCGTCGGAGCTCGCGGCGCTCGCTTCCTCGGCGGAGGCGGCAACCATAGTGTCGGAGCCGCAGAGTGAGGCGTCCTCCTTCCACGCCGCCGCGAGCTCGTAGAAGAGGCCGACGTCGGCATCGAAGCCCGTCGTTTTGCCGTCGAGGCTGGTAGCGGCGTAGACGATCACGCGGGGAAGAGGAGACTGGCTCAATTCAAACGGCCCTTCACGAGACGAACAAGTGTTCGCCATCGTAGTGAGAGAAGATCGACCCGTCAAGGGCTCGTATGATGAGCGCGGAAGTCGGGCCGAGATCCCGTCGCGCCGAGAAAGGAGAGAGTCAGAGGTGAACGTCCTCTTCGTCTGTGTCGGTAACGCCGGACGCTCGCCGATGGCCGAGGCCTTCTTCAAGCGCGGCGGCGGCGACCGGTACGAGCTGCGCTCGGCCGGCACCAGGCCGGCGATCCGAACCGGTCCGAACGTGATCGCCGCGATGCACGAGTTGGGCATCGACCTCTCCGGGCACGAACCGCGTCAGCTCGAGCGCGCCGATCTCGAATGGGCAGATCTCGTGCTGAGAGTGGGTTGCGGCGATATGTGCCCGCTCATCCCCGGGCGCCGCTACCTCGACTGGAACGTGCAGGATCCCAACGAGACCGACCCCGAGGTCACTCGGCGCATCCGCGACGAGATTGCAGGTCGGGTCGGCGCGCTTCTCTACGAGCTCCAGGGAGGCAGCGGCGCCTGATTCCGTCTCGGGTCGTCGTGCCCTGAGCTCCGAACGAAGTCTCAGTCGACGTTGGAGAGATCGACGTGGCAGTAGCCGCCGGGGTTCTTGGTCAGGTAGTCCTGGTGGTACTCCTCCGCGGGCCAGAACTCCCCGGCCGGCTCGATCACGGTGGCGATCGGTCGCTTGTAACGCCCGCTTCGCTCCAACTCGGCCTTCGAGCGCTCGGCAGCTTCCCGCTGCTCGTCAGAGTGCGTGAAGATGGCCGAACGGTACTGACTACCGATGTCGTTTCCCTGCCCGTCGACCTGAGTCGGATCGTGGATCTTCCAGAAGTGGTAGAGCAGCCGCTCGTAGGGGACGACCTGCGGGTCGTACTCGATCAGAACCGACTCCGCGTGCCCGGTCGTTCCGCTGCAGACCTCACGGTAGCTCGGGTTTCGAGTCTCGCCCCCGCTGTATCCGGACTTCGTCCAGACGACGCCTTTGACGCGTCCGAAGTACGCCTCCACGCCCCAGAAGCAGCCGGCCGCGAAGCTTGCCTGCTCGGTCTTAGGCTTCACTTCCATCCTCCCCTTCGAAGAGCGCCTGGAACTCGCCGTAGCCTTCCTCCCCCAGTCGCTCGAGCGGGATGAAGCGAAGCGACGCCGAGTTGATGCAGTAGCGCAGGCCGGTCGGCTCGGGGCCGTCCGGGAAGACATGACCGAGATGCGAGCCGGCTTCCGAGCTGCGAACCTCGGTGCGTCTCATTCCGTAGGAGTGGTCGTCATTCTCGACCACCTCGCTCGGATCGATCGGCCGCGTAAAGCTCGGCCAGCCGGTGCCCGAGTCGAACTTATCGGTGGAGCTGAAGAGCGGCTTTCCCGACACGATGTCGACGTAGATGCCGGGCTCGTGGTTGTCCCAGTATTCGTTTCGGAACGCAGGCTCGGTGCCGCCCTCACAGGCGACCTGGTACTGCATCGGCGTCAGAGTTTCTTTCAGTTCCTCTGGATCTGTCTTATGTGGAGCCATCATCACTCCCAATCTCCGCGCCTCTGCATCGTGCGCGGGATTTTGTTTGCGAACCTTTTACTCCTTTACCGGCTCAAACGCGGACGATTCGCTTTCTGTTCCCTGCCGGCCTGGAGTCCGAACCAGAGGCTCGTAGATAGGCGCAATCGCGGTCTACGTGGCGCTTTACCTGATCTTTATCCGGTCGTGGAAGTCTGTCTTCGAGACCTTCCGGGTCATCGACGGGCCTCGCTTTAACCCTTGATAGACGATCGAGGAGAGCGAGATGATTGCGAGACGCTCGGCCGTTTTCGGAGTCGGCGTCGTGGCGCTCGCATCTCTAACGGTTACTACTCCGCTTTTCGGCGCAGGTCAGAGAGAGGCACGACCGGATGGCTTCGACTCGCGCACGCAATCATTCACGGGCTCGCAGCGATCGCGCCAACTCGTCTCGCGCGCCGCGACGAAAAGCAGCGCCGGCACCACCCGGAGCTTCTACTACTACAACGGCAAACCGGTCTGGTTGGAACGATCGCAGAGCGAGTTGAGTGTCCGTTTTTCGGCACAGGCATCGCGGCTGGACGGGAAGAAGCTCGCTCTCGGTCTGGCCACGTCGACGCCGCGCCGAGCTTCGCAACTGCGCGGCCGTGAGTTCTCCCGCGTCAGTCTAAAAAGGGGTTCGAATGCCGAGATGAGCCGTTCGCTGGCCCGTTTGAGGGCGCGCCGGAACGTGGATTTCGCCTATCCCGTCTGGATCGATTCGAAGCTCGGCGGACGCCTGCTTCTGACCGATGAGGTGATCGTGCGCCTGAAGCAGGATCGCGCATCCGCGCCGGTCAGAGAGATGCTTGATGCGCGCGGTCTCACCATCGCCCGCGAGATCGCCGCCGGCTCGGGCGTGTTTGTGCTGCGGCTGTCCGAGCCCAAGAAGGCCGACCCACTGGCTGTTTCGAGAGCGCTCTACCGGAGCGGCCTGGTCGACTGGGCCGAGCCGAACTTCGTCCAGGAGCTGCAGAAGGACTACCTGGCCAACGATCCGCTCTTCGCGGAGCAGTGGTATCTGAACAACAGCGGTCAAAACGGCGGAACCGTGGGCGCCGACGCGCGCCTTGCCGGCGCCTGGGATCTGGAGAAAGGAAGCCGCGCAATCACGATCGCCGTGATCGACGACGGAGTCCAGCTCTCACATCCCGATCTGGCTCCGAACATCTACACCAACCAGCGCGAGATTCCAGGCAACGGCATCGACGACGATCTGAACGGCTATCCCGATGACGTGCACGGCTGGAACTTCGTCTACAACAACAAGAACGTCAATCCCTCCGGTGACGACGAGTACGGGGACAACCACGGCACCGCGGTGGCGGGCGTGGCAGCCGCCCGCGGCAACAACTCCGCCGGAATCTCCGGAGCCTGTCCGAACTGCACGATTCTGCCGGTCAAGATCTCCGACGAAGGGGACTGGGCGGTCGATTCCTCGATAGCCAGTGCGATCGTTTATGCCGGCACGATGGCCGACGTTCTCAGCATCAGCTGGGGAGGGAGCGAGTCGAGTGCGGTGATCGAGTTCGCCCTTCAGTACGCGAATACAATCGGCCGCGACGGAAAGGGCGCGGTCATCGTTGCCTCCTCCGGGAACGCCGGCTCGGGGTACTTCCACTACACGCTCGAAGGGCTTCCTCCGGACACCTATCGATTCAGGTGGGTCTACTCCAAGGATTTCGATGACGCTTTCGACGTCGGCGCCGACTCCGCCTGGCTCGCTTGGGTGCGCTTCCCGGGCGACGAGATAATGAACTTCGAGCAAGGCGGCTCGAGCCTCCCCTCCGGCTGGCTCACCGGCGGAAACGCTTCCTGGTCGCTCGTCAACGATCCGGAGCACGCCGATGAGGGTCGTTGCTGGTCGCACGCGGCAAAGGCCGGAAAGATCTCGAACAATCAGCAGACGTACATCGAGCTGGTAAAGACGCTCCCCGTGGGAGGCAAAATCGATTTCCTCGCCTTCGTGTCAAGCGAGATGGGCGTGTATGGGGCGATCAACGGCGGAACCGGCACCTGGCCCCTCGACGGGCTGCGGCTCTGGGTCGACAAGGGAGACGACGGCAGCTGGGAGTGGGCGGACGAGGGAGACCTGTACGCAGGTGTTCCTCCGACGGGCCTGGTCTATCCAGCCGCCTTTCCGCAGGCGATCGCCGTCGGTGCCAGCACCAGCTTCGATTGCCGGGCTGCCTACAGCCAGTTCGGCCCCGAGCTCGACCTGCTTGCGCCGAGCAGCGGCGGCGGCCTGAGTAATGCCGTTGTGACGACCGATCGGACCGGAGCGGCCGGCTACGGCCCCGGCGACTACTTCTCGGACTTCGGTGGCACCTCTTCGGCAGCGCCGCTCGTGGCCGGCGTCGTCGGTCTCATCCTGTCGCGAAATCCGGGGCTGACGGCGACCAGAGTGCGCGAGATCCTGGAGAGCTCGGCCGACAAGGTGAGTCGCCGGCTCGGCGGATACGACGCGAACGGGCACAGCGACCGTTACGGCTACGGGCGCATCGATGCGCAAAGGGCGCTTCGCATGACTCCGACTCCATCAACCATCTCGTTTACACGCACCAGCTACCGGGTTCGCGAGGGTCGAGTTGCGGCGATCCGGATCAGGCGCAGCGGTAACACGGCGTTGGCGGCCACTGTTCACTTCGCGACCCTTGGCCGCACGGCGAAGTCGGTTCGTGATTTCCGCATCGTCTCGCGGAAGGTGCGTTTCGCGCCGGGTCAACGCCTGAAGGTCGTCGCCGTTCCCACGCTGGACGACGACATTCACGAGCCGGCCAAGCGGCTGTATCTCAAGCTTTCTAAGCCTTCGTCCGGCGCAGTTCTCCGTACTCCGAGTGGATCGAGACTGACAATCATCGACAGCGACCGGCGCTTCGGAGCGACCGGGGGAGTGTCGCCGCGCTTGCCAACTCGACCTGCGGAAGGAGTAGTTGAGTTTCGAATCGCCGCCGCCGGCCCTTCCGGCTGGCGAGCGCGAGCACAAACCGGCGCCGCTGTCGTTCAGCAAGAAAGAGAGCGATGCTTGCGAGCCGGAGCGGATCTGGGCCGACACCTCGGAGGGTGACGAGGAGCTTGTGCATCGGGCCGGCCATCGACAGTCCCCGTTGCATCCGTTTCGTCTTCCTTTCGCTCCGCGCGAGTGATGCCGAAGGTGAGCGCTCTCGATTCTCTACTTATTCGCTTCCGAAGCCCTAGTCGTCGGCGCCTCGAGTAGCTTCCCGGCGCGGATGCGCGCAGCCATCTCCTTCGATTCCTCGCGGTAGACGCTCCCGTCGTCGAATTCGATCACCGGATAGAGCTTCTGGCCGCTGAGCGCAGCGATCTCGTCGCGCTTCGACCGGCCGAGCGGGCCCTTCACGATCTCGTACTCGATGCCCGCCTGATCGAGCGCCTTCTGGACGCACCAGCAGGGATGGGCGCCGATCTTCATCCACGTCATCGAGCAGCGGTGCAGTTTCAGCGGCATCTGTCTTTCCTCTCGCGTCGGAGCCAGCTGACCCTAACGATCGGAGCGAATACGGGCGCGGTTGTCATAATCCGACTATCAACGGCCGAGAGGGGAGCCAATGAACACCGTACTCGTTGCCTATGCGACCAAGCGCGGATCGACCCGCGAGGTCGCGGCCGACGTGGGGCGCGTCATCCGCCAGAGCGGGGCCGAAGTCGAGATCAGTCCCGCCCGCGAAGTGAAGAACCTCGATCGCTATCAAGCCGTCGTGCTGGGGGGTGCGCTCTACATGGGGCGCTGGCACAAGGACGCCCGGAAAATGCTGAAGCGCTTCCGCTCCGAGCTGACCTCGCTGCCGTTGGCGGTCTTCGCCATGGGGCCGAAGGAGACCACACCGGAAGCACTCGAGAGTGCAGGCGCCGAACTGGCAAAGGCGCTCGACGAAGTGCCCGAAGTGCACCCCTTCGCGACTGCGATCTTCGGCGGCGTGATTGATCCGGCCAAGCTCCACTTTCCGTTCAGTCGCATGCCCGCGGGGGACGCGCGCGACTGGGACGCTATCCAGAAGTGGGCCGAGGAAGTGGTTCGCGGGCTTTCCACTCGGTCAGCGCCTTGACCGTTTCGAGCTAGGTAGATAGACGCAGAGCGGGTATCCCGCGCCTCCTCAGGCGGCCGATTACCTGCCTATGCGAGTCATACCCCTTCATCGACACGACGCTCCTGCGTCGACCACACTTCCCGACGCTCTATCGGTCTACGAGACGGCGCTCACGTGGCTACACAGCGTGCATGAGAGAGAGGCAGCCGACTGTCTCTTCGGCTGTACGCTGGATATCGTCCCGATCGACGGGGCGTATCCGCTACGCGAGGAGCTTCAGCCGGTAAAGCTCATTCTGAGCGGTCCCGGCCACACGATGTCGGAGCTCGAGCACAGTCCCGAGATTCGGGGCCGAGTTCGACAGGCGCTCGACAATGCGCTCGGCCCGACGATCTACATCACGCAGATGGCTCTATCGACCTGCGCGAACGTGCTGGCCGCGTAGCTTGGGGAAGAGGGGGGAGCCGGCTTCAGGGGAGCCGGCTTCAGGAGAGGCCGTGGAAGCGCTTGGCCTCTTTCTCCATCGCCTCGAGGCGGGTGTAGTAGTCGGGGAACTCGTTCAGGTGGGCCAGCGCGATCTTTCCGGTGGCGATCGGGTCGTTGCCCGTCACGTCGGTTACCGGATCGCGCGAGCCGTGCTCGAGCTCGACATCCATTCCGGCCCGGAACTGCTCGACGTCGAACGGTGCGCTCGCCCAGTCGATGCCGATCTGCGCGCCCACACTCTTTGCCTGCTCTGCGCTGAAGACTTTCTTCTCCGACATGAAACCGCGTCTCCTCTCAATCGCTGGGCTATCCGTAGAAAGAAGGGGCGAGCGCCTGCGCGCTCGCCCCTTCGCAACAGTCGAGCTCAGGCCGGCTTCGGCAGCGAATCGATCGCCTTCAGGGCCCGCTCCATCTGGGCCTCGTCGAAGGCCACGTCGACGAGCTTGCCGGCGAGATAGTTGTCGTAAGCGGCCATGTCGAAGTGTCCGTGGCCGGAGAGATTGAAGAGGATCGTCCTCTCGACGCCCTCCTCGTCGGCCTGCTTCGCGTTCAGGATGGCGCCGTGGATCGCGTGCGACGACTCGGGTGCCGGGATGATGCCCTCGCTGCGGGCGAAGGTGATCGCCGAGCCGAAAACGTCGTTCTGCAGGTAAGCCTCGGCGCGGATCAGGCCGAGCTGCAGCGCGTGCGATACCAGCGGAGCCATGCCGTGGTAGCGCAGGCCGCCGGCGTGGATCGACTCGGGCACGAAGTCGTGGCCGAGCGTGTACATCGCGGCCACCGGTGCCAGCTTGGCCGTGTCGCCGTAGTCGTAGGTGTAGATCCCGTGCGTCAACGACGGGCAGGCTGCCGGCTCAACGGCCAGGAAGTCGATCTCCTTACTACCGGCGATCTTGTCGCGCATGAAGGGGAAGGCGATGCCGGCGAAGTTGGAGCCGCCGCCGACGCAGCCGATGACGACGTCGGGATAGGCGTCGGCCATCTTCATCTGCTCGATGGCCTCTTGGCCGATCACCGTCTGGTGCATCAGCACGTGGTTGAGCACGCTTCCCAGCGAGTAGGCCGTGTCATCTCGGGTTGCGGCGTCCTCGACCGCCTCTGAGATGGCGATGCCCAGGCTGCCCGACTTCATCTCGGGATGGTTCTCGAGGATCGCGCGGCCGGAGTTGGTCGTATCGGACGGGCTGGCGATAACTTCGGCGCCCCAGGTGTGAATGAGTGAGCGCCGGAACGGCTTCTGCTCGTAGGAGACGCGCACCATGTAGACCATGCACTCGAGCCCCATCAGCTCGCAGGCAAACGCAAGCGCGCTACCCCACTGACCGGCGCCGGTCTCGGTGGCGATGCGAGTGCGACCTTCCTTCTTGTTGTAGAAGGCCTGGGGGACGGAGGTGTTCGGCTTGTGCGAGCCGGCCGGGCTGACGCCCTCGTACTTGTAGAAGATGCGCGAGCGCGTGCCGATGGCCTGCTCGAGGCCGTGCGCTCGGTAGAGGGGTGTCGGTCGCCAGAGGCGATAGATCTCGAGGACTTCTTGCGGGATGTCGATGAAGCGTTCCTGGCTGACCTCCTGCATGATCAGCTCCATCGGGAAAAGCGGCGCGAGGTCTTCGGGCCCGATCGGCTCCATCGTGCCGGG
>Ga0209745_1002266_pt1 | contig 11067 bp, 11 predicted proteins | sample BarGraNGADG00312_FD_184495 | JGI IMG/M metagenome (GOLD analysis project Ga0209745, IMG submission 184495) | Arctic peat soil microbial communities from Barrow, Alaska - Barrow Graham LP Ref core NGADG0004-312 (SPAdes) (version 2) | ecosystem: Environmental > Terrestrial > Soil > Wetlands > Peat... | reverse complement strand
CGCTTGAACGCCGCGTGGCCGGACCTGCCGACCTCCCTGCCTTCCTCCATGGACTTGATCGCCGGGACCTCCATGAGGTTCGCGCCGACCGAGAAGATGAAGGTCTTGCCGGTGAGCATCAGGCCCTTGATGTCCTTGTCCAGGTTGTCCATCGCCTCGTTGAGCGAATCGATGGCGCCCTGGCCGAACGTGTTCGGCTTCTTGTAGTCAGCGCCGTTGTCCATCGTCATTATGGCTATCTTGCCCGCCTTGGGGTGCTGGAAATATGTCACCTTGAACTGGGTTACCAACTCTTCGGCCATCCTGCCTCCTTTCGAAAACCCGCGCGTGCGCGGGTTGTGGTCCTATTTCGCGTTCTCCCAGATAGTCGCCGCGCCCATGCCGAGCCCGACGCACAGCGTCGTGATTCCGTATTTCGCCTCGGGGTGCAGCTCGAACAGCTTCGCCAGGTGGGCGACCAGCCGGCCTCCCGAGGAGGCGAGCGGGTGGCCGAACGCGATGGCGCCACCAAGCTGGTTCAGGCGCTTGTCCTTGTAACCTTCCATCTTGAACGCGTCGATGTAAGCGAGGCACTGCACCGCGAACGCTTCGTTGAGCTCGATGAAGTCGAGGTCGTCGAACTTCAGCCGCGTGCGCTTGAGCACCTTCTCGGTCGCGGGGATCGGGCCCAGGCCCATGACCTCGGGGGCCACGCCCGCGTAGGCGAAGCCGACCGCCTTCATCTTGGGCTGCAGGCCGAGCTTCTTGACCAGCTTGCCGGAGCAAAGCAGCGCGCCCGCCGCGCCGTCGTTGAGGCCCGAGGAGTTTCCGGCGGTGACGCGCCCGCCCTCGCGGAACGGGAGACGCAGGCCTTTCATGCTCTCGACAGTTGCCTGGGGCCGTGGCTGCTCGTCGGTGTCGGCGACCTTCCACCCATCGCTCGACCAGACGGTCATGGGGATGATGATGTCGTCGAAGTGGCCGGCGTCCAGGGCGGCCTTGGCCTTCTGCTGGCAGTAGACCGCGTACTCGTCGGCCATCGCTCGGGTCAGCTCGGGGTACATGTCGTGGATGTTCTCGGCGGTCATGCCCATGTTGAGTGCGCTGGGGTCGACCAGCTTCTCGGCGATGAACCGCGGGTTGGGATCGGCGCCCTGGCCCATGGGGTGGTGACCCATGTGCTCTACGCCTCCCGCGATGATGGCGTCGGCCATGCCCATGGAGATGGTGGCGACGCCCGCGTTGATGGCGGTCATGCCGCCCGCGCACATGCGATCGACCGAGTATCCAGGCACACTCACCGGCAGCCCGGAAAGGATCGCGCTGGTGCGCCCCAGGGTCAGTCCCTGGTCCCCGTTCTGGGTCGTCGCGCCCCAGATGTTGTCATCGACCAGTGCCGGGTCAAAGTCGGGGTTCCTGTGAACGAGCGAACGTATGACCTTGACGACCATATCGTCCGCGCGAGTGAGCCCAAAAAACCCGTCCGGCCGGGCCTTGCCGAACGCGGTCCGGCAGGCGTCGACAAGATAGACTTCCTCCTGCTGTTTCGCCATACTGACTCCTCCTTTATTTAAGCCAGGTAACGGTCTTTTCGCCCCCTGCGATAAGCCACCCGTCAGGGCAGCCGATATAGGATATCACGCGCCCGGATGAATTCCCAAATTACTGACCTGCGGTTCAGACTAACAAGTAGACAGTAGGGGAAAACCGGTGCCAGGCACTTTTCATGCCGATTTTTTTCACCTCTAGTATCGAACGACCGGAGCTTCTGTCGCGCAGGTTGAAAAAAGAGGTGAAAAGTGCCTGGCACCGGTTTTTAACTCTACTCGCGGAAGATGGCCTTGTTGCGTCCGGCCTCCTTGGCCTCGTAGAGAGCCCCATCGGCCTTGGCGATCATCTCCTGCCTGTCGTGGATGTCCATGCTGGGATAGGTGGCCACTCCCTGGCTGACGGTCACCTTCAGTCCGGCCTCGGTCCCCATGAACGTGGTCTCCTCCACCGACCGCCTGATCCGCTCGGCCGTCTGATAGGCCTCGGGCCCGTTGGTCTCGGGAAGCAGGACCGCGAACTCCTCGCCGCCGTAGCGCGCCACGATGTCCATCGAGCGCAGGCAGCTCTTGATGAGCATGGCCAGCCCCTTGAGTATCTCGTCACCGCAGAGGTGGCCGTAGGTGTCGTTCACCTTCTTGAAGTGGTCGATGTCCAGCATGATGAGGCTGAAGACGGTGTTGTAGCGGTCCGACCTCTTGTACTCCTTCTCGAAGAGCTCCTGGAAGAACCGGTGGTTGTAGATCTTGGTGAGGCCGTCCGTTATCGCCAGCTGCCGCGCCGCCTCGTACAGCCTGGCGTTGTCGATCACGATGGTCACCTGGTTCTGCACCAGTCCCAGGATGACCTGCGCGTCGCGCACAAACGCCGGGCTCTGGGGCTGGAAGAACGCCATCAGCCCGATGACCTTCTTCTGCGCGGTGAGGGGGATGAACGCGTGCGAGTACGGCTTGGGCTGACCCTCGATCTTCTCCTTCAGGTTCTCCTCGCCGTAGAGGCTCACCTTGATCCGGTCGGGGTTGCTTCCCACCTCCCAGCCGTAAGCGCCGGCGAGCTCGAACACCTTGGCCTTGATCTCCTGGAGCGCCTCGACCCTGGTGGGCCGGTTCACCTGGATGACCATATCCTCTTCCTCGAACATCAGCACCACGCCCACGGCGTTGCCCACCACTCGCGACATGATCTCGAGCACCGTGCTGACCGTCTCGCGGTAGTCCTGGCTGGCGCTGGCGAGCGAGCCCAGCTCGTTCAGGATCGTGGACTCGAAGAGCTTGGAGTCGAGCAGGTCGATGACCCTGCTGAAGACGCCCGACTCCTCCAGGACACGCCGGGGCACCGACTTGTGCTCCTCGGCCCCGCGCCTGGCCATGCCCGCCTCCATCTGCTCCTTGATGACCCCCAGGAGCTGGTCGGGCTTGAAGCCCTTGGTGACGTAGGCGTCGGCGCCCGTCTTGAGACCCCAGAACTTGTCGCTCTGCTGGTCGCGCCCGGTGAGCATCACGATCGGGATGTCCCTGGTGATCTCGTCGTCCTTGAGCAGCCTGCACACCTGGTACCCGTTGATCTTGGGCATCTCGACGTCCAGGACCACCAGGTCGGGCTCTTCGGCGTAGGCCTTGTTGATGGCCTCCAGCCCGTCCCAGGCCACGCTGACCTGGTAGTCCGCGTCCTCGAGTATCGCGGAGGTTATCTTGACCACGAGCTTGTTGTCGTCGGCGAGCAGTATCCTGCCTTCTGACATACGCTTCCCAGCCTTCGGCGCTCTCGCGCGGGTCGAGTGTCTGTTTGCCTCGATAATAATAACAGTCGGTCCCGCCAGTCCACCACTTGAGGCCTCGCTGACGTCCAGGCGCCGGACGAGCCTCACCCGCCTGCCGGGGCCACAGGGGCGGGCAACGGCGGCCTGGCGCATGATATCCCTCGTTGATGGGGAGCCGCCCGCTGTAGTATCATTCAGGAGGACCGGCATAAGCCAGACGGCTAGCCGGTCGTCTATATCGTGCCCACGGTCAAGGAGTGAAACCACAAGTTGCCACGGTATGAGTACAAATGTAAAAAGTGCGACGAGTCCTTCGAGGTCACCCACGGCATCGACGATAAAGTCGAGACCTGCGAGAAGTGCGGCGGGGAGGTCCGAAGAGTCTTCCACCCTCTGGGAATAGTCTTCAAGGGATCGGGTTTCTACGCGACCGACTCCAAGAAACCGGACAACAAGCCCGGCAAGTCTTACTCGGACGTCGCGGAGGAGATGGACAAGCCCAAGCCGGCCACCAAGGACAACGGCGGCAAGGATAAGGACACCAAGAAGTCCGACGACTCGAAGAAGGCCGAGAAGGCGGCATCCTGAAGCCTGGAGGCGTCCACCCGACGCCCGCATCGGCCTGAAGCACCGGCGCCCGCCCGCCGAGACAGCCGACCCGCACACACTGGGGAGGGGTATGTATGGGAGCCAGGGATAAGTGTCCGATCGGGATAGTCGGCGGCAGCGGCCTCTACGACATGCCCGACATCGAGATCGACTCACACGTCAAGCTCGACACACCCTTCGGCGATCCGTCCGATGAGTACGTCATCGGCTTCCTCAAGGGCCTCGAGGTGGTCTTCCTCAACCGCCACGGCCCCGGCCACAAGATTACCGCGCCCGGCGTCAACTACCGCGCCAACGTCTACGGCTTCAAGGCGCTGGGGGCCGAGATCCTCATCGGCGTGAGCGCCGTGGGCAGCATGCGCGAGGAGCTCCGGCCGATGGACATCGTCATCCCCGACCAGCTGATCGACCTGACCAAGGGCCGCGAGACGAGCTTCTTCATCGACACGCCCGCGATCCACAGCGGCATGGCGGACCCGTTCTGCCATGACCTCTCCTCGGTGCTGGCCGATTGCGCCCGGGAGGTCGGGGCGAACGTCACTCTGGGGGGCACCAGCGTATGCATCGAGGGCCCGGCCTTCTCCACGCGCGCGGAGTCCAGGCTCTACCGCACCTGGGGTGTCGACGTGATAGGCATGACCGCCGCCACCGAGGCCAAGCTCTGCCGGGAGGCCGAGATCTGCTACTCCTCCATCTCGCTGGTCACCGACTACGACTGCTGGAAAGAGGGCGCCGAGGACGTGACCCTCGGCATGATAATAGAGTACGTCCAGAAGAACGCCGAGATGGCCAAACGCATAATCGCGCAGGCAATCTCGCGGGTGCCCGACCTGCGCGGCTGCGCCTGCAGGCGCGCCCTGGCTCCCGCCATCGCGACCGCCCACGAGCACGTCCCCGACGTGACACGCCGGCGGCTGCGGGTCCTGCTGGAAAAATACCTGCCGGTCAAGGATTAGCAGTGGGTGTCCTGGTAGTCGGCTCGGTCGCGCTCGACAGCGTGCGGACGCCTTTCGGCGTGGTGCGCGACGCCCTGGGCGGCTCGGGGACCTTCTTCTCCGTGGCGGCCTCCTACTTCACCGACGTGGCGCTGGTGGCCGTGGTGGGGGAAGACTTCCCCCAGGCCGGGATCGACCTCTTGAAGTCACGCGGCGTCGACCTCACCGGGCTCACGGTCGAGCAGGGCGAGACCTTCCGCTGGGCCGGGGTCTACGGCTTCGACCTCAACGACCGCGACACCATCGAGACCCGCCTCAACGTGTTCGAAGGATTCAACCCCCGCGTCCCGAAGAGCCTCATTGGCAGCGAGTTCGTCTTCCTGGCCAACATCATCCCGGCGTTGCAGTCGTCGGTGCTGGACCAGGTCTCATCGCCGAAGCTGGTTGCGTGTGACACTATGAACTACTACATCGAGGGATACCGGGACGACCTTCTCGATACCATCCGCCGTGTCGACGTGATGGTGCTCAACGACTCCGAGTGCCGCGAGCTCGCGGACGAACCCAACCTGATAAAAGCCTCCCGCGCCGTGCTGGAGATGGGGCCGACGACCGCCATAGTGAAGAAGGGCGAGCACGGGGCGCTCATGTTCACCAGGGACGCCTTCTTCAGCGCACCGGCTTATCCCTGCGAATCCGTTTTCGATCCCACCGGCGCGGGCGACGCGTTCGCGGGCGGGTTCATGGGCCACCTGGCCGCCACCGGCGACACTTCCGAGCAGAACATCAGGAGGGCGGTAATCTACGGCACCGTGATGGCCTCCTTCTGCGTCGAGAAGTTCAGCGTCGACGGGATGGCCTCGCTGGAGACGGCGGACATCGAGCGCCGCTTCCGCATGCTCAAGCAAGTCTCCCACTTCGAGCCTTAAAGGAGAGACATGCTACCTGGCGGCGGTATCAAGATCGCGAAGGTCTTCGGGATCGAGATCGATATCAACCCCACCTGGCTCTTCATCTTCGCGCTCGTTGGTATCTCTCTTTCCGAGGCGATGCGTGGCGTGGGCGTTAAGGGCCACCCCGGCACGTTCCCGGGCGGAGTGTGGCCATGGGTGTTCGGCTTCGGGATCGCTCTCGTCTTCTTCGCCTGCCTGCTGGCCCACGAGCTCTCCCACAGCTACGTTGCCAAGCGCAAGGGGATAAACATCAGGCGCATCACCCTCTTCATCTTCGGGGGGGTGGCGGAGATGAGCGAGGACGTCAGCGACGCGACCTCCGAGCTCGAGATGGCGGCGGCCGGCCCGGCGATGACGTTCTTTCTGACAGGGGTCTTTTACCTGATATACCTCCTGGTGAGCGCGAACCCCAACCGTGGTCCGCTCTGGATCGTCCCCCTGTATCTCCTCGTCACCATCAACCTGTTCGTGGGGGTGTTCAACCTGCTGCCAGGCTTCCCGCTGGATGGCGGCAGGGTCTTCCGCGCCATAATTTGGAAGATCACCGGCAACCTGCAGAAGGCCACGCGGATCGCGACCTACGGCGGTGAGGTCGTGGCGGTCCTGATAGCGGGGACCGGCGTCTACTTCCTGACCAGAAACGCTTTTCTCAGCGGAGTGTGGCTCATAGTCATCGGCGGGTTCATCTTCATGCTGGCCAGGTCTTCATACCAGCAGACGCTCCTGCAGATCGCGGTGGCGGACACCCAGGTCAAGGACCTGATGTACACGGGGGTGCCGGTGATCGACGAGGACACCACCCTGACGACGCTGCGCAACCAGTACTTCACCACCTACCACCTCCCAGCTCTGCCGGTGGCCCATCACGACGGCGAGGTCTTCGGGCTGGTTAGCAGGGATGACCTGGCCACGATAAACCCTTCCGAGTGGGACGTCCTGGCCGCGGGACGGGTGGCACACCAGCTCACCGAGGAACAGATCATCGGCCCGGAGGAGAAGCTGGACAAGGTGCTCCGCCGGGTCATGCGCGCCGACCAGTTCCTGCTGGTCATGGACAACGGCAAGGTGCAGGGCATACTTACGGTGGACGAGCTCATGCGGTACATTAGGGCAAGGTCGAACGCGACGCCGCCCGGCGGTAGAGCTGCCGGCCCGCAGTAGTGCGCGATACCACGACGCGGAGAGCCCCATGAAGATCGCTGTCAAGGTCGCCACGATCTTGCTCGACAAAGCGAACCCGAAGCTGCAATCCACGCAGTTCGAGATGACCCTGCCCGACGGCACCAACGTGACCGGCATGCTGGACGCGCTCGGGCTCGAGGACAGGTTCGTCGGCTCGGTGACGATAAACAAGAGGCGAAGCCGCCTGGACGCCGGGATCGCCGACGGCGACCTGGTGGCGGTCATACCGGCCATCTCCGGAGGTTGAAATGGACGACGTGCCCGGCCTGCTCGAAGCGCTCGAAGGAGCGGCCACCAACCGCGAAGAGGGTTGCGAGAGATACCGTTGCGTGACGCTGGACGACGTCTGCACGCTCGCCGCCCGCTTCGGGCTCTCCACCCGGCAGGTCTCGATCTTCGCCCTTGAGCACGGCCTGCTGCCTCTGCGCTACCTCAAGAACATCGGAACCATCGGCATGAGCGGTCAGGCGAAGTTGCTCTCCTCGCGCGCCCTGCTGGTGGGGGCGGGGGGCATAGGAGGCACCGCCGCGGAGCTGCTTGCGCGCATGGGGGTCGGGACGATCATCATCGCGGACCCCGACGTGTACGACGAGACCAACCTCAACCGCCAGAACTTCTGCTGCTCGAGCGCTCTGGGCCTCTCCAAGGTCGACGTCGCCGCGGAGCGGCTGCTGGAGATCAACTGCGACGTCGACGTCATCAGGCACAGGATCGCGGCGGGGCGTCACAACCTGCCCGGGATGCTCGCCTCGGTGGACGTGGTGATCGACGCGCTCGACAGCATCGACGACAGGCTGTCGCTGCAGCAGGCTTGCGGCGACGCGGGAGTGGTCATGGTGCACGGGGCCATCGCGGGCACCGCGTTGCAGGTCACCACCATCTATCCCGGCGAGGCGGGCCTGCGGGGCATGCTGCCCCCGACCGCAGATGAGGGCAAGACGCAGGGCATCGAGGTGGAGACGGGCAACCCGGCGACCACGCCGGTGCTCGCCGCCGTCATCCAGGTACAGGAGGCTGTCAAAGTGCTGCTGGGGACGGGCAACACCTTGAGAGGAAAGATGCTCTACCTCGACCTGGAGGACTGGACCTTCGAGTTCATCGCGCTCTAGCGCGAGCGCCCGCGTGGCGCTCAGCCGATGGGAGCGCGCCGCCGGGGTGGTCCCGCCGGATGCGCTCTTCTATCGATACGACTTCCGCGAGCTCGTCTTCGCGCTGGACGCTGGAGAAGTAGCCGAGGCTCTCACAGGAGATGAACAGCGCCAGCGTGCCGGCGAGGCCGCAGGCGAGCGCAGCCCAGGCCCAGCCGCCGCCGGTCCCGAGCGCCGCCACCGAGAATGCCACTGCCAGTGCGCTTACTGCTGATATCGTCTTCATGCCGGCATCGTACCAGCCGGGTGTGACATCGCGGCGGCGCGTCCTCGTCCCACCCCTTGACAACGTGCTTGCCTTGCTTTAGCATGAGCTTGTACTGCTAATGCCGGACCATCTTCTTCACCTCACCAGGACACGCAATGGGAATCTTCGCAAGCCTCAAGGCAAGGCCCGGGCTGAACAGGGCGGCCGGGATCGTCCTCGCGATAGTCGCGGGCCTGATGTTGCTCGGCTATGCCTCGCGCGTAGTGAAAGGCGCCCCTGCCGGGAAGCTGGTGGTGGTCCCCACCGCCGGCGTCGATATCGCAATGGGCTCCACCATAAAGCGCGAGATGCTCGACAGCGCCTCGATCCCTTCGGCCTATGTCGTACCGGGCGCCTTGCGCAAGGTGGCCGACATCGCGGGGTCGCGAGCCATCAGGTTCATCGGAAAAGGCGAGCCCATCACCGCGTCCTCGATCGCCGGGGGCAAAGGGGCCGGCGCGCTCGCTTCCCGCATACCTCCGGACCTCCGCGCCTATAGCGTGGCCATCGCGGACGGCACCGGCGGTTCGTCGGACCTTCGCCCGGGCGACAGGGTGGACGTGCTGTCGACCGGCGGCGAGCCCCCCTCGACCACCACCCTGTTGACGGGCAGGCTGGTCTTGAGCGCGGGTGTCCCCGCCGGCGCGGAGGGTGAGGCCTCCTCGGGCGCGCCCGCTCCGGGCTCGCTAACGCTGCTGGTCTCGCCCAGGGAGGCGGAGCTTCTGGCACAGGCGGAATCAATGGGGGAGATATCGGTGTCCCTCTGCCCGCTGCCCGACGACGAGCAGGAGCAGGGCGGGAAGTGATCGGGTGCCGGGGGGTGTCCTAAGTGAACGAGTTGACCTTGAGACCCATATTCTCGAAGTTAAAAGCGGGCCTGGCTAGGCGGCCGTAGATCGTGAGCATGCTGGGGGTGCTGAAGCCCTGGCCCAGCACGACCACCACCGGCGAGTTGTACGCTGCCGGTATCTCCTCATTCTGCATCACGTCAGCGTTGGCGAACTCGGGCACCGACTTCTTGACGTTGTCGAAGATGTCCTTGGCCTCTTTGCGGTAATAGATCGTGGTCTTGGCCAGTGGTTGCTTGGCCGTCCCCTCGAACACCTTCTCGTGTCCCATCAGGCGCAGCTCCTGAGCGACAGTGGGCACCGCCCAGGTGGAGGTCTTCCACCCGCTCAGCACGCTGATCACGTCGGCGTTGGGCGCGTTGAGCTGCTCGACCCTGTTGGTGTCCGGTGACTGCAGCTTGGCTATGGTCTCGGCGGACACGCTGTTGGTGGTCTTGATCTCCGAGGCCAGCTGGGTGAGCCCCGGCACATCGGCGACGAAGTAGCTCACGCCGTTTATGTACTTGGAGTCACCGGGTATGGTCACGAACTGCACGTTGGCGATATTGAAGCCGCGCAGCTCGTCGGCCAGGCTCATCAACTGGCTGGCGGAGTAGTCCATCTTGCAGTTGGTGGCGACGATGTCCACCAGTTGTTTCGCCTTCCAGACGCTCTTCATCTTCTCCGCCTTGGCCATCAGCGCCTTCATGAAAGCCTGCTGGCTCTTGATGCGGTCCACGTCCCCGTTGGGGAGCCTGCGGCTCCTGACCACCACCAGTGCCTGCCAACCGTCGAGGTTCAGGTCTCCCGCCGGCAGGTAGCCGGCGTGGGGGTCGTTGATGGGCTGGTTGAGGTGGATGGGCACTCCGCCCACCGCGTTCACGATCTGCTGGAACCCGGTGAACTGCATGCTTATGTAGTGATGCACGTCCAGGCCCAGCAGGCTCTTCACGGCGTCGATGGCGCCGGACGGCCCGCCGAAAGAGTGGGCGGCGTTTATCTTCTCGGTGCCGTGGCCGGGAAGCTCTATCTTGGTGTCCCTGGGAATGGAGACGACCACCGCTTTCTTGTCGCGCTCCTGCAGGCAGACCAGCATCATGACGTCGCTGCGGCACCAGCCGCCTTCGCCCTTGTTGCTACCCGCGTCGCTGCCCATGACCAGCGTGTTGACGCTCTGGTTGGGATCGGTCGACAGGGTGGTGAGGGCCTTCTGAACCTTCTTCTGCTCTTTGGGCTCGGCCTTCCAGGTGCTCTCTTTGAAGGAGAGGTAGATCTTGGCGCTCAGCTTCGCGATAGGTTTCGCGTAAAAGCCGAGGGCGCCGCCCAGGGCGATGCCTATCACGAAGAAGATGATGAACCAGTAGCTGTTGATGGGGCTGCGCCTGCGCGGTCCCTTCGTTTTTGCGTTGGCCTTTTTCCGCAGGTCTCTCCTGCGATGCCTGGCCTCCCAATATGAAATCTTCTGACTCGAGTGCTTTCCCATCTCGCCTTCCGCCGTACGCCCTGGAGCAGCCTACATGTTAATTCGTTATGCCGGGGTCAGGCAACTTCCTCGGCGCACCAACTTTGTCGTTGCCATCATCGCTCCGGGGCCCGCCTGACTCCAAAGATAGAATACGCTCATGGCCCGCAAACAAGGACGCGATGCGCCTTTGCGCGTCAAGGAATACAGACGCCGGGGCGCGCCCAATTGTTCTACCAAAAAGTCACAAAAAGCACAAAAGACTCAACCGTGATACCTTCCATAAAAAAAATTCAAAAAAAAATATAACCGATATAAACCACTCCAACAACTCTAATTTATCCTTTTAACAAGGCATTTTCAGCGATTCACACACCGTCCAGGGCACAAATACAGCCGGGAAATCTTGAAAAAAGCC
>Ga0209745_1002263_pt1 | contig 11072 bp, 6 predicted proteins | sample BarGraNGADG00312_FD_184495 | JGI IMG/M metagenome (GOLD analysis project Ga0209745, IMG submission 184495) | Arctic peat soil microbial communities from Barrow, Alaska - Barrow Graham LP Ref core NGADG0004-312 (SPAdes) (version 2) | ecosystem: Environmental > Terrestrial > Soil > Wetlands > Peat ... | reverse complement strand
GAGAAGACGAGCGCCGCGATTCGCGCCTTCCCCGACCCGGTCTTCATCGGCATGACGGCCACTGAGCAGCTGATCGCCAAGCAGGTCTCGGACGTCTTCCCTGCCTCGGTTGACGATCTGCCGCTCCAGGACGCCGCCCGCCGCGGCCTGATCGCGCCGCTTCGCTGCCTGCGCGTTCCGCCCGTGGCGGCGATCCACTCCGTTCCGATCGTCGGCGGCGATTTCGACGAGCGGGCCCTGGCTCAGGTTCTCGACCACACCGCGCTCAACCAAGCGGCTGCGAGCCTCTACCGCGACCGCTTCGACGACACGCCCGGCATCGTCTACGCCGCCGGCGTCGACCATGCCTACAACCTGGCGCAGGAGTTCCGCGCCGCCGGTCTCAAGGCCGAGGCCGTCAGCGGCCGTACGCCGCCGGTGAAGCTGGCGGAGACGCTGGCCGCCTACGAACGCGGCGAGATCAACGTTTTGATCAACGCGCAGCTTCTGGCCGAGGGCTGGAACTCTCCCCGCGCGACGATCTGCATGCACCTGGCCCCGACCGCGTCGCGGCGTGTCTACCAGCAGCGGATCGGCCGCATCATGCGCACCCATCCGCGCAAGGAGGCCGGCGTCGTGATCGACTTCGTCCCCAAGTCGGCCACGCACTCGGAGAAGGTTGTCTCACTTCATTCGCTGCTCGCCGCCGACTTCTACCGCGAAGGGGCCCGCGTGACTCCGGCGCCCCGGCGGCGGATGCAGCGCCGCGCCCGGCGCCGCCTTGCTCCGGCGGCCTGGCTTGTCCCCGTCACCCCCGATGTGAAGCGGCGCCTGGCCGTGATCGCGCGCGAGTGGCAGAGAATCGATCCCAAATATCTCGACACCGACGAGCAGCGGTTCTGGGCGATGATCGCCGGGCGCAGCATTCGCTTCGAGGAGCGGGCCGAGTTCGTGCGCAAGCTGATCGAGGGCAACACCAGCAAGGTGGCGCTCGAGCAGTTCCTGTTCACCTGCGCCGCCGAGAACCCGAATCGGCGCCTCCGCCTGATGGCGCTCGTCGATCGGGTCGCCACGCCGGTAGAACGAGCCGACTACGACGATCTGGTCACTCTGGTCACCCAGGCGCCCACCTGGGAGAAGGAGCGCCTGCAGGGAATTCGTGTGCTCCTGCGAGCCCTCGCCGAGAGCAAGCCGGACGCTCCGGAGCAGATCCTCGTGCGCTGGCTCTGGCGGCTGGCGCGCGCGAGCCGAAAGGCGCAGGATCGCAAGGCAAGCGCCGAGTTCGCCGACGCCAAGCGCCTGCTTGGTGCGGTGGCCAACTCGCGCGGCCGCCGCCATGAAGAGAACGTTGCCCGGCTTGTCAACGTGGCCCGCGAGCAGCCGTTACACGTCGGGGCGGCCCTACTGGCCTCGGCCGAGGGCTACACGCCGCGAGCGACTCAGTTGATCGAGGCGGCACGCGAGCGGCTGGCCGGCGTCGACGAGATAGCAGCGGCGCTGGCCGAGAACCTGCCGGCGCCGAAGCTCCAGTCGTCGCGGCGCAGGCGGCGAAGGAAACGGCGGGCACCGGGCGCCCAGCAGGGAAAGACCGCCAATGCGAGCGCGAAGCCGGCGGAGGAAGAAGGGCAGCCCCAACCGGGTTCCGGCACGGAGGTTGTCGAAGCCGGGCCGAACGAGGTCACCGCTCCCAAGCCGGCTATGGACGGCGCTCAGAAAGTGCCGAGCACGCTCCGGCTCCCCGAGGTAGCTCCTAAGCTTCCACACCCGACCGAGGCGGCGGAAGGGCGCTAACCGGCGGTCGGGCCGGCGTCGTCGCCGTCGTTCTCGCGATCACGCAGGAACTTGGCCAGTTCCGCGGCCAGCGACTCGCCGCTTGGGATATCCGGCTCGTACTCCTCGGGAGGCTCGCCCGAATCACTTTGGCGTTCCAGCGCCTCGATGTACGAAGTCGTTTCCTCGTCGCCGGCCACCGCCTCGCTGACGCTGTCGCTGTAGCTGTCCACGGCCTGCTCCAGCTCATCCAGGTCGAGATCGGTACCGAGCAGTCGATCGACGCGTTCGCAAAGCGCCAGCGCCGCGCGCGGGCTGGGAGTCAGCGACACGTAGTGGGGGACGGCCGCCCAGAAGCTGACCGTCTTCATCCCCTCTCTGCGGCAGGAATCCTGTATCACGCCCACGATCCCCGTCGGCCCCTCGTAGCGCGAGGCATCGACGTCGAGCTCGTCGATCAGCTCGCGATCGTCGCCGCTCGCGGTGACCGGCGCGGGGCGGGTATGCGGCACGTCGGCAAGCAGTGAGCCAAGCGTGATTACCCGCTCCACACCGAGGTCGCGCGCCAGCCCGACTACCAGCTCGGTGAAGGAGCGCCAGCGAAGGTTTGGCTCGACGCCGATCAGCAGCACGACATCGTGGCCCAGCCCCCCGGGGTGGGCATAGAAGAAAGCGTTCTCGGGCCAGGTGAGCTCGCGAGTATCGCCATCGACGAGCGAGACCTGTGGGCGCGTCGCCTGGAAGTCGAAGAACCCCTCCGGATCGATCTCGGCGAAGCGCGTCGCGTTCCAGAGGCGGGCCAGGTAGCCCGCTGCGAGGGTTGCGCCCTGACCGCCGTCGTTCCAGCCTTGAAACGCGATGACCAACACCGGTTTCTTCAGCTTCGGCTTGGCGACGATCTTGAGCTCAGTCATCTAGACAGTTTAGGGGCCGGTCGCATCGCTCGACGGTCGAAGGCGCTTGCGACGCGCGAGCGCCCGCGCAGAGCGAATGCTCAGGCCTATGAGATCGTAAGACGGCTCGACCGGTCACGAGCACGCCAGCATGGCGAGCGGACCGGCCTGGAGCCCGGTGGCATCTACTGCAGCCGCGACGACGGGGGCGTGCCCGCCAGTGCCCTCACGCCCCGAGGCCATCACGGCTGCTAGTAGTGCATACGTCCGCCGCCCGTACCCTTCACGACTGGTACCGAGCTGGTGCTCGTCGTAGTCGCGACGGGAACGGTCGTATTCGCGGGCTTCTGCCTTGCTGCGGATCCGGGACCTGCGAGGATCGCCGCAGCGAACACCGCGCTAAGCGCGAGAAGTAGCAGGAGTTTAGCCATTCTTCCCTCCTTCCTCTTAGAATCGAAGGTCTTGCATCAACTCGGCGGCATGTCGGTACAGGTGCGCCGCCTCATCCGTGGTTCCACGCGCGCGGGCCAGATCGCCCAACGCCACGTAGGTGCGCGACAGGTTGCTGGTTGCCCGCACGCTCTCGAACAGGCCTTTGACCTCTTCCAGCGCCTGCGCGGCCTCGTCCAACCTGTCCTGGGCCAGCAGTGCCTTGCCCAGTACGAGCCTTGCCTCCCCGACCTGCTCGGGATCGACGGCCTCGTCACCGATCAGCTCGATCGCGTAACGGGCCTGCTCCTCGGCCTTGGTCGGGTCGCCGGTCTCGAGATAGAGGCTCGCGATCGAGGAGATCGCGCCGCCACTCCACTCGTTGGCTCCGGCGTCGAGGAAAATCTTGTACGCGCGCGTGAAGCTCGCCAGCGCGTCGTCGTTCTTGCCCAGCAGAGCGTGGCAGAAGCCGAGGTTGTTCAGCACCTTACCGAGTTGGAACTGATCCTCCGCCTCTTCGTACTTCGCGCGTGCCTTCTCGGCGTACGTGCGAGCGAGGACGAAGCGGCCCTCGCGCTCGGCGACGAGCGAGGCCTGCATGTAGGAGTAGCCGATCACGCGCGGATCGCCGAGTTGCTCGGAAAGCTCGACCGCGCGCTCGGCATCTTCCCGCGCAGCCTCGATGTCGCCCACACGCTGGTAGCAGACCGAGCGATAACCCAGAATCTGCGCACGTGTGGAGTCGGCGCCGAGCGGCAGTTGATCGAGCAGCTTGTGCGCCTCGGTCAGCAGCGAGATCGCGACATGCGTGCTACCGAGCTTGGTGCGCGCAACGCCGAGCCTGAACAAGGCCTCGGCGCGGGTGACGTCGTCGAGCTGCTCCTCGTCGATCAGCTCGCGCGCCTTGGTCAGCACCTCGAGCCCCTCGCGAATCTGGCCCTCCTCCATCAGCGCCCAGCCTTCGCCGAGCAGCCGCCTGGCTGAGAGATCGGCCGATCCCGACGCTGCGACCGCGGTCTTGGCGTCGGCAAAGACCTCGAGCGCGCTCTCGAACTCGCGCGCCTGCGCGTGTGCCTCTGCTCGCGCGAGCATCGCCTCGACCCGTGCCCGGTCTTCCGTTGAAACTCCGTGGGAGAGGTAGCCGGGATCGATGCTCAGCCGGGAGGCCAGGTAGTCGACCGTGTCCGGCGTCGGCCGGGTCTTTCCGAGTTCGATCTGGCTGATGTACTCCTTCGAGAAACGGACGCCGGCGAGATCGGTCTGAGTCAACCCGAGCGCGACGCGGCGCTGGCGCACACGCTCGCCAAGCCCGATTTTCGGTCGTTGGCGTTCGGTTGCCGAGACGGCATGGGTGTCGGCGTGGGACTGCGGCATTTCTACCCTCTCTGATACTCGTCGGCTTCCCAAATGGCTGCAATCACCTGTTTGGGTACTAGCTGTTCACCTCAGCGGAGAATATCCGGCCGCAGGCGGCACCGCAGCACGCCTGGGCGCCGTTCTTCATCGCTAAGGAACGCGGTTTGCAGGTTTTTTTGTCCCGCTTTTGGGTTGTAAATATCACTTGACTGAGCTACTTGACTGAGCTCCGGGGCCGCCATATAGTGAGGACACGCCGACTTAGTCAGACGCCAGACGCGGTCGGATACGAAGAAAGGCCAGCGACGATAGCTCCGAAGCTCGTGGCTGGGCCGCAGAGCCACAGCTCTCGGTTCGTCGCCAAGGCCAATCTTCCGGGAGCGCCCCCTGGAGCCGCAGCCGGGGGTCTCCCCAAAACGGATTGAGCCCCGGGTGCCGCAGCCGGGGCTTTTTCCTTTCTGGAGTCGGATCTCGAGTGCCCCGGAGGAGGCTTGTCGCGCGCTGCTTAGCCCGCGGCGCTCGGCTCTTCGGCGTGCTCGTGATGACGCTTCCGCACCAGCGTGACGCCGACGAACACCGCGCCCAGGGCGATCGCCGCCGAGACGAGCAGCGCGCTGTGCAGCCCGTGCACGAAGGCGGCGTGCGTGACCGCCTCCTTCTGCTGCGCGCTTGGAGCGGGAAGATGGATTCCCAGGGCGGCGGCCTTCTGCACCTTGGCACGGTAGGCGGCCTCGGCGCTCGCGGCGAAGGAGGAGCTCTTCGACGCCATGATCGCGCCGAGCAGCGCGATCCCGAGCGAGCCGCCGACCTGGCGGAAGCTGTTCAGCACGCCAGCACCGACGCCCGCCTTGTCGACCGGCACCGTGGCCATCGCCGCGGCAGTCGTCGGCGACATCGCCAGCGGCATACCTACTCCCCCGATGATCATCGCCGGCAGGAGCTCGAGGTAGGTCGTGTGAAGGCCGACTCGCGAGAACAGGTAAAGCGAGATCGCTACCAGCGCCATCCCGGCCCCCATCAGCCAGCGCGAGCCGATGCGGTCGGAGAACCGTCCGGCAAACGGGGCCACGAGGATGACGAGCACGGTCATCGGCAAGAAGCTCGCGCCGGCGCGCGTGGGCGAGTAGCCGATGATGTTCTGGATGTAGAGCGACATGAAGAAGAAGACGCCGAACATCGCCAGCGAGACGAGCAGAGCCACCACAACCGAACCGACGAAGTTGCCGATCCTGAATAGCGACAGCTCGAGCATGGGTAACCGCTGGTGCATCTCGAGCAGCACGAACGCGAACATCAAAAGGGCGGCGCCGACGAACAGCGAGACGATCAACGGCGACGACCATCCCTTGCTGTTTCCCTCGATCAGCGCGTAGGTCAGCGCGAACAGCGAGAGGCCCGAGCTGAGCAACCCCGGCAAATCAAGGCCCTGCTCGTGCGAGGTGTCGCGCGACTCGGGAATCACGATCCGCGAGACGACGAGGGCCAGGATCCCAACGGGCACATTCACGTAGAAGATCCAGTGCCAGCCCAAATGCTGCGTTAGCACGCCGCCAAGCAGCGGCCCGATCGCGAGCGCCATCCCGGCGGTGCCGGCCCAGATGCCGATAGCCGTGCCGCGCTGGCGCGGCGGGAAGGTCGCGGTGACGATCGAGAGCGTCGAGGGGATCATGATCGCCGCGCCAACCCCCTGGACGGCGCGCGCGCCGAGCAGAACGTGAATGCTGCCGGCGCTGCCGCAGACGAACGACGAGATCGTGAAGACGGCGAGCCCGACGTTGAACATCAGCCGGCGCCCCAACAGGTCGGCGAGCTTACCGCCGGTGAGGATGAAGGCGGCAAACGTGAGCGTGTATGCGGTGACGATCCACTCCAGCTCGGAGATTCCGATGTTCAGGTCGCGCCTGATCGTCGGCAGCGCGACGGTGACGATCGTGTTGTCGAGCATGATCATGAACAGACCGAAGGCGACGGCGCCCAGCGTCCACCACTTTCGATTCGACTCGGTCACGAAGCGCATTACGTCCCCTCTCGGTCGGGCCGGCCCGCCGCTCTCCGCACGGGCGCCGGAAGCTCTCAGCGGAAAGACGGGCTCCCGGACGGCGCCGTCGGCGGATAGACCGGGAATCGAGAGGGTATCCGAAAAAACGGAGTGCCTCGCCACTGGACGTTGACAGTCGATTGCCGTTGCGGCAGGCGTGGTAGACTCGGTTTTAGCCCTGGAGTCGTAAACCTGGAGGAACGGTGCGCATCGCGCTAGCTCAGATCGACACCGTAGTTGGCGATATCGCCGGGAACGAGAGGCTGATTCGTGCCGCGCTGGCCGACGCAGGCTCGCAGAAGGCCGACCTGGTGCTCTTCCCCGAGCTGGCCGTGACCGGGTATCCACCCGAGGACCTGCTTCTTCGCCCCGGCTTTCTCGAGGCGGCTCGCGCCTCGCTCGAGCGGATCGCCCGCCAGGTGCGCGGACCGGTTGCCCTGATCGGCGCGCCCTACCTCGACGATGACCTATACAACGCCTGCGCCGTCTGCGCCGATCGCGAGATCAAGGGCATCTACCGCAAGCGTTTCCTCCCCAATTACGGCGTCTTCGACGAGGAGCGCTATTTCGCCTCCGGGCGCGATCTTCTCCTGCTCGAGCTGGGCGGCGTCAAGGTCGGGATAACGGTCTGCGAGGACATGTGGCAGCCCGGGCCGCCCGCGACCGACCTGGCGATCGCCGGCGCCGAGTTGATCGTCAACATCTCGGCCTCGCCCTTCCACGTGGGGCGCGAGCGCATGCGCGAGGAGATGTTCCGCACGCGCGCGCGCGACATGGTCTCGTACGTCGCTTTCTGCAACCTCGTCGGCGGTCAGGACGAGCTTGTCTTCGACGGGCACTCGGCGCTGATCGACGACGAGGGCGAGGTGATCGCACGCGCGGCTGGCTTCGAGCCGGAGCTGCTGGTCGTGGATATCGATCCCGGCGCCGCAATGGCGCGCCGGTTGAGTGACGTGCGTAAGCGAGCGCTCGCGCGGCAGCAGGATAGTCCGGAAGTCACTTCGATCGTGCTGCCGGCCAGGCGCAGGGCGCGTAAGCGGCCTATCCCGGCTCGCGTTGCCTCCTTCGCCGACGATCTCGAGCAGATGCGCCGGGCGCTCACGCTCGGCTTGAGCGACTACGTTCGGAAGAACGGCTTCAGCGACGTGGTGATCGGAGTCTCGGGCGGAATCGATTCCGCCTTGACCGCGGCCTTGGCGGCCGAGACGCTCGGCCCGGACCGCGTCCACTGCGTCTCGATGCCGTCGCGCTTCTCGTCGGCGGACACCCGGGCCGACGCCAAGCTCTTGGCCGAAAGCCTCGGCTGCGACTTCCGCGAGCTCGAGATCGAGCCGATGGTCACCGAGTTCGAGCGCGTCCTCGCACCGGCATTCGCCGGACGAGCCCAAGACCTGACAGAGGAGAACGTGCAGGCGCGCGTGCGCGGAGTGCTCCTGATGGCCCTCTCGAACAAGTTTGGCTGGCTCCTCGTCGCCACCGGCAACAAGTCGGAGCTGTCGGTCGGCTACGCGACCCTCTACGGCGACATGGCCGGCGGCTTCGCGCTGCTCAAGGACGTCTTCAAGACCGATGTCTTCAGGCTGGCCCGGTACCTGAACGAGAGGGCGGGGCGGGAGCTGATCCCCGCGAGCACGATCGAGCGCGCGCCCAGCGCCGAGCTACGAGCCGACCAGCTCGACGAGGATTCGCTGCCGCCATACGCCGAGCTCGACCGGGTGCTGGAGGCATATATCGAAGAGGATCGCTCGCGCCGCGAGTTGCTCGCGGACGGGTACCCGGCCGACGTGGTCGAGCGAGCGCTGGCGATGATCGACCGGGCGGAGTACAAGCGACGGCAAGCGCCACCCGGCGTGAAGCTGCGCCCCAAGGCGTTCGGGCGCGACCGGCGCACCCCGGTCACCAACGGCTGGCGCGATTAGCGGGAAGTGAGTCTCGGGCGCGCGAAAGCCCGGCTGGGCTTTCGCGGGGTGAAGGGATACCGCTTCGTTCGGGGGAGGCCTCAGGCAGCCTCTGCCGGCTGCTCATCTTGGCGCGCATCGATCTCGGGACTCAGAATCAGCTCCGGGTCGATGGTGAGGTGCGCCTCGGGGCGATCGAGCGGTCGTCTGGCGCTATTGACGACGTCGACGGTGCCCGTCCTGTCTCCGTAGCAGCGGAGGTAGCAGTCCGACTCGGACAGTGCCCGAAGCCATTGCACGACTCCAGGCTAGGTCGAGGACCGGACGGCACGCTCGTCCCAAATGTCTCTTGTGCCCGGCCGGGCTCAGAGCTCGAGCGGCGCCATTGTCAACCCGCGCGCCTCGAGTTGCGACCAGTAATGCTCGGCCAGCTCGCGATGCCCGCTCCAGACGATCGCTTGCCCGGTCCGGTGGATCTCGGTGGCCAGGCGCATCCCGGCATCGAAGCCAATCTCCGGAAGCACGGAGGCGAGCGCCCGCGCGACACCGTCGAAGGTGTTGTGGTCGTCGTTGAGGACGATGACGCGCCAGAGCTCGGACAGCCCGCTGCCGCCCCCCGTGGAGTGCATCGGCTTGGTCGGGCTCACCGGCGTGGCGGACACGGGCGAAGCGTAGCGCCGGGGTTACGGAGCCGGGTTCCCCGAGAGCTCTTCCTGGGCGAGCGCCTCTCGCGCCAGCTCATCCACCACCGAGAGGAAGAACTCGATCACGACCGGGTCGAATTGGGCGCCGGCGCAGCGACGTAGCTCCGAGGCGGCGTTGTCGGTGTTCATACCGAGCCGGTAGGGGCGCGGTCCGATCATCGCGTCGAAGGCGTCGCAGACGGCGATGATCCGCGACGGGAGCGGAATCTCGTCGCCCTTGAGCCCGTCGGGATAGCCCGATCCGTTGTAGCGCTCGTGGCTCGAGCGAACGATCCGCGACACCTGCGAGAGCGAGGGCGCCGCAGAGATGATGCGCTCGCCGACGACGGTGTGGCCGCGGATGAACTCCCATTCCTCGCGGTCGAGCGGGCCGGGCTTCTTGAGGATTGCGTCCGGGATTGCCATCTTGCCGACGTCGTGGAGCTGCGCCGCCTGAGCGAGCTGATCCAGCTCCTCGCCGCTCATGCCCAGGCGCCGTCCAACCTCCGCGGCGAGCCGGGCCACGTCGACGAGGTGATCGCCGAGCTCCGGGCTGCGCTCATGCAGAGCCTGCAGGAGCACGTCCGCCGACTGGCGTCCGGCCGAGCGCCGGCCGCTGTTCTTGTTCGCATACAGGCGCTGGTCGGAAAGGCGCAGCGCGATCGAAACCTCGTTCGCCTCTTGAGGCAGCAGGACCGAGCCGTACGAGCTGCCGATGGCGAAGCCCTCACCTCGTTCGGAGAGGGCGGCGCTCGCATCGGTGATGATCGCTCCCTGGCCGTCGGCGCCCATCGTGACGATGATGCAGAACTCGTCTCCGCCCATCCGGTAGGCCTCGCCGCCGTGCTGCTGCATCGCCGTCTGCAGGTTGCGACCGAGCCGGGTCAGCAGCGCGTCTCCGGCCGGGTGGCCGAAGCTGTCGTTGTAGTTCTTGAAGCCGTCGAGATCGAACAGGCCAAGCAGGAGTGGCGCGGTCTCGTTTGCATCGGGCAGCGCCTTCTGCAGGTCGTTGACGAGCTTGCGCCGGTTGCCGAGGCCGGTGAGCGGATCGGTCAGCGCCTGGTTGGAGGTGCGCACCCAGCGGCGGCCCATGACGAAGGCGATGGCGAGCAGGGCGAGGCCCATCAGCCCGACCGGAATCGGGTTGCTCGTGATCACGTTGCCCGACGGTGCCGGCGCCGCCGAGATGACCGTCCAGCCGTTCTTGTTGAGCTTGGTGACGGATAGTCGCTGCCAGGCTACGCGCAGCGGGCCCTTCTTGGTGCTGATCGTTTCGATACCCGAGGCGCTCGCCTTCTTGCTGATCGGGACGAAGCGCTTGTCGTTTGCGCCGACGAGGGCGGCCCCGCCCTGTTTCAGGGCGCTGTTCAGGACAACTCGCCCGCGCTTGTCGACGATCACAAGCTCGAGACCCTTCAGGTTGGCCTGCCTGACCGCACTGGCGGCCGCCTGACGGAAGTTCTCGATGTCGAGCTCGAAGTAAAGCGTCCCGCGGTTCTTCCCGTTCACGGGTGGAAGCAGCGTGGAGAAGGTCACCGTCCAGCGGCTCGTGTCGTTCGACCTGGAGATTCCGCTGGTGTACACCTGACCGGGCTTTAGCTTCTTGGTGGCGTCGATCCAGGTCTTGTCGACCGGCGACGTGGTCAGCTGCCTGAGCGCGACGAGCTGATCCTGGCTGTACCCATAGGAGCCCGCTCCCGCGCCGGAGCCCGCCGCGAAGAATGCCGCCCGGGCAACCTCGAAACGGCAGGCGTCGTTGCCGCAGCGCCCGGTGTTGTCGATCACGCCGGCCGCGCTGATCAGGTTGTGGTAGATCTGCTTGCCGAGGAAGAGCAGGGCGGAGTTGATCTTCGTGTGGTCGGTACTGCCGTTGAAGGGGGTCTCCAGGACGGGGTTCTGGCTCAGTACCTTCAGGGTCGCCGCCGCCTGATCCTCGACGCCGCGGAAGCGGTAGCTCTGCTCCGAGGCCTGGCTGGTCAGTGCACGGTCGAGTGCGTCCTTGGTGTTCTGCTGCTGTTTCAGCATC
>Ga0209745_1002262_pt1 | contig 11077 bp, 9 predicted proteins | sample BarGraNGADG00312_FD_184495 | JGI IMG/M metagenome (GOLD analysis project Ga0209745, IMG submission 184495) | Arctic peat soil microbial communities from Barrow, Alaska - Barrow Graham LP Ref core NGADG0004-312 (SPAdes) (version 2) | ecosystem: Environmental > Terrestrial > Soil > Wetlands > Peat ... | reverse complement strand
GAGCCATCATTGCTGGCAGAACCATCCACACCCAGGCCGACTTTGACACCTTGGGTGAGCATGTGCATGATCGGGGCAATCCCGGAGGCCAGGCGCATGTTGGAGCTTGGGCAATGGGCTACCCCACAGCCGTGCTGGGCATAAAGTTTGATTTCATCTTCATTCACCCAAACGCTGTGGGCGAACCAGACATCCTCACCAATCCAATCCACAGTTTGCATATAGGCCACCGGTTTGTGGCCGAATTTTGCCAGGCAGAAATCATCCTCATCCTCGGTTTCAGCCAGGTGCGTGTGCAGGTGCACCTTGTATTCCCTCGCCATGAGGGCGGATTGCTTCATCAATTCCCCGGTCACACTGAATGGTGAGCAAGGAGCCAGCACAATTTGCAATTTCGACCCCGGTTTTGGGTCGTGATAGCGTTCGATCAGGCGCTGGGAATCTTTCAGGATGGATTCTTCGGTATCCACCACGCTATCGGGTGGCAGGCCGCCTTTGGATTCACCCAGACTCATCGAGCCGCGGGAGGCATGCAAACGTAAACCAATTGTCTGGGCAGCGTCAATCTCATCATCAAGCTTGGAGCCATTCGGGAATAAATACAGGTGATCTGAGGCGGTGGTGCAGCCAGAAAGAGCGAGTTCTGCCAGGGCAGTTTGAGTGCTGGTGAAGATATCACCCGGGGTCATGCGTGCCCAGATTGGATAAAGTGTCTTAAGCCAATTGAAGAGATTGGCGTTTTGAGCACCGGGCAGCGCGCGTGTTAAAGTCTGATAGAAGTGGTGATGCGTATTGACCATGCCGGGCAAAACAATATGTCCCCGCAGGTCGATTATTTCATCGGCTTCTTTTGGCAGGTCAGCCATATTGCCGATTTGCTCAATGAAGCCATCCCTGCAGAAAATCCCCTGGTTCTTCAAGTCCCGATCCTGGGAGTCCATAGTGACGATAAGGTCAATATTTTTTAGCAGAAGAGTACTCATATCGCTATCATACCTTGCTTGTTTCTATACTCGGGTATTGTCAGCAAGTTCTGCCGCGCGCAGTGTATTTTGTAAGAGCATGGCAATGGTCATCGGCCCAACCCCTCCCGGGACAGGTGTAATTGCACCGGCGACTTCCGAGACCTCCTCAAAGGCCACATCGCCTACCAATTTACTGCCTTTAGGTGAAGTGGGATCATCCACACGGTTGATGCCCACATCGATGACGTAAGCTCCGGGTTTAACCCAATCTTTCTTGACGAACTCTGGTTTGCCTATAGCGGCCACCAGCACATCCGCGGTACGGCAGATTGCAGGGATATCTCGTGTGCGGGAATGGCAAATGGTGACTGTGGCATCCGCCCTGACGAGCAGGAGTGCTACGGGCATGCCCACAATATTTGAACGCCCCAATACAACGGCGTTCGCTCCTGAAAGTTTGGCGCCGCTCTTTTCCAGCAGCACAATGCATCCAGCCGGCGTGCAGGAAACAAAACTGGGTTCGCGGCCTTTTTGGGCGAGCCGGCCAATATTGACTGGATGAAAGCCATCCACGTCCTTGGAAATGTCGATCAGGGAGAGCACACGTTCCTCGTCCAACCCTTTTGGTAGCGGTAATTGCACCAGGATGCCATTGACATTGAGGTCGTTGTTGAGCTCTCGTACAACAGCTTCAACATCTTCCTGGGTGGCATCCACAGGCAGTACATGACTGAAAGAAGTAATCCCAACCTCTGCGCAAGCTTTATGTTTGCTTTTTACGTAAACTTGCGAGGCGGGGTTTTCGCCAACGAGTACGGTCGCCAACCCTGGAACAGGTAAACCAGCCACCTTTCGAGCTTCTACGGCCGTTTTGACTTCCTGGCGGATGTCCGCAGCGATTGCTTTTCCATCGATTATTTTTGCGCTCATGTAAACTCTCCAGTCAGCGAAATTATAACCTAAGCGGTTATAATTTCCCTTATGCTTGGCCTTTCCACTCCTTTTGTCATTGGTATTGCTGGCGGTTCCGGCAGTGGGAAAACCACCCTGGCCCAAACCATCCTCAGCGAGGTAGGTGTCGACCGCATTGCCTTCTTACCGCATGACGCATACTATCGCCGGCAGGATCAAATGAGCATGCCTGAACGGCTGGCAGTCAACTACGACCATCCAAACGCGCTTGAAACCGAACTGCTGATTGAGCACATCAAGCAGTTGAAGAATTGGAGTTCGGTAGCCAAGCCAGTCTATGATTTCAAGGCTTACACGCGCTCGCATGATACTGTGCGCGTTGAGCCCCGCGCCATCATCATGGTCGAAGGCATCCTTATCTTCGCCGAACCGAAATTACGCAAACTGATTGACATGAAGCTTTTTGTGGATACTGATCCGGATATTTGCTTCATTCGCCGCCTGGAGCGGGATATCAAGGAACGCGGTCGTACAGTCGATTCGGTCGTAAGCCAATACTTGGGGACAGTACGTCCCAGTTATATTGAGTTTGTTGAACCTTCAAAGCGCTTTGCGGATGTGATCATCCCGGATGGTGGCCTCAATAGTGTGGCTTCTGAAATGGTGGTAGACCATTTACGCAAGCTGATTGGCTACAATGCCCAAGCCCTTTAGCGCTTCCCATCCGTTTTGACCTCTGCAGATGTCTCAAAATCTTAAATCTTAATTGGATATAATAGGGCGATGGTTACTTGGCAGAATGCAGCAGAAAAGCTTTTTGGGATCGAACTCAGCCCCTGGCAATTGGAACAATTCGAAATATACCTGAATACACTGCTTGAATGGAATACGAAATTCAATCTGACTGCCATACGAGAGCCTGAAGATATCCGTTTTAGACATTTCCTGGACTCGCTTAGCGTCACAAAGGGTTGGAGCAGAACTGCACCGCCCACCAGCCTGGTGGATTTAGGTACCGGAGCTGGTTTTCCAGGCATTCCGCTAAAAATCATCTGGCCAGAGCTCAAACTCACCCTGGTGGACTCGGTCGGTAAAAAAATCAATTTCTGCAGACTTGTTTTGGATACTTTGCAGTTACACAATGCCGATACTACGACAATACGGGCAGAAGAACTGGGTCAGGACGCTAACCAGCGAGAAAAATACCAGATGGTCACTGCACGCGCGGTGGCACCCATGCCGGTCTTACTGGAATATTGCTTGCCGCTTGCCCAACCGGGAGGCCGTATCGTCCTGCAAAAGGGTACCGATGCCATTAAAGAAGCCGAACGATGCCAACCTATAATGCACAAATTAGGCGGAGACCTAAAAGAGGTGCTTCCCTTGGAACTTCCTGGGACCGAAGGTAAGCGCTACCTCGTGCTTATCGATAAAAACACCCACACGCCAGCAAACTACCCCAGGCACACAGGGGTCCCTTCCAAGTCACCTTTGACCGTTTAGGAGAGACGATTTAATGGATCAACATCCTGAGTTAACATTTTTTACGGAACTTGAACCAAAAGCCTTAAAAAAGCTGTTTGAAGATCGCTTTGTGCTGGACGACTTGAAGACGCTAAATGCTTCGGTGTCGGTTGGATTAATCGACCTCTCCGACGAACGCGCAGAAGTGATCAAACGCTTGAACAAAATTGGTGTGCCAGTAATCGCCTGGCTCTTGTTACCCAAAAATCAGGGCTATTGGTACAACCTGGAAAACTACCCCTTTGCGGTTGCTCGCTACGAAGCTTTCAAAACCTGGACAGCCCTTCACAAGCTGGTTTGGACGGCTGTTGGACTGGACATTGAGCCTGATTTTGAAGAGTCCGCCATGTTTGAAGCCCGGAATCCAAAAATCTTACCCATCGTCTGGAAGCGCTTAAACGATAAAAAAGGCTATGAAGAAAGCCATTTGGCTTATTTGGGTCTGGTCAATCAGATACATAACGATGGTTACAAGGTAGAAGCCTATCATTCCACTTATGTGGTGGATGACCGTCAGGCCCATTCAACGGTGCTTAAACGCGCGCTCGGTCTGATTGACATCCAGGTCGATCGGGTTGTATTGATGCTCTACTCCAGCTTTAACCGTCCCTACGGGCAGGCCATGCTGGAGAGTTATGCCAACAACACCGATTCCTTTGGTTTGGGGGTAACAGGCGGGGGCGTGGAACAGGACTCCGGGGATACAGTTGCGCCTCTAAGCTGGGCAGAATTCACCGCTGATTTGCGCATTGCTGCCAGTCACAACAAACCCATCCACATTTTCAGCTTGGAAGGCTGCGTGCAGCAGGGTTTTCTCTCCCGTTTGATTACATTCACTTGGGATGAACCTGCTCCAGAACCCGTACTGAACCGGGCAATTGTAGAGACAGGCAGGGGAACGCTGCAATCGTTGGCCTGGATTATCGAGCGGCCCATCATTTTCTTGCTGGGCCTGACGGGCGTGGTCGGCAGCGCCATCTTCTTCAGCGGACGCAAGAAAAAAGGAAAACGGCGAGCAAAACGCTATCCCAGCGTTTTTGATGCCTGAACCAACTTCCCCCAAGCTTCCAGGCTGAGAGCCTCCGCCCTCAGCATTGGATCCAAACCCGCATTCCCCAGCAAGGTCTCCGCTTCTTGGGTACTGATGCGCATGCCTCCTGAAAGCGAGTTGCGCAATGTCTTGCGTTTTTGGCTGAATCCAGCTTTAGCCAGTGAAAAGAAACGGTCCAAGTCTTCCTCAGGGATGGCAGGTTGTGGGAAAAGGTCAATCACCAAAACGGCTGAATCCACCTCCGGGGCAGGCAAGAATGAGCCCGCAGGGATGATACCGGCCAGCCTGGGGTCTCCAAATACTTGTACGGAAAGTGAGAGTAAGCTGTGCTTGCCTTGCGTGGCACACACCCGCTCTGCGACCTCTTTTTGTAAGGTCAGGATCATCCGGGTTGGCTTCTGTTTCGCGGTTAGCAAGTGGCGCAGGATCGCTGAACTGATGTAATAAGGGATGTTGGCTACTACCAGGTAACGAGCTTCCAATCCTAAAGAATCAGGATTTTGTCTGAGAATATCTCCATGAACTACGTGAACATTCGAGTATTTTTCCAATGCTTTTTGCAGGGGAGGTATTAGCTCGCGGTCTATTTCCACAGCCACAACTAACCGGGCTGATTGGGCCAGGAGAACTGTCAGGCTGCCGAGACCGGCTCCGATTTCAAGCACTTGATCATCCTTCTGAACACCAGCTGCCTCGATGACTTTACGTAAACCTGCGGGTTCAACCAGGAAATTCTGACCCAAAGACTTTTTGGGCTTGATGCCAAATTCATTCATCAACGGGCGGATATCAAGATATTTCATGGCATCTGGAGTGGAACGTAAGCAGGCACGGGCTCAAGCAGGTAAAGGGTCGTCCAATTGTGCCAGGAGACATAGTTATCATCATCAAATCCCAGGTCAATCCAGGGATGGCCAAGGATATTTGGACCGGTGTCAGCAATGGTGCCGAAACCGTAGCCGGGTACATATGCTTTTTGGAATGCCATACCGCTGTTATACCACGAGACCTCCACCGCGATGATCCCCTTTGTAAGCGGAATTCCCGAGGCAGTTCCAGTGCCGCCATTCGAGCTTGGCTTATAACCAGTGGCATAAACCGAAAGCTTACGCCAATAATTCAGTTCCACGCCATCGACAACTTCTGTATGCACAACCACTTTTGAGCCCAGCCCGATGACGCCATCCTTTGGCTCAGAGGCTTTCCAGGGCCCTTCAGAGACTGGACCCTGCGCTTGACCATCCACAATCCTGGTTCTGGCACGCGTGACCACATAACCTGGTATTGCAGGAACCAGGGAGGATTGCTGGTCCAGTTCAGTTTCCGGGTCAGCTTCATAGCTAAAACTAGCGGGTGTTTCTTCCTTAACGAGGGTGATAGTTTCATCCACCCGATGCAAGGTTATCTTGCCGTCAATTGGCAGAGGAGAATCTGCGGCGGGTTCGCTGTAATTCAGGCCTTGCAAGCTGAGCCCAAGCTCCGCCAGGGCTTCCCCCACACTGCTGGCAGCGGTAACACCGCTTAAGCTGGAACCGGCCTGTTCCACCCAAATCTGGCGGGCTTTCTCAATTTTTAGTGCCATGCCATCTTCTAACGGGGCGTCAATATTTACCGAAAGTTTATCCTTGGGATGTAAACGAACGCCTATCTCATTTAAAACCTGCCTGATTGTGCTTGCTTGGCTGGCTATTTGCCATGTTTGGTTAGCAATTGTAATGTTGAGGATTTTTCCAGGTGTGATTTTGGCTTGAGGTTGCAAAGCAGGAGCGTTTGGCGTGACCCCATCTGCTTTGTTTGAGGCTTGTTGGCTTTCAAAAAAGAACAGACTTAGCAACAGAATCCCACAAAGCGAGAAAGTAACGGCCGTAGCCAATAATATTTTAGAGGATATTTTCATCTTTTTGGCAGTATATCACTACTTGATGATGGGGTAATTTTTCCAGAGACCCCCGTAAGGAGAGATCTGAATTTATTGTTTATGCCTTGTAGATTAGAGCGGGGAATTTAGAACGCGCAGAAATCGCAGCAAGTAATCCTGCCAGCTTTCTTCCTTAAGTTTATCCACACTCAGCCAGTAACTGTTCTTGCCAGCTCTGGCGTAGGCGTCAATATCTTTGAGGTAGCGGTCCTTCACCCCTGATGGCAAAGGAGGGTAACTGAGAACCAATTGGGCATTAATGAAGCTGATGTTATCCAACCCGGCATCTTCACCTAAAATTTTGATGCGCATCTGGTAGAGCAGATCCTTTACGCCCTTTGGCGGTTCGCCAAAACGGTCCGAAAACTCGATTTCCGTAGCCGTTACGTCTGCTTCTGTGCGCAGGGTTGAAATCCGCCTATAAAGGGTCAATCGCAGCACCTGGTCTGGAATGTAACTGGAAGGGATTTCACTTGAAAGCGGCAGATCAACATTGATGGCCAGCGAAAGCACGTCCATGAAGGGCAGATCCCTGGTGTTTTCTGCAATCGGTTGGCCAATGGATTTCCGGAGCTCTCTGACAGCATTGCTCAGCAGGCGGGTATAGAGTTGGAAACCGACAGCTTCGATGTAACCCGATTGCCGAGTTCCCAGCAGGTCACCTGCACCGCGCATTTCCAGGTCGCGCATGGCGATGGCGTAGCCTGCCCCCAATTGGGAGTTGTCCGCGAGCACTTCCAGGCGTTCTTCTCCCTCTTCAGTTGGGGCATGGCTGCGGTCGTGGAACAGGTATGCGAACGCGCGCTGAGCGCCGCGCCCAACCCTGCCACGCAGTTGGTAGAGTTGGGAAAGCCCAAAAGTGTCGGCTCGGTCCACAATCAGTGTGTTTGCATTGGGGATGTCCAGACCGGACTCTATGATTGAGGTCGAAAGCAGGACGTCAATTTGACCCTCAGTGAAGGCATGCATCACATCAGCCAGGGCGGTCTCGTCCATTTGGCCGTGCCCAATGCCGATACGCGCCTCTGGAATTAGATTCTGCAGGTGGTTGTAGACGGCTGGGATCGAATGCACCCGGTTGTGGACGTAGAAAACCTGCCCGCCGCGGTCCATCTCTCGGATGACTGCCTCCCGCACAAGCTTGGGGTCATAGGAGCCTACATGCGTGATAATCGGCAAGCGTTCTTCGGGTGGAGAGTTGATGGTGGAAATATCACGGACGCCGGAAAGCGCCATGTAGAGGGTGCGGGGGATAGGTGTGGCGGTAAGTGTCAGCACATCCACCTCGGAACGCAGCTTTTTGAGATGTTCTTTATGCATCACCCCAAAGCGTTGTTCCTCATCAATGATCACCAGCCCTAAATCCTTGAACTGTACATCAGAGGAGATCAGGCGATGGGTGCCGATGATGATATCAATCTTTTTTTGGTTAAGCTGCTTGATGATTTCGGTTTGTTCTTTTTGGTTGCGGAAGCGGCTGAGCATGTCCACGATGACAGGAAAGGCAGCCAATCTCTGGCGGAAGGTATCGAAGTGCTGCTGTGCAAGGATCGTTGTGGGCACCAGGATGGCAACTTGTTTGCCATCGGCCACAGCTTTGAAGGCGGCCCGCAGGGCGACCTCGGTTTTTCCGTAACCCACATCGCCGCAAAGCAGCCGGTCCATGGGCTGGTTCGACTCCATGTCTGCTTTGACGTCCTTGATGGCGCGCAGTTGGTCAGGCGTTTCGATGTAAGGGAAGGAGGCTTCCAGCTCCTTCTGCCAGTCGGTATCCGGGCTAAAGGTGTATCCTTTGGCGGTCTGGCGTTTGGCGTAGAGCTCCAGCAAGTCACCGGCCACCTCAACTACGGCGTGGCGCACTTTGGCTTTGGTCTGGTCCCACTCGCCCTCGCCCAGGCGGGTAGGGTCTGGGGTGGCGCCTTCGGGTCCAACGTAGCGTGAGATGCGATCAACCTGATGAATAGGCACATAAAGAGTGTCGTTATTCTTGTATTGAATTGCCAGGAATTCCCTCTGGATGCCATCCAGGGTGGGTTTGTGCAGACCGATAAATTGGCCAATGCCATGGTCCACATGCACAACCCAATCTCCTGGCCGCAAGTCGCCAAGCAGTGCTTCAGGGGATTCTGTGTTCAGCAGGGGACGGCGGCGAGGTTGCGGCCGGCTCCAGCCGAAGATTTCGCTATCGCTGAGCAGGTGCTGCAGGATAAGGGAGCCGTCGTGCAGGCTCCAGCCACTGGAAATGGAGCCTTCGATGAAGCGTTTTTGTGACTCTTCGTCGAGTTGGGGATGGATTTCTTCCCAGAGTTGGCGCAAACGTGGTGCTTGCCGTGAGACAACCAGCCAATCTTCCGCCTTGTGGTCAAGGTTGAGCAAATAAGTTTGGAAATCTTTGAGTCGGCCCGCAAAACGCGGCCCAGGGTCAAAGGCAGCGCTGAGGGCGGCTCCTTCAATGGCGTTGGTGTGGCCAAGTTCTACCACCTGACGCTTGCCAAAGCCATCCTCAATTTCAGACCAGGTGAGGAAAGGTACAGGCGTATCTTTGCTTAATTTGCCTTCCTGAACCAATTGAGTAAAGCGATTGGTCGATTCTTCCTCAATGTCATTGACCGCGGCCTCGATAAATTCCTGGCCATCCAGCATGATGATGGCATTTGCGGGCAAGTAATCCATCAGGCTGGAAGGGTAATCGTAGAGGGCGGCAATGTGATTCTCATTCACAGCTTCCGGAATCGGGTCCAGACGTTCGGCAAATAGAGGCATAGCTTCAGCTGCAGGATAAAAATTGGCTCTTTCAAGCTTGGCTTCGCTCCTTTGGGTAGCCGGGTTGAACTGGCGCAGGGTGTCGATTTCATCCCCGAAGAATTCAATTCGGACCGGTAATTGTTCAGATGGCGACCAGGCATCCAAAATGCCGCCTCGCCGTGAGAATTGCCCCGGTTGCATCACAATATTGGAATACTCGTAACCCAAGCCTACCCATGCGCGGGCGATGTCATCCATTTTGTGGTTTTCGCCCAGCGCAAGCCTTTGGGTGCTCTTCAAAAAATCACGGCGCGGTATGGTGCGGGTCATGACCGCCCTGATGGGGGTAACAACGACCAGCGGATTCGGGTTATTAGCTTCCCCTGGCAGCCAAGAGTGCGCCAGAGAAGCCAATACGCTTAGCCGTTCCAGTTTGGTACTCAGGGACCAGGGCAGATCCTCGTAGTACAGGGCGTTAGGTTCAGGGAAGTAGAGGTTGCGCGCTTCAGGCAGCCAAAAGTTAAGTTCATCAAAGAGTGCCAAAGCCCGGTCTGCCCGGTTGGTGAGCAAGACAATAGGAATGTTGAGGGTGCCACCCAGAGCGGCCAGTACAGCCAGCCGGGCGGAACGGGGCAGTCCTAAACCGTGTCGGCTGGTCCCCGCAAAACCACCTGCCTGCAGTTCCTGTTCCAGATCCTGGTAGGCGGGCAGATTGCGCAGTGGATCAAGCAATATATCTTTATCCAGCTTCGCCATTGTAGCGGTTCATGGCGGTCACCAGGCCATCCCTCACAAAGGTTTGGGCAGCTTCAACCGCGAATTTTAGGACAATCTTGAGGACCTCATTATCGGCTTTTGAAAAGTGTTGCAGCACGTAATCCGCGGGTTCCATTTGTCCCGGTGGGTGGCCAATACCCAAGCGCATGCGGGGAAAGGTCTGCGTTCCCAGTTTTTCGATGATCGAAGCCATGCCTTTTTGGCCACTCGTACCGCCTTCGGCCCGCATCCGGATGGTTCCAAACGGCAGGTCGAGTTCGTCATGGATGATCAGCAGGTGGTCAAGGTCAATTTTGAAAAAATGCATCAGGGAGGTAATCGATATGCCGGATTCATTCATGAAGGTGAGGGGCTTTGCCAGCACGACAGGTTTGCCTTCAAGGCGGCCTTCGGCAATTATGGCTTTAAACTTCACTTTCTTCAGCGGCAATTTGGCGTCCTCAGCCAGTGCGTCAAGCGCTAAGAAACCAAAATTATGGCGGGTTTGACGATATTCCAGCCCTGGATTTCCCAGGCCCGCTATCAGATACGTTTCACTTGGTTTTTCAATACTATAAGCCATATGTCTGTTTGCTTCCGCGTAATCGCAATCTGAAATTTTAACATACGCCGGAGGATTAATCCAAAATTTCTGGCTGGAAGATTCCATTGGGTAGCGGTAACAAAAAGCCCCAGGAGCATGGTGTGCGCTTCCTGGGGCAAAGTACTAAATTGATGGGTGCGTGTTAAGCCAGGAACTGGCTGAGCACCATCTGTAGAGGAACTGACCCCTGCAGAATGGAGCGGACGATACTTCCGAAGAAGATCACGCCCAACAGCACGCAAAGCAGGATCAAAGCTCCGATGACCAGCAGCACGATTGCCCAGGCTGGTAAGCCTTTCTTTGTTTTCGCAGCCGCAGGTAGCGGTTGGTAGGCAGGGGTCTGAGTGGTAAAGCTTTTAGCTATTTCTACGGGGGGAATCTGGGTCTGGCTACCATATGCGGTTGTGGTGGGGGGAATAACAACAGGCTGCATAGGTTCTTTGGGGGTTGTGTATTCAGGCATGAGAGAGGCAACAGGTTCAGGGTTGGCTTGCTTATAGCTTTCCCAGCTGGGAATTACCTCGCCAGCTTCCGTTTTGACGGTATCAGAGGCAGGATAGACATCCTGTTTCCAGGTTGAAGGATCATTGGGGTCGGGTTTA
>Ga0209745_1002259_pt1 | contig 11082 bp, 11 predicted proteins | sample BarGraNGADG00312_FD_184495 | JGI IMG/M metagenome (GOLD analysis project Ga0209745, IMG submission 184495) | Arctic peat soil microbial communities from Barrow, Alaska - Barrow Graham LP Ref core NGADG0004-312 (SPAdes) (version 2) | ecosystem: Environmental > Terrestrial > Soil > Wetlands > Peat... | reverse complement strand
GTTAGATGCTTGGAATGAGTTCTGGACTACAAAGCCTAAATGTCAATTTGTATTATCACGTGATGAGTTCTGGACAGACAAGGGTTGGAAGTTGACAGAAGCAGAGATTAAGAGAGCTGGCTTCCTCGATGAAGACTTCTATCAGCAGATAAATGGATAAAAAGCATATCGCTCTAGTAGAGCTGCATGCATCGGACTTTTTTTAACTGTTAGTTATCCACACGTTGCCTTCATCTCCGTCGAACTCTTGATTCTTCGATGGGCAAAGCGTCATCTGTGGTGTGCCAAAATTGAGCAATTCCTTGATATCTTTGGCCGCCATCTCTTTGGTGTAAGCTGTCATATCGGGTGTCTGGACGAAGGAGATATCAGCCGGAATCTTATCAAGACCGATGACCAATATAAAGCTGGCTAGTTCTGCCTTTGTGCCTCGTATCTCAGTCTTACCCAGTTTATGGATGTTCTTGACCAAGTGATCTATCGAGACGACGTCGAGTTGAATGATGTTTGCCATTTGAAGACTATCCCACGTCGATAATTTATTGTCTGATCAATTTCGGACTGCATGCTCCTCTATCAGAGGAATATGCTTTTTTAGATTTGAAGAGTCACTTCAGGAACATAGACTTGGACGTTGGTCGGAGCAGTTGGCATGTTAGCTACAGCTTTCTTGGGCACCCAATTAGCTTTGGAGTTGAACTTGAGAGCAGCTGCTTTAGGATCGAAGAAGGAAGTAAGATTAGATTGACCAACAGCTCCAACTTTCATCATCTCAGCTGGATCTAAACCATGACTGCCGAAGGTGAACTGAAAGATTGTATTGGATGAGTTTCGAACACTGCCATCAGGTGCAACGCTGATAGACTCAAGAGCTTTGATCATCTTACGTTGAGTATCACCAGTTTCAGAGGTCTTGAGAGCAGTATCCATCAGACCCTCACGACCACCAGCTTGAATCCAGAACAGTTCAGTTGGAGTCAATCCTTCCCAATATGAATGATCGACATAACCATGAGCTTCGATATCTGGATCATCTTCATCGTAGACTGGCAAGACACGAGTGCCTCCAGTGATAGCTTGCTTGAATCGCTTGCCTCTATAGAACTGTTGACCAACCTTAGCTCCGATCTGTGCAACATTGAAGATATCTCCCTTAGCTCCACCACCAGTTCCCTTAGTCATCAGACCTAGATTGTTTCCCTTGATCATACTCTTGGCAGCTACAGTACCAATGCCTCCAATGTTACGAACTTTGGCGACTATCTGACGCTCTTGGAACTCCTTCTCTGCTGGATCTCCAACTTTGCCACCAAGAGCATCGATAGACACTTTGATCTTAGTTGTCTCAATCTCAACATCACGTTGAGCCTTAGATATCAGTGGCAACGATCGATAGATATATGTATTGTCGGACTTCAGAATTGCCTTATCTGGTTGCAGAGCGAAGGCGATCTGCATCTCATTGGATGGTAACATGATGAATGGAGTTGTAGTGTTGGTTATGACAAATTGCTTCTTACTGTTGATGTCGATATCCCATACACCATGAGGAATGTTCTGGAGCTGTGAGAGTATGACACCAGCCAATGATTGTTGTGTTCGAAAAGAGCCAATCGGCAATTCTAGTGCAAACATTTGATTACCAACTTGAACAGACATCTTGTTGTTCGAATTATCAACATCTGGAATAGCATATGACATAAAGGCACAATCCTTGGAACCAACTGTGTGACCAATCTCTGACAGTACATAGTTGATAAGAAATGGGGTGTCAGTTAAGAAGTCAGCTGTTCGTAACGCTCCATAGTTGACCCACAACTCTTGGATGATGGAGCGGTGAGCAGTTCCAAGATGATCTTTGGTTGGCAAACCAGTTAACAGAACTCCATCAAGAATCAAGACGCCGCTTCGATCATAAGTGAAATCTTCGGGGAAGAGACTGCTGAGCAATGCACGGCCAGAGAAGTATGGAACATTCCAACGCTTCAATCGTTCTTGATAAGTTGACAGCTGTTGACGTTGAGTCAAGAGATTGAGACCTTGATAGAATACGTCCACATCAACCTCTTCTTCCTGAGCAATCTTGTTAAATCCAGTCACTGAGTCCAAAACAAGTCCAATGATAGGTCGGGATTGTGAAGCTGACATAATACACTTCCGAACATCCATGATAGACAAAGCTTCAGCTTCAGCTGCAATGTCTTGCACGACCCACAGATTGCCTTCATCACCATCAAACGCTTACGGGGTGGTGGACCCCGGTGATACATGTTCGTATCACAAAACCCATGCTTTCGCATGGGGCTGGACTTTACCTTAAGCCGGCATGAAGCCGACCAACTTCCGTCAAGTCTCTGCTCCTTCCGCATGGCCTGTTACGGCTTTAGCGGCTTGGATCAGGATTGCCCACATCCGGTTGGCATTACCGGAGTTCTATAGAGTTATCACCATACCCATTGCGACTTTCATCGCGGCCACTATTACGTTTCCATAATAGCTTGGTATCTATAGATTCTAGGGGTTTCCCTGAGTTTGAAAGTTTCGCAATGTTTCAACATGAACGTTGAACACTACTAAGCAGTTATATGCTCTTTCGAGAATGGCTTTACACCGTTTTCCTTGCTAGGCAGCTCATTAGCCTAACAAGCGGCTGCTTGTTGCTGACTTTGTTTAGTTAATCAGCGTTGTGAGGGGTACAGTATGATATGTGGAGGCCAAACGTGAGACGATCAACTAGAACAACCTCATACGACATCATACTCTGCTTGTGCAAGGTTGGTTGTCGATTGAATGCAACTCTGTCACCGTCCTGCAACCATCTATGAACAATGTTACCAACTTCAAGTTTGATATTGGAATTTGGCTTGATCTGCTCTCTCAATCCTTTGCCAAGACCTGAAGCTTTGACGATGTGTGTTAGACGTCCCATATTCAATAGAAATTCCATGGCTTTCTTGTTAATATCAGTGATTCGAACTTGCTTGGTCAATACATGAGCCATAACTCGAGGGACTGATAACTGACCAAACTTGAGACTTGGATCAGGACCGAGAACGGTACGAGCACAATAGTTACCACGTTTGCCCATGATGATGTTACGGAAGGCGCCTCCCTTACCAGTCAAGAGATCAGTGATCGATTGGAATGTATCTTGGCCTCTCTTGGTCGATGTACTATCTGTCTTGACAACGAGATGTTGGACAGCATCGAACAGATCTTGACGAGCCATCTCGATCGTCTTCACTTTGCCTTGAACTACATACGGTCGACCTTGATCAGCAGCTAGACTAACCTTCTGGAGATCAAGGTTAGCTTTGATGATTCTGACATAGGCTCGGGTCAATGGATCTGGTTCGATAACTCCTCCTTGTCTGACTGGTGGTCGAGCTACCGGTGGCATGACGATAATACCTTGCAAGATCATGTTACGAGGATGTGAGCCATTGGAGAACCCGAGGAGACGAGCATCTTCATCCGGAATCTTATCGAGGATATTAAGGACATCCTCGACTAATTTGGAGTTATTTGTCATGTTCGTTGAATTGACTGAAGAACGAGCAAGAAACTCTGTCTCTTCAGTTGATAGCTTGTACATGACAGCATTTGTACTCTTCAGATTGGAAGTGATGTAAGTTGGATTGGGCTTACATGGCTCCACATTCTCTCCCAGATTGGAATGATCTCGATCGCAGTTAATTCCTTGAGAAGCTTTCTCAATCGCCATTAGACGCTTATCATCTGCTAGCTTATCCAACTTCCTTGCAACTAACTTCTCTTTATCTAGTAACAGACAGCCACAGCAATTGCAGATTGAACCAAGAACAGCAATGATCTCTCGAAGGAAGATTGGATTATAGATTGGATATTTGAAGACGATGATTCCGTAATGGCCAATACAATCGATCTTGCTACAGTGGATACATATACCTTTGCCCACCACACCCATTCTTGGATCGTTGACAGAATTGTAACCGTCAGGATTCAGATTATCGATCGTAGCCACTGCTTGTTCCTTCATCTCCTTGAACGAATATGTTGAGACGACCGATCTGACTATCTGGAGCTCTGGTAAACGTTCAGTAACCTCACGCATCTCACCCAACACACGTCTTCGTTGTGCATCAGATAGGACAATGCGTTCAGTGAAGACAGAAGTTTGAGGATTAGTCAAGTCTGGATTGACCAGAGCTGGCATGAAGCCTTCAGGATGCGACTGTGTAGGCGCTATGGTAATCTGTGGCGCTCCACGACCTCGAATCGTCGTTCGCTTGATAGCGAGTAGGTTGGCCATAGTTGGATGTTTGATTGGTGGATCGATCACACGGTGAGGGATGATCCAATCAATTCCGTCTTTCGCATCCTCTGATAAAGACACTCAGCTAACAATCAAAATCTTGTCTTTTCGTTCATCCGTCATGTTTCATTCTTTTGGTTTTAGTTTCAGTAAGGGTACGTACGGTAAATTGAGAGATAAGGAGCTCGGGCTCCATGTCCGTATCACAGCTTCCTCAGATAATCGTGATATTCGAGAGATAACGGGCATTTTGCGAACATCTGAATTCGTCGTGGAAGTGGCACTCAACGGTCCAACTGATGTTGGAGTTATAGCGTTCATGGCAGATCAACGCTACAATAGAGAGAAGATTATCGATCCTGACTTGATGACTATCCTTGAAGGCTACATCGCATCTCTGCCTGATGAAGATGTGATGAAGTTGTCTGAGCTTCTTCCGATTCAAAGTAAGGATAGGGAGACTCAAAGAATAGTCGAGCTCTTCGCCATCCGAATCTCGATCTATCTCCTTGGTCTTGCCTTCCTTAGCCGGCCAGAAGTGATGGATATGCTGCCATTCCAATTCAGCTTACCGTTCGATGATATTGAGGGCAACGTGATGAGCAAAGGTATGTTCGACTACCTGACGATTCCATTCCGAGCCATATTAGCTTCAGGAGCTGAGGGAGAAGTCATTGATCTGATCGGTTTGATGAACGAATTTATCAATGAATGGGAAGGTCTCTTCGAGCTTGGCAAGAAGTACGATGCAGCTAAGGTAACCATTGAAGTCCTCAATGGTTACATCCAATATACTGTTGGCTTCATCGGACGAGTCAAAGAAATAGCTGATAAGGTTCTATCTCAACTTCCTCAACCATCAAAGGATGGGAAAGTCGAACTTCCAGCAACGCGTCTCGATCGATTGGAGAAGCAAGTGGACAACATAGTGAGCATGCTTGAGTCAAAATCTGATGATTACTTTGGAGTCATCTCTCTTGGTTTAAGACTAAAGAAGCTTGAAGGTGAGGTGGACAGATTGAAAGGTCGTGATGCAAGAAGGTCCAAAATGGATTGAACATCCAACATATTACATGTTAGTTGAAGGTAAGGTTAGTAGGCGCTTGACTGGCCATAGATTCGGAGCAGCTGCTGGACATGTCAAATATGCAACGCGAGATCAAACAGCTGATGAAATGGCAGGTATAGTTGAGAAAGTTCTAACAGATCAAGATAAAGCTAATATTGAACGTGGTGTTTCGATCGAACCAATTGCGATCGAATGGTACGAGAAGCAACGAAATGTTAAGGTTAAGCCCTTCAAATTGTGCATTCCGAAATGGGATAAGGAACTTGGTTGTATACCGGACGGAGATGTGGATGGTGAAGGTCTTGTCTCAATCAAAGGTCCGAAAGATATGTACAAGTCCTTGACTGATCATATCTCCAAGATAAGTCAGGGCTGGGTCCCATCCCAGAACTATCACGATCATATCTGGACTTCTCACTATGATCAGATGCAGGGAGAAATGGCTATCTGTAATCGACCGTGGTGCGATTACGTTGTATATGCCATTGGATCTAGCGTAGCATACAGCGAGCGAATCTACCGGAATGTAGAATATTGGGGAGAAGAGCTGTATCCTCTTCTTAATGAGTTCAAGGAGAAATATCTTAAGCCTCGATCTATGACTATTGAAATACCAAACTTCGATTGCATAATTTCGAACAAATGCAGCGATTGATTGTCGGTCTTCTCATAGTCGGAGTAGGCCTCATTTATCCACAAACGACCATGATCGTTATCTTCACCGCTTCAACTATAGCACTTACATTGAGCTGCGTTTTAGGCTAAGATGGTTCATTGCTGTCCAAACAGCAATGAATGAATTAAAGTTATACCTCAGATCGACGTATACTGAGGTAATATCCCACATTGATACCAAGGCAGATCTTGAAGCCTAAAATCAGACAAGTAACCATGATGAAGATAACGATTGACTGATCAGGCAAAGAAATGAAAATAGCACCAACGATGGCTGCCACCAAGTACACAGCGACTAATAGAGTCAGACACCAAGAGATAATGATATAGACAACGGTAGCTGTTTTATCCTGCTTGAATGACCCATAGGAAACTATGAAACCAAGGACCAGACCGATAATCCATGCTCCTTGCATATGCAAGGGAACTAAAAGGGCTATAAGGCACATAACATCAGCAATAAGAATGAGTTTCATTTGAACACTAATGTTGATGATTCGATTACTTGTTCAGTTTTTCAACAACGAATCCATGAAGGAAGTATAGGTTGCTTCTGACTTCCTTCAGTCATCTCATAATAACCATGGTCTAGGATATGCCCAGGTGTCGGGAAGTCTAGATCAGAACTGTCGAAGACGACGTAGTGACATCCTTGTGGAATGTAGAGTCGCTTACCAAGCTGTGAATATGTGAAATCTTCGGTATAACGACAACCTTTGTAGACCAACTTACCGGCATAGTTAGCTCTTATCTCTTGCTCAACTTGATTCCAAATGCCACGATTGAAGTTTGGCGTCATTGGCACTACATTAGGCATATAATATGTAACGTCGCCATAATCAGCGTTTGGAACAAGATGTCCGCGATCATACCCGGTATTGGTATAATCATTAGTGGTTAGTGTGTCCAAGCCATAAGGATCATTAAGGAAAGTCTTCCGAGTTCCACCATTACCGCCGGCTGTTGATATGTAGCTGACATAGTTAGCTTGCATGATACCAGTGTTGAAGTTGACCAAATACAATAGCTGGCCATCGGGTCCGAATCCTTCCCACTGATTACCAAGAGAATCGATGGAGCATGTACTAGCTCCAATTATTAAGAGAAGAAGACTAATACCAAGAGCGAAACCAAGGATGACTGTGATGATTGTCACAACGATCTTATATCGTCGTATTCGTTGGAGACGAGCGATGACTTCTTGATCATCCTCCTCGAGTGCTTCGTAGTTAGTCATTTGGATCAGTTGGATGAATCTTTAAATTGTCGGACGACAACGACAACTTTGGCGATCAAATCAAATCTCAACATACCTTCAAAATGGACGGTGGAACGATCGCAGCTATTATCATCGCCATCATTGCCTTGGTGGCAGTGATTGTCATCATTATCATCTTCTTCGTTGATCGACAAGCTCTCTTCAAGAATGGTGTACCATCTACTGTTGTTCAAGGAGCAACAAGTGATACATCACTTGTAGGCCGAGGTGGCACAATCTACCTTGTAGCTAACGGAGTAACAGCCAATCTTGCCGTTACCTCGCCTGGAGGTAACCCGACTGGCCAAACATTCACCATCTCTAACTTGGCCAATCCCAACAAGATTACAGTTGTTGGAGGCTCTGGTGTTACCTTGATTATTGGCAGCGTTCCGGCTAACGGATCTGGTACGTTCGTCTGGACCAACTCCACAACTGTCCAACAAATATCTTAGATGGACATTCTCGACATATCATTCTCATAGAGTGATATGACTCAACCCGCCTCGCATGTTCCTCGGTATATGATTAAAACAAACAAACAATGATCCCCCTTGGACCTTTCCCCGAGTAGCTCACATTGCTTGGCTGTTGAGCTACTAGTTTAATTTGAATGAGGGATAGTATGATCAATTCTGTTCGATTGATTGGATTTGCCTCTCAACTTCAATCGACTTGATCGTTGAGTAATCATCCAATTTCGCCAGAAATTGATTCGTTTATTGCTCACCTACCCCACTTCTAAACAATACAATGGCCGCCAACAATAACAACAAAGTGACTAAATCTCAAGCTACCGTTCACACTCTGTCTTATGACGATATCTTCGATCAAGCCATGATCAAATGGAAGAATGGAGATCGTAAGGCATTCATGGATTCTGAAATCATCGAATATATCCATAGCCGAGTTGGCCAAGTAATCGAACGAGGCGATCTTGTCGATGTCCCCAATCCTGAGCAAGATGCACCAGCCATCAGATGGGTTTGGAGCGGCGATCGTTACATCGCGTTTACTACAGATATCCCTGATGACTCCGATTACGATGCTATTCCAGAGGAGTTCAAGGTTATCTCTGAGTTCCCAATCCACTTCTGGTCCAAGACAAATCTTGGAGGCACATGTTGTGGGTGCGATGATGTCAACTTCGACTATACTCCTTTCATTGACGAGATTTGTGATAACTTGTCAATTCGATTGCTCAAGAATGGCAAGTCAGCTGTTAGTAGTTTCTTTCACTCTGGTGAACAGTTGTATCTGGTCGATTTCGACACAAGCATCAGTTCTATCATCGACAGCGAAAAGTTCAATGCTGCCCAGCTGAGCCACGATCTTTATAACGTCTTGATTGGTTCATCACAAAAGACTATCAGCTTCAGTGCTAAACCATGCGATGACATGTACACATACGAAGGGCAAAAGAACTTGATTAGTTCCAACACTCTCTTCGCTCACCTCTATGGTTAATTAAAAAAGTTTTGCGAGCCGTTCTGTTAGAACGGTACGCTGAAATACGAAGCAAGATTATGAGATCGCTGTCGGCCGATGATGTTAGGTCACTCATTATGAAATTGTTGCTGGTAGTGTTGCCGACAAGCATACGATCTCTTAATCTCGCTTCGCATCTAGCAAGAGGGTCCCAGTCCTCTTACTATAGATATAAGCTACCTTTAGGTAATTGATTGGAGATTTGAATTTTACAAATCATCATAAAATGCGGCCATCTGACTTACTCAACCATCTGATGATTAATGGTGTCAAATCGAATGGTGTTGTGTATACTATTCCAGATGCCTATGGATTCAAGGTTATCGATTCATACTCTGATCTGGTTGATAAGCAATATGTATCCACAAATGTTGTCGATGTGTCCACGGATTCATTCATGCTAGATATTGCGTATGCTTGCCAACCACAAGGCAAAGTATTGTACATAGACACTGTGGAAGCAGGACAATATCAGACACCAATCATGACAGCTTATCAAAGAGAAAGAAGAACCAATTGGTCAAGACCAATGAGTTATCAGACGGAGGAGCCAGACTTCGTTCTCTTTCGAGATATTCCAATCGTCTCGAACTATGAGCTACAGTTCATACCACCTCGGAATGTTGACTATTTAGCAGTACTTACTGATGTCAAATTGCTAGCTCAACAGCAATACAAATATGGAGTGTTGAATGAAGCTAGCAAGTATGATATTGTAGTTGCTGGCCAACGAGTGGCACGATATCTGGCATCATCGATTATTCAGCATAGCGGGGTAATTCGAGCTTATGTCCAGCCTGTCTAAGTTATTACATAATCGTTCTACGAACGATTATGAGAAGTTGAATTGTTGGTGATTGATAGATCAGCTGCGTCACGGGATGGACTCCAACTAGCATTTCATCTAACACGATCGTTCGTAGCCTTTTTAATGAGTGAAATCAATACATGCACCGATGAATGAGACTTGCGGAGATCTCATTCATCTTATTATACGATCAAGTCCTCTTTAAGTTCTATCACACTTGAAGGTGCATAAAGAGAACATTCTCAGTCATCGACATTTGATTATAGTTCCCATCAGGTTGAGGTGATAAGGTATATTGATCTGTCTTGATGGCTTCGGCTACTCGATTGATAACTGTTTGGAACTTCTCAAACGGAACAACTGGCTCCTCAACGATAACGACATACGAAATTTTCTTATAGTCGAACCAAGTCATGTATGTCCATTTTCCCTTTGCATCAAGATTCATCTGCATGTTCATGATCAACTCCTTGGCAAACGGTTTGAGGTCGAGATAAACCTCATTGCCTGATCCTCGATACTTGGGATTGGAGTCCCAATAGTGAATGGGAAACTCAGTCACAACTTGGAAAGATGGAGGAGGGACTGTGCTGTCGCTATCTGGATCTGGATTGGGAGAGAAGACGATGAGATTCTTGCCGTCGAAGATGTAGTAGAAAGCCATTTCATCCGGATTCTCTGTTGAAAGCTCCACAACATCACCTCGGAAGAGTTTAGCTTTGGACGTTTCCAGACTCTTGCCAATCCATTTGGTCAGTTCCTTACCATAGAATGTCTTAACATTCCGATTGGCGGACAGAAAGTCGTACATCTCCTTGGTCAGAGCGAGACGATAGAAGACTGCCTTATCTCGGGGAGCCTTGACGATATACTCCATGTTTTATATGAGCCAAGAAAATCAACAGATTGCTCTGTAAGAGTGATCTGTGTATTAAGTTTTGATCCAACCTTGCACAATCTGGTATTGAATCGAGAAGCGGAAGAATAGAACATTGTCGCTCATCGATTTCTGACTGTAATCATCATCAGGTTGAGGTGATAGATGATATTGATTGCTCTCAATTGCTTGCGTGACGTGACTGGCCACCATCTTTTCATCACCGGATGATGGATAGCTAATATAAATGATGTATGGAGTCTGATTATATGCGAACCAAGTTACATATGGCTTGGTGCTGGCAGCCATATCAGTATTCTTCTGGAGATGTTTGATGATCTGACTAAGGAAGGGTTTCAGATAAAGTTCAACATCATTACCTGAGCCATGATAATTTGGGTTGGAGTCCCAATAGTGGATTGGAAACTCAGTCACAACCTGAAATGAGGCTGGAGGTGAACTCGAATCTGTATACAAAGAACTCTCGGATGGCGACATGACAATCCATCGGCTGCCATCGTATATGTAGTACATCGGAACATCATCTTTCTTATCGCCTGTTGATAGCTCAACGATGTCACCACGAAGAGGCATCACTTTGGAGGCGACCAAA
>Ga0209745_1002257_pt1 | contig 11085 bp, 9 predicted proteins | sample BarGraNGADG00312_FD_184495 | JGI IMG/M metagenome (GOLD analysis project Ga0209745, IMG submission 184495) | Arctic peat soil microbial communities from Barrow, Alaska - Barrow Graham LP Ref core NGADG0004-312 (SPAdes) (version 2) | ecosystem: Environmental > Terrestrial > Soil > Wetlands > Peat ... | reverse complement strand
ATGGCAGGCCGCGACCAGATCGCGCAGGGTCTCGTCCGTGCCGAGGCGTCGATCGACGTGGTAGTAGTCCGCGGTGTCGTAACCGTGAGCCGTCGACTCGAACACCGGCCCCAGGTACAGCGCATTGACGCCCAGCCCGCGCCAGTGGCGCAGCCAGCTCTGAAGTTGCGCGAGCCGGGGGACTGGCGAGGACGAGAAGTCGTTGAGTGCGGGGGCGCCGCACATCCCGAGCGGATAGACGTGGTAGAAGAACGCGTCCCAGGCCCAGTGCGCCAACCAGTGCTCCTCCGCGTGTCAGAACCCGAGAGCGGCCAGGATCGAGTGCATGCGTCGCGCGGCGCGGCCGCGGTGGGAGATGCGGTTCTTGGCCTCGGCCGTCCATTCTCCCAGGGTCCGGCCGCCGGGCCGCTCGGCTGCAGGCTCGAAGATGGGGTCGTAGCCGAATCCGCAGTTACCGCGCGGCGCGCCGGCGATGCGTCCCTGAACAGTCCCGTGCGCAAATCGGAGCGGGATGCCGCCTCGCGGCCCCGTGGACTCGGGGAGTGCGAGGGCCAGCGCGCAGCGGTAGCGCGCTCCCCGTAGCTCCGGCGGAAGCCCCGCCAGCTCGCGGAGCAGCTTGACGTTGTTCTGCTCGTCGGTCGCGTTCTCGCCGGCGTAGCGGCGAGTTCGTACGCTGGGGCCTCCGCCGAGCGCGTCGACCTCCAGGCCGGAGTCGTCCGCCAGGGTGGGCAGGCCGGAAAGGGCGGCGAAGAAACGAGCTTTCTTGGCCGCGTTGGATTCGAAAGTCTGGCCGTCCTCGATCGCGTCGCCCGGGAGGCCGATGTCGTCGAGCGAGACCAGCTCCGCCCGCAGCGGGCCGAGCAGCTCGCGCAACTCACGCAGCTTGTGCGTCGACCGAGTCGCGACCAGCAGGCGAGTGCGATCCGTCCCGCGGGCGGCGGTTCCAGCCCTCACGTGGGCCGCGGCCGGCTAGCGCTTGACCGAGGCGATCGCCTCGGCCTGGGCAGCGAACAGGCGCTCCAATCCTCCGGCCGCCAGATCGAGCATCCGGTCGACGTCCGCCCGTTCGAAGGGCTTGCCTTCGGCCGTGCCCTGCAACTCGACGTACTTCCCCGCGTCGGTCGCAACGATGTTGAAGTCCACGTCCGCCTTGGAGTCCTCGGAGTAGTCCAGGTCCAGGCAAATCAGGCCGTTCAGGATTCCGACGCTGACGGCGGCCACGCGGGCGACAAGGCAGCGATCCATGCCGTAAGTGGTTAGGGCCGCGGCAAGCGCGACCCAGCCGCCGGTGATCGAGGCGGTTCGCGTGCCCCCGTCGGCGTTGATCACGTCGCAGTCCACGGTTATCGTCCGCTCGCCGAGCTTCGCCATGTCGACGACGCCCCGCAGTGAGCGGCCGACCAGGCGCTGGATCTCGTAGGTCCGCCCGCCGACCTTGCCCTTGGTGGCCTCGCGAATGCTCCGTTCGCTGGTGGCTCGCGGCAGCATGCTGTACTCGGCCGTGACCCAACCGGTGCCCTTGCCGCGAAGGTGCGGCGGGACCTTGTCCTCGATCGTGGCCGCGCACAGCACCTCGGTGCCGCCGACCTTGATCAGGCACGAACCCTCGGCCCATTTCTGGACGCCGAGCGTCATCGAGATCGGCCGCAGGTCGCCCGGAAGGCGCCCATCGTTACGTTTGAGGGGTTGGGCCCCGATGGTCATCGTTCGGTCTCCTTGCCGCTGGGAGGATTGGCGTCCGTTGCCAGCCGCTCCACGGAGGCGGCCCGTTCTTCGACCTTGGCAGCATCCCACAGTGCGTCCAGGTCGGCCAGACCCAGATCGCGCAGCTGGACGTTGCGCTCGCGAGCCATCCGCTCCACCCGGCGGAAGCGGGCCCGGAACTTGTCGGCCGCGGCCCGCAGCGCGTCCTCGGCATCGACGCCGTTGCGGCGGGCCAGATTCGTGACGACGAGGAGCAGGTCGCCGACCTCCTCGCGTTTCTCCTGCGGGGTCGCGGCGGCCTCCAGCTCGGCTAACTCCTCGTGGACCTTGTCGATCACGCCCACGATGTCGGGCCAGTCGTAGCCGAGGTGGGCCGCGCGCTCCTGCATCTCCTGCGCGGCGGCCAGGGCGGGCATGGACCGGGAGATGCCGTCGAGGGCGCTTCTGACCTCAACCTGTTGGGTCGACCCATCCGCGGCCTGGTCCGCTGCCTCTTCGCGTTCGGCTCGCTTGATCTGCTCCCACTGCCGGTTGACGTCGCCTGCCGTCTTCGCGCGCGCCTCGCCGAAAACGTGCGGATGGCGCCGGACGATCTTGCGCCCGATCGCCGACTGGACGTCGGTCATGTCGAAGACGCCGGCCTCGGCCGCGAGCTGCGCGTGAAGCACGATCTGCAGCAGGAGGTCGCCGAGTTCGCCGGCGAGGTCAGGAGTGGCCTCCTCGCCCAGGGCGTCGTAGACCTCATAAGCCTCCTCCAGCAGATGCTTCTTGAGCGAGACGTGAGTCTGCTCACGATCCCACGGGCAGCCGTCCGGGCGTCGCAGCCGATCGGCGAGCCATGGCAGCGCCCAGGGGCTGGCGGGGGCAAGCTCTGGCGCCACGGGGCCCAGATAGAGGGCTCCTGCAAGCGCCGCCGGCGTGAGCTGGCCCACGGTGGTGGTTTCAGCGACACCGATCCGGCCGACGAGGTGATCGGCTGGGTAGAGTCGCGCGAGCACGGCCAGAGCCGTCTGGTCCCTGGGGCCGTGTCTCCCGGGGAGCGGCGCCACGGCCTCATCAAACGAAGCGCTCGCACGCAAAACGCTCATCGGCACCATCAAGAGCGGGCGCGACGGCTCGATAGGAAAGGCCGCGAGGCGCTCCGGCGCGACGACCTGCAGACCCGCGGAGGCGTCCAGACCCCAGCGAATGCGGGCCTCGGCGACGAGCGCGTCGAGCACGTTGTCCTACGAAGCTCCTACGGTGTCGGCGAGGCGGGAGTGATCGCGGTCAGGCCGGACGCGTCCGTCCAGATGTTGGTCGCGGCGGTCAGATCGCTGAGCCACTTGTCGAAGACGAGCTTCTTCAGCTTAGCCTGCTCCGCGGCGTCGGGCGCCCGGGTCTCCTCGGCGAGAACCTTGAAGAGGTAATAGCCGTTGCTGTTCTGGATCACGCGGCTGAGACCGCCGACCGGAGCCTGGAAGATGGCTGCTTCGACGTCCGAATCGAGCTGGTAGTGCGATACCCAACCCATGTCGCCGCCGTTGTTGACGTCGGCCGAGTCGGAGTACTTCTTGGCGACGGCCGCGAAATCGGACCCTGTCCCGATCCCGAACTGGGCGTCGGCGATGCGCTGCGCCGGGGCCGGCCGCACGCCCTGGAAGTCGACGACTACGTACCCCATCGTCGGCTCGAGGATGGGAGCCAGCAGGCCGGGAGCCAGATCCGCCTTGAATATCGCGGCCGGGACGGCCGTCATCCCAAGGCCCGCCTGGCTGGAAGCCGAGCCGGTAAAGAGCGAGCCCGGCAGCCACGGCAGGTCGCCGCCTACGCTGGCCACGTACGGGTCGTCGTTGGTCTTCGTGTCCATCGCCAGCTTGGTGAACTGGGTGATGTCCGTCTGGAGTGCGGCATAAGTGTCGTCGGCGCGCTTCTTGGCTTCGGCCCAGGCCGGGTCGGTCTGCGCGAGAGCCGTGGCGCCGGACGAGTCGTGATTGGGGGCGAAGATCATGAGCCTGATCTTGGCCTCCGGCCCGTCGCCGATCTGGCTGTACCCGGCCGCGACATGGATCTCGAGGACGTGGCGGCTGGGAGTGGCGCCGGTGACGTACTGGCCCTCGACCGATTTCTGGATGGCGGCCTTGATGGCCTCCGCTCGAGCGGCGCGGCGATACTCGTCGCCGTTGGCCGCCTGCCCGATCGCGTCCTTCCAGCCGCCGTCCGGATACGCGGCGACTATCTGCGTGATCGTGGCGAAGCGATAGACGCCGTCCTGCCCCTTGAACACCGCGGTGATGTCGTTGGCGCTCTTGAGGTTGAAGATGGCGTCGGCGATGTCGGGATCGAGATTGAGGGAGCTCTCGGCCGATACTCCCATGTCGCCGGTAGCGCTGACGACGCCGGTCGTCTGCGAATCCGTGAAGACGTCGTCCCACTTCTTGGCGCCGGACTTGATCGAATCCAGATAGCCCTGGGCCTTGACCTGGGCGGCCGTCATCTGGTCTGACGTCGCGACGGACGCCGGCGGCGTCGGCGGCGCCTCGACTCCGATGACCTTCACGTGACGCAACTCGGGCAGCGTGCCGTCTTTCGTGATCTGAGCGTCGATGTCCGCGTCAGTTACGGAGATGCCGTGCTTATCCGCGTACTGCTGGAGCGTCAGCTCCTCTTTGAGCTGGTCGAGCGCATCCGAATACAGCTGTGCGGAGGCTTCGGCGCTGGTAATTGAGCTCGTGACCTGGCCGTAGTCCGTGGTCGTCATCTGGCCCTGGTTGCGCAGGGTGTCGAAGTCCTGCAGCAGCCGCTCGTCGCGTGCGAGGTTGACCGCGGCCCGGGTGCGCACCGCGTCCTTGCTGATCGCGACACCGCCAACCGATGCGATCGCAGCGCCGTGGTCCGAATACCAGTTGCTGAATAGCACGCCACTCAGCAGCGCGACCGCCGCCAGGCTGGCGACGCCGAACGCCGCGTTCATGTATAACGTGCGCCGGTTATCCACCTGACGCGTGCGACGGCGCGTGGGCTTCGTTGCGGGAGGCCGGAAGGTCATCTGGGCGTCCTGGTTCGGGCTGATCCCGGCAGCGTGCCGGGGTGACGAGGCCGTATGCTACCGCATTCCGCCCTCCAACCGGCGGGCGGCGCGGCCGGGCCCGACCCTTGCGGATTGTGGCGCCTCAGGAAGGGACGAATCCTGAAAGCACGAGGGTGCCTCAACCGGCCTTTGCGGCGTCCGTCGGCCGGGCTATCATCCACGATCGCGGCTTGCATCTCACCTTCTGACTGCCGCCCGGGTCGGTCATTTCTTGCGGCTGCGCCGCGTCGCCAACCGGTTCACCACCGCCTGATAGGCCTCGGCCTGGTGGGCCCAACCGAGCTCGGCAACGCGTTGGGCGGTCCGTTGTACCCGAGCCTCGCGGTCGGCTTCGTCGTCCACGAGGTGGAGGATCGCCTTCGCCATGGACGAGGAGTCTCCCGGCTGATACAGCGACAGGGTGTCCTGGCCGAAGTAGAACTCGACCGTCGGCAGCTTGGTGGCGACGACGGGCTTCTCCATCGCGCCGTACTCGAGCACCTTCGTGGAGAGGCTCACCTCGGAGTACGAATCGAGTCGAGTGGCGGCGATGCCGATATCGGAGGCAGCGATCGCGGCCGGCACGGCGTCGATCGGGATGCGTCCGGGCATCTCGACCGCGGCGGCAATCTGAAGCTCCCGTGCCAGCTCCTTGAGCGAGCCTTCCGCGTCGCCTCTGCCGTAAAGGGTGACCAAGACCTTCAGAGACGGTCGTTTGTGCCGGATTTCCGCTACCGCACGGAGGACCACGTCCAGCTCGTATGTGGGCGTGATCGCGCCCGCATACACAAGGCGCAGCACGCCGTCGGCCATGAAGGTTCGGCGGGGGTGCAAAGCGGGCGAGAAACGCCGGAGGTCGGGGCTGTTCATTACGACCGTGAGGCGATCGGATTTCGCGCCGCGCTTGCGGAGCCGCTCGGCGAGCGGCTCGTTGACGGTCAACAGCTGGTTCGCGGCGGCCATCGACATGCGCTCCTGGAGCATCAGGAGCCGGTATGAGATCGAGTTGGAGGCCTTGTTGAAGCGGCCCCGGAAGAACTCGGGCATCGCCTCGTGCAGGTCCAACACCACCGGCACCCGCATGAACCTCATCGGCATGGCGGCGAAGACGAGGTAGTCCGGCAGCGTGTGGACCTGGACCATCCCGTAGTGGCGGCGGAGGTGGGCCTTCGTCGCGGAGAACATCGACCTGAGAAGGAAGACGCCATACTCCCCGAAATACACGGGCAAGCCGGCTCCCTGGTGGCGGCGCACGGGCAAGCGGCGCAGGTTCACGCCCTCGATCACCGCGGTCTTGGACTCGCCGGGACGCCTCAGCCCGATAACGTCGACATCCCAGCCGGCGGCCACGAGCGACTCGGCTTCGCGGCGGACGCGCGGGTCCTCCTCGTAGTAGGCGTGGACGATCATCAGAATCGGTCGGCGACTCTCCGACGAGCTCAATTTGTTGCCTCCTTACGCGGCTTCAGCGATTGAGGGCGGCCGAGATGAGTTCCGCGGCTCCCGCCCCGGCGAGCCGAAGGTTTGCGGCGCGGTCGATCGCCTGTTGAGCCGAGTGCTCTCTCGGCGCTCGAGCCTCGAGCTCACGCACGGCAGCCGACCGATCGAGTCCCACGAGAACGGCCGAGCTGTCGGGCCCGCCCACGGTCTCGACCCATTCGGTCGTGTCGCGAAGGATGAGGCAGGGAACGCCGAGCCAGGCCGACTCGCGCTGGATACCGCCCGAATCCGTGAGGACGGCTGCCGCATGCAGCTGCAGCGCCAACGAGGTTCGGTAGCCCTGCGGCTCGATGACGAGCACGTTCGGCGGAAGGACGATGTGCGCGGATTCGAGCGCCACCCTCGTGCCGGGATGGAGCGCGAGCACGACCGGCCGATCGGGAGAGGCGACCTCAGCCATGAGATCGGTCCAGGCGGCCATCGCCTCGGGGCTGCGGTTTTCTGCCCGGTGGACCGTGGCGAAGAGGAAGCAGCCGGTGGCGATGGGCAGGTTCAGCCGCGAGGCGAGCGCCGTCAGCACCGCCGCGCCCCGAACCTCGACGGAGATTCGAGCCGCCAGGTCGAGCATCAGATCGCCGACCTCGGTCACGCCCGCGGTGATTCCCTCGGTGGCCAGGTTGGCCACGGCGGCCGCCGTCGGGGCGAAGAGCCAGCTCGACAGATGGTCCGCGACCACACGGTTGAGCTCCTCGGGCATGCGGCGGTCGAAGCTGCGCAAGCCCGCCTCTATGTGTGCCACCGGAATGCCGAGCTTTGCCGCCGCCAGCGCCCCGGCCAGAGTGGAGTTGGTATCGCCGTAGACAACCACGGCGTCCGGAGCTGCGGCCCGGAGAAGCGGCTCCAGGGCGATGAGCATTCGGCCCGTCTGGTCGCCGTGGCCGCCGCCCCCGATACCGAGAGCATGATCCGGCTGAGCCAGGCCCAGCTCACCGAAGAAGTTGCCCGCCATGCTGTCGTCGTAGTGCTGGCCCGTGTCCACGAAGGTCTCCTCGTGGTCGCGGCGCAGCACAGGTTGGAGTGCAGCGGCCTTGATCAGCTGCGGTCGGGTTCCGATGACGCTGACGATCCGCACGGTCGTCGCCCGCTAGGTCTGAGTGGCGGCTCGACGCCGCGTGGCGGCCTGAACCCCGATCCCGAAGTAGCGCACCGACGCCGGGAGGTCGATCTCGCGCAGGCTGTTCCGCCCGTCGAAGAGCACTTCGACCTTGGGGTAGAGCGAGAAGTCCAGGGACTGCCACAGCTTGTCCCCGGTCTGAGTGACGATGGCCCGGAACGGCGCGGACTCGCCCCAGTGGTAGGGCTTGGCGCAGTTGCGCTCGATCTCCTCGTCCGAGAGGAGAGGGTCGTAGCCCCAGACCTCGGCGCCGTGAAATCCCAGCCGATCGATCAGCGGCAGCGCCCGCGAGTACGCAAGCTCTTTGACGTTCTCTCGGTACGTCAAGCCCAGGACGAGTATCGGGGCGTCGTCCAGACCGCCGAGCTGCGACTCGATCGTCTTTATCACCGCGTTCAGCACGCCGTCATTTGTCCGGCGAGAAGTGGCGACGACCTCCAGATCCGGCGCGCGGCTCAAGAGCAAATGCGGGTATACCGGTATGCAGTGTCCGCCCACGCCGATCCCCGGCTGGTGTATGTGCGAGTACGGCTGGCTGTTGGCGGCGGCGATGACTTCCTGGATGTCGACGCCGGCCCGGTCTGCGAATCGGGCGAACTCGTTCGCCAGGGCGATGTTGACGTCGCGGTAGGTCGTGTCCGCGAGTTTGCTGAACTCGGCCGCCTCGGCCCCGCTCATGGCCACGATCTCCGCGTCGAGCACGGAGTCGTAGAAGACGGCCGCGCGGCGTGTGGATTCCGGACCGACGCCGCCGACGAGCTTGGGGTACGTCGCCAGGTTGGCGAAGACGGCGCCTGAATAGAGCCGCTCCGGCGAGAATGCCACGAACAGGTCGTCGTCACCGATCAGGCCGCCCGCGGCCTCGAGTCGCGGCAGGAACCGGCCCCGCGTGTCCCCGACGGGGAGCGTCGTCTCGAAGATAACCGTCAGACCGGCGTGGACGCCGCCCGAAATCGACTCTACGGCCGAATCCATGAAGCGGTAGTCGGGCTGGTTGGCGTCGTCCAGCATCACAGGCACGATGAGCACCGCCACGTCCGCGTGGCGAACAGCCTCGGCGGCATCGGTTGTTGCGCGCAGACGGCCCGCGGCGTGAACCTCGGCCACTCCGTCGGCCAGGCCGGGCTCCTCGGTCACATGAGAGCGGCCGGCGTTCACCCCGGCGACCACATCCGGGTTGACGTCCACGGCCGTCACGTCCCAGCCGTGGCGGGCGAACTGGACCGCCAGGGGCAGGCCCATCTTGCCGGCACCGACGACCACGGCCCGCCCGACTGTTCCCGCCGCGCCCGCCCAGGGCGTGACGGATCGCGGCTTGCCGTGGACGCAGGGATTGACCGGAGGCGTGATGGCGCCGCCCAGGAAGCTGGGGACGCGCGAGGGGCTTGAGACGATAGTCATTCGGCGTTGAGCCTCGAAGGTAGGTCCGATAGATCGATCGGGCGGCGCTCCGCCGCGGCCGTGAGCAGAGCATTGGCAATGCCGACCGCCCAGAGCCCGTCTTCGCCCGGCACATACGGTCGGTCGCCGGTCCGCAAGACGCGGACGAACTCGTCCAGCTGGGCGCGCAGAGGTTCGATGCTGACGACGGGAATTTCCGCCACGTCGCCGGTGAAGGTGGTGGCGTAGCCGGCGATCATCTGCGGTCGCTCGACATTGGAGCGGGTGAACGTGAGCCTTTGGGTCAGATAATCCAGCTCGAACATCCCCTCCTCGCCGACGGCCATGAGGCTGCGTCGCTTGGCCGGGGTAAGCCAGTCCACGTCGAGAAACCCGGTGGCGCCCGAGGGGAAATGCATCAAGCCGAAGAGGAGGTCTTCGTGGGTGGCGTGGATTCGCTGGGCGGTCTCGGCGTAGACGCGTATCGGACGCTCGCCCGCAATCCAGGAAAGCATGTCGACGTCGTGCGTGCCCAGGTCCACGGTCACGCCCACGTCGCGGATGCGGGCCGGGAACGGGCCGGCACGTCGGCTGGTGATGGCGTAGATCGTGGAGAGCCAGCCGGCTCGCAGCAGGCGGCCCATCTCCAGGACGGCTGGGTTGTAGCGCTCCACGTGACCGACCTGGACGCGGACTCCGCGCTTCCGCGCGGCGGTGACGATGGCAATCGCATCGTCGACCGTGGCCGCGAGTGGCTTCTCGACCAGGACCGGCAAGCCCCGCTCGATGGCGGCCAGGGCGATGGCCGAGTGGTTGGTGGTGGGCGCCGCGACGACGACGCCGTCGAGGTCGGCCACCGCGATCATCTCCAGCGGATCGGCGAAGCCCCGGGCGCCGGTCTGGTCGACCGCGGCCGTGAGGGCTTCGGGGGTCGGGTCGGCGACTGCGGCGAGAACCGTATCGGGATGATTCGAGATGACCCGCAGATGGTTGCGGCCCATCGAGCCCAGCCCGGCCAGGCCGAGCCGCAGGGGCGCGCTCACAGCCGGCGCTCGCCCGCAGCGGTTGCGTGGCGTCCGACCGATGCCCGGAGCGCGGCGATGACCTGGTCCTGCTCGGCCCCGGTGAGACCCGGGTACATCGGCAGCGACATGCTCGTGGCCGCAGCACCGTCCGTGACCGGCAAGTCCGCCTCGATGCCGAGCTCCAGGACGTACGGAGCCTTGTGGCACGGGATCGGGTAGTAGATGCCGCAGCTGACGCCGGCTTCCTTCATCTCCTCGACGATCTGATCGCGGTCGGGTCCGACGGAGAGGGTGTACTGGTGGTACACGTGGGTCCGGCCCTCCGGGCAGATCGGGAGCTTGATCGGCAGTTCCGCGAAGGCTTCGTCGTAGCGCTTGGCGATGGCCTGGCGTCGGGCGGTGTTCCGCTCGAGCTTGTCGAGCTGGACGAGCCCGATGGCCGCGGCGATATCGGTCATGCGGAAGTTGTAGCCGAGGATCTCGTGGTGGTAACGCTGCTTCATGCCCTGATTGCGGTAGAGCCTGACCCAGTCGGCGAGGCGGTCGTCGTCGGTGTTGATGAAGCCGCCCTCGGCGGTGGTCATGTTCTTGGTGCCGTACAGGCTGAACGCGGCGTAGCCGAAGCTGCCGGCGCGCCGGCCGCGGTACATGGCTCCGTGGGCCTGGCAGGCGTCCTCGACGACCACGAGCCCGTGCCGGTCGGCGATCGCCTGGATGGCGTCCATGTCGGCAACCACGCCAAAGAGGCTGACCGGGCAGATCGCCCGGGTCCGGGGCGTAATGGCGGCCTCGATCCGGCCCGCATCCATGAGGTACGTGTCCGGCTCGATGTCGATGAAGACCGGAGAGGCGCCTGTGTAGAGGATCGAGCTGACAGTCGCGTTGAAGGTGTGCGAGACGGTGATCACCTCGTCGCCGGGCTCGAGGCCTAGGCCGGCCCATATCGACATCAGGGCGACGGTGCCGTTGGACATTGCGAGCGCGTGCTTGCTGCCGCAGAACTTCGCCCACCGCTCCTCGAGCTCGGCGACCTTGCGGCCCCCGGCGATCATGCCGCTGGCGAGGACTTCGGCGACGGCGGCCGTCTCCTCAGGGCCGAGATCGGGGCGCGCGGGAGGGATCATGATGGGGCTCCTCGGTTCGAAGCGGGCCGCTCCTCGAGCTCTCCGCTTTGTGGATGGAAGGCGTAGGCGCGACCGCATCGCGGGCAGTCGAGGGATGCCTCTCGGGTGGGGTTCGGCGTGGCGGGGCGGCCCGTCTGGTCGTTGAGGCGAGCGCCGCAGGCGCACACCCAGCCGAGCCGGCGGGCGGGG
>Ga0209745_1002256_pt1 | contig 11087 bp, 11 predicted proteins | sample BarGraNGADG00312_FD_184495 | JGI IMG/M metagenome (GOLD analysis project Ga0209745, IMG submission 184495) | Arctic peat soil microbial communities from Barrow, Alaska - Barrow Graham LP Ref core NGADG0004-312 (SPAdes) (version 2) | ecosystem: Environmental > Terrestrial > Soil > Wetlands > Peat... | reverse complement strand
GCGAGGATGTTCATTCCCCGCTCGAGACCGCGGCGAGCCTCCTCATCGAAAGCGATGATTTTGGCCATTCGGGTGGTACCTCCCACGCGAAACGGATGGTAACCGGCTGGCGCCCGCGACGGACGGACCGGATACGACGTACGCCGTTCGTACGCGTTCTCCGGCCCTCACCAGACAGTCAGAATTATCACTCTCATGGCGAGAGTGCTAACACCATCCTTAACACTCGACCCCCTTGAGTGCAAATAATGGTCTGCCACATGTCGGTGCTGGCTCGCTCGCTTGAGATGGCGCGAACGAGATGCGGGCCGCTGGCCCTGCTCGCAGGCTCCCTTGACGGGCCGCGCGGCCCCCATCCCTTCCTTGCCCCGTGTGCCGCGCTTACCCTCGTCCCGCTGGCCCTGCCGGAGGGAAGGTTCTCAGACCTGGGCGCCCAGCCGTCGAGCCGAGCGTGCCCGCTGGCGAGTGGCGCGAAGGCGGTGCAGCCGCTTGATCAGCATCGGGTCGGCCTCGAGAGCAGCCGGGTTGTCGATCAGCGCGTTGAGCACCTGGTAGTACCGCGTGGCGTTCAGGTCGAAGAGCTCGCGGATGGCCTGTTCCTTGGCACCGGCGTACTTCCACCACTGACGCTCGAAGGCGATTATCTCGCGGTCGCGGTCGCTCAGGTATCCCAGCGGCGTGGTCTCGATCTGTGTCATAGCGTCCATGTCGTCCTCCGGGTAACTAGCGTGCAGGTCAATCGTAACCACCAAATGACACCGATGTCATTCTCCCTCGCCCGACCCGCCAGACACCCGTGCCAACGGCCACGATGGCCTGCGCGGCGGGCCACCTCAGGCCATCGTGTCCAGGATCGCGGCGATGTCGTCCTCGGTGGTCGTGGGATTGACGATGGCAAACCGCGCCACCGTCTCACCCACGTGCGAGGTCGGCACGACGAAGGCGAACTCCTCGCGCAGCATCTCATCGCTCCAAGCCTGATAGTCCTCGGGCTCCCAACCATGCCGGCGGAAAACCACCACGGACAGGTCGGCTTCACGCAGCGCCTCCAGGTAGGGGCGCCGGGCGATCTCGGCCTCGGCGAACCGCGTCACCTCCAGCGTCCGCTCGATCGCCGCCGTGTAGGCCCTGGTCCCGTGAGTGGCCAGCGAGAACCACAGCGGCAGCCCGCGAGCCCGACGGGTCAGCCCGATCGAGTACTCGGACGGGTTCCACTCCGCATCGTCGAGGACGTCGAGATACGTGGCCTTCTGAGCGTGGGCCCCACGCGCCAGAGCGGGCTCGCGATACAGCAGGGCGCAGCAGTCATAGGGCGCGAAGAGCCACTTGTGCGGGTCGACGATGAAGGAGTCGGCATGCTCGATCCCGGTGAACAGGTGACGAACCGATGGTGCGGCCAGACCCGCCCCGCCATAGGCACCGTCGACATGGAGCCAGATGCCGTACTCATGGCAGACCTGCGCCACGGAGTCGATGTCGTCCACGATGCCGAAGTTCGTCGTGCCCGCCGTTGCGACGACGGCAAAGAAGGTCTCGGGACCCTCGGCCTCCAGGACGGCCCGAAGGTTGTCGCCGCTGAGCCGCTGGTGCTCATCGCCGGGAACCCCGACCAGCTCGGCATCCATGACCTCGCATGCGGACCTGATCGAGGAGTGCGACCCCTGATGGGCCGCCACCTTGGTGGGCCGTGGCGCTGTGGAACCTGATGCGGTACGCCGTGCCCGCGCCGCCCAGCGCGCGGTCACCAAAGCCGACAGGTTGCCGATCGTGCCCCCGGAGACGAAAACGCCTCCGGCTTCGGCGGGCAGCCCGGCCAGGTCGGCGATCCAGCGCAGTGCGACGTTCTCGGCATAGACGGCGCCCGAGCCCTCGAGCCAGGATCCGGCGTAGATGCCCGAGGCGCCGACAATGAGCTCGAACATCACCGCGGCCTCAGTCGGCGCGCACGGGATGAAGGACAGGTAACGCGGGTGATCGCTCGACAGACAGGCCAGGGCGAGCTCATCACCAAACAGCTTCAGGGCAGCCAGACCGCCCATACCCTCGGCCGTGATGGTGTTTCCGGCGACGGCTTGAAGCTCCTCGAACGTCTTGGGACCGTCCAGCGGCACCGGATGAAGCCGCATGCGGTCCTCCGCATACCGCAGGATCGCCTCGCCCAGGGCCTCGGTGTCTGCGTTGAATCCGTGCACGGGCGGAGTCTACGGCCGCTCGCATTCGGTAGGTTGTCCACGTGCCCATTACCCGCGCACTGACCGATCTGGTCCATCCTTCATGGGCCAGCGCACTTGCCCCCGTCACCACGCAGCTAGCCGCCTTGGGGGCCTTCCTGCATGTGGAGAGGGAGTCCGGCCGCGGATACCTGCCGGCGGGTGAGCAGGTCCTGCGGGCATTCGCCCAACCCATGGACGCGGTGCGGGTCCTCATCGTCGGCCAGGACCCCTATCCGACCCCCGGTCATGCGATCGGGCTGGCGTTCTCGGTTCTGGCGAACGTGCACCCGCTCCCGCGCAGCCTTCAGAACATCTATCAGGAGCTCGAGACCGATCTCGGCATACCCCGGCCCAGGAGCGGAGACCTTTCCCGATGGGCCGACCGTGGCGTGCTGCTGCTCAACACAGTGCTGACGGTCCGACCTGGCGCCAGCGGCAGTCACCGCGACAAAGGCTGGGAAACCGTGACGGGACAGGCGATTTCGGCCCTGTCCGCCAGGGGAGGACCTCTGGTCGCCATCCTGTGGGGACAAGGTGCTCAGGCATTGGAACCCGCTCTGGGAAGTGTTCCGTGCATCAAGAGCCCGCACCCATCGCCGTTGTCCGCACGCACTGGATTCTTCGGCTCCCGACCGTTCAGCCGTGCCAACGACCTGCTGCGCCAACAGGGCGCCGACCCCATTGACTGGAGCCTGCCGTGAATGACGACTGCAATGCCCATGCGACACCCTCCCGAGATCACGAGCCAGCGGCCTTCGAGCGCTACGTCGCGATCGGGGACTCCTTCACCGAGGGCATGGCCGACGCCGATCCTGGACGCAGCAACGCGTATGTCGGCTGGGCAGACCGCCTCGCCGCGCACCTGGCAGACGTGGCACAGATAGCCGGTGCGCACCAGCGCTCCTTCGGCTACGCCAACCTTGCTGTGCGCGGCCGACTCCTGGTCGACATCGCCGGCCCACAGGTCGACAACGCCCTCGCCCTGGCGCCAGACCTGGTCAGCATCGTTGGCGGCGGCAACGACATCCTGCGGCCCAAGGCCGACATCGACGCCCTCGCTGCCCGGCTCGAGGACGCAGTTGCCCGACTGCGGGCGAGCGGGGCCGACGTCCTGCTCGCCACCCCGTCGGACCCCCGCGACGCGCCACTGCTCAAGGCGAGTCGAGGACGGGCCGCGACCTATACAGCCCACATCTGGTCGATCGCCCGACGCCACGACGCCCGGGTCATCGACCTGTGGGGCATGGCCGCGTTGCGCGACTGGCGGATGTGGGCGCCCGACCGGATCCATCTGACCTCAGAGGGTCATCGGCGGGTGGCGCTGAACGCTTTCACCGCACTGGGATTCACAGCCCCGGACACCGGCTGGGCTATTCCCCTGCCAGCCGCTGCGCCGATCTCGCGGGCCGACGCGGCGCGCGCCAATGCACAGTGGGCACGTGAGTACGTCGGCCCGTGGCTGCAACGCCGGCTTCGCGGTCAGTCCTCCGGGGACACCATCTCCGCCAAGCGCCCCACGGTCACTGCGATCTAGGGCCCGGCGCTGCCAGACGTTCGCCGAGGTGGCGCTGCAGGTCCAGGAGTGCCAGGAGTGGATCAGTATCGGTATCTTGCTGGCCATGACGCAGTTGCGGCAATAAGGTTGCCTCCATGCCGCACATGCGAATCTCAGACGCCGCCGAGCTGCTCGGCGTATCCGACGACACGGTACGACGAATGGCCGACTCAGGCCGTCTGGACACGGCGAAGGACAACGCCGGGAGACTGACCGTCAGCGGCAAGGACCTGGCGGCACTGGCCCGCGAGATCGCCAACCCGGCCCCGGTCGGCGCAGTCAATGAGGAGTCGGCGCGCAACCGGATGCGCGGAATCGTGACGCGCGTCGTGAAGGACACCGTGATGGCGCAGGTCGAGATGCAGGCTGGGCCTTTTCGCATCGTGTCGCTGATGTCCCGCGAGGCCGTCGACGAGCTGGGGCTGGCCGTGGGCGTCGTGGCGATCGCGTCGATCAAGTCGACCCATGTGGTGATCGGCATCCCGACGTGAGGCCGCAGTTATGCAGGCACGCACGTTTCGCCGCACCTGTCGCCGCACCTGTCGCCGCACCTGTCGCCGCGCTCGCCGTCGCCGCCCTCGCCCTCACCGGCTGCAGCGCGGCAACCGGCAGTCAGGCGAAGGCACCCACCCGCCATACCGTCGTCGTGCTGGCCGCGTCGTCCCTGACCGAGTCTCTGACGGCCATCGCGGCGGACTTCGAGGCGAGCCACCCCGGCACCGATGTCCAGCTCAGCTTCGCCGCCAGCTCGACAGTGGTGACCCAGGTCAACCAGGGAGCTCCGGCAGATCTGATCGCCCTGGCCGGGACGTCCTCGATGGGACCTCTGGAGAAGGGCCGGATCGCCAAGAACGGCATACGGTCGATGGCTGCCAACACCCTCGAGATCGCCACCCCCCCAGGCAACCCCGGCACAGTCAACTCCCTTGCCGACCTGTCCCGGCCCACCCTCAAGGTCGTCCTGTGCGCGGCCACGGCACCCTGCGGCAAAGCGGCGGTCAAGACCTTGACCGCCGCCGATGTCGTGGCCCACGTGGTGTCCTACGAGACCGACGTCAGGGCCACCCTCGCCAAGGTCCGGCTCGGCGAGGCTGACGCCGCGATCGTCTACCACAGCGATGTGGTCTCGGCGCGCGGACGGGTTCACGGCGTGCAGATCCCGGCGTCGGTGAACCAGAGACTCGACTACCCGTTGGTCCGGCTGACCAACGACCCGACGACGGCTGAGCTCATGACCTATGTGCTGTCCGACCAGGGACGCAAACGCCTGCGTGACTACGGATTCCTGATGCCGTGAGGGCGCTCCGCTGGTCACGGGCCGGCCTGCTCATCCCGGCCTGGGTGGCCATCGCCTTCCTGCTCGTACCCTTGGTCGCGCTCCTGCTGAAGGCAGACTGGACCGGCATGCCTGCCCAGCTGGCCAAGCCCTCAGTGGTCCCCGCGCTGCGTCTCTCGCTGTTGACGACGAGCTTGGCGCTGGTCATCTGCGCGCTGCTCGGCACCCCGCTCGCCTGGCTGCTGGCCCGGTCGACGCACCGGGTGACGCCGTGGCTGCGAGCCCTGGTGACGGTGCCCCTCGTCCTGCCACCCGTCGTCGGAGGGGTGGCGCTCCTGATGGCCTACGGGCGCGAAGGGGCAGTGGGCAGAACGCTGCTGGAGGTCGCCGGCTGGTCCATACCGTTCACGCCGGTGGCCGTCGTCTTCGCCGAGACCTTCGTCGCCCTCCCCTTCTACGTGCTAGCCGTCGAGGGGTCGATGCGGGGACTGGACCCCCGGTATGACGGGTTGGCCGCCACGCTCGGAGCCTCGCCGTGGCGAACGTTCAGAACGGTCGTCGTGCCCATGGTGGCTCCGGGCATCGCCAGCGGGTCGGCACTGGCATGGGCCCGCGCGCTGGGCGAGTTCGGCGCCACGATCACCTTCGCGGGCAACTTCCCCGGCCGCACGCAGACCGCACCGCTGGCCGTCTATGTGGCACTCGAGAGCGACCCGCAGGCCGCCATCGCCCTGAGTCTGGTCATGCTGCTCATCAGCGTGCTCGTTCTCGGCGCCCTCCGCGGGCGGTGGCTCCGATGAGCCTGCAGGCCGACCTCAGGCTGACCCGGGGCCTGCTGCATCTCGGCGTCGAGCTCAGCGCACAACCCGGTCAGATCGTTGCCGTTCTCGGGCCGAACGGCTCCGGCAAGACCACGCTCCTGCACACCCTGGCCGGCCTGATCCGCTGTCAGCACGGGCAGATTCACGTCGCCGGCTCCCTGTGGGACTGCCCGGCGAAGAACATATGGATGGCACCTGAGCAGCGCCGGACCGGCCTCGTCCTGGCGGACCACCTGCTCTTCCCTCATCTCAGCGTCATCGACAACGTCGGTTTCGGACCGCGCTCACGGGGTGTTCCCAAGGCCGACGCCCGAGCGCGAGCCGCCGCCGAGCTCGAAGCACTCGGCCTTGGCGACCGCCTGGAGGTGCGGCCACGCGAGCTCTCCAGCGGCCAGGCCCAGCGAGTCGCACTCGCCAGGGCGCTGGCCACCGACCCCGCCCTATTGCTGCTCGACGAACCGCTGTCGGCGCTCGACCCGACGACCCGGGCGCAGACCCGCGCCGATCTCGGCGCCCGGCTGGGCGCGTTCGACGGCATCACCATCCTGGTGACCCACGATCCGCTCGATGCCCTGTCGCTCGCCGATCGTCTGGTCTTCATCGAGGCGGGTCATCTGGTCCAGGAGGGGACGCCGCAAGAGGTCATCGCCAAGCCGCGCGATCCCTATGTGGCACAGGTTGTCGGGCTGAACTTCCATCGAGGCAGACGGATCGATGACCAACAGGTGGACGTGGCAGGGACCACGGTCGTGGCGCCCGAGGTCCCGTCAGGCGCAGCGGTCTGCGTCACCATCCCCCCGTCCGCCGTCGCCCTTTACCGGATGCGCCCGCAGGGCTCACCGCGCAACACCTGGCCGGTCACCGTCAGCGACATACTGCTCATCGGTCAGACAGCCAGGGTGAGCCTCACCGGCCCGTTCGCTCTTGTCGCCGAAGTCACGACCGCAGCCGTGGCCGAGTTGCGTCTAGGCGTCGGCCAGGAGCTGTGGGCAACAGTGAAGGCCACCGAGGTGCGCGCCTATCCAGCCTGACGTCCGCTCACCCACTATCCGCGCTGACGTCCGCTCACCCATTCGTAGAGTCGCACAAACTGCTGCTCCGGGAGCCCCAGAGTCAGGGCGTCAGCGATTTTGGTTCGATTGTTGCGACTTCACGGTGCAATAGTCGAAGCTAGCTCGGCTGGTTGGGCGTCATCTCGTCCTTGAGCGCCGCCGCGAAGCCGTCAACATCCGCCTCTGTGGTGTCGAACGACGTCATCCAGCGGACCTCGCCGCTCTGCTCGTCCCACACATAGAACGGGTAGCGCCCCTGCAGCCGCTCGGTCACGGCCGCGGGCAGGATGGCGAACACCGAGTTGGCCTCGACCGGTCGCTGCACCTCGACCCCGTGCACGTCACTCACGGCAGCCTCCAGCCGAACCGCCATGGCGTTGGCATGGAGCGCGTTGCGCAGCCAGAGGTCGCCGGACAGCAGGGCATCGAACTGCACCGACACGAACCGCATCTTGGACGCCAGCTGCATCGAGAGCTTGCGCAGGAACGCCATCCCCCGCACCACTTCAGGGTTGAGCACCACGACGCACTCCCCGAGCATCATCCCGTTCTTGGTGCCACCGAACGAGACGACGTCGACACCGACGTCGGTGGTGAACGCGCGCAGCGGAACGCCAAGAGCCGCAGCGGCATTGGCGATCCGGGCACCGTCGAGATGCACCGCCAGGTTGCGGGAGTGGGCGTGCTCGACGATCGAGGCGATCTCGTCCACCGAGTACCGCGTCCCGAGCTCGGTGCTCTGCGTGATCGAGACGACCTTGGGCTGCGCCCGATGCTCATCGCCGCGCCCTCCCGCTGCCAGCTCGACCAGCTCGGGAGTGAGCTTGCCCTGCGCCGTCGGGACGGCGAGCAGCTTCAGTCCGCCGACCCGCTCTGGCGCACCGCACTCGTCGACGTTGATGTGAGCGGACTCGGCGCAGATGACGGCGTCCCAACGTTCGGTCATCGCCTGCAGCGAGATGACGTTGGCGCCGGTCCCGTTGAAGACCGGATATGCCGTGGCGCCGGCACCGAAATGCTGCTGGAAGACCCCCTGCAGATGCTGGGTGTAGACGTCGGCACCGTAGGCCACCTGGTGTCCGCCATTGGCCCTGGCGATGGCCTCCAGGATCTCGGGGTGGATGCCCGCATAGTTGTCGCTGGCGAATCCTCGGGCGTCGGGATCGTGCAGGGGCGGCGGGTAGGTCACAGGCGTTGTCCGTTCAGCTCGGTGGCAGATCTGAGCCACAGGTCGTGGATGGTGTCGGCCAGCTCGGCCACCGGCTGGTAACCCTCAAAGATGGCGTCTGCTCTAGAAGCAGTATCCTTCGCGCCATGCCAGCACAGCGCCTCATGCCCACCGAGGAGTCCCAGGACCTCATTGACCTGACCCGCCAGATCTGCGCCGACCAGCTCGCACCCATTGTGAGTGCCGCCGAGGAGGCCGCCCAGTTCCCGCGCGACACCTTTGCCCTGTTAGGCCGCTCAGGTCTGCTCTCCCTCCCGTATGCCGAGGAGCACGGCGGCGGCGGACAGCCCTACGAGGTCTACCTCCAGGTCGTCGAGGAGATCGCCTCGGTCTGGATGAGTGTGGCCGTAGGTGTCTCCGTGCACTCCCTGACCTGTTTTCCGGTGGCCGAGCATGGCAGTGACCAGCAACGGGCGGATCTCCTCCCGGCAATGCTCAGCGGCCAGACCCTTGGCGCCTACTGCCTTTCCGAGACGCAGGCGGGCAGCGACGTCTCCGCGATCTCCACCAGGGCAACACCCACCCAGGACGGCTCGCAGTACGTCGTGACCGGCACCAAGGCCTGGATCTCGCACGCCGGTCATGCCGACTTCTACACCGCGTTCGTGCGCACCGATGACCATCCGAGCAAGGGTCTGTCCTGCTTCGTCATCCCCGCCGATACCGACGGCATCTCCTTCGCCGCACCCGAGCGCAAGATGGGCCTGTCCTGCGACACCGTGCGCCAGGTTCACTTCGACCGCGCTGTGGTCGACTCCGCGCGGATGATCGGCGCACCCGGCCTCGGCATGTCGATCGCCCTGCACGCCCTCGACTCAGGTCGTCTCGGAATCGCCGCCGCCGCCACGGGCCTGGCGCAGGCGGCGCTGGATCTGGCCGCGACCTACAGCAAGGAGCGCGAGCAGTTCGGCAAGGCCATCAGCGAGTTCCAGGGGCTGTCATTCCTGCTCGCTGACATGGAGGCTGCCGTGACGTCGGCTCGCGCGACCTACCTGCACGCGGCGCGGCTCAAGGACGCCGGCAGGCCGTTCACCAAGCAAGCCGCAGTGGCCAAGCTCATCTGCACGGATGCGGCCATGAGAGTCACGACCGATGCGGTCCAGGTGCTCGGTGGCGCCGGTTATACGCGTGACTTCCCAGCCGAGCGCTACATGCGCGAAGCCAAGGTCACCCAGATCTTCGAAGGCACCAACCAGATCCAACGGCTCGTCATCGCCCGTCAGCTGCTCCACGGCTGACCAACCTCCCGAGGAGAGACCCCTTGCAGATCAACGATTCCACGGTGGCGCTCGTCACCGGCGGCGCCTCAGGCCTCGGTGAGGCCACCACTCGCCGACTGCACGAAGGCGGCGCCGCCGTCGTCATCATCGACCTGCCCTCATCCCCGGGCGAGACCCTCGCCGCGGAGCTCGGCGACAAGGTCCGCTTCTGTGCCGCCGACGTGCGCAACGAGGCTCAGGTGCAGGCCGCGATCGCTGCAGCCCAGGAGCTCGGCGACCTGCGGATCGTCGTCAACTGTGCGGGTGTGGGTACGCCGGGAAGGGTCGTCGGCAGGAACGGCCCCATGGATCTCGACTCCTTCCGAAACGTCATCGACATCAACCTGGTCGGGACTTTCAACGTCATCCGTCTGGCCGCCGCGGCGATGCTGGCGAACGAGCCGGTTGACGGTGACCGCGGAATCATCGTGATGACAGCATCCATCGCCGCCTACGACGGACAGATCGGGCAGGCCGCGTATGCGGCCTCCAAGGGTGGCATCGTCGCCCTCACCCTTTCTGCCGCCCGCGACCTCGCGGACAAGCTCATCCGTGTGGTGACCGTTGCGCCGGGGACCTTCGCGACGCCGATGCTGGCCGGGCTTGCGGATGAGGTGACCGCCGCTCTGGAGGCTCAGGTGCCTCACCCCTCACGCCTGGGTCAGCCCCGCGAGTACGCCTCGCTGGTTGCCCACATCATCGACAACGGCATGCTCAACGGTGGGGTCATCCGGCTCGACGGTGCGCTGCGGATGCCACCGCGCTGACACGATGATGGGGTGTCTGGCCCGACCAGATCCGTCCGCTAACTATGATCAGCGCCGATTTTTCTAGACACGCTCATCCCGCATTTTCTAGACTTGTTGCTATATTCGCGCGCTCGGGGGGCGACGGTTATGTACGAGGCTGGCGTAGTGAACATCTTGGACCCCATCACCAATGAGGTCATCAGTCACTGTTACGGACCGACAGCAGAGGGCGGTTGCCCGTTGGCAGGCCGGGACGGGGATCGTGTTCTGCCACGGGTGCCGCATCGCGGCGCCGAACGCGGGACCGGAGCACTGGAATCTCTGGGTGCCACCGGCATCTCAGCACTGCCCGCAGGCGTGGAGACTAGAAGCAGTCAGCTACTGAGAGCGCCTCTCCCAAGGCCGGATGCCCAGCGCCGATGTGACCTCTTGCCAACGACGGCGACCCGGCGTAGAAAAGAAGATACCCACCTGGTAACGGGTGGCGGCGACGGACAGTAAACGAGGTCCTGTAACCGACGGGGACGGCCCGTTGGACTCGCCAGTGACGGGGCGAGTGGATCCTGCCGCACTGGCCGTTCAGTCCGGGAACGTCACGCCCACGACAGTGAGACCCCGCCAACTCATACTTGGCGGGGTCTCCTCATTATCACGCCTCCGAGTCGCGGATCAGTCACCGGCACACGGATCGGAGTGTTGCTGTGGTGCGCCCCGTCGTGGTGCAGCTGCAGGGCGCTGGTGATGAGGGCGAAGTGGCTGTAGGCCTGCGGCGTGTTACCCAGCTGCCGTTTCGCGCGGGGATCCCATTCTTCACTCAGGAGCCCGACGTCATTGCGCAGGCTCAGGAGCCGCTCGAACAGATTGACAGCCTCGCCCCGCCGGCCGGCACCAAGGAGGGCGTTCACGAGCCAGAAGGAGCACGCAAGGAAGACGC
>Ga0209745_1002255_pt1 | contig 11087 bp, 13 predicted proteins | sample BarGraNGADG00312_FD_184495 | JGI IMG/M metagenome (GOLD analysis project Ga0209745, IMG submission 184495) | Arctic peat soil microbial communities from Barrow, Alaska - Barrow Graham LP Ref core NGADG0004-312 (SPAdes) (version 2) | ecosystem: Environmental > Terrestrial > Soil > Wetlands > Peat... | reverse complement strand
CTTGGTCGCTTGCATGAGGAAACTTCTTCTCATCGCCCACCACCTCTATACCACAAAATCCCAATACCGGACTCTTGAACATGACGCCAATCCATGTTTGACCTCTTGACACGGATCGTAGTATCTTAGGTGATGCAATACGCAGCTACTTGACAGGAATTTCTATTTATATAAGAATATTCTAGTAAAAGAGGGAAGAGAGACAAGTAGGAGGTACAAATTGTTGATAGGTAAAAAAAGGGAAGTGATATGGGTTATTAAGTAGTATCGGCAACTGTTGGCAGAAGGGAGGAAGTTGATTTGGGTTTATAATTGTATGTTTAAAAGGGGAAATTGCAAAATTGGTGTAGCAGGAGAAGCCAAGCTATACAAAGAATGGAGGTAAAAAAATGAATGGTATAGATGAAAAAGTTCTTAAAATCCTTTACCTGATTCCTACTGATAAAATGGGTTTGGAGGAGCAGCATAGAAGAGAAAAAATTGCAAATCAGTTCCTCACCAACAGGGGAAACAAGGTGTTTGTTAGAGCTACGGATGGTGGCCCTCTCTCTATCGAGTCGTCCATTGAAGAGTATGTATCTGTGCCCTATATGCTAAAAAAGGTCTTTGAAATCCAAGGTGAATATGATGCAGTGGTAATTGGATGTGCAGGAGATGCAGGCATAAGACCTGTAAGAGAAATTTCGAGACTACCTGTTATTGGTCCCTTGGAATCTTCTATCTATTTCAGCCTAATGTTGGGTGATAGTTTTAGCATAATTACGCCGCTCGATTCTTTAAATCCAATGGTTGAGGCATATCTCAGAGAGCTTAGTGTTTTTGAGAAGTGTGCATCTATAAGAGCAGTGGGTGTACCAGTCCTCGAGTTGGCAAGTGACGAGAAAAAAACTCTCGATGCCTTGGTAACGGTAAGGAAAAAATGCAAAGAAGATGGTGCTAAGTCTATAATTCTAGGATGCATGTCAATGGCTTTTTTATTACTGGATGAAAAAATGGGCGAAGATAGAGAGATTCCTGTAATAAACCCTGCAAAGGTTGCTATCAAAACCGCAGAATTCAGGGCATCATTGGGAATTGGACAAAGTCTTATTTCTTATCCTTTCCCAAATGTAGAAAAATTAAAAAAAGCTCACATATTATAAAAGGAGGATACAAAATGGGAGTAAACAAAAAGTATAAGGGTTATAAATCTTTCCAATACTTAGTGCCGGATGTGAACTATAAAACTTTCAAGATGCCAAAAGCCATTGAGTGGGTAGAACCGTACGTTTTACCTGTATCTTTAGAAGAGGAGGAAAGGGTACAGAAACTTGCGGACGAAATTATCGCAATTTCCTTACATGATCACCCGATGCTTATACCAGAAGATGTTATGGGTCAAATTTTTGATTACAATAGGGAAGGGAGAATAATAACGCCCTATGATGCTCTGTCAAAATCATGTTGGGATGCAATTTTTGATAATTTGCTGGATGGGACAGCAAGAATAGTGTCGAAAACAGGATGGAAATGGGAAGATATAATTTGCGACCTGGGAATGAAATTATGTGATATTGCTCACCAAGACTTTGTTATAGTCGCTAAGACAGTTGATGATATAACAAATGCGCATGACGAAGGGAAAATTGCCTTTATTCCCACGCTTGAGGCGGCAACACCAATTGAAAACGAAGTGGATAGAATAGATATTCTTTTTGGGTTAGGGATAAGAATGATGGGGGTTACTTATAGTGAATCAAACTGTTTAGGTTCTGGTTTAAGTGAAGATCGTGATGGTGGATTAACTACTTTTGGACGCGAAGTGATAGAAAGGTATAATAAGATTGGTATGGCTATAGATGTGTCACATTCCGGTGACCAAACAGCTCGAGATGTAATAGAAGCAAGTACAAAACCAGTCTTCATAACTCACGTTGGAGCAAAGACTTTGTGGAATACTAAAAGGCTAAAACCAGATGAGGTACTGCAAGCTTGTGCAAAAAAAGGAGGAGTAATAGGTATTGAAGCAGCGCCACATACTACAATTACTAAAAATCATCCTCTCCACGACATAGAATCTTACATGGAACATTTTGAATACATAGTTAAACTTGTTGGTATAGGTCATGTCGCATTCGGGCCAGATACAATGTATGGAGATCACGTAGCCCTTCATCATGCCTTTAGCAAAGCTTTATCCATAAAAAGAGCTTTTGCAGTTGACACTGAGGAGGTGCCATATGTGAAAGGGTTGGAAAATCCTACTGAAGCGTCTTGGAACATAGTTAGGTGGCTAGTGAAGCATGGATATTCTGATGAAGAAATTAAGAAGGTTATGGGAGAGAATATTATAGGAGTATTAAGAGAAGTTTGGCCCATCCCACAATAAAATATAATAAGGAGATATGAAATGACTAACAAAATAAACGAAAAGTCGCAATATCCAATATTGTTCTTAGTTTGGATCATTGTCACTTTGGTGATAACATTCGCTCCGTTTTTTGAAAATGGAAAACTGATGAGCTTGAACATAAGCTGGGCCGCATTTATATCTTGCTGGATAATGTACATCCCTCTGATTCTTTCAACAATTTGGTACGTATACTTTTTCCATGAAGATGAACATGATGATGAAGAAGAGGAAGTGCAACAATGAATTTTACAGTAATAATTGTTACGGTTATATACTTCGTTTTAATGATAGCTATAGGACTATTCTTTTCCAAAAGGATAAAAAATACGGGCGACTATTATGTGGGTGGACGGAACTTACCTGCCATTGTTGCTGGATTCTCATTTGCAGCCACACAGATGAGTGGCAGCACTTACATGGGAGCTATCGGAACTGCAGCGCAGATCGGGTATAATTTTATGCCAGGCGCAATAGGTTCTGTAATGGCTACTTACTGGGCATTCCCTTTACTTGGCGCTAAAATGAGAAGAGTTGCTGCGAAACTTAAATCCCTTACTCTCCCTGACCTCTTTGCTGCCAGATTTGGGGAGAGCGCAAAAGTCATAAAACCTCTTATAGCAGTAATTTATATAGTGGGTTTTATTCCAATGATGGTAGGACAACTTAAGGCTGCAGGAAATGCTTTGCAAATATTGGCAGGAATACCATACGTTCTAGCTGTTGCCATAGCCATGGCAGGTGTTTTCTTGTATGTGTATTGGGGAGGAATGTTTGCAGTAGCATGGACAGATCTTATACAAGGTTTGATTATGATCGTGGGAATGGCAATTGTTATTCCAACAATACTTAGTCGTGTGGGTGGCCTTGTAGCCATGAATGCTAAATTTGCTGCGATAAACCCCAACCTGACAACATTAAAAGGGATGATGCCTACTGTGTGGGTAGCAGGTTTATGTATTATGTGGGGTTTCTTTCAAATAGGAGGAGCTCCTGCATCAGTAGTAAGATTTATGACTGTGAAAAATGCAAAATCCGTAAAGAGCGCAATGATGTGGTCGCTAATTTTTACAGCATTTATATTTTTTAGCTATTCTATAGTTGGTCCGGCATGCAGAGTAATGTTTCCTAACCCCGACGCATTTGATCTAGTTTTTCCCATGGCGGTTAAAGAACTTCTACCAACTGTCGTAAGCGGTATAATATTAGCTGCTATTTTAGCTGCTATCATGTCCACCGTCGACTCAGATCTCCTTGTTGTAGGTTCTGCTGCCGCAAAAGATTTATATACTTCGTTGTTTAACCCGAAAGCAACAGAAAAACAACAATTAGTCGTAGGTAGAATTGTTTTGTTCTTAGTAGCTGTAATAACAGGTTTAATAGCTCTGCATCCACCAACTGCAATATTATGGCTTGTAACAATGACATTTTCTCTTTTTGCCTCTGCTTTTACAGCAGTAATAATTGCAATGTTTTGGTGGCCAGGTGCAACAGGAAAAGGGGCAGTTTGGTCAATAATTGCAGGTACAGTCACGTGCGTTGTTTGGTATATCATCGGATTCAACCTCTATCATTCATTGAATATGTGGCCAGGAGGATTCTTTCCTCCATTCGTTGGAGTTCCAGTTGCTACTTTAGTTCTTTTTGTTGTGAGCAAGTTGACCCCAAAACCTTCTGAAAAGTCATTGAAGATATTTTTTAACTGATGTTGCTTATCCCCCGACCCTGGAAGAGTAAGAATGGAGATACAAGCCGTAAAAATTAACTTCAATTTAGACAAAATTGGTACAATTATCAAAACACAAAAAGAAACTCAACTTGACATGCAAACGGCAAGATTGATTTTCATACCCTTTTGGATCGGGGGAGTTAAAATAGAAATCGAGAAAAAGCTATTCGTGCCTGCCAAACGGTCTTTTATGTTATTAGCGATGGAAGCTGTTGAGGGTAAAGTTGGTTTGTCTGAAGGGTTTCCGAGAGAAATTTTGAAACTAAAAGCCAATAATCGCTACGTAGTACTTCCCAAAATAAATGAAGAAATGGCAAGAGAAAGGCTCAGAAAATTTACAGCAGATTATGTGATACGAAGATACTCCTTGCTCCCCAATATTTCGGTAGGGGAAATTGGTCTTATCCATAAACCATATTGGTATATCGAGGGCTCAGGGAGGTTTGGAAAAAAGTTCCTTCTAATTGATGCAGAAATTGGTTATATTGACTACAATTTACGAGATTCTCTCTTCGATGAACTTGTAAATTGTGACTTTTACAACTTGTTACATTGAGGGAAAGGCAAGGCATTTATATTGCAGTATAGCCTCACCCTAAATCTTAGGTATTGTTTTACACAGTTGTATATAATGGTTCTAAGGAAAGATTGCTGATATACATAGCATGTAGCGAAGCGCAAAAGTCAATGTCGTTTAGACTAAAACAAAGTGATGTTGCATTTCCAACCCAAATTGAGAGGAATTACTTAGGTCTAGAGTAAGTGATATAGCTAAAAATTAGGAAAGCAAATCAGTAATGAATAATTTCCTTTCTCTGTAAATCATATAGGAGGAATGAGAAATGGATTTAGATTCAGTTTTAAAGTTAATTGAAAATGTAAGGAAATATGAGGTAAAAAATGTCGATGACAATGATATTAAAGAAATCTTGGAGGTAAGTAAAAAGACTCCATCTGCTTCAAATACTCAGCCATGGGCAATAGTTTTGGTAAAAGAGAACAAAGAAGAATTGGCTGAGTGCACACTCGACCCTCTGCTTAGAGAGGAGAATTCAATGAAGCAAACCTGGATAAAAGATGCTCCGATTGTTTTGCTAATATGTATCGATGTAAAAAGGGCAAGAGTAAGATTTGGTAGGACGGGGGAAAATATATTTGCAATTCAAGATACTGCTGTGTTAATTCATAATATGAGATTAAAAGCGGCAGAAAAAGGCTTTGCAAGTTGTTGGGTAAGGGAAATAAGCCCTCACAAAATCAAAGAGTGCTTCAATCTACCATTATTCATAGAACCTGTAGGTATTCTTACAATTGGCTATTCATTAGAAAGAGTTGGTAAGAGACCGGCTCTTGATCTTGAAGATTTTGTTTATTTGGAAACGTATGGAAGTCCCTATGGATGTTCTTGAAGCAATATATAAGAGAAGAAGTATACGGAGTTTTGACAGTACCCCTGTTCCTGAAGATTACGTTAAAACAATTATTGCTGCAGCCACTATGGCCCCAACAGCTGGAGATATGCAACCGTGGGAATTTTTGTTAATTAAGAACCAAGACCTCAAGAAGCGTGTTATTGAAGCTACTTATACAGGATATGATACTACAGGAAAACCACAGTATTGGCTACAAAGTGCACCTATATTAATATTAGTATGTTTCGATAAAAAGAGAACAGGAGCAAGATATGGTAAAGAAGAAGCAAAGGTCATACCTCTCTTAGACTGTGCATGTGCAATTGAAAATATGCTTCTTGTGGCAACTGCTCTTGGGCTGGGAGGGTGTTGGGTTTTGGGGTTTAACAAAGAAAAATTGGAGAAAGTGCTTTCTCTGAATGGCTTGGAACTTCTTGCCCTGGTACCTCTTGGTTATCCAGATCATGTTCCGGATGCGCCCTACCGATTAGAACTAGATTATATCTATCGTGAGATTACTTAGACAAAATAGAGTAGTGCTAAATAAAACAAAATATCACTCTTCTTGGTTTATGGTAGCTTTGGTTTACATTACTGTTATCATTCTTTATATAAATATTTATGCCATAACTCCAATATCGCTATTATTAATTAGAGACATTGGAATAGACCATTTTAAAGCTGGACTTTTAATGGCAGTTTACACAATAGTATTTTGCGTTAGCAATATATTCAGTGGGATGTTAAGTGACCGATTCGGCCCCGAGAAAATTATGATGATGGGACTGCTAATTACTTTTTTATCGTCCTTACTTTTTACTTATACTTCTAATTTCAATACTATGTTAGCTTTGAGGGCCTTAATAGGAATTGGTGCAGCAGCTATGTCATCTCCTTGTATTATATACTTACTTTCCTGGCTTCCACCAGAAAACAAATCATTAGGCTCAAGCGGGTACTTTGCATCCGTAACCCTTGGGGAGGCAATTGTCTTTTTGATTACACCAGTTAGCTTAAATATATATTCTTGGAGATTACTACTTAGATTTTATGCTGTCTTGGTTCTGATAGCATTAACTTTTCTGTTCATTTTTAGTAAAAATGCTACTAAAAAAATTGTAACAAATGACCCTTTGGATAACCACAAGGCCCAACAAAATAATATATTAAACCCTGCAATCACATTATTATCTATAATATTGTTTATTACACTGTTTCAAATTGGAGGAACTTTGACATGGTTTGCACCATGGTTGGAAGAAAAATGTATGTTCCACCCATTAGAGGTAGGTTTGGCGTCAATGACATTTGCCTTAGTTGGTGTTCCTAGTTCAATATTTGGTGGATATGTTTTTGGTAAATATATGCGTAGTAACATCAAGAGGGCTATTTCTTTAAGTATGGTTGGAATGCTAATATCTGCAAGTACAATGGCCTTTGTATGGCTAGAAAACACAAAATATTTTCTGCTTATTCTCGCTTTAGCGATCCTTGCTCGTTGGGGTTCATTTATGTCATTTGGTCCGTTAATCTCAATTGCACCAAAGTTGACAGAAGCGAGCTCAAGAGAGGGATTTACTATTGGCTTTATTACTTCTATTGCAATGTCAGGTGGGTTTTTAGGGTCTCTTTTGGGAGGAATGATAATTGAGTGGACTGGCCAGTACCATTTAATATGGATAGTCTTCTCACTATCTCTTATATTTTCAGCATTTGTTTTACATCCACTATTCAATAAGAAAATATTGCGTATTTATTCCGAAGAGGTTTTGTGATGATGCGAAATTGTCTATATTTTATTTATGATTACCACAAATTTGGAAGGAGATGCGAATGTATAAACTTATAAAATCAAAAGCTATGATAGATGGTACTGGTAATGTACCTATAAAAGGTGGCTGCCTTCTAATATCAAACGGGGTTATTGAAAAAATAGGTTCGCTAGAGATGATAGGAGATATTCCCAATGACACTGAAATTATAGATTTAACAGATTTTTACTTGATGCCCGGTCTAATAGATTGCCACACCCATTTGTCCATTATACCAAGTCAAGGAAATCAATTAGAGCAAATGCGTTTACCTGCGAGCAGAAATATTTTAAGAAGTATCCCCAACCTATATACGGACTTAAAGTCTGGAGTAACCACCATGCGCATTATGGGAGAGGAGCATTATATCGATGTTGACATAAGAAATGCTATAAATGAAGGTTTCGTTCAGGGCCCTCGATTACTCTTAAGTGGCATACAAATAGTGGCTTCTAATGGTCATGGTTTAGCTCTTACTGCATCAGATGGAGAGGCAGAGATAAGGAAGCTTTCGAGGCAGAATTTAGCGAAAGGAGCTGACCAGCTTAAAATATTTGTAACGGGTGGACTAAGTAGCGCAGGCGGCAGTGTTAATGTTTGCAGTTATACAAAAAAAGAAATAGCGGTAGCTGTAGAAGAAGCTGAAAGGGCTGGAAAATATGTTGCCGCACATGCACACGGAGGGAAAGGAGTGGATCTATGTATCCAGGAAGGAGTGAGAACTATTGAACATGGGGCATTTGTTACCTTGGATCAAGTAGAAAAAATGATTAGACAAGACATGTGGATAGTCGGGACCTTTTCCATTTTATTTCACCCCGAAGGGATAGAAAAAACAGACTTTAGTGTACCTTCAATAAGAGAGAAAGTATTGAAATCAAGGGATATAGTAGCAAAAACTTTTGGGGAAATAGTAAAATCTGGAGTTAACATAGCATTAGGCACTGATAGCATGCATGGGTTTATTAGCTATGAGTTAGAATGTCTAGTGAACTTTGGTGCATCTAATATGCAAGCAATATTAGCAATTACTAAAGACGCAGCAAAAGCCTGCAGAATGGATGACAAATTTGGTACTTTAGAAAAAGGAAAGATAGCTGATTTTATTGCTCTTTCTCAAAATCCCCTTGAAAATATAAAATATTTAAAGGATGTGAAGAGTGTATATAAAGAGGGAACGAAAGTGATATAAATTTCATAACAAATGGACCAATAATTCGAATTAGGCGATTATTAAAATCGTCTAAAGGAGAAAGAGATTTGGGCCGGAAAGTAATGATTTAATTGATTCTATGAAAGACGACAAGATCAAATCAGTGCAAGAACTTGTAAGAAGTAGAAGTGTAAGTGGAGAATCTAAACCTCGTGCTCTTTTTGGGGAAGGTCCGGTAAAAGCCCGTGCATATATACTTGCAATTGCTAAGACGCTTGATGTCAAAACTTGGAATGTTAATAACTATGTTGGGTATGCTGAATAGGGAATAAGAGGGAAAATGATTGGAGTACTGGGACATGTAGACGTTGTACCCGAAGGAGCGGGATGGCAGTATTCACCATATGCTGCAGAAATTTATGACGGCAAAATATACGGAAGGGAAAGCATAGGTGACAAGGGGACAATTTTAGCAGCGCTATATGGATTAAGAGCAATAAAGGATGTGGGATTAAAACTCTCGCGCAGGGTAAGGATACTATTTGGTAGTACTGAGGAAACTAACTTCAAGGATATAGAGTACTACTTAAAAGAGTTAGAACTCATGGTGAAGAATGGAATGAGTTCAATGGAAACAATTATAGCTACAATAAGAGTAGCCAGCGGAGCAATAGGCTTAAATGATAAAATAGGAACTTTGGAGAAAGGAAAACTTGCCAATCTAGTTGTAGCAGATGGTAATCCTTTAGAGGATATTGCAATCCTACAGAACAAGGAACTCATAAAAGTTGTAATGAAGGAAGGAAAAAAGATAATAGAAAGAGAATAAGAAGAGTTTTTCAAGAGCTATAAAAGTATTCTTAAGAGGAGGTGCTATATGTTTTCTCAAACTGAAAGGATAAAGGAAGATATAGAAGAGTTATCTAAATTTAATATGACACCAGGTGAAGGACTAACAAGACTCCCTTTTACAAAAGAAGATAGACAAGCAAGAGGGTATATAAAAGAAAAAATGAAGGAGGCATCTCTCAATGTGTGTGAAGATCCCGCAGGGAATATTATAGGACGAAGGAATAGGGTTAAAAATCTCCCGGTAGTAATGATAGGATCTCATTTTGATTCAGTAAAGAACGGTGGTAATTTTGATGGGACAGCAGGGGTTGTCGCTGGTCTTGAAATTGCGAGAATTCTCCATGAAAGAAACATAAAAACAAAGCATCCTATTCAATTTATCGCAATGGAAGGGGAAGAGGGCGGTAGGTTTGGAAATGCTCTCTTTGGAAGTAGGGCTATGGCAGGTAAAGTATCAAAAGATGAACTAGAGCATTTCAGAGATGAAGATGGAATATCAATAGCAGAAGCTATGCGGAAATTTGGGTTTGACCCTGTAAATATAGGTAAAGCATATAGGGATCCAAAAACTCTGAAAGCTTTCTTCGAATTACATATAGAGCAAGGGCCGTTACTAGAAGCAGAGCAAAAAGACGTAGGAGTAGTGAATGCAATAGTAGGAATGGCGTGGTATGAGGTAGAAGTTATTGGAAGATCTGACCACGCAGGGACTACTCCTATGAATATGAGAGCCGATGCCTTAGTTGTGTCTAGTTCTATTATACAGGCAGTAAACAGGTTAGCTAAAGAAAGTGGGGAGGGAGCAGTAGCAACAGTAGGAAAGATGAAGATTTTCCCTGGAGCAACTAATATAGTTCCTGGCAAGGTATTGTTTACTGTAGATATAAGGTGTCAAAATACTAATGTGATAAAGGATATTGTGCATGGAATCAATAAAATTCTGGAGGAAAAATGCAGAAATCAAGACCTGTCATACAAAATGGAAAATAAAGTTTCCATATCCCCGGTCAAACTTTCCGAATGCTTAATTGAAATCCTAAAACAAAAGTCTAAAGAAATAGGGTTAAATTATAGAGAAATGGTTAGTGGTGCAGGACATGATACTATGATAATGTCAGAGATTACAGATGCAAGTTTAGTGTTTGTGCCTAGTAAAAATGGCAGAAGCCATTGTCCAGAGGAGTGGACAGATTATGAACAAATCCAGAAGGGGACAGAATTGATTTTAGAGGCAGCGCTAGATACTGCAGAGATTTTATAGGAAGAAGCTTACTAAAGAGGAAAGGTTTATAAATTTGTTAATATAAACAAAGGGTTTGGTTCTAAAGATTTTGCTAATTGCGCAAAGAGTAAACAGGGCTCGCAGGAGTTCCGGCATGGCTGCCTGCAGTCGCTTGCCACAGAGCTCCCCGGCAAGGTGATACATCCAGACGAGTGCTGCCACCACGGCAGGACCGTACACATGTTTCCGCTCTCTGGGCCACGGAGAGGGTCTGGTAGGCACCAATGTCACTGCTCCCAGGATCACACGCTTGGCATACCTCCGGAGCAGGTAAGCTGCATAGGGAGGACTGTACCCCGTAGTGGCACAGAATTCCTGCAGCATGATCCCTTTCTCCTTCTTCCGGGCACGGAGGTACCGCAGAGCAACCTCTTTCCCGACGTGCTGTTTCTCTTGCATTGATAGCGCCATGACGCTGCTCCTTTCCCTCCTGCTCACGCAAGGATGTCAGTATCATGG
>Ga0209745_1002253_pt1 | contig 11092 bp, 8 predicted proteins | sample BarGraNGADG00312_FD_184495 | JGI IMG/M metagenome (GOLD analysis project Ga0209745, IMG submission 184495) | Arctic peat soil microbial communities from Barrow, Alaska - Barrow Graham LP Ref core NGADG0004-312 (SPAdes) (version 2) | ecosystem: Environmental > Terrestrial > Soil > Wetlands > Peat ... | reverse complement strand
CGCGGGCGCCGTACCGATGGCGAAGGTAGCCATGATGGCCCCGGCTGTGCCCGGCGATCCTGTCGAGAACGCGTAGAGCTGCACTGCCTGGGTGAAGCCGCACGGAAGGAAGAAGGTCGCGGCGCCGGCGACCACCGTCCCGACGGTTCTTCGGGCCGGGACGTCGCCGGTGAGCCCGAGCCGATCGCCCAGCGCAGCGGGAATCGTCGGTGACCATCCGGCGATTCGTGGAGACAGCTCCGTGAGCCGCACCCCCACCAGCAGCATGACGACGGCGACCGCGACCATCAAGACCACGACGACTGGCTGCGGCATCGCCGCTCTTCCACCGAGTGCACCGAGCGCTGCACCCAGCAGGCCGAACCCGACGATGCGGCCAGCCTGGAAGGCGAGGTTTGTCCGCCACACCGAGGTCCGGATCGCAGTGCCCTTTGCGGCGGAGCGCGCGGCGGCGCTTGCGGAGATGGCAAGGATGATGCCACCGACCATCGCCATGCAGGTGGACACCCCGGCCGCGAGGCCCAGCGCGAGAACGAGCAGCAGACCGCCCGTGCTGAGCTCGCCGATCCGCCCGGTGAAGTCACCGGCACCGATCGCCAAGACGAGCACGGCAACGAAGACTGCGGCCACCCCGGCGCTGCGCCATACATGGGGGTCGCGGTTCAGCCACGGAGAGCGCCCGAGCCCGTACCCGAGGTTGATGATGGCCTTGTCGATCGACGCCCGGCTGGCCCGGTCGGTCACGATGAGGCTGGCCGTGCCCCTGCGGGTGGACGCGCTCGCTGAGACCACCCCCGGCAACGCCAGCAGAGTCTTGGAGATCCGTCGTTCACAGGCTGTGCACGTCATTCCCGAGACCGAGAGGGTGATGATCTCCTTCGGACGGCGACTCGCAGCCTTGGTGACGTTCATGGTGCTCGCTTTGTCCAGGTTCCCTGAGCGACGATCATAGCCCGAAGAGCTCCGAGGCGGCCCGGCTGAGGTTGCCACTCTCGTCGAGCCGGAGAGCTGACTTGGGTGCGTGCAGGATCCCGGCCACCAGCCGGTGGCTCATCTGGTCGATCATTGCCCGGTCCTGTTCGGAAAGGCTTGGGAGTCGACGGGCCAGCCATTCCAGCTCGCTGAGTCGGCGGGCCTCGGCTGCCTCTGTCATCGCCTGGATCGCCGGCGTGGAGTTACGGGCCCTGAGCCACCGGCAGAACTCCCCGCCGGACTCGGTCACCAGTCGCTCGAGCCGGGTGCGTAGACCGCCCGGCAGCTCAGCCTGCGGTCCCCAGGCGAGGTCGTCGATGGAAATGAATCGATCCCCTAGACGGGTCTGCAGAGAATTCGGCACCGCCGGTGGCGATGACAGGTCGACGACGGTGGCACCGCTGTCAACCAGACGCTGTACGTCGAGGGTGTGGGCCTGCCACGGGCCGGACAGCGCCACAACCACGCCCACGGCTGTCGGGAGGGTGCCGTCCACGTCACCTGCGACTGCGCGCCCGCCGACGTCATGGGCCAAGCAGACGGCCCGCTCGGCGGTCCTGCTCGTGACGATGACCTGTGCCCCACGCCGGACTGCGGCTTGGGCTGTCAGCCGGCCCATGCTGCCAGCCCCGACGACGAGGATCGGCTGGTCCTCGAGTGTTCCGGTCCGCTGCTCGATCTCGTCCAGCGCGGCATCGCCCAGTGACCGCTTCGACCCGCCGAACCATTCGTGCGCGTGACGTCCGGCGTTGAGTGCGACCTGAAACAGACGGTCCAGCACCGGGTTCAAGGGCCGCTCGGCGTGACGCAGGACATAGGTCTCGCGGACCTGGTGGAGGACCTGGTCCTCGCCCAGGACGGCGCTCTTGAGGCCACAGGCGACGCTGATGAGGTGACGTGCCGCGGCGGCGTCCTCCAGCCGGAGCCCTCCTGGCGGCAGCTCTGGAAGCTCCCCGTTGCCGAACGCCTCGAGAGCGATATACATCTCGACGCGGTGGCATGTGTGCACGATGATCGCTGCCTCATTGCCCTGAAAGGCATGGCACCTGGCGGCGAAGGCCTCGCGCGCAACGCTGGGGACCCCCCGCGCGTGCACGACCAGGGCCACGACGGTGGCCGACGGCGCCTCGTCCGAAGAGTTCGACAACGCAGCGGTGGCGTGTGAAACCACGGCGGTGTTCGGGGACATGGTGATCACGCGCTACCCCTTGTTGGGTGTGTTCTCGGCCAGCTCGGTCTCGTGACCGCTCATCAGCGCGACCAGCAGCTGGTCGATGGCCTGGGTCGCTGTCACGAGCAGGTTGGTGGACTCGATGGTGTCCAACCCGCGGCGTCGAGCCACCTGGGCGAGCTCGCCCAGGAAGAGCATGCGGAATCGAAGGAACGCCTCAACGGTCTCGCGGATCTGGCCGGACCCTCGGGCTGCGATGCGACCGTACGCGGTGGCGGCGCCAACGGCCTTCTGCATGGCCGTATGGCGCTCGTCCGACGTTGTTGCGTCGATGAACACGAGCAGAGATCCCGCGATCCGTCGGCCGTGGTCGCGCAGTGGCTCAAGCTCGTCCTCGCTGAGTCCGTCGAGCCAGCCCACCCCGCGGCAGGCCTCCGCCAGGTGGCGACGGTAGACGCGGGTCATGTGCTCAGGTGTCTCGCCCAGTCGTTCCAGAGTGGGCCGCTGCCGACGGGCGGTCGGCAGCAGTCCCAGGATCGTCGAGCGGGCGAAGCGGCGGTGCCCGCCGGGGGTGGTGAACGCCTGGACATCCCCTGCGGCGCTCCACCGACGAAGTGTGGCCGGCGAAACCCCGATCAGCGCGCACGCATCCTGGACAGTCAGCCACTCCTCGGTGGCAACCGTCTCGGACGTCCGCGACACGGTCATGGGGATAACCTCACCTTGTTCACAGCTGCTGGCAGCAGCCCGCCGGTCCCCAGGACAGGTTTCGCGTGGCAGAGCGCGCAGGTGGCCTCCTGGTGGCAGTACGCACACGCTTGCAGACCACCCGCCGCGGTGATGGCAGAGGCGTGGTTGTAGAGCATGTTGTCGTGCTTGACGTTGACCGCACCGCTGTTGTGACAGTCCACGCAGTAAGCGCGCGTATGACAGGCGGCGCACGTCGTCCCGGCGGGTTCGAGCTTCGAGACCGCGTTCTTGTGGTCGAACACGTAGAGATCGTTTTTGTGGGTGGCCGGCTTGCTCCCCAGAGGGAGGTTCGCAATCTCAGTGGCCAGAGACTGTTTGGAAGGCTTGTCCACCAGAGGGAAGCTCGAGGCGCTCGGACCGATCTGGGGGAACGTGTGGCAGGTGGAGCACTCGGACGGGATCTTGTCCGTGGTGAGCCGCCCCTTCTCCACGAGGAAATGCGCACCGTCGTGGCAGCGGAAGCAGCCGGGAGCGCCCTGGTGGCCCAGGTTGTCCGGGTAGGTCTTCGCCTGGACCTTCATGGCCGGGGTGGCAATGAGCCGGTACTGGGTCTTCATCTCGTCGATCGCCCGGGTGACCTTCGCACCCTGAGTCTGGAGGACCAGGGGGTAACGGGCGGCATACGTCGAGCGGAGGGCGTCGAACGCCTTGTCCGCAACCTCCACCGACGGGTAGTCCCCGTTCAGGAGAGCGACGCTGTCTCGCTTGATGTAGGGCAGGGTCGGACTGATCCGTCCGGCGGCCATCGCTTCGTCAACAACCTGGCTTGTGCTGGGAATTCCGTGCCCGATGCGGTTGTGGCAGTCGATGCAGTCCATCGTGCGGGTCGTCTCGGTCGCCTTGAGCCGGTCGATGTCTGGCTTGACGTCTGTCGACACGCCCACCTGCGACCCGGCGATGTACTGCTTCATCGTCCCGGCGTCGGACTTTATCTCCACGAGGTCGATGTTGCGCGAGCGGATATCGGGGGTGGTGTACGTAACATCCTGTGCAACGTGCCAGTGGACACCCTTGACGCCACTGGCTTCGCCCAAGCCGCCCGGGCGGAGCATGACGGCAACCGTCTCCCGCGTGTTGGTCAGGTCCGGCCGGTACCTGGGCCTCAGGACCAGCTTCATCGGGCCACCGTTCGCGGTGATTGTGTCCAACGAGTGGCACTTCAGGCAGGTGACCTTCACGGACGGGAGGTCGGCGTGGTCCGGGGGTGGGATGGGTGTGGGGAACTGGCCCGTGAGGACGCCGACGAGCTGCTTGGTGCCGTTGATCTTCGCCTTGGCGAATCCAGCGAAACCGGGGTTGATGTGGCATTCGGCGCAGGTGACATCCTTGTGGGGCGACATGGCATAAGCCTTGAGCTCCGGGTCCATGGTGTGGCACATGCCGCAGAAACCGGGGGTCTCGGAGAAGCTGATGGCCGCGGTGCCACCGATCGTGACAACCGAACCGAACCCCGCGATGAGGAGAAAGAGGACGAGGACGCCGCGTCTGCTGCGCCAAGGCGGGTGTGGAATCTTGGCGAACGTCCGGCCCACAGGGGCGAAAAAGGTGCGGGTGCGCCGGAATCGACGCTTAGGACGGGTCCCCTCGTCCGCTTGGGCTGCCTCGGTCGGCTCAGTCGCCTCAGTCGGCTCGGTCGGCTCAGTCATCGGTTGATCTCCTTGAGGGCAGCGTCCATGTGTTCGGGGCTCAAGCCACCGGTCTTCGATGAACGCAGGATGCCAGAGGCGTCGATGAAGAAGTGAGCCGGGATCCCGGAGACCCGGTATGCCGATGCGATGCGCGTGTCAGGGTCCGCAATCTCGGGGTATGTCAGCCCGATTCGGTTGCCGTAGTCCTTCACGGTCGCGGCGTCCTCGGAGATCGACACCGACAGGACGACGACGCCTTGGGCCTTGAACTTGTCGTAGGCGGCCTGGATGTCGGGCGCCTCAGCCTGGCAGGCCGCGCACCAGCTGGCGCCAAACGTCAGCCACACCGGATGACCCTTGTAGGAGCTCAGCGACACCTTCTTGCCGTCCACGGTCGTGGCCGTGAAGTCCTGAGCGGGGCTGCCGATCTTCGGCGGTGCACCCCCGCCGGGCCCGGTTAGCTCGACGGCACTCACGCCGGACTTGGCCGCCGCCGGGCGTTCCACCATGTAGGCCCCACCCAGGACGATGGCTGCTGTTACGGCCAGGACGAGCAGTGTGCCGAGTCGGCTCTCACGGATTCGCTCCCGCAAGCCCCTCGGCTGGCCGACCGTCGTAGCTGGACCCATTGTGGAGTCTTCTCTCTCGTCTGTTGATGTGGCAGCGCAGTGACTGACGTCTGGTGGTGCGGACTACTTCGCGTAGCTGTGCAGGCCGCCGAAGAAGAGGTTGCCGAAGAAGGTGAGCAGCACGGAGGCGAACCCCACCACCAGCAGCCAGGCAGCACGACGTCCGACCCAGCCGCGGGCCACCCGGGCGTGCAGGTATGCGCCGTAGATGAGCCAGGTGAGCAGCGAGGCTGTCTCCTTGGGGTCCCAGCTCCAGTAGCTGCCCCAGGCGACCTCCGCCCAGACCGCGCCGAGGACGACGGTCATGGTCAGCAACGGGAATCCGATGATGACCGCGCGGTAGCCGATCTCGTCCATGAGAGCGGGCTTGGGCCATCCTGGCCGTCCCTCTTCAGGCTGGGTCAGGTAGAGAACGGCCGCTGCGAAGGAGATCGAGAACGCGCCGTAGGCGACGATCGCCACGGCGACGTGAATGGTCAGCAGCAGGTTGTTCTGCAAGGCCGGCACCAGCGGGTTGGCCTCGGCCCCGACGGTCCAGGCGTAGAGCACGAGCGCGATCGCGATCGGGAGAATCAGCAGGGCGATCGTCCGCACGTGGTAGCGGTGCTCGAAGTAGATGTAGGCCGTGATCATGCCCCAGGCGAAAGCCATCGAGAACTCGTACTGGTTGGTGAACGGCCCATGGCCGGCACCGATCGCTCGCATGACCAGCAGCGCGGTGAGGAACACCCAGGCGAGCCGGGTGAAGTTGGTACCCCACTGTGCCAGGGAGCCTCGCTGAGCGAACGCCGGCGGCGGCGCCACCTCGGTGGCGACTGTGCCCCCCTCGGCGCGCCCGCCGACGTGGGCCAGCACGGCGGCCGGCGCCTTGTGAGCCGACTTTCCCATCGCTAGGGCGAGGACGTAGCAGGACAGTGCCACGACAACCAGGAAGAGGCTGGGGAAAAGCATGAACTCGGACAACTTAAGCATCGTTCTGCCCTACTTCTGGGGTCGTGCTCGACGGGGTACCGGCGAGCTGGATGTCGGTGACGAGCTGGTTGAACTGCGGTTTGAAGGCGACGTCGCGCTTCATGGTGGAAGCGCAGAGGATCTCGCTGCCGCCGGATGTCTTGCGGATCCGCACCCATATCCGACGGTGCGGGAAGAAGAAGACGAGGAAGAGCCCGGCCACGAGCAGTGTGGAGCCTATCCAGACGAAGATCGCTCCCGGGTCCTGCGCCACGATCAGCCCGGTGAACTGACGAGTGCGCTCGAAGGTGTACGTCACCCCGGCAATCGTCGCCGGCTTGCCCTGGTCCACGACCTGGGTCGCGATGGGGGCTTCCTTCCCGGCCTGGTGGACCTCAAGCTGCATCTGACCTGCCTTGATGTTCGGGTCGACCTCGCCGGAGGCCGCGCCGATGACATAGACGCTCAGCCCTTTGCCCGGCATCTCGAACTGCCCGATGCTGTGCTTGCCGTCGTCAGACGTCCAGATCAGCGGCACGGCCTGGCTGTAGAGGCTGGTGCCGTCGGCGTCCTTGACCTGCATCGCGGCGGCCACTCCGAAGAACGACTGGTAGAACGAGACGCCGTTCGACTTGAGCGGGTGGTTGACCCGCACTATCTGCCGGTCGACCACGGCGCCGTTCTTGTACAGGACGAGGTCGCTCGCGAAGTCCTTCGGAGAACCGTCCGGATAGTAGGCGTCGGTGAAGGACTTCGCCTCGATCGTCAGTCCGGTCCCGTGACCGACCGCCACCTTCGAGCCCACCGGAGCGGTGAACTGGGTGTCCTTGAAGCCGGTGGTCTGGCTGAGGAAGAAACCCAGGAGGATGACCACGAAGCTCAGGTGAGCCATGACGGTTCCGAATGGACCCCAGCGGAAGCGGTCGGCATACAGATTCTGGCCGTCCTCGTCCGGGTCGGTGATCGTCCGGAAGTGGTGGGACCGCAAGACCTCGCGTACGTCGTCGATCGCCTTGTCGGGTCCGGCCGGTACGAGGACACTCGCTCTCAGGGGCGCATGCGTGAAGAACGTCCCGCTCATGCGGGTGCGTGGGTGGACGGCCAGCTTCCACAGGCGTGGCGCCCGGTTGACCGAACAGGCAAGCACGCTGGTGGTCAGCAGCACGCTCATCGCCTTGAACCAGATCGACGAGAAGATGGAGAAGAAGCCGAGGGTGTCCAGGACGGGTGTCCAGCCGCCGTACTTGGACTGGATGGACCCGAGCCAGGTCGCGTAAGCCTGCGGGTCGCTGCTCAGCCCCGCCGGCGCCTGGACCAGCAGTGTGCCGAACAGTGACAGCAGCCCGAGCCCGAGGATCAGGACAAGCCCGGTGCGCATCGAGATGAAGAACCGCCAGAGCCGGTCCAGGACGTCCGAGGCGGCGACTGATGAGCCGTCGTCAAGACCGTCGAGACGGTCGGGACCGTCGAGCGACTCAGGAGAGCCGGACCCGGCCGGGCGTGTGTGGACGTCTTGACTCATGTGAACTCTTTCTCAGATACCTAAGTTGGGTAGGACACCGGACAGCTTGACGAACAGGTTCGTGATCATCAGGAAGCCGACCAGGATGAGCATTGCTCCGGTCACCAGCGAGACGGCTGTCTCGTGCTTGCGGAACCACACGAGTCGGTTGTTCACTGCGGTGGCACCAACAGCGACGAGGATGAACGGTACCCCTAGGCCAAACGCGTAGGCGAAGAGAAGAACCGTTCCCTGGGCGACGCTCGAGCCCAACGAGGCCAGGCCGATGATGCCGCCGAGCGTGGGCCCGATGCACGGGGTCCAGCCAGCCGCGAAGGCGACGCCCAAGAGGGACGAGCGAACATAGCTGGGAGCCTGGACCATGACGGTGCCGTCCCCTGACGGCGACGTTCCGACAATCCGCCTGGTCGGGACCGTAACCGTTCGGTAGAGGGCCGAGATGCGGATGACTCCGGCGACGTGCAGGCCCATGACGATCAGGACGGCGCCACCCACCTGCCGCAGGATCCCGACGTAGTCCCGAAGGAGGTACCCGACGAGCCCGACCGAGGCCCAGAGCGCGACGAACACGATGGTGAAGCCGAGGACGAAGGCAAGTGCCTGGTGGAACGCGACCCGCCGCGCGGAGGGCGACCCGGGTGGGGTCGTGCCGACCATGTAGCTCACGTAGGCCGGGACGAGCGGCAGGCAGCAGGGCGACGCGAAGGACGCGATTCCTGCGACGAACGCGACGGCGATGGTGAGGATGGTCATTGCGTCACTTGGCGCTGGGCGTAGCTGTCGAGCTGCTCTTCAGGTGGGTGGCGACGGTCTTCGCCAGTTGGGAGTTGGGGTCGATCGCGACGACCTTCTTCCACTCGGCGGTCATGTTGGCGGTGTCCGGCGGGGTCTGGCTGAAGTAGAGGAAGCCAAGGTCGTAGTGCACTTCAGCCTCATTGGGGTAAAGCGCGGCGGCGACGAGCCACTGCTTCTTGGCCTCGACCGCGTTGCCGAGGTTGAACTGGGCCGCGCCAAGCGAAATGAGCGCCACCTTGTTCTTTGGGTCGACGCCGAGGACCTTCTGTGCCCACGTCGAGGCGGTCTTGTAGTCGGTGGCGGCGAAGTAGAGGTCGCCGATCGCCTGGAGCGAGGCGACGTCCTTGGGGTTCGCGCTGATCTTCTTCATCAGGGCGGCAACCTTGGCCTGGTCGACCGGGACCGCGGTGGCACCCCCGGAGGCCGCGGTCGTCTGGTTCGTCGGCGTGCCCGAGATGCCGGGGACGTCCGAGCTCTTGCCCATCTGGAAGACCAGAAAGACGATAGCGACGGCGAGTACAGCCCCGATCGCACCAATGATCTTGTTCCGCCGTGGTTTGTCCGCCGCGAGTGCTGCGAATGCTCCGGGTGCGGCGGGTGGCGCTGCAGCCGGCTGGGATGTCTCGACAGGCGCGTCCTGGGCCATCGTGGTCAGCTGGGTCGCCGCAACGAGGTCCTGCTCCGGGCCGGACAGGAGGGCAAAGGCTTCGTCCACGTCCGCGGTCCGGGCAGCGGCCCAGGACCTGACCGCGTGCGGCGCCAGCTCGAGGAAGTCCACCAGCCCGTTGTAGGTCGTCTCGACGTCCTGGTCGCTCGCGTTGGCAGTGAGCCCCAACCGACCGAGCAGCTCAATCCTGAACTCGGCCGCTTCGGCATGACTGCCTACGGATACCGACTGACGACTCATGATGTTCCCTGCTCCATTTCGCTCCCGGTTGGTTGCCGCGGGGGCTTCGGCTCTCGCATCTAGTATCTATTTGAGCGATTTGGAGCACTATCCGCCGTGCGGCACATCTTGGGTAGAGACGGCCAGGGGCAGCCCATGATCAGGCGGGGCAAGGTATAGACGGGTCTGTACCTACGGCCCTAGACGGGCTTGTACCGGTCCCCGGGCTGAGTGGCTGTCGAGCTCAGTTGTAGGGGAAGCCGTTGTGACTCTTGCCGTGGCAGGTGAGGGTGCACGAACCGCTGCCGGTTCCGGTGGACGTCCAAGAGATCACTCCGCCACTGGCCGTGACGTTCGGGGCGAAGTTGACCAGGCGGGATCCAGTGACCGGATCACCGGTGAGCGTCTGCGCGCCGACCTTGTTCGTCGTCGAGTGGAGCCGGAAGTGGCACTCCGCACAGACGGCATTGCCCCCTCCGTCGCCGGCTGTGTCGATGTTCGTGCCCGGCGAGCCCTTGTTCTCCAAGCCCGTGACGTGCTTACTGTGATACGAGAAGTTCGTCTGGAGGGCGGCGTTAGGGTCGGATGAGGCACCGGGGGCGAATGGCGCCTGGCCGTGGCATACGTAGCACAGGGCGAAGTCCCCGGCCGAGTAAGCAGCGTCAGTGCCTGACATTGGCTTGAGCACTCGGTCCTGGTAGTTCCTGATCAAGATCCCGCGGTTGCTGGACGTGTGTGGCGCGAGCGCGCTGCCCGGCTGCGGCAGCGGCGCGGTCCCTGGTGTGGCGCTGCTGGCATGGCAGTTCAGGCATCGGATCGTGCTCGTAACCTGGAAGTCCCACAGCTTGTACCCGGACGCCCCGGCCAGGCTGGCCGCCATCGCTGGGGTCGTGTTCTTCCCGGCCGCCTCGACCGGGTGGAACGATGGGTTATTCCGGTTGAACTCCACGCCTTTGTCAAGGAAGTCCTTCGAGGGCTGCCCCGCGATCGGTGGCGGCAGTCTGGTGAACCCGGAGTGGCACTTGAAGCAGAGCTGGTATTCGAGGGTGATCGGGTCCGTGACCGAATCCATGCTGCCGCTCAGGAATGTGTATGCAGGGGCCGTTCCGGCTGCGCCATTCAGGACCGATACCCCGGAGACGCCGGCCAGGCGCCGTGATGCGTCCCAGCCGCCCGCTGTCTGCGCGCTGTCGCGGGCCGCGGTTGCGGTGGCTTGGTGCGAGTTGTGGCAGTCAGCGCATTCGCTGTGCCGGTTGACGACGCCACCGAACTCGTTGAGCCCGGACTGGGTATGGGCTGTCGTAGGGGTGGCGTCGACGGCGTCGTGCGAGTAGTACTCGCGCGCCGTGGCGTTGTTGACCGGTCGAACCAGGTCGTACTGGACCTTCACGGCTGGGTCAGCACCCGTGCCGTCGTGGCAGCCGAGGCACAGGGTGCTCTGTGAGCCCAAGCTACCCGGCGTACCTGCCTTGAGGAGATTTTGCGCCTTGGCGGTGTGTGCGCGGTGACAGGTCCCGCACTGCGCGGAGTTGATGGCATAGGGACCATGGATATTGGTGGTCACCGGAGGGGCGATGTTCACCGGAGGGGCGATGTTCGCCGGAGGGGCGATGTTCGCCGGAGGAGTGGTGGTCACGGGAGGGGCGATGGTCACCGGAGGGGCGATGGTCACGGGAGGGGTGGTCGCGGTGCCGCTGACCGTAATGCTGTAGGCGGCGGAGCCCGTTTGCCCCGTGGCCTGCGAACCCTGGTTGGTATAGACCGTATAGCCGTACGTAGCAGCCGCGG
>Ga0209745_1002251_pt1 | contig 11093 bp, 10 predicted proteins | sample BarGraNGADG00312_FD_184495 | JGI IMG/M metagenome (GOLD analysis project Ga0209745, IMG submission 184495) | Arctic peat soil microbial communities from Barrow, Alaska - Barrow Graham LP Ref core NGADG0004-312 (SPAdes) (version 2) | ecosystem: Environmental > Terrestrial > Soil > Wetlands > Peat... | reverse complement strand
CAATGTCACGCTTCCGTTCGGGCCCACCTCATGGGGCGAGATGATCGTTGACGGTCAACGGTTCCACGATGGCCTGGACATCTCCACCGGCTGTGGCCCCGCGGTTCTCGCGGCCCATGACGGCGTCGTCCTTGCGGCCGGGCGCCAGTACGACGACTTCGTGGGCTGGGAAGGCGATCTGACCCCCTACTACGACTGGCTCACCCAGCACAAGTTCTGGAACACCGTTCCCATCGTGGTGGTCATCGACGACGGCAACGGATATCGGAGCATCTACGCCCACGAGTCGTCGGTGACCGTCAAGCCCGGCCAGCACGTGAGTGCCGGCGAACGCATCGGTTACGAAGGCAAGACCGGACTGGCCACCGGTTGTCACGTTCACTACAGCCTCTACAGCCCGCTGGAGACCAGGACCTTCGCCCTGGATCCCGGGGTCATCGAGCGGGACCGCATGCCCCCCGCGGAGATAGCCCGCGTCGACCCGCTGCTGGTCCTGCCGTTCCGCTGCAACGTGGAAGAGATGGTCGCCCTCCGACCATACGAAGCCGCGAGCTGTCCGCCACCGACCAAGCGACCGCCACCCAAGCCAACGCCGACGAAGGCGCCGGCCACAAGCGGCACCGCCACTCCCACTGCCGGGGTCACGGAGACGAGTACGCCGACGCCCACGCCGGCAGAGACGCCGACGCCCACGCCTGCAGAGACACCGGCGCCCGCGCCCGTGACCTAGCCTTCCGCCACCTTGTCCTCGACGGAGTGCCCGCGCCGGTACCGTCTGGCCACGAGCGAGTAGGCCGGAATCCGGCCTAGGGCTTGACTGAGGGGCGCAGCCGGGCGGCCGTCTCTTCCGACAACCGCCAGCAGCGAATCGGTGGCCGTTGCCTCGGCCGGCCTTGCATCCACTTCGGCCAGGTCGATCGCAACCCCCCCGGGCTCGTCGCGCCCGAGTTCGCTCCGGGCCGCCAGCATCGCCGCGTCCCGCTCGGTGGCTTCGTACGCGCGCCGCAACTCGGCCTCGGCGTGCCATCGCGGCCGGCGCAGCAGGATGGCCTGCCAGACGCGCCCAACCTCCGGCGTGACCGTTCCGTCGCTCGGCTCGGGTCGTTCGGAAAGCGCCTCGCCTCGGGCCCACAGAGCCGCCTGGTGGAGCAGGGCGTACTCGTCCAGATCCGCGTAGTGGCCCAGCCGGTCGGCCGGCGAACCCTCACCGAAGATCGCCAGGATGCTCGGACGGAAGACCTCCGCCAGGTCCAGGTCGATCGCCCGGACGGATCGGTGGAAGTAGATCTGCTGATACAGGAACAGTCGGGCGGTGAGGAACATCTCCAACGCCCCTAGCCCGGGCTCGTACAGGGAGAGCCCGCGCGGTCCGACGAGGCTGTATCGCCGCAGCCGCTCCACGTCCACCGGCCCCGCGGAGACGCCGATCAGGTACGAGTCGCGGCGGACGTAATCCAGGTTGTCCACCGTGAACACGCCCGAGAGCAACGGCTGGAGCCAGCGAAGCCAGCGCGGCATCGACGGGTCGGTCAGGGCGGGCTTGGAGATCAGGAATGAGAGCCAGCGCGGATCGATCGATTCGTCGGGCCGGAGGGCGTCGCGCTCCGGGACCGCCCCCGGCGCCCGCCGGACGGATCGGATCAGATCACCCAGCTCGCGCTCGATGATGAGTTGCGAGAGATCCTCGTGGGTAAGGCTCTTGTGCCGGCGGCGCGGATCGGGTGGCGCCGGGAAGTGGCACAGGACATGGTCGTCGAAGAAATGGGCAAACGGCCCGTGACCCACGTCGTGCAGGAGCCCGGCCAGGCGCATGGTCTCCACGACCAGGCCTTCGGAGGGCGGATCGACGGCCGGCTCGACCGCCCCCAACTCCGCCCGCAGGCTCGGATAGAGGTGGCGAGCCCAGAGCCCCGCCTCGTGCATCACGCCAAGGCTGTGGGTGAAACGGCTGTGCTCCGCCGTGGGGAAGACCCAGCGGGCACTCTGGAGCTGGCTGATGCGCCGCATCCGTTGAAGCCACGCTGAGTCGAGCAGGTCACCCTCAGCAGCGTCCTCCTCGGCCAGCCCCAGCCGGCGGGCGCGGTCGGAGGTAAGGCGCTTGGTCAGCTCGATGTAGCCATGGATCGGATCGCTGATCAGGTTGACGGCCCACAGGAGCGGGTGCGTCACCGCGGTCGGAGTGGCGCCGGACGCGCCGGGCGCGACATCCCTCTCGTCGAGCGACCCCGAGGTCTCGTCCTGCATCCCGCAAGCCTAGACGCACAAGGTCAGTACCGCGCCGCGGCCGCGCGATGTGTCGCGGCGACCTCGTCCCGCAACTCGGGCGGCTCGAGCACCTCCACCGCGGAGCCCCACGACAGGATCCATCGCCGGATCTCGATCGTGCCCGGGACACGAGCCCTCCAGACGACGCTCCCGTCCGCCTCGGCAGCCACGCGCTCCGTGGGGTGCCAGGTGGTCTCCGTCACCTGGCCGGCGATCGCCGCATCGAAGCGCAGCACAACCTCCACCTCCTCCTGGTCGGCGATGACACCCCAGGCGCGGTCGAGCCCTTCCTGCACCGCTCCGGGATGGGGTGGTTCGAAGGTCTCCGGCGCGAGCGACAGGTCCAGGATTCGCTGCAGCTTGAAGGTCCTGATGGCGCCGCGCGACTCATCGAAGCCCATCAGGTACAGCGCCCGCGTCGTCGCCGAAGCCTCGAGCAGATACGGGTGCACGCGGGCTCGTCGCGGCGGCCGCCCCGGACTATGAGCGGCCGCGTTGTAAGTGAGTTCCACCACGCGCCGCTCCGCCCAGGCCCGGGCGAGCAGCCGCAGATGCCGCGTCAACCGCTCATCCGGCGGGCGGCTGGCCAGCACGTCGATGGTCCGCTCCAGGTGTCGCGCCACGACCGGTGGCAGGATCTCTGCCAGCTTCTGGAATGCCGCGCCCATGTCCGGGTCGTATCGGTCGGCGAAATGGGCCGTCAGGCGAGCAGCGAGGAAGAAGGCCACAGCTTCGTCCAGGGTCAGTCGCAGCGGAGGCAGGAAGGCGCCCTCGACGATCCCCCAGCGGCCGCCTTCGCTCCACAGCGGAATCCCAATCTCGCCCTCTAGGGCCCGAAGATCGCGGTAGACGGTTCGGCGCGACATGCCAACGAAGCCGGCGACGGCGTCCACCGCGGCACCCTCCGGATGGGCGGCCAGGTAGCGAATTACCCGGTAGAAGCGGGCCAGCCGATCGCGCTTGACGGCCCGATCGGACGATAGATCGCCCAAATCGTCGGGAGTCGAGTTGCTGTCGCGGCCGAGATCGCCGCCGAGATCGCCGCCGAGATCGCCGGGAGGGCGGCCGGACGTGGATCCGCCTTCTCTCCCTCCGGTCGGCGGCCTCATCTTCAGTCCATCACGTGCGCGGCGTGGCAATTGAGACCGGCGTGTCCCGGTCCGTCGCGGTCATGCGAATGTTGACCGTCGCCAGCAGTCCATGAAGCAGGATCTCCTGCGCGCTTCCGTTGATTCGACCCTCGATCCGGCCGACCTCTCCGTCGCCGAAAACCCAGTAGTTCAGTTCGCCCCGCCACGTCGAAGTGTTCGCCTTTCCGACCAGCCAGACGACCTGGGGGAAGGACGTCTGGAACGTGGTGCCGTCCACGGCGATGCGGCAGTGCCGGGCTCGCGCGCCCTCTACGTACTCGAACCCGCGGTTCTCGGCAGTGGCTCGATTGCCGAGAGAGAGCACCCCGGCAAGAGCCGAGGCATCCACCATGTCGCCGTCCAGCTCGGCCGCAGGAACTTGCGTCCAGGCGCCGCCCGGCGCAAGAAGCCAGGCCGCCGATCCGAGACGCACTGCGGAGTACTGAACGAAGAGGTCGGCGCCGCGGACCACCTGCGCCGTCCAGGAGACGTCAATACCGGACCGGGTGCCGTTGAGATTCACCGTCCCCACCGACCGCCCGTCGACGTCGGCCCAGAGGTCGAGCTCCAGCTTCGCCGTGGTTGCACTCACCAGAGCCTGGTTGCATTCCGGAGGTATGAGGTTGGCCGCCGTCGGTCCGAACCTGGAATGGGCAGCGGGGCGGTCGCGGAGGGCGGCCTCGTCGGCCAAACTCACCCCGGCGTAGACACCGCCTATGACCGAGGTGGCGACAACGGCAAAGGCCAGCGACGCGGCGATGCGACGCTTGCCGATGCCGACCTCGTTGATGAACTGACGGCTGATTCCGATCCCGGCGAAGAGACTCGTCGCCAGCAGGGCCAGCGCCCAGGGGTAGACGACCTCCAGGGAGGGCAGCAGGGCCTGGGTGCCGCCCTCGACAACCTGACCGGTGACCCCCGCGATCGACGGCAGGAGCAAGAGCCCCGCGACCAGGCCAAGCCAGAAGACCCCGGCCGAGCCTCGATCGCTACGCACCAGCGGCGGCCACACGATCGAGGCAACGCTGACCAGCAGCGGCAAGGACGCCGCGATCCCGACCAGCAGGTCGACGGGGCCGCCCGGCCGGTAGGCAACGAGGATCACACCAGCGCCCGCGGCCCAGAGGATGGTGAGGGCGACGGCGAGAAGCCTGAGCTCGAACTGGCGGACGCGCACGTTGGCAGTCTAGCGAACCGCAGGCGGTTCACTCGCTCTGGAACTCACCCAACGTCTAGTCCGAACACACGAGCGGTGGACCGCAAGTAACCGCAATGATGGGACCCACGGCGCTCGTGCCGGGGGTCGCCGGAACCGACTGTTCCGGTACAGGGGCGAGTAGAGGCGGAGGTTTCGAAGATGCCTCGACAGGCAGATCGACGCAGCACAGGTCAAACCGGACCGCTGGCCCGGCGACCGGCTGCACGCCGTCCTCGCTCGGCCTCGCGACGGCCCTCGTACCTGCTGTTCCCAGGCTGGATGGGCGAAGCCGCCCAGCTGGCCGATCAGCATGACCGGGGAGCTCCGCCGCCAGCTCCACTCCCGCGGGACCTCCTGCCGCGCGTGCCACAGATACGGGAGGCCCACCGCCTGCTGGTCGCCGGCGGCTTCGATGAGGGAGACGCCGCTGCCTTGATCGGCTACGTCGTCGGGCTGGCGGAATGCGACTCCCGCAGGTCGCTCGGGCAGATCAACCGGCTCCACTTCCTCCGGGACCTGTACTCCAACAAGGACTGGGGCAGGGTCGAAAGGCTGCAGAACTGACACACCCCGCCGGTCCCACTGGGGACGGCGGCCCAAACCGAATACCAGCGAGACCCGGGTCCCCTCCTCCACCCCGGACCTCGCAAAGATGCCGAGGCGGCGCCTGGAGCCATCCGGGATGTCGCCTCGACGTTTGCCAAACGGGGGCGGTAGTGCGCCGGTGGGGCTTCGGCGAGGAATCAAAGACGCCCGAAGGAACCTACCCGCTGCGTGAGCCTTGATGTCATCTCAGCCGCTAGCAGACGCTCGACACCTTCAGGCGTGCCAATCACGCTAGGGGAACCACGTCGCCCCGGCAATGGGGTTTTCCACAGAGTTGGACGGTCTTCCACGAGAGTTACCCACCGTCAATCCACAGTCGCGAACGGACTCGATCGACTCGGGTGCACGTCGGGAAGAGCGTCGCCTCGAGGTTGAAAGCGGCCGGAGCCGGGCAGAGAGAGAGCCGAGCAGAACCCCGGGCGGGCTATCCGGTCTCGAACTGGAGTCGCGGCTCGGCAGCTGCGGCGCGGGCCGAGTGCATCCAGGAAGTCTCCGCGATCGGGGCCACGAAAGCATTGGCAAGCATTCGGAGAGTCCCCGGAGAGACGCGGAAGACGGCGGTGTCCGTGCCGGCCGCGGCCCACACCCACTCATAAACGCCCAGATCCTGGTCCATCACCGTCTGGACGTTGCGACCGTGGCCGAAGGGCGGAATGCCGCCGATCGAGAACCCGGTCAGATCCCGCACTTCGTTCGCCGTGGCCCGCCGGATCGCCGACTCGCCGGTGACCGCAGCCAGCAGGCTGAGGTCGACCAGATTCCGGCCGGAGACCAGGCAGACGATCGGCACCAGCCGTCCGTCCAGGCGCGGCGCCACGAAGACTAGCGACTTGACGATCTGGCCGAGCTCCGCACCGACGGTTGCCGCGGCTTCCTCGGCGGTGCGCGTCGAGTCGCTGAAGATCGTGATGTCGAGCGTGACGCCCTTTCGAGAAGCGGCCTCGACAACGCGCTGGATTGCTGGGTGCGAGAGGTCCGTCACGGCTGCAAATGTACCATGCGTTCGACTTGGACTACCTGGGAGGTATCGGTTTTCCCGATGGATGGAACAGGGGATTTCGCGGTCATTTTGGCTGAGGACCCGAGCGCGCCCGCTGATCCCTCTATCTCAGTATTCGACGAACGAGCGCAATTGGATGCATCGGCCCCACTGTCAATTTGCCGACACTAGGATGTACTGCCATGCGGACCATCCTGTTCGACTGGGACGGCACGATCGTCGACTCCATCGGAGCCCTCTACGCGACCGACGCGGCCATCTGCCGCAGGATCGGCGTGCCGTTCGACCTGGCCATCTTCAGGCGCACCTTCTCCCCTAACTGGCGGCATATGTACGACTCGCTCGGCATACCAGAGGATCGGACCGAGGAAGCTGTCCAGGTGTGGAGAGAAACGTTCCGGAGCGACCGAACCCGGCCTTTCGACGGCGTCCAAGGAGCCTTGACCAGGCTGGCAATGGGCGGCTTCACCCTGGGCGTGGTAACGGGCGGCGATCGCACCGAGGTGGAGCCCCAACTCCGTCGCGTCGGCATCGATGACCTGATGACCGTGCGCGTCTACGACCACGACACGCCCCATGGGAAGCCACACCCTGCGCCCCTCCTGCACGCGCTCGAGCTGGCCGCCTGCTGTTCACCCGCGGAGGCTGTTTACGTCGGCGACGCGCTCGACGACATGCGTATGGCCGCCGCCGCCGGCGTGCGGGGCGTCGGGATCGTGTCGATGCTCGCGAGCGCCGAGGATCTCGCCGCGGCCGGAGCGGTCGAGTCGGCAGCCTCGGTGGTCGAGTGGGTCGGCCGAGTCCTCGGAATGTCCGGGCCCCAGCCAGCTACGTCGCGGGCTGACGCGGTCGGCGGGCCACCTTGATCGCCAGACTCACGAGTACATAGACCGCCATCGAGGCGCCCAGCGACGGCAGCGTTCCGCCCAGCCAGCCGACGTAGGTCGTCTCGCCCAGGTATGCGCCCACGCCGGCCGCCCAGGCGAGCAGAGCGATCGGGTTGACGCCCCAGGGCAACTCGCCCCGCCCGTCCGACGGATACAGTTCTTCATCCCTGTAGCGCCGCCGCCGGAGCAGGAAGTAGTCGGCGAAGAGGACTCCGAATAGCGGCGTGAAGAGCGATCCCACCAGGTACAGGAAGCCCTGGTAGCTGGCCAGATCGACGGTCAGCGCGATGGCAAGGCACGTACCGCCCACCGCAGCCACCAGGGCTCGCGTCGGCAGGCCGGGAACCACGTTCTTGATCGATATGGCGCTCGAGTAGACGTCGGCGAAGGCATTGTCCGTCTCGTCGCCGAGCAGGAGCGCCAGACCTGCCGCGCCGAAGGCGACGGTCATGATGGAGCCAATGAGGTCCGTCGACGGCAAGACCAGGATCAGCAGCGCGCCGAGGGCATAGCACAGCACGTTGGCGACGCCGAAGCCCGCCACCGTTCCGGCGAACGACGAGCGGGAATCTTTCGCGAAACGGTTGAAGTCCGCCACAATCGGCAGCCAGCTGATCGGCATGGCCACCACTAGATCGATCGCCTGGGCGAAGCCGAGGCTGCCGTCGCCGGGCCGGCTCCAGATGGAGCCCAGATCGCCTCGCGTCAGGGCGTAGGCTGCAATCCACGAGATCGTGAGCAAGACGAGCCAGATGCCGATCTTCTCCAGCCACTGCCTGACGACGACGAGTGGCCCGCCCAGGCCCAGCAGGATGACGATAGCGCCCCAGCCCACCGCCCAGATCGGATAGCTGGCGAAGCCCAGGACCGGACCGCTCAACCGCGACGAGGCCTGGGCCATGATCACGATCTCGAAGGCGCCCCAGCCGACGAGTTGAACGACGTTGATCAGGCTGGGCAGGTAGCTGCCGCGCCGGCCGAAACTCGGCCGCAGGCCGACCATGGATGGGATGCCGTGCTCACTGCCGACGACTCCGGCCAGGCCGAGCATGAGGTTGCCCGCCGCGGTGCCCAGAACGATGGCCACGAGCGCCTGTGGGAAACCCAGTCCGGGCACCAGATACGATCCTGCGGCCAGGACCAGCAGCCCTACGCCAAGATCGGCCCACAGGACGAAGTAGTCGAGGAAGCCGAGCACGCGGAAACGCGCCGGCACCGGCTCGACGCCGACCGTAGCCGCGCTCAGATCGCTCCGCGGCACGCCGAGCGGCTGTGCTTGCCCTGTCACATCGATCCTCTGTCGCTCAGAAGGCCACGTAGCCGGCCGAGGTCGTCTCGATCGGCCGGCCCGACGCCAGGATGGTCACGTTGCCGCCCGGTCGCTCGCCCGTGACGCGACCCACCACGGTCGGCGCCGCGCCCTCGCCCAGCGCGTCCGTGACCTCCGCCAGTCTCGCTTCCGACACGGCGAAGAGAAGCTGGTAGTCCTCGCCCCCGGAGAGGGCCAGGTTTCGGGCCTTCGGCCGGCCGAGTATCGCCACCGCTTCGGCGGCCAGCGGCAGCCGGTCCACGTCGATCTCGATCGCGACCCGGCTCGCTCGGGCCAGGTGCCACGCCTCGCTCGCGACACCGTCGCTGACGTCGATGGCGCACTTGAGGCCGAGGGCGGCCAGGACCGCTCCGGCAGCCAGACGGGGCTCGGGGCGATGCAGCGCGGCAAGGAGTGGTACTGCCTCGGGCCGCTCGAGTGACAACCGATCGTCGCGCAGCAGCAGATCCAGGCCGGCGGCAGAGGCGCCTACGGTCCCTGTCAGCGCCAGCAGATCGCCCGGGCGGGCCTCGTCGCGGCGCAGAAGGTGGTCCGGATACGCCTCGCCGAGCATGGCCACGTTCACGACCAGCGGCCCGGGACTGCGGACCGTGTCACCGCCGACGATCAGCGACCCCGTGAGGCGGGCCAGCTCGCTCATGCCCTCGTAAAGTTCCTCGACCAGCGCCGCCTGGCCCGGCAAGAGGGCGACCGAGACGAGGCCACGCCCGGGTCGTGCCCCCATCGCGGCCAGGTCGGACAGACTCACCGCCAGAGCCTTCCAGCCCAGGTCCCGCGGCGAGGTCCAGTCGAGCCGGAAGTGGATCCCCTCGACCAGCATGTCCGTCGTGGCCACGACCACCGACCCGGCCCCCGGCCGCCACGCCGCCGCATCGTCGCCGATCCCGAGCCCCTCGCGCGGATGGTCCAGGCGTGCGGAGAGAGCGTCGATGAGGTCGAACTCCCCGGAGCCGCTCATCGATGGACCGCCTTCGCCGCGGCCACGGCCGCCGAGAGGGCTTCCACGGCGCCGGCCGGGTCGGGAGCCTGAGTGATGGCGCTAATGACGGCAACGCTGTCGGCGCCTGCGGCGATGGCAAGCGCGGCATTGCCCGCGTCGATGCCGCCGATGGCCACGATGGGAGCCTGTGTGGCGGCCCGGGCCGCCGCCAGCAGCGGCAAGCCGGTCAACGTCGCGTCGCCTTTGGAGCCCGTCGGGAAGACCGCTCCCACCCCAAGGTAGTCGGCCTCGGCTGCGTCGCGGACGGCCAGCTGATCGGCGTCCGTGATCGAAAGGCCTACGACCGCGTCGTCTCCCAACAGGCGCCGGGCCAGCTCCACGGGTAGGTCTTCCTGGCCTACGTGGACGCCGTCCGCCTCGGCGGCGATGGCGATGTCGATTCGGTCGTTGATGAGCAACAGAGCGCCATAGCGGCGGGTCAACTCGCGCAGGGTCACCGCCACGTCCAGGGCGCGGCGCGCGGATCCTTCCTTCTCGCGCACCTGGACGACGCGCACCCCGGCCCGGAGCGCGGCTTCCGCTATCTCCTCAGAGCGACGACCTGCACTCAGCGCCTCTTCCGTGACGAGGTAGACGGCCGAGCTTCGAATCATCTCGCGCCTTCGAATGCGCTCCCGGCTGGGCTCGGTCATGCCGGCTCCACGTCCCTGGTCGTGGCCCGCGCCCCGGCCAGGATCGTCGCTCGATCCAAGTTCGCGACCGCATCCATCAGGTTGGACCGGAACGTCCCGGGGCCGGCACTGACCTTCGCCGCGGACTCGCCGGCAATCCCGAAGGCGATCATGGCCTCCACGCTTGCCAGGAACGGATCCGGCTCCACCGCCAGGAAGGCCCCGACCAGGGCCGTGGCCATGCACCCGGACCCGGTGATGCGGCCCATGAGCGGGTCGCCGTTCCGGACCTCGGCCAGATGCGTGGCATCTGCCACGTAGTCGACGGCGCCACTGGCCACGGCTGCGCCACCGATCCTGCGCGCAACCACCCGGACGGCCGCATCGGGCGAGTCGGCGGAGATGGAGTCGACGCCTCTGAGCTTGGCCCCGAAGCCGGCGATGGTCGCCACCTCGCCGGCATTGCCGCGAACCGACGCCAACTTCACGTTGTCGAGGATTTGCTGAGTCGTGGCAGTCCGCAGTCTGGTGGCTCCCGCTCCGACCGGATCCAGGACGATCGGTACCCCGCGGGCATTCGCTTCCTCGCCGGCGATCAGCATCGACTCGACCCATTCCGTGTCCAGGGTGCCGATGTTCAGGACGAGCGCCCCGGCATAGGAGACCATCTCGCGGACTTCCTCGATGGCGTGAGCCATGACCGGCGATGCACCGATGGCGAGCAGAACGTTCGCCGTGTCGTTCATCACCACGAAGTTGGTGATGTTGTGGACCAGCGGCGTCCGCTGGCGAATTCGCTCCAGTGACTCGGCGGTCAGTTCCGCCAGATCCAGCTCAACCATCCGAGAGCCTCCAGAAATGGTTCACCGGGCCGTGACCGCCGCCGAGCGGCTCGGCGTGCTCGATGGCGCCTTGAACATAGGCACGAGCCTCCCGCACCGCCTCGAGTGGCGTCAATCCGCGGGCGAGGCAGGCGCAGATGGCCGCCGAGAAGGTGCAGCCGGTCCCATGCGTATGGCGGGTGGCGATCCGGCGACCCGACAGGACCTCGAATACGCGCCCGTTG
>Ga0209745_1002248_pt1 | contig 11103 bp, 10 predicted proteins | sample BarGraNGADG00312_FD_184495 | JGI IMG/M metagenome (GOLD analysis project Ga0209745, IMG submission 184495) | Arctic peat soil microbial communities from Barrow, Alaska - Barrow Graham LP Ref core NGADG0004-312 (SPAdes) (version 2) | ecosystem: Environmental > Terrestrial > Soil > Wetlands > Peat... | reverse complement strand
TCCTGCCTCCGCGCCACGGACTCGCAGATCGTGTCCTTGACGACGATCTCTCCGATAGCCGGCTCCAGGGCCTCAAGCACAACGTCGAGCAGCTCGCGGGGGATGGTAGTCTGGCACACCACGCCGACGGGGCCGACGCCTGGATGTTCGCTCGCCCATTGCCGCGCTTCGTCCGCGCTCTGGATGACCGTCACGGGCCCGCCGGCCCTCCCGACGATCGAGCGGACCTCCGGGTGGCTGGCCGTGCCGACGACCAGCACCGTACATCCGCTCTCGAGCAGCTCCCGGGCTGCTTCCTGGGCGTGCTGGACGGTCGGGCACGTGGCGTCCACCATGACCGCGCCCAGCCCCTCGAGCTTCTTCTCGGTCGAAGTATCTATACCGTGCGAACGTATTATCACACGGTGGCCTTCGAGATCTGGGAGGTCGGCGGCCTCGGGGTCGATGACGGCGAGTCCGAGCATCGCGAGCCTGCTTACTACCTCGGAGTTGTGGATGAGTGGGCCGACCGAAAAGGCGACGTTGCCTTTGCTGAAAAGTATCTTTTCGGTTATCCGGAACGCACGGTCGACGCCGGGGCAGAAAGATGAGTCCCGGGTGACCTCGATTTCAAGCGCCATACGTTCAAGATAATGCAAAGCCGGTTTGAATGACAGTAGAATGTGTCAATCGCGCGCTCTGAGAACGGTACCAGGGGGAACGTTGAAGTTCATCAGGCTATTCCGGTTGAAGTCCACCCTTATTTACCTGTTTCCGTTCGTGCTCGCGCTCTCGGTGGGGATCCAGCAGACAAACGCCGGCACCGCCCGCCCGGTCGCCTACTCATGGGTGACGGTGCTGTTCGCGTACCTCGCGTATTTCTGCGGATCGTTCTTCTCGAGCACCCTCAACTTCTACGCCGACGTCGATGCCGACAAGGTGCACGACGGCATGTACAAAGACCAGGACATCTCGAAGCAGCCGTTCGTGACCGGAGAGGTCAGCAAGACGGAGGCGGCCGTCGTGTTCGCGGTGACGGGAGGCGGCTGCATTGCGTTCTCCCTGCTCGTGAACCTGCGCTTCGCGGCCTTCATGATCGGTGCGGTGCTGCTGCTGGGCTTGCTGTACTCGCACCCGTGGTTCCGCTTCAAGGCGAAGCCGGTCCTCGACATCGTCACGAACGCGACGGGCGCCGTGCTGATCCTCATAGCCGGAATGGCCATCGTCTCCTCGGACTACCCGCCGGCCATCCCCATGATCTTCGGCTGGCTCTTTTCCGCGGCAATGTACATGCCGAGCGTCGCAAACGACGTCCCGTTCGACGAGGCGGCCGGCTACAGGACTTCGGGGGTCGTGTTCGGCCAGAAGCGCCTGGTCCAGGCGATGCTGCCGGTGGTGGCTCTGCTGGTGCCCGTGGGAATATGGGGCGTGTTCTCGAGCTCCCTGAACTGGCAATACCGGCTCTTCTGCCTGCTCGGCACAGGGGCGGCGGTGCTGGCGACCGCGACAGTCTGGCTCCTGTTCAACCCGCCTCACATCGAGCTCAACCCCGATATCTACCTCGTGCCGCTCGCCGGCCTGCTTATGGTCTACTTCGTCGTTAGCATAGTGGGGATGGCGTAGTGCCATGGCCAGGCTGCGTACGTACTGGAAGCTCCTGCGCATCAAGATCTCGCTCGCGTTCTTCTTCCCGCTCGCTTTCGGGTTCGCGGTCGCGGCCGACACCAACCCGCACATAGCCGCCTGGAAGATACCGGTCGGGTTCCTGGCTTTCTTCTGCGCGTCGTTCTTCGCGAGCACGCTGAACTTCTATGCAGACGTCGAGTCCGACCGGTCGTTCTCGGGGAAGTTCAAGGACGTGGACCTCAGAGAGCAGCCGTTCGTGACCGGCGAGATCGGCCGCGCCGAGAAGTGGGCGGCGTTCGCTGTCTCAGGTGCGGGGTGCGTGCTGCTGTCGCTCGCTGTCGGCTACCGGTTCGCGATCTTCATCATCTCGTTCGCCGTCATCGTAGGCGTTCTTTACAGCCACCCGTGGTTCAGGCTCAAGTCGAGGCCGGTGACCGACATACTGTGCAACGTTGCCGGCATGGGGTGCTCGCTGCTGGCAGGGCTCGCGCTCGGGCTCCACGACCTGCCGCCGGTGCTGTTTCTCGTGTGGGGCGCGCTGTTCGTGACGGTCATATACATTCCGACCGTCGTGAACGACGTTCCCTTCGACAGGCAGGCGGGCTACCGGTCGTCGGGCGTCTACTTCGGGCCGTCGAGGCTTCTCCATACGATGGCGCCGCTCGCGGTCGCGATGATACCGGTCGGGATCCTCGTCGCCCTCAACACGTCCGCGGCATGGGAGTACAGGGTGGTCGCGGCGCTCGGTACGCCGCTGACGCTCGCGGGTACCGCCGTGATCTTCTACCTGTGGCGTCCGCCGCGGGTCGAGCTGAACCCGAACGTTGTCCTCCTGCCGATGGACCTCGCGATCGTCGCCCTCGTCGTTTTCGGCGTGACCTGCGTGGCGCGCGCATAGCTGGAGCCGCCCCGTCCATTGATACCAGCCTTGCTTTCTGTGATACTTGGTCTCGTTTTTCCAACCGCCTCAGGAGGATGATTCTGATGACTTTGCCGCTTGAAGGCATGCGTGTCCTCGATCTCACAAGGCTGCTTCCCGGCCCCTACTGCACCCTGCTGCTCGCTGACATGGGCGCGGACGTGATCAAGGTGGAGGACGTGGGCGGGGGAGACCTGCTCCGCCTCAACCCTCCCATCGTCGCCTCAGGGATGAGCGTCCACTTCCACGTGATAAACAGGAACAAGCGCAGCATCGCGCTCGACCTCAAGCGCAGGGAAGGGCGCGAGCTCTTGATCGAGCTCGCCGGCAGCTGGGCGAACGTGCTGGTGGAGCAGTTCAGGCCCGGTGTGATGGACAGGCTCGGCGTGGGCTACGAGACGATAAAAGAGGCGAACCCCTCAATCGTCTACTGTTCCATCACGGGCTACGGGCAGGACGGGCCGTACCGCGACGTCGCGGGGCACGACATCAACTACCTCGGGTACGCGGGGGTCCTTGGAGCGACCGGCCCCGCCGGCGGCCCGCCGACCCTGAGCGGCGTCCAGATCGCCGACCTGGGCGGTGGGGGCATGTTCGGGGCGCTGTCCATCCTGATGGCCTACACGCACATGAAGAGCACCGGGGAGGGCCAGCACGTGGACGTCTCGATGATGGACGGCAGCCTCTCCTGGTTGACCGTGAACACGGGCGAGGTCCTGACCGGGGGAGAGGCGCCGCCGCGCGGCTCGCAGCTCCTCTGGGGGGCGACTCCCTGCTACAACGTGTACGAGGCCGCCGACGGCTATATGGCGGTCGGCGCCATCGAGGGCAAGTTCTGGAAGCGCCTCTGCGAGCTGCTGGGCCGCCCCGACTACGCAGACGAGCAGTTCACGTTCGGCAAGTTCGACGAGATATTTGCCTGGCTCCGCGAGACGTTCAAGCAGAAGACCCGCGACGAGTGGATGGAGCTGTTTGGCTGCGAGGACGCGTGCGTCACGCCCGTCCTCGACCTGGACGAGGTCCCGCGGAACCCGCAGGTCATGCACCGCGACATGATGCCCGAGGTCGAGGACGAGAAGCTCGGGCATTCGAGAACGATAGGCATCCCGTTCAAGTTCTCCGAGACCCCCGGCGAGATCCGCATGTCCGCCCCGTCGCTCGGCGAGCACACCGACGACGTCCTCAAGATGCTGGGTTGCTCGGTCGATGAGATTGCGAGGCTCAAGGCGGAAGGGGTCGCCCGCTGACCGGCCGCGCCCCGCTCGCTCAAACAAGGGAAGTCCCGTGAGGGAAGAGACCAAGAAGATATCAAAGATGCTCGGGACGGAGAACGCGGAGTCGGCCGTCCATCTCTACATCTACCTGCGGTACATCCAGCACTACGTTTACCAGATGGGCAAGAGCACGCCGTTCCTGACCAAAGAGCCCACAATGGACATCCCGCCGGAGGTCGAGGAGCTGGTCGAGATACTGGCGAACCGCGTGATGCGCGAGATCGTCTCGGTCGAGACCTCCACCTACCACGGGAAGGTGGTCCCGCTCGAGCTGGCCACGCAGCTCGTCAGCCTCGACGAAGACATCGAGATAAGGGATATTTCCGAGTCGATAATCCCGTTCCCGATCGCGAGGGACATCGTGCTCTCCAGCCCGGCGAGCATCGCGGTCTTCGACTGCGCCTGCCGCTCGCTGCAGGAGGACCCTTGCCTGCCGCTGGACGTCTGCCTCGCGGTCGGCGACCCGATCGCCTCGTTCATCGTCGACAACGGCGTGATGAACGCGAGGAAGATCACGGCAGACGAGGCGATCGAGGTGCTGAAGGCTGAGGACAAGCGCGGGCACGTCCATGCCGCCTACTTCAAGGACATTGTCGACGGCAGGTTCTATGCCATCTGCAACTGTTGCTCGTGCTGCTGCATGGGGATGCAGGTCTGGAACAAGATAAGACTGCCGATGCTGTGCTCGAGCGGCTATCGCGCGGAGGTCTCCGAGGAGTGCACCGGGTGCGGCGACTGCGCCGGGATATGCCCGTTCTTCGCGGTCGAGACTGACGACGTCGCTGTCGTGGACCTCGAGAAGTGCATGGGGTGCGGGGTCTGCGTCGGCGCCTGCGAGTCGGGCGCGATGAGCCTCGTGCTCGACCCGTCCAGAGGCCGGCCGCTGGACGTCAGAGCAATGTTGAAGGAAAGAGAACGCGTCTGATTTGCGCGAACCGATCACGATCAGTTGAGAGGAAACATGCCAAAGCAAGACAAAGCAAAACAAGCCGCCCCCGAGAAGAAACCCGTGCAGAAAGTGCTGAAGGCGGTAGGTGCGGCCGCCGGCAAGATGATGTCGAGCGAGGAGATGATCTCCGGCACGCTGTCGACCCTGTCACCCAAGGTCCTAGCGGAAGCGTTCAATGAGAACCCCGAGTTCTACGCGAGGCTGCTTGGCGAGCTGTCCACTGACGTCATCGCCAACACTGTGAACGAGAACCCGCAGTTCTTCGAGGACATGATGAGCCAGCTCGACCCGGTTGTCATCGCCCAGGCTTCATCGAAGAACCCCGAGTTCATGATCGGATTCATGAAGAACCTGGATCCCGTGGTCATAGCGTCCGTGGTCAACGAGACGCCCGAGTGGCTGGTGGCGGTCACCAACGCGATCAACCCGAAAGCGTTTTCCGTGATCGCGAACGGCACCATGGAGTGGATCGGGGGCCTGATACAGCACCTCGACCCGGTCGCGGTCGCCGAGACCGTCAACCAGAATGCCGAGTGGGCGTCGCAGATCCTCGCGCATTACGACCACGCCGTGGTGAGCGAGGTGCTCGAGCGGAACAGGGACTGGATGGTCGATCTGCTTCGCGTGCTGGACCCGGCCGTTTTCGCGGGCGTCTTCAACGGGTATCCCGAGTTCACGCTCGGGTTGATGAAACACCTTGACCGGTCACTGCTTGCTGATATCATCCAGAGAGGGGCCGAACAGGGCGCATTCGACGGCATCGTCATAGTCGCCGACATCGAGATCCCCGGGCTCGGCTCTCACGAAGGGTGCAGCTTGCGCATGAAGGGCGCCCGCTACGAGGGCTAGGCGCCCGAAAGAGAGAAGCGAATGTACGCCTCAACTAATACTGTCATGGTGATAGCCTTTGTCGCGTGCGGGGTAATCGCCTGGCTGTTCTGCATGTACACTGCCGGCAGCATCGCTCGCACCAACGGTGGCAACTACAGCCTCTGGATGGCTATCGGCTTTCTGACCGGGCCTGTGGGCCTTGCTTTCTCGTGGAGCTACTTCCGGCTCACCGGAGAGCGCCACAGGCGGATCCGCTACGGCGCCGGCAAGAAGTACGACATGCCCGAGATCATCCAGTGCCCCAACTGCGGCCAGTCCGTGCCGTCCGCCTTCGATACGTGCCAGTTCTGCCACGCGCCGCTCCACGGCAGGCGCTGACCCCCACGCAAAATAGAGGCAAAATAGAGGTCAGGCTCATATCTTGCGCCGGCCTGCCCCGGGACGAATTACCCTCGCTGGGATGTCGGTTTCCTCTGTTATACTCTCGGAAGGTGACCACTCGTGACCCGGATGGATGTGCGCGCATGCCTTTCAGAATCCTTCATACAGCGGACGTGCACCTCGGTGCCAAGTTCCTCGGGCTCGGCCGGAAAGGCGAGTACCAGAGGACGCAGCTGCTCCAGTCCTTCGACGAGACGGTCAACCTCGCAATCCGCGAGCGCGTAGACCTTTTCCTGATCGCCGGCGACCTCTTCGATTCGGCCAACATCTCCCGCGCGCTGCTCGCCCGCATCGCCTTCAGGCTTCAGGACCTGGCCGCGGTCGGCATACCCGTGGTGGTCTCACCCGGCACCCACGACCCGCACGGAGACAGGTCGATCTGGCTGTCGTCCGAGCTCGCGGGCATTCCAAACCTCATGGTCTTCGACAGCGAGGAGCTCCGGCCCCTGAGCTTCCCGGAGCTGGACTGCACCATATACGGGAATGCCAACGTCAAGCCGTTCGCCAACAAGTACCCCCTTGCCGACCTGCGAATCTCCGACGAAAGCCGCTGGCACATCGGTTTGATGCACGCCAGCTTCGAGATCCCCGACGTGGTGGACGACACGTACGTCGTGACTACCGCCCAGGTCCGTGCCTCGAAGCTCGACTACCTCGCGCTGGGCCACTATCACTCGCTGTCGGACCGCTCGGCAGGCGGCACCATGGCCTACTATCCGGGCAGCCCCGACATAGTGAGGATGCAGAAAGCCGATTGCGGCTACGTGCTCCTGGTCGAGTTCGACCACGATGTGACCGTCGAGCCCGTGAAGGTCGGCGTGCGCACGTACGAGGAGCTCACGATCAAAGCGGAGGACGCCGGCGCGACGGGTCTCGCCGCGATGATCGAGTCCCGCGCCGACCTCGACAAGATACTCCACATATATATAGATGGCGTGCGCCGGCCGGGTTATCCGGACGTCGAAGACATAATCGCCGCCCTGTCGGACAGCTTCTTCCACGTCGAGTGCACCGACCGTTCATGGACCGCGCCCTCGCTCCTCGAGCCCGAGGCGTACCCGGAGAACTCACCCGCCAGGCGTTACCTGCGCATCCTCAAGGCAACGCTCGAGGAGGCGCCCGACTCAGAAAAGGAAGAGATCGTAGACGCGATGCAGATCGGCCTCGCGCTGCTCACGGACGGTGAGGCGCAGTGAGGATCAGCCGGCTGAGGCTCGTTAACTTCAGGCGATTCGAGGACGAGGACCTGCACTTCTCACCGGGGCTCAACCTCGTACGTGGGCCGAACGAGTCCGGCAAGTCGACCATCGTCCGCGCGCTCATCGCGGCAATGTTCGAGAAGCCCGGGGCATCCAACGCGCGCTCCCGTCTCGACGCGCGCTGGGGCGCGACCAGGCAGCCGTGGATAGAGATGGACTTCACCGATGAGGACGGCGAGTACAGGCTGTTCAAAGACTTCGGCGAGAAGAGGGTGGCCCTCGAACAGCCAGGCGATGCAAAGCCTCTGGCGAGCGCGAAGGCGGTGGACGCGAGGATCGCCGAGCTCATCGGCTTCCGCGACCCGGGGCAGTACCTGCGCACCGCGTGCGTCACTCACGACCAGATGGAAAGCCTGGGCCAGGACGGCTCGAGCGCAAAGAAGCTCGCCTCGATGCTGAGAGAGATCGTGGTCGGCAGCCGCGAGAGCGGCCTGCTCGAGAAAGCAGTGCGCAATCTCGGCGCCGAGGTCGAGGAGCTCAAGCGCGGCAGCGATCGCCCCACCAACAACCCCGGCACCATCAGGCGCCTGCAGGACGAGCGCGAGATGTACATCGCCCGGCAGAAAGACTTGGCGGGCGGAGCGACGGACTTCGCTGAACAGCGGGAACGCCTGGCCGTCGTCGAAGCGGAGGTCGTTGAAAAGTCGGCCGAGCTGGCCGACCTCGCCTCGGTGATCGAAAAGAACCGCAGGCTCGCCGAGGTGGAGCGGCTCTATGATGAGGCGCGCACAAAGTTTGAGGCGGCGGACCGCATACAGGCAGCCGCCGTCGACCTCGAGGCAATAGACGCCGAGATAAAGAAGGCCTTCCCCGATTTCGAAGGTCTCGACGAGAGCGACGCCGCCGAGCTGCACAAAGCGATCGAGGTCCGTGAGTCGCTCAAGTCCCTCGCCGACGAGCTGGCGGTCGTCCCTCAAACAAACGAGGAAGAACAAGAAAGGCCCCGGCGTCCCGTCCGGCAGCCTCAACCCAGGGGACGGGGGGTACTCAGCATCGCAGCGGGCTTCATACTGCTGGTGCTGGGCGTAGTGCTGGGCGCAACCGTCCATCCGGCCCTGTTCTCAATCGTCGCGCCCGGTGCCCTTCTGCTGGCGCTCGGGTCTTACTACCTGGCGCAGGCAAGGCCCGTTGAGGCCGAGCCTCATGTTGAGACGGGCGAGTCCTCCGAGATGGACGAGCGGCTGTCCAGGGCCGGAGCCGAGGTGAGCAAGCTCGACCAGCGCGAGCGCGAGTTTCTCGAATCCGTTGGCTGCAAGGACGCATCGGAGTTCTTCGAACGATTCGAGGAGTACCGCGACTTGCTCGATAAGCGCCGGGAGGCCGCGACAGCCCTGAAAGCCTTGCTTGGGCGCAAGACGCCCGACCAGATCGAAAGCCAGCGTCGCGATGCCGCGATAGCCGTATCGGCCTGCGACGAGAAGCTGGGCGAGCTCGCGGGGTACAAGCTCTCACCGCAGGAGCTCGAGGCCGCCGAGAGAAAGCACAAGCTGCTCGCCTCCGAGGTCAGCGAGCTCGAGACTGAGCGCGACGGACTGTCATTCCATCTCGTGAAGACGGCTTCCGACCCCGAGGAAGCGATCAAGATCTCCGAGATCCTCTCATGGCTCTGGGAAGCGGAGCAATCGGCCCGCAGGAGGTTGCGGGTATACTCGCTCGCGCGTGACGCGATGGTCATGGCCTCCGAGGAGATGCTGTCTTCAGCCGTGCCTGTCCTGGCGGAAAGCGTCGCGCTGACGTTCTCGCGGCTGACAGATGGCCGCTACGACACGGTCGAGGTCCGGGAGGGAGACCTGGCGATCTCCGTATACTCGCAGGAGAAGGAAGAGACCATCCCCGCCGACGAAGTGCTGTCCACCCTGAGCAAAGGCACCGCAAGCCAGCTCTATCTTTCGGCGCGCCTCGAGCTGGTCGACCTGCTGTCCGGGGGCCGCAAGCCGCCGCTCATCTTCGACGATTCCTTCTCGTACTTCGACAAGGACAGGCTCGAGCTGCTTTGGAAGCTGCTCGAGGAGGTCTCGGAGCACCAGCAGGTTCTGGTGCTGACCTGCACCGACCGCTATGATGAACTTGCGAGGGGCGTCAACGTCGTGGAGCTCTCGCGATAGCAGCTCAAACCGGTGAGGCCGGTTCTTGCTTTTTGCCACTGCTCCGGGGAAGGCCGAAAGGCCCGAACCGCAAAGCCCAACCCAAGGCGGGAAGCAAGAACCGGCCCCATTTATTTGCCTTGCCGCATGAGTCTTCCGCCGCATCCTGGTAAAATCCCTCTGCTATACTTGTCTGGCACTCGAAAGGGAGGAATGACCCTTGAACGTAGAAATATTCACGGACTTTTCTTTCGGCACGAACAGCTACCTCGTCTGGAACGAGGGCAGCCATGAGGCCATCGTCATCGACGCCGGGCTGTCGACCAACCAGATACTGGAGTTCCTGCAGCGGGACAACCTCAGGCTCGAGGCCATCCTCATCACCCACTCCCACCCCGATCACGTGGCGGGAGTCGCGGACCTGGCGGAGGCGACCGGCGCGGACGTCTATCTGCACGAGATCGAGATCGTGGCCCTGGACATGATGTCGGACGGGATGCTCGCGATGCTCGGCATCCAGGAGTTCAAGAAGCCCACCGACATCAAGCCGCTTGCCGGCGGCCAGGTGCTCGAGTTAGCGGGCCTGACAATCAAGGTGCTGCACACGCCGGGCCACTCGCCCGGACACGTGAGCTTCCTGATCGAGGACGCGCTCTTTGACGGCGACCTTGTCTTCAGGGGATCGATCGGCAGGACCGACTTTCCAGGGGGCGACTTCGAGGCGCTCATGAACTCGGTGCGCGAGCACGTCTTCGTGCTGGACCCCGAGACAAAGATCTACCCGGGCCACATGGGCACGACTACCGTGGGCGTGGAGAAAAGGACCAACCCCTTCCTCTCCGGTCTGTGATGAAACTCCCGGACTTCGAAGCGCTGGTCGAGCATGTGATCGAGGGTCTGCCGGAGGACTTCGCCAGTTCACTCGAAGAAGGCAACATCGGCGTCATGGTCGAGGAGCGCCCCTCCCGCGCCGACCTGGACCAGATGGGCATCACCGGGCACGGGACGCTGCTCGGGCTCTATCACGGGGTCCCTCCAACACGTCGCGGCCTTGGTTATTCCCTGGTCCTTCCTGATAACATAACTATCTACAAGGAGCCGATCGAGCAGTACGCCGCGCAAAGCGGCAGGACCGTGTCCGACCTGGTCCGCGAGGTGGTGCTCCACGAGATCGCGCACCACTTCGGCCTGCCCGACGAACGGCTCCGTGAGCTGGGATACTGAGCACAAGGAGAGGCCTACCTTGAAGATCGTGGCGATCAACGGCAGCCTGGTCCCCGAAGGCAACGTGAGCGCGCTCATGGACCACGCCCTCGAAGAATTCGCGGGCGACGAGCGGTTCGGGGTCAGGCGGTTCAACCTCTGCGAGATGGACATCGGGCCGTGCAAGCAGTGCAACTGGTGCTTCAAGAAGCAGGAAGAAGGCCGCTACTGCAGCCAGGACGACGGCATGTCCGAGATATATCCCGAACTGATCGATTCCGTGGGGATGCTGATCGCCTCGCCGGTCCACTTCGGCAGGCTCTCCGGCACCACGGCGGATTTCCTGGACAGGCAGAGGGTCTTCGTACACGGGAACCTGACCCGCGGGGCGATGCGCAACAAGGTCGGAGGCTCACTCGCGGTCGCGTGGTTCAGGAACGCAGGGATCGAGCTCACCCTGATGACAATAAACACAACGTTCCAGGTGCTTGGAATGGTGATCGCCCCGCCCGACCTGGGCGTCTACGGCGGGTCGGCG
>Ga0209745_1002247_pt1 | contig 11106 bp, 9 predicted proteins | sample BarGraNGADG00312_FD_184495 | JGI IMG/M metagenome (GOLD analysis project Ga0209745, IMG submission 184495) | Arctic peat soil microbial communities from Barrow, Alaska - Barrow Graham LP Ref core NGADG0004-312 (SPAdes) (version 2) | ecosystem: Environmental > Terrestrial > Soil > Wetlands > Peat ... | reverse complement strand
ACAGGGTCAAAGAACATCCCGCGGATCACTTACGATACCGACGAGGATGTCCTGAACGTAACAGGCCGTTCAATAGCTGAAAGGCCTGAAGTAGTTTACAGTCCGCTTGAAGAATGGATAAAGGCGCACCTGAGCAGGTTCAACAAGCTCAGGATGGTCATTTTCCTGGAATACATCAACAGCGGGTCATCGAAAGCCCTGCGTGATGTTCTCAGGATGGTAAGCAGTTACCAGTCGCCGCATTACAAGATCAGGATCACGTGGCTTTATGAGGAGGATGATGAGGCTATGCGAGAGCTGGGCGAGCACTACCGCGATGCTGCCGGTGTATCAATGGATGTGCAAATGGTATTGTAGCAGAGGTTGATCCGAAAATATTTATACAACAGAGGCCGGTCTGGGACCGGCCTCTGCGTTGTAAATATGTGTGTTATCTTGTTGTTCTACAGCATTTTCCCCATCATCTCGATAAGATCAACGCATCTGGCCGAGTAACCCCACTCATTGTCATACCATGCGAGTACCTTGATCATAGTACCGTTAACCATGGTGCTTTGTGAATCGAAGACTGATGAGGCAGGGTTATGAACCACGTCAACGGATACGATCTCGTCCTCGGTATATTCAAGGATGCCCTTCATCGGACCTTCAGCGGCTTTCTTCATGGCGGCGTTGATCTCTTCCTTTGTGGCTGCCTTTTTCAGCACTGCCACCAGGTCAACGAGTGATCCGGTCGGCGTTGGGACTCTTACAGACAGGCCGTCCAGTTTGCCCTTAAGCTCCGGAATAACCTTACCTACAGCTTTTGCTGCACCTGTAGTGGTCGGTATCTGTGACAGGGCTGCTGACCTTGCCCGGCGAAGATCTTTATGGGGGAGGTCGAGTATCCTCTGGTCGTTGGTATATGAGTGTATGGTGGTCATGAACCCGATCTCAATGCCAAAGTTGTCATTCAGGACTTTTGCCACAGGAGCAAGACAGTTGGTCGTACATGAAGCATTGGATATGCACTGGTGCTCAGGCTTGAGCATATTGTCATTTACACCCACAACAATCATTGCATCAATGGCATCTTTTGCAGGAACAGTGAGGATCACTTTCTTTGCCCCGTTTTTCAGATGGTCACCATATCCGCCCTTGGGGCTCTCTTTTGATGTGAAAATGCCGGTTGACTCAATCACGATGTCCGGTTTTTCAACCCATGGAATGGCTGCAGGGTTCTTTTCTGCATGTACCCTGATCTTATCACCGTTAACAATGATGTTCTGATCATCGTGGGTGACACCGGGGAACTTACCCTGGGTCGAATCATATTTTAAAAGGTGTGCAAGTGTTTTTGTGTCGGTAAGGTCATTGATCCCTATGATCTCAATATCGGGCCTTTCAAATGCAAGTTTGAATACATTGCGGCCTATCCTTCCGAAACCGTTGATAGCTACTTTAATCTTTGCCATTGTTAATGCTTTAGATAGTTAGTGAAATGTACGGCAAAAGTAAAAAATAAAAAGGAGAGGCCAAAGAAAGGTGCAGATTATTCTTTCTGTTTCCGCCTGAAGATCATGTCGCCGATCGTTTCTGGATTCAGCGGGTCAAGGATCATCCCGAAACGGTAACCGACAAAAATAGCCGGGAAGATCTGCCTGTTATATTCAGTGGCCATTATGGGGATGGTTTTATTATATGCATGGACGGAAACTCCGACCTCGATGGTATGGGTAAGCCTGTCGTTCTTGCTGTACTCAAAGCTGAAACCGCCACGGGCATATAGTCCGGGATAGAATTTTATCTCATCGAATCCCTTGAAGAAAGAGGATTTGCCCATGATATCAAGCGGCTGGTGAATGGTCAGGTCAAACTTCTGCTCTTCAATTGTATAGTATTCCTGCCCAACAAGAACAATAATATCATAGTATATGGGTTTGGCAAAAAGCAGCGTGGCCCCTCCGCCGGCGAACCAGCTTACGGAGACACCTCCCAGGTCATGCTTCCCGAAGATCTCCTGCTGCCATCCTGCTCCGAAGCCAACGGACCATGTGGAATTGAGCTTTCCGAAGACAAAAGTGCCCGGGCTCTGGAAATAATAATTGGAAAGCTTTATCTCTTTCGGATCCTTAAATCCTTCGACGCTTCCTTCAAAAAAATACCTGTTAGAGGGCTTTGTCTGACGCAGCTCGCGGTAAATGACTGACCATCCGTCAGTGTTGAACAGGGCGCCAATAGAGCGTTCATTACGCCAAAACATCCTGTCCTGAGGGTCCAGCTCACCCTGTGCAAGGAGCGGCCCGCAAAACATTATGAATAATATAAGGTGCCACAATCTCATATTCAGGATGCCGCAGATATGAAGACCGGCTGCCGGCGGATAAGGATCGTCAGCCTTCCTGTTCAGTGGAGTCAGTACTGTTGCTGCTGTAAGCCGGGCATGTTTCACGGTTGCATGAACTCAGCGCAAGTGCTGCCAGAAAAGCAAGAATTACTATTAGACCAAGTTTTTTCATATTGCCTGCCATTAATTCGACACAAAAATAACTTTATTTTAATAACAAAATTTGTGCCGTATTATTATTTTGACTATCAGTTATTTTTAAACCTTGAACGATAATAATTGTTATATGTAAAATATAATGTGTAATGAAACCTTATTTAAATATCGCAGGAATTCTAATAATAGCACTGTTGTCAATGGAAAATAAAATAGCATCGCAGGACAAACCTGCGTACAATGATCTGACGGCGGATGAGTCGAAGATCATAATTAAAAAATCGACCGAATATCCCTTTACGGGATTATATGAAAGCTTTAAGGAAAAGGGTACCTATCTCTGCAAGCAGTGCGGTAACGCACTCTATTATTCGGATACGAAGTTTGACGCCCACTGTGGTTGGCCAAGCTTTGACGATGAGATCGACGGCGCGGTAAAACGTATCCGGGACGCTGATGGTAAAAGGACGGAGATCGTCTGCGCATCGTGCGGCGGACACCTGGGCCATGTATTTACAGGTGAGGGATTTACACCGAAAGATACGCGTCACTGCGTAAATTCGGTCTCACTTGATTTTGTCCCGGCACACCTAGGGGCAGGCAATTATGGCACTGCACTGTTCGCAGGCGGTTGCTTCTGGGGCGTCGAATACTTCCTGCAGAAAGAACCCGGGGTGGTGGCCGTGGTTTCAGGATATACAGGAGGCAAGGTAAAGAATCCTTCATATCGCGAGGTATGTACGGGCACAACGGGTCATGCAGAGACGGTGAAGGTCACATATGATCTGAAGAAAACATCGTACGAGAAGCTTCTCAGACTCTTTCTGGAGATCCATGACCCCACGCAGGTGGACCGCCAGGGACCGGACATAGGAGACCAGTACCGGTCAGAGATATTCTACAAGAATGATGAACAGAAGAAGGTGGCACAGAAACTCCTTGATACTCTCAGAGCCAAGGGATTGAAGATTGCAACTCAGGTCACGAAGGCATCAGAGTTCTATCCTGCCGAAGAAAATCACCAGGATTATTATTTCCGCAACGGGAAGGTGCCGTACTGCCACGGATATACTCAGAGGTTCTGAGGCTTGGAGAAAGGTTGAAATAAAAAAACCGGCTCTGTTTTCAGAACCGGTTCTTTTATTAAAATGAGGGTATCATTACAATTTTGGCACGCGACCTGACGTCCACGGCGCCTTGATCTCATCAAGCTTTGCATTGAGCGCATCAACAGATTTGCCGGCTCTCTGTATCCTCTCAAGCAGAACGGGGAATTCCTTCTTCAGGATCATGAACTGCTGGTCGGCAATACCTGAAATGTCCCCTGAATTTCCGTAAAGTGATCTCGACATCGCCGAGAGACGGGCTGAGAGGGAGACAGGTGATGGAGGCGTCTCTTCAGTGCTTGCTCCTACGGAGATACCTCTCACGAGATAGATTATCTCACCTATCTCATCATTCAGGTCAACAGCCTCCTTCATCAGCGCGGCAGGGGCCTCAGGCGTCTGATGGATCACCTGCATGATGCTGTTTATCTTGCCGTCAAGCTCCGTAACGTATGATATCGCTCCGAAAGCTGTTTTTGAGAATGCCGATACCTCTTTGATCCATTTCTCCCTTCCGGCAGGATCAGTAGCGGGCATTGTCACTATATCAAGCGGTTTACAGACAAAGGGCTCTGGTCCTGCCAGCTCTTTTACCTCTCCCTTTGCATACATGGCCATCGAGACAAAATATTTACCCGGCATAACTGAAATGCCACCGCCTCCCCATCTGCCGCGACCTGTGCTTTCTGAGACGGGAGTGAATTTCTCGGCAGTAACAGGCTGATAAGATGCATATGTGAAGTTCCATGTCACCCTGTTTACTCCCTTCGAAGCCGATTTGTATAATTTGCGTATGATGTTCCCGTCTTCGTCCGTGATGGTGAAGATAAGGTAGGGTTTGAACTCCCTCTCTTCAAGGCTCAGCTCCCTGGGTGTTGGCTGTGGTATGAATTCACCTTTCTCAAACAGCTTTTTCTCCTCATCTTTCCTGAGATCCTTGTCTGTCTTTGGCACAGTATCCACATAATAGGTTATTGTAGCGCCCAGCGGCGGGTTTTTGGCAACATAGTACATCGATCCCTGGTTGTCAAATTCATCATTCTCGATGAACATTTTGGCATCCTTCACGGGAAAGATATAACCCGGTTTTCCAAGGATATCCTTGCTGTAGTTGCGCAGCGGCGTAAAATCGTCAAGCACATAAAATCCCCTGCCGAAGGTTGCCAGTATGAGGTCATTCTCACGTTCCTGGATGGCTATGTCGCGGACAGCTGTTGTAGGCAGTCCGTTCTTGAATTCTGTCCAGCTGGCGCCGCCGTCAAACGAGACAAAAAAGCTGAATTCGGTTCCGAGGAAGAGCAGGCCGGGGTTGATAGGGTCCTGTTCTATAGTATGAACCGGACCGGTCTTCGGAAGGTTGGCGCTTACAGAGACCCAGCTCCTGCCTTTATCCGTGCTCTTCAATATGTATGGTTTGAAATCGTCCCGCTTGTGGTTGTTGAAGGTGGCATATACCACGTCAGCATTGAATTTATCAGGCAGGATGTCACTCACAAACGTATATTCAGGTACGCCGGGGAATATTTTTATCATTCTCCAGTTCGCACCCCCGTCTTCCGAAACAGATATCACTCCGTCGTCACTGCCTGTATAAAGCAGATCTTTCTTCACCCTTGATTCTGCGAGTGAGACGATGGTGCCCCACAGCGATGTCGACCTGTCCTTTGCTACTGCATCGACAGGCCAGTATTTATCCATTACCTTGAAATTATTCCGGTCCTCGTTCCTAGTCAGGTCAGGTGAAATCTTCGTCCAGTGACTCCCCTGGTCATCGCTGCGGAACAGGAAGTTGGCAGCCATGTAAATACGTTTGTTGTCAGAGGGACTGATCAGTACGGGTGTGTCCCAGTTCCAGCGATATGTCAGTTCGCCCTCACCGGGGTACGGCTTGATGCTTACGTTCTGGCCGCTCCTGCGGTCAAATCGCGAGGCATTGCCGTACTGAGATTCAGTATATATAATATTGGGGTCCTTGGGGTCAATAGCTACCCAGAAGCCATCGCCGCCCTGTGTGACGAACCAGTCGTCGTTGACCACACCGTTGCTGTTACTGGCAGAGGGGCCGCCCATGGAGTTGTTATCCTGCGTTCCGCCATAGATATAATAGAACGGGTATGAGTTATCAACGGCAACCCTGTAGAACTGTGTGACAGGCAGGTTTGATTTGAAGATAAAGTTCCTGCCTTCATCATATGTTTCGTAAATGCCGCCGTCGCCTGCGATATAGAAGTGTTTTGTATTATCAGGGTCGATCCACATGGCGTGGTCATCAACATGGCGCCCTTCGTTGCCTATCTCTCTCCATGTCTTGCCCCCGTCATTTGTCACCTGGGAGACTGTCTCCACACTGTATACGGTATTCACATCCTTCGGATCGCAATATATCTTGTTATAGTATTGTCCACTCTCATTATGCTTGCTCATCTTCTCCCATGATGCCCCTCTGTTGGTTGATCTGAAGAAGCCACTGCTCTCACCCTGAGCTTCCATGATCAGGTACAGAAAATCGCTGTTGACAGGTGATATGGCAATACCCATGCCACCGATGTCTCCCTTCGGGAGGCCGTTCATTATCTTGTCGAATGACATGCCTCCGTTGGTTGATTTGTACACTGCCGACTCCGGTCCTCCGCTGATCTTCTGTCCCACATGCCTTCGGCGCTGTTCTGAGGTGGCATAGATCACGTCAGGGTTGCGCGGGTCAAGCACCACATTGTTTATCCCGGTATTCTCACTGACGTTCAGTATCTTTTCCCATGAATTGCCGCCGTTGATGGTTTTATACAGGCCGCGGTCGCCTCCAGGGCCCCAGAGAGAGCCTTCGGCAGCGACATACACAACATCGCTGTTGCGCGGGTCTACAGCTATCTGGCCAATCTGTCTTGATTCTTTCAGCCCCATATTCTTCCAGCTGTCGCCGGCGTCGTCTGAACGATAAACGCCGTCACCCCAGCCGAGGGCCCGCTGATGGTTATTCTCGCCCGTACCGGCCCAGATGACATTATGGTTGTTTGGATCAATCGTCAGGCAACCAATGGCATACGCGCCATACTTGTCGAATACCGGCTGCCATGTGGTGCCGTTGTTGGTGCTCTTCCATATATTGCCTGAAGCCACTCCGGCATATATCTCCGAATGGTTGCCGGGATTAACGGCCAGATCAGCAATTCGTCCCGAGGCCCATGCCGGGCCTACTGACCTGAACGAAATACCGCTGTACAATGACGGAGAGACAGACGGTTTGATCTTATTTTCAGATTCTTTGACATCTTTTTTTGCTTCTTTGTTTACTTCTTTCTTCTGTGCCCACAGGCTGACTGAACCTGCCAGTAAAAGAGCAAGTGCAACGGTAAAAGTTCTTTTCATGTTATGGTGCTTAGGTTTAACAAACGGAAAGCTAAGTTAAGAAAAGGATATTTGTCAGCTGATTTTTTAACGTTATTTAATTATTTTGCTGCACAGTGAAACAAACAGGGATGAACAGTACATATTTTACCCGCAGAACCATAAGGAAGTACGAAGACAGGGATATCGAAGACGAACTCCTTGAAAAAATACTGACAGCCGGCACCAGGACCTCAACTACCGGTAATATGCAGGTTTACAGCGTCATAGTAACCCGTGATACCGTGATGAAGGAGCGCCTTGCTCCGGCCCATTTCAACCAGCCGATGGTGACAGTTGCTCCGGTGGTGCTCACTTTCTGTGCCGACTTCAACAGGTTTAACAAGTGGTGCAGACAACGTGAGGCTGAGCCCGGATATGACAATTTTCTTTCATTTATGACCGCTGCCGTTGATTCCCTGCTGATGGCCCAGACGGTATGCAATGCAGCCGAGGAGGAGGGGTTGGGGATATGTTATCTTGGTACGGCAACTTATAATGCTGACATGATCATCGACGTGCTTGAGCTGCCAAAAGGGGTCGTGCCTGTTGCAACAGTGACTATGGGGTGGCCTGCAGAGATGCCGGATCAGGTTGACAGGTTGCCGCTGGAGGCTGTCATGCACAGGGAGAGGTACAGGGATTATACGCCTGATATGATAGATGATATCTACAGGACGAAGGAAGCCCGGCAGGACAACCTGGGGTTTGTGGCAGAAAACAGTAAAAAGACCCTTGCCCAGGTTTTCTGCGAGGTGCGTTATAAGAAAACTGACAATGAGTTCTTCTCAGCCAAGTACCTGGAGGTGCTCAGGAGGCAGGGATTCCTTGATGATTAAGAATTAAGAATTAAGAATTAATTGAGCTTCAGGTGTTTAGACTTTAAAATTATTTCCTGAAACTATGGTTGACACCTGCCTGTGCCGTGGGCGTGATGACGATGTCATTGATGCAGACATGCGCCGGAAGTGAAGCACAGTAAAAAATCACCTCGGCTATATCTTCCCCTTTAAGAGCCTTGATACCATTATAAACTGCATCAGCTCTTTCCCTGTCACCACGGAATCTTACCAGCGAGAACTCAGTCTCAACCATCCCGGGTGCAATATTGGTCACCTTGATGCCATGCTTCAGCAGGTCTATCCTCATACTTTTTGAGAGTGCTTCCACGGCATGCTTTGATGCGCAATAGACGCCTCCGTTCTCATAGACTTCCTTGCCGGCAATTGAAGAAATATTGATTATATGGCCTGATTGCCTGCTTACCATCCCCGGCACTATTGTACGGGTCACGTAAAGCAGCCCCTTAACATTGGTATCTATCATCCGGTCCCAGTCATCCCTGTCTCCTTCATCTATATGGCCCAGTCCTGCCGCCAGTCCTGCATTGTTGACGAGGATGTCAATCTTCTGCCACTCCTCGGGAAGGTTTCCGAGATATTTCTCTACCTGCCTGATGTCGCGCACATCAAAACAGAGTGGCAGGACGTCAATGCCGTATTCCTGTACAAGATGTTCGGTTAGTTCATTGAGCCTGTCTTTCCTGCGTCCTGTTATTATCAGCCGGCACGTTGACTCGGCAAACTTTATTGCAGTGGCTTCCCCTATACCTGATGTTGCACCTGTAATAAGAACAGTCTTTCTCATATTATGCGATTTTACAGAGAGGTAAATTTAATGAATAATGTGGGTATCTTTGGCGGTCGATATGAAAATGATGCATGACATAAATCACAAGGGAAGAGCCCCAAAGGAAAGTGTCGTAACAATGTTCAATTCGATCTCCGGAAGCTATGACAGGCTCAACCTTATCCTTTCATTCGGCACAGACAGGCGATGGAGGAGGCGTGCCATTGATCTCATAGGAAGTCATATCCGGCCCGTGACGATCCTTGACGTTGCCACCGGGACAGGCGATCTCGCTGTGGCTGCGCTGAGGCTTGACCCGGAGAAGATAACCGGCATTGACATCAGTGAAAAGATGCTGGCATTGGGACGTGATAAAATTGCGCAGCTTGGCCTTGCCGGGAAAATAGAGCTGCTAAAGGGTGACTCTGAATATATTATGTATCCTGACAGGTCCTTTGACGTGGTGATGTCAGCTTTCGGGGTTCGTAATTTCGAGGATACATCCGCCGGTTTGAAAGAGATGTACAGGGTTCTTCGACCCGGTGGAATGATCATGGTACTTGAATTTTCCAGGCCGGCAAAGTTTCCTATGAAGCAGTTTTACGGTTTTTATTTCACAAGGATCCTTCCGTGGATAGGAAAGAAAGTATCCGGTGACCCCGGCGCCTATAGTTACCTCCCCGATTCGGTGATGTCTTTTCCCGATAATGAAGATTTTCTTGAACTGTTACGAAGGGCAGAGTTCATCAATATCGCACAGAAGAAAATGACAGGCGGGATCGCCAGCATTTACTATGGTTTCAGACAATGAATATTTCTGAGTACAATAATTTTCAGTTTTTTCGTTATAACTATTAGACCTTTATCCGAGTGTATAAGAGAATCCTCATATTGCTGATCCTGCTGATACCGGTAGCTGCCACAGCACAGAAAGCAAAGCCCAAGAATGATTCTAATTATGATGAGAGGTTGCTGCACTTCGGCTTCAGTATGGGCCTCAACACCATGGATTTCATCCCGAAGATGAATCCGCTCGACACCAACAACTGGACAGCGGAGGTGGTTTCATTAAAACCGGGCATAAACATTCAGATTGTGATGGATTACCGCCCTGCCACGTATTTTGATATCAGGTTCCTCCCGGGTGTCTCTTTCGGTCAGCGTAACCTGAACTTCTATGATAAGGATGGTGTTCTTATAAATGATAAGCAACAGCTCGAATCTTCCTTCCTTGAGTTCCCGCTAATGATCAAGACCAAGGGCATGAGACTGAATAATTCAAGACCCTATTTAATCGGTGGAATTAACTTCAGGTATGACCTTGCCGCTAAAAAGGAGTATGATGAACAGAGTGCCGTATATATGAGGCTGCGTAAGTCTGACCTTTATTATGAGGTAGGGGCTGGCATTGATTTTTATCTTCCTTATTTCAAGCTAACCATAGAAGCGAAGATGTCAAACGGATTGCGTGATATGCTGGTGCATGATGAACCACATCCGTTCCACCCTCAATATGTCAACTCAATCGAGTCCCTGAAATCTCAGATCTGGACCCTTTCCTTCCACTTCGAATAAACCATGGCTGAAGAACTCAGTCTGGTACTGCCACCCGAGACAGCTTTTGATGAAGCTGCGCTGCGTACTTATCTGATCAAAAAGACCGGCAAGAACGACTTTGGCATTCGCATTGTCAGGCGCTCAGTCGATGCGCGCAGGCCACCCATAAAGGTCAACGTGACAGTACAGCTCATTGATCCCGGTGAAACCGCTGAGGAGATATCACCCTTAAAGCTTAAAGATGTTACCGGGGCGCGTGAGGTTCTTATCGCAGGTTGCGGACCCGCAGGCCTTTTTGCAGCACTGCGGTTGATAGAGGCGGGACTGAGGCCTGTGATTATTGAACGGGGAAAGGAAGTGAGCGAGCGGAAACGCGATGTGGCGGCCATCAGCACGAAGCATATCGTCGAACCTGATTCAAACTACTGTTTCGGTGAAGGAGGCGCAGGAACATTCTCGGACGGCAAGCTCTATACGAGATCAAAAAAGAGGGGTGACAACAGGAGGGTGCTCGAGCTGCTTGTCCTTAACGGCGCTGACCCGGCAATACTTTATGAATCTCATCCGCATCTCGGTACAGACAGGCTCCCCGGTATAATCACAGCAGTACGGAAAACCATTACGGAGGCCGGCGGAATGGTTTTGTTCGGCAACCGTATCACAGGCATTACCATTGAAGATGGCAAATTCCGTGGTGTAACAGTCAACGGTAACGAAGTCATAAGGGCTGATGACCTTATTCTGGCCACCGGCCATTCGGCACGCGATATCTACCATATGCTCGCTGAAAGCAAAGTGGGCCTCGAATACAAACCCTTTGCCGCCGGGGTCAGGGTGGAGCATCCGCAGGAGCTCATTGACAGGATACAGTATCATGGTAAGGCAAGAGGAAAATACCTTCCTGCGGCGGCATATTACCTTGTCACCCAGGTAGCCGGACGAGGCGTT